>Ga0181593_10001569_pt1 | contig 20815 bp, 17 predicted proteins | sample 071ome_19_FD_133756 | JGI IMG/M metagenome (GOLD analysis project Ga0181593, IMG submission 133756) | Coastal salt marsh microbial communities from the Groves Creek Marsh, Skidaway Island, Georgia - 071413AT metaG (megahit assembly) | ecosystem: Environmental > Aquatic > Marine > Intertidal...
ATTTCCGCAGCCCGGTTGCGGGTGTTGTAGTTGGAACTCATGGCAAAACAGTAGGCGCCCGCAGAGCGCACCGCCAGCAGGTCATCGGTGTCGATAGCCAGTTCGCGACCTTTGGCAATGAAATCACCGGATTCGCAGATCGGGCCTACCAGGTCATACGTGGCGGCGGCCACTTTGGTATTGGCATCCACCGGGACCACATCCATCCAGGCCTGGTACAGGGCCGGGCGAATGATATCGTTCATGGCGGCGTCGACGATGGCAAAACGGTGGTCACCGTTGCTTTTGATATTGTTGACGCGGGTCAGCAGGACACCGGCATTGGCGCAGATTGAACGACCGGGCTCAACAATCAGGCTCAGGGATCGGTCTCCCAGCACAGGCAATACCTGGTTGATCAAATCCTGGGGGGCAGGAGGTGTTTCATCACGGTACTGTACACCAAGGCCGCCACCAATATCGAGATGACGGATAGCAATGCCTTCAGCGGCGAGCTCGTCCACCAGTAACAGGACCCGTTCCAGGGCCGCCAGAAAGGGCGATGTGCTGGTGAGCTGGGAACCGATATGGCAATCGACACCGACTATCTCTATACCGGCCATGGTGCTGGCCTGCCGGTAAAGCTCGCGGGCAGCCTCCATGGAGACCCCGAATTTGTTCTCTTTCAGGCCGGTGGAAATATAGGGATGGGTCTGTGCATCCACGTCCGGATTCACACGGAGGGAAACCGGAGCCTGCCTGCCCATTTCCTGGGCAAGGGCATTGAGCCGCTCAAGCTCCAGCGGGGATTCGATATTAAAACAGTGAATACCGGCTTCCAGGGCCGCACGCATTTCCTCCAGGGATTTGCCAACACCGGAAAAAATCACTTTTGCCGCATCGCCGCCAGCCGCCAGAACCCTGGCCAATTCGCCACCGGAAACAATATCGAAACCGCTGCCCAGCTTGGCCAGCACACTGAGTACCGCGAGGTTGGAATTGGCTTTGACGGCATAGCAGACCAGGTGGTCCCTGCCGCGCAAGGCCTCTTCATAGGCCCGGAACTGTTGTTCGAGTCCGGCCCGGGAGTAGACAAAGCAGGGCGTACCATATTGTTCGGCAATACGGGTCAGCGGGACACCTTCAGCAAACAGCTGATTGCTCTGATAATGAAAGTTGCTCATGATAATTACTGGCTGGTTTCAGCTGCGGACGGAGGTACGAGGGGGCCTTTCTGGCCGCACGCGGTCAGGGCTAAAAGGCTGAGTACCAGCAGTGGCAGCAGTTTTTTCATGGCCAGTGCACATCCGTCAAAAAATAAAGAAGCGGCGATTATACTGGTTTATAGGGCCTGCAACCATGGTTGGTCTGTCGACAGTTGAATTACATTCCTCCGGCTGGAAGCCCTGAATAAAGTATTGAGAACGTAGACGTACATCCCTGTGCACTCGGCCTCGGCATCCATGCCTCGGACGTCTCCATACTTTATTCAGGGCTTCCAGCCTAATTTTGTTTCGAATTCAAAACAGCCCAACCCCTATCCCCGATATTCGGCCATTGCCTGTATGGGATTGGCCGTTATACTGGCTGCTTCATATTTTTTACCCCACATCACACCTGTTTATGAGTACAGCCGATTTCAGCACCCATTACGAAAAAACCCTGCTTGCCATTGAAGATGCGGTAGAGCGTGCACTGGAAGAGTCAGATGTTGATCTGGACTACGAAAGTGTCAACGATATCCTGACCCTGACCTGTCCGGATGGTTCGGCCATCATCATCACCCGGCAGTCGGCAACACAGCAATTGTGGCTGGCGGCTAAATCAGGCGGTTTTCACTTCGATATGGATGGCGATGGCTGGACCTGTGATACCGATGGCCAGAGTCTTGCCGAAAAGTTGGGCAATATCTGCCGCCAACAGGCTGGCGTGGACATACAGCTGTCATGAGGCAGGTGTTGGTACATGCCCACATTTTCAAGAATGCTGGCACCACCTTCGATCATAGTTTGCAGCGCCATTTTGGTGATGGTTTTGTCGACCACAGGGAAGATGGTGAATTCCTGAAAGGGCGCAATGACTATCTGCTGACGTTTTTGCAGCAGCATCCACAGGTGCAGGCCCTGTCTTCCCATTCCCTGCATTTCCGGATTACCGGCAATGCGGATGTTCAGCTCCATCCGGTATATTTCCTGCGTCACCCCATTGCCAGGGTGTGGTCGGTCTATCATTTTGAGAAACGCCAGACCGGCGCGGATACCGAAGGATCCCGTCGGGCGAAAACCCTGAGCCTGAATGATTATGTGGCCTGGTATCTGGAGGAGGGGTCGCCAGCCACCATCCGCAACATCCATACAATCTTTCTGTCTGGCAACGGGCCCTCCCCTGACAACATGGAGCACAAGTACGATCTGGCATCGCGTTACCTTGATGACAACAATGCCTCATTTGTGGTTGTTGAACGTTACGATGATTCTATGCTGATGCTGGAGGAGCGGCTGGGATCTGTCTTTCCTGCTCTTGATCTGTCCTATCAGAAAAAAAATGTGAGTCCTGAAATGCAGAATATCCAGGCCGATCCTGTCAGCCGCCTTCTGGCAGAGCTGGATGATGCCGTGGGGGAGAAACTGCTGGAAGCCAACGCCTTTGACCTGGCTCTGTACGAACAAGCCGTTGAAAAACTGGATATGGCGTTGGGCAGGATTGTCGGACTTGAAACAAAACGGAAAGGGCTGCTGGAGCGGTGCAGGGAACTGCGCGGTTGATTTCGGCAGTTCCCTGAACGAAGTGGCGTAAATATCAGCAGATTATTGCGCCACGTTATGCATATACACATCCTGCTGCGGGAACGGGATGGTGATACCGCCTGCTTCCAGGCTGGTTTTGATGTTTTCGGTCAATTCCCAGCGGGTCGCCCAGTAATCCGCAGAGTTCACCCAGGGACGTACCACCAGGTTGACACTGCTGTCGGCCAGTTCAGAAACGGCAACAACGGGCGCCGGGTCGGATAATACCCGCGCATCCTTGCTGATCACATCCAGAATAATATCCTTGGCGATGCCGATGTTGTCGCCATAGCTGATCCCGATAACAAGATCGATACGACGGGTCGGCAGGGCGCTGGTGTTGACGATGGTGCTGCCGAAAACAGCGGAGTTCGGAATGATGATGCGCTGGTTGTCACCGGTATGCATCAGGGTGCAGAACAGGCCGATCTCATCGACGACACCGCTGTGACCAGCTGCGGTAATGAAATCACCTATCTTGAACGGGCGGAAGATGATAATCATCACACCTGATGCAAAGTTGGCCAGTGAATCTTTCAATGCAAGACCAACAGCCAGACCGGCAGCGCCGAGGATGGCCAGCAGGGATGTCACATTAACACCAAGTTGATCAATGGCGGCTAGTACCACTGCTGAGAGTAAAACAGCATAGAGTATGCCGCCCAGAAAATTCACCAGCATAGCGTCCAGTTTGGATTTTTCCATGATTTTCCTGGTGATATTGGTCACTGACCTGGCGATCATTTTTCCAATAATGAAAATAACCAAGGCAATGCCGATCTTGATGGTCCACGGAATCACATAAAGGGAAAGGAAATCCTCATTAATTTCCATATAGCGGGTCCTCTGTTAGTGGAGTTGGTGGAATAGTTGGTTCTTAATTGTTGACTATTCGTTTTGCATTATCGATGGCTATTTTCACCTGGTTTGGTGCAGTGCCACCGATGTGGTCACGGGCATTGAGGGAGCCTTCCAGGCTAAGCACCTCAAACACGTCCTCGCCGATGTCGGCGGAAAACTCCTGCAGCTTGGTCAGCGGCATTTCACTGAGATCTGTCTGCGTGGCAACACCAAAGCCAACGGCTTTGCCGACCACTTCATGGGCATCCCGAAAGGCCATGCCTTTCCTCACCAGGTAATCCGCCAGATCTGTTGCCGTGGCAAAACCCTTCAAAGCTGAATTGCGCATGTTGTCCTTTTTGGCGCGTATAGCAGGGATCATGTCGCCAAAGGCTTTGAGACAGTCACTGATGGTATCCAGCGTGTCGAACAGGGGCTCTTTGTCTTCCTGATTGTCCTTGTTATATGCCAGAGGCTGGGATTTCATCAGGGTCAGCAGGGCCACGAGGTGGCCATTTACACGACCGGTCTTGCCGCGAACCAGTTCCGGGACATCCGGGTTTTTCTTCTGCGGCATGATGGAGGAACCGGTGCAGAACCTGTCTGGCAGGTCGATGAAATCAAACTGGGCCGAGGTCCAGATCACCAGTTCTTCCGACATTCTGGACAGGTGGGTCATCAGCAGGCTGGAGGCCGCACAGAATTCAATGGCAAAGTCGCGGTCGCTGACGGCATCCAGTGAGTTGGCAGCGGGGCGGTCAAAGCCCAGCAGTTGCGCAGTCAGGTTGCGATCAATCGGAAAGGAGGTACCCGCCAGGGCGGCCGCACCGAGTGGTGAGATGTTCACGCGCTTGCGGCAATCCTGCATACGCTCGAAGTCACGCTGGAGCATTTCAAACCAGGCCAGCAGATGATGGGCGAAGCTGACGGGCTGCGCTGTCTGAAGGTGGGTGAAACCCGGCATGATGGTATCCACTTCTTTTTCGGCCAGACTGATGATGCCTTTCTGCACGGTGCGGATAGCATCGCTGACCCCATCGATGGCATCACGCAGGTAAAGCCTGATGTCGGTAGCCACCTGATCGTTTCGGGATCTGCCGGTGTGCAGTTTCTTGCCGACCACACCGATTTTTTCGGTAAGTGCGGACTCGATATTCATGTGCACATCTTCCAGGCTCACAGACCAGTTGAATTCACCGGCTTCAATTTGAGTACGTATGCCTTCCAGGCCATCGACAATCTGCTGACGTTCGCTGTCAGTCAGGATGCCGCACGTTGCCAGCATGGTGGCATGGGCGATGGATCCGGCAATATCGGCACGGTAAAGGCGTTTGTCGAAGGTCACGGATGCCGTGAAGCGTTCAACAAAGGCATCAGTGGCTTCGGTAAAACGTCCGCCCCAGGGTTTTTCGGTTTTCTGGTCCTGGCTCATGAATAAACTCGATTGGTCTGGCGTTGGAAATGATAAAGCACGGATTATAGCAACCGGCGACTTGTATGGGGTAGCTTCACGTCCGGGAAAGCGTACAATAGACCCGGCTTCATAAACCCGGTTTGAAGGGTTTTTTCTTCATCACCGTCAGTTCATTTGTGCATCACCGCATGCATAGTCGGCAAGGTATTATGATGTTGCCCACAAACACCGAAATAGTCAGGAAGCGCAGTCAGAGTTTTAACCATGAGTAAGGAAATCCTTCGAATCGCCACCCGTGAAAGTCCGCTTGCCATGTGGCAGGCCGAGTATGTCAAGGCGGCGCTATTGGAAGCCCATCCCGGTTTGCAGGTTGAATTGCTGCCCATGACCACCCGGGGCGACCAGATTCTCGATGCCCCGCTGGCCAAGATTGGTGGCAAGGGCCTATTCATGAAGGAACTGGAAGTGGCCATGCTGGATGGCAGGGCGGATATAGCAGTACATTCCATGAAAGATGTGCCGATGTTCTTTCCCGAAGGCCTGCAGCTGGCTGTGATCTGCCCGCGTGAGGATTTCCGGGATGCCTTTGTTTCCAATAAATATGCCTCTTTCAACGACCTGCCCCAGGGTGCCGTGGTTGGCAGCTCCAGTCTGCGCCGGCAATGCCAGCTCAAAACGCTCAGGCCTGACCTGGAAATCAAAAATCTCAGGGGCAATGTGAATACCCGTCTGCGCAAGCTCGATGATGGCGAATACGATGCCATCATTCTGGCAGCCGCAGGTTTGATTCGACTGGACATGGCAGACAGGATTACAGATTTCATCGATACAGAAACCAGCCTGCCGGCAGGTGGTCAGGGTGCGGTGGGTATTGAATGCCGGGTAAACGATGGGGAAACTCATGCATTGCTCCAGGTGCTGAATCATCATGAAACGGCCCTGTGCGTCTCCGCAGAAAGAGCGATGAATACCCGGCTCAATGGTGGTTGCCAGGTACCCATTGCCTGTCTGGCTGAACTTGAGGACAACGCCGGCGAAGCATGGCTGACCGTGCGTGGCCTGGTCGGTGAGCCCGATGGTTCCCGTATCATTCGCAGTGAAAAATCCGGACCGGCTTCGCAGGGGATTGCCCTTGGTGAGGCTGTTGCTGATGCATTACTGGCCCAGGGAGCAGGCACCATCCTCGCCAGTCTGGATTCAGACTAATCCACACTTCCTGAAAGGCAGGCTATGCTGACAGGCAAAACTATCTGGATAACCCGGCCCGAGGGGCAGGCGGACAAACTGATTTCGGCATTGACTGAACAGGGTGCCAGCATCAGGCATCTGCCCATGCTGGCGATTACGCCCCTTGAGCCCGATGCGCAGATCAGGAACATCATTCTGGATCTTGATCGCTATGATCTGCTGTTTTTTATCAGCACCAATGCGGCCAGGCTTGGCATGGAACTCATCGACAAGTACTGGCCCCAGTTTCCATCAGGTACACAGGTCTATGCAGTTGGTCCTACCTCGGCGGATGTGGTCAGCGAATTTGGAGTTGCAGCCGCCTACCCACAGGCCCGAATGAGCAGCGAAGCCCTGCTGGCCATGGATTCCCTTCAGGATATTGAGGGTAAGAAGGCACTGATTGTGCGTGGCGTTGGCGGCCGTGAGCTGCTGGCCACGGCATTGCAGGAAAGGGGTGTGGATGTCACTTATCTGGAACTCTACCGGCGCACCTGCCCGACCTATCTCGATGGCAGGTTTGGCGAACTGATGACGGCGGACAATCCTGACAGCATCGTTGTCACCAGTGCCGAAGCCCTGGAAAACCTTGCAGGCTTGCTAGACCGTGACGGAGTCTCGTTGGAGGCGGCCAGGTTGTGCGTATCTTCCCGGCGTATAGCAGATGAAGCTGGACGACGGGGCTTTACTGACACCTTTGTCATGCCAGGTGCTGATGATCAGGCTATAATCTCCAGTCTCCAGGAGCGCCTGTGAGTCAACCGCAACACGAGAGCCTTATGTCGGACTCCAAGTCTGAAAAGTCACCAGAAACACCTCCGAAAAAACCTGATCAGGCCAAGCCTGCCAATGGGAAGTCCGGCCTGTTCATGGATGTCATTTTCAACCTGGTGGTGTTTGGCAGTATCTGTGCACTGGGGTATCTGCTGTATGAGCAGGACAAAGCCATCAACGTGTTGTTTTCACAGCAGAACGACATCAACAGTGTGCGTCGCGACGCGCAAACCCTGACCTCGGGACTGGAGGACATCATTCGTCAGTTGCAGGCTGAACTTGCTGCAACACAGGAAAGCCTTGCCAGCCTGAACAGTGACCATGAACTCCAGCTTGAAACCCTGCGCAAGGAACTGATCAGCACACGCCTGGGACTGAGCAATCGCTATGCCTCGGCCAACCAGGAATCCTTGTTGACCGAAGCCGTTTCGGTGCTGCGTCTGGCACAGCAGCATCTGATTGTGTCCCGTGATCTGAAAACTGCCCAGGCCCTTTACCTGTCAGCCGACAACCTGTTGAAACAGGTGGATGATCCCCTGATGTTTTCGGTTCGGGAAATTCTGGCCGGTGAACTGGCTGCCATTCGCGCCGTGTCGGAAGTCGATACGGCGGCTATCTACCTGCAGCTTGGTGCCATAGGGGACCAGATCAACCAGTTGAGTGTCACCAATGATCTGAAAGAACAGATAGCAGAAGGGGACAGGGTCAACATACTTGATGAGTCTGCAGCCCAAAGTGATGGGTTGTGGGATCGCATGAAAACCAGCCTGAAAACGTCCCTGGATACTTTTCTGGTCGTCAGGCGGCGTGATGCACCCTTGCAGGCCATGATGACGCCGGGACAGGAAGCTGCCTTGATGCAAAGCATCAGACTGCAACTTGAACAGGCCAGAACGGCTCTGCTCAAGGGTGAGCAGGAAATTTACAGCAACAGCCTGGGCAGGGCGCACCAGGCAGTGGAACAGTTCCTGTCTGGCGACCTTGCCGTCAGGTCTTCCGTCCTTGATGCCCTGGGCAGCCTGCAGGGCAGGCGCATCGTCAGTGAGATTCCACCATTGAACCGTACCCGGGTGGCACTGGAAGAGATTCTGGCTGTCAGGGCCAGCCAACCTGCCGAGGCTGAAGAGCCCCGATGATTAAAGCATTTTTATACAGCCTGATTGCTCTGGGCATCGGTGCCTGGCTATACATGACGCTGGGTGATGACCCGGGTTATGTCCTCCTGTCCTTCGGCAACTGGTCAGTGGAAACCACACTGGTGGCGTTGGTTCTGTTCCTCTTCCTGATGCTGATTGTGCTTTATGGTCCTTATCGCCTGGCCGGATTCCTTAATCCCCTGGGGCTGTTTCGGGGTGAGGCTCTTTTTGGGTCAGGCCGCAGACGTAAGCATGCCGCCAGAGCCAGTGAAGAAGGTCTTCGACTGATGCTCCTGGGGCACTGGCAGGATGCCTACAAGATGCTGGTGGAAAACGCGGAGAGCACTGACAGTCCGGTATTCAATTACCTGGCAGCTGCACTGGCAGCATGGCAACGCGGGGACAATGCCTCCTGGAAATTCTGTCTGGAGAAAGCCACCCGACAGGCATCGAAAACCGGCAGCGGAATAAAAGCCGTCAAAGCCTTGCTCGAATACCGTTCTGGTAATGTGGAGCAGAGTCTGGCGCTGCTTTTGGCACTGGACAGGGAAGTGCCTGGCAGCCCTTATGTGCTGAACATGCTCAAGGAGATTTATCTGAATCTTCAGGATTGGGAAAAACTTGATGCCTTGCTGCCTGTGCTTGAAAAATACCGGGTGGTCAGTGGCACTGAACTACAACAGTTGAGAGAAAAAACCACCGCACAGCGGCTGTTGGGTGTAACCAAGGAAAAGGGGGGAGCGCAGGCCCTGTCCCTGATCTGGCAGGACGTGGACAAGAAATTGCGACGCAGTGAACGGGTCGCGCTGGTTTACCTTAAAAAACTGATCGGCTTCGCCAATCATGATGAGGCACTCACAGTCGCAACCAAATATCTCAAGCATGAGTGGAGCGATGATATTGTTTTGCAAACCGGTTTCATCGATACATCAGAACCAGCAAGGCTGCTGGTGCTGCTGGAAAAATGGCTGAAAGCCCGACCCAACAGCAGTGCACTGATGCTGAGCCTTGGACGGGTCTGTCTTCGCAACCGCCGATGGAGCCAGGCCAGGGAATATTTTGAGAGTGCAGGCAGGTTGTCCAATAACACCGCGTTGACCGCAGAGGCCAATGCCGAACTGGCCCGTTTGCTGGATCACCAGGGAGAACACGCGCAAAGCGCCGCGTTATACGCCAAAGCCATGGCGCAACTGGATCATCAGTTGCCGGATTTGCCTCAGCCCTAGGCGCGATAAGCGCGGGAGACAGGAGTCAGGGCTGTTCCAGGAAATCTGAAAGCCTGATTTTTTTATTTGTACTTCAGGTGGTTAATAATTTTTGATAATAAAGGCAGGAAATCGATCATCGTCCCTGCCTCCTAGATTCCCAACTCATCCCAGATATCGTCAATCTTCGCTTTAACGTCGGCGGACATGGCGATCGGTGTTCCCCATTCGCGGCTGGTTTCACCGGGGAATTTGCTGGTGGCATCGAAGCCGATTTTTGATCCAAGACCGGAAACCGGTGAGGCAAAATCCAGATAGTCGATGGGAGTGTTCTCAATGATCACGCTGTCCCTTGCCGGATCCATGCGTGTGGTCATGGCCCAGATGACATCCTCCCAGTTACGCACATCCACGTCGTCATCGGTGACGATAATGAACTTGGTGTACATGAACTGGCGCAGAAAGGACCAGACTCCCATCATCACCCGCTTGGCGTGACCAGGGTACTGCTTCTTCATGCTGACCACCGCTATGCGATAGGAGCAGCCTTCGGGTGGCAGGTAGAAGTCGATGATCTCCGGAAACTGTTTCTGGATGATGGGGACAAACACCTCGTTCAGCGCGACACCGAGTATGGCAGGCTCATCCGGTGGGCGACCGGTATAGGTACTGTGATAAATCGGATCCTTGCGATGGGTGATGCGCTGGATGGTGAGCACCGGGAATTTTTCCACTTCGTTGTAGTAGCCTGTGTGGTCTCCGAACGGCCCTTCTTCAGCAAGCTCACCCGCTTCAATTACGCCTTCCAGGACAAACTCGGCAGAGGCAGGTACCTGCAGGTCATTACCCAGGGATTTGGCAACTTCTGTTTTAGCTCCCCTGAGCAGACCGGCAAAGCCGTATTCTGACAAGGCATCCGGTACCGGCGTGACTGTCGCCAGGATTGTGGCGGGGTCGGCACCGATGGCCACCGACACAGGAAAGGCTTCGCAGGGATGAGCCTGTTGCCATTCCCTGAAATCCAGTGCGCCACCACGGTGGGCCAACCAACGCATGATGACCTTGTTCTTTCCGATCACCTGCATACGGTAGATACCCAGATTCTGTCGGTCCTTGTTCGGTCCGCGGGTAATCACCAGTGGCCAGGTGATCAGTGGTCCAGCGTCCCCTGGCCAGCAGGTCTGGATGGGCAGTTTGCCCAGGTCCACATCATCACCTTCAATGAGGACTTCCTGACAGGCGGGTTTTTTGACTTCTTTAGGTGAAAGGTAAAGCGCGTTTTTGAATTTGGGGGCTTTTTCCAGCAGGTCTTTCCAGCCGGCTGGCGGTTCCGGTTCTTTCAAAAAGGCCAGCAGTTTTCCTACATCCCTGAGCGAGGAAACATCGTCCTGGCCCATGGCCATGGCAACACGTTTGGGGGTGCCAAAGAGATTGCCGAGTACAGGAACGTCATAGCCTTTCGGATTTTCAAATAATAGCGCCGGGCCCTGTTTTTTCAGGGTCCGGTCACAGATTTCGGTGATTTCGAGATTGGGGTCAACCTCGGCCTTGATACGTTTGAGTTCGCCTGCTTTTTCCAGAGCCTGGATAAAGTCACGCAAATCCTCGTACATTCGCTGGCCCCGGTTTACGGTGAGATTCAATCCTGACCAGGGCGCTTACTTGCGCTTCATGGCCTGGAAGAATTCGTCGTTGGTTTTGGTGTCTTTGAGTTTGTCCAGAATAAACTCTGTCGCCGGCACGTCTTCCATGGAGGTCAACAGTTTGCGAAGAATCCACACGCGCTGCAGTTCTTCATCCGTCATCAGCAGGTCTTCACGACGGGTGCCTGAACGGCGCACATTGATGGCCGGGTAAACACGTTTCTCTGCCATCTTGCGATCCAGATGCAGTTCCATGTTGCCAGTGCCTTTGAATTCTTCGTAAATAACCTCATCCATTTTTGATCCGGTTTCAATCAAACAGGTGGAGATAATGGTCAGGCTGCCGCCTTCCTCAACATTACGCGCAGCACCAAAGAAACGTTTCGGACGCTCCAGGGCGTGGGCATCCACACCACCGGTGAGGACCTTGCCTGATGAAGGAATGATGGTGTTGTAGGCACGAGCCAGGCGGGTCATGGAGTCGAGCAGAATAACAACGTCTTCCTTGTGTTCCACCAGGCGTTTGGCCTTTTCGATCACCATTTCGGCAACCTGTACGTGACGGGCTGGTGGTTCATCGAAGGTACTGGCCACCACTTCACCGCGAACGGAGCGTTTCATTTCGGTAACTTCCTCAGGACGCTCGTCGATCAACAGAACAATCAGGCGGCATTCAGGGGAGTTGCGGGTAATGGATTGCGCCATGTTCTGCAGGATCAGGGTTTTACCCGCTTTTGGCGGCGAAACGATCAGGCCGCGCTGGCCCTTGCCGATCGGAGCTATCAGATCAATAACACGAGCGCTTAAATCCTCGGTGCTGCCATTACCGGCTTCAAGAACGAGTCTGTTGTCCGGAAACAGCGGTGTCAGGTTTTCAAACAGGATTTTCTGTTTGGCATTCTCAGGTTTGTCGAAATTGATTTCGTTCACCTTGAGCAGGGCAAAATAACGTTCGCCTTCTTTTGGTGGACGGATCTTGCCGGAAATCGTGTCGCCTGTTCTCAGGTTGAAACGACGGATCTGGCTGGGTGAAACATAAATATCATCCGGGCCGGCCAGGTAAGAGGCATCGGCTGAACGCAGGAAGCCAAAGCCATCCTGCAGAATTTCCAGTACACCATCACCGTAAATATCCTCGCCATTCTTTGCATGACGCTTGAGCATCTGGAAGATGACATCCTGTTTGCGGGTTCTGGAAACATTATCCAGGCCCATTTCATGGGCGGTCTCAAGTAGTTCGGATATAGGTTTGGTTTTTAATTCAGAGAGATTCATGGTGTAGGAATATTATTGGTGTGTTGTAGGATGATAAGGGGGTTGCAAGAGCGGGCGGGTGGTGCGCGCTTAAACTTAATATTAGGTTTTAACTAACTAAACTTATTAAAAGTTGCAGGTTTAAAAAATGGTTTACTGGTAATGAAATTTTTATTTTTGGTCTTACCCGATTCAGGATTTTGTCTTGAATCAACGTGTGAAGATTCTGAAGGTTTGGGTCGTGAATCTTCGGGGTTTCCCCTAGGATAAGGTGTCGGAGCGACAAGCAGGAAGGTAATCTATCACCCCCTTTTTGGAGTGTCCAGAAAAAAATAAGGGTTTTTTCCGGAAAATTCAGTACAAAAATCAGAGAGTGACTCATGACTCCCGAGCCAGTCGGGAGTCAGAGAGAATAACAACTGATCAGATGGTGCTGTCGATGAAAGCCGCAAGCTGTGACTTGGACAGGGCGCCAACTTTTTTGGACTCGACATTGCCGTTCTTGAACAGGATCAGCGTCGGGATACCTTTGACATTGTACTTTGGTGCAGTGTCAGGGTTGGCTTCTACATCCAGTTTGCAGACTTTCAGTTTGCCGGCATATTCTTCAGCCACTTCATCAAGGACAGGAGCAATCATTTTGCAGGGTCCGCACCATTCTGCCCAGAAGTCCACAAGGACTGGGCCGCTGGCGTTCAGGACTTCTTCTTCAAAACTGTCATCTGTTACATGTGTGAGGTTTTCGCTCATTATGATTTCCTTGGAATGAAATGGTCGGGGATATATCGCATTATGATAAGGCCAAATGGCCAGTATTCAAGTAACCGTGCCAAAAATCCTGGGCAGTGGCTGTCAACGTTCAGGTAGACCCTGTCAGCCCTGAATTCTTTCAGCAGCCGTTTTGGCAAAATAGGTCAGAATCCCATCGGCTCCGGCACGCTTGATGCTGGTCAGTGACTCCAGGATGATCTTGTCAGCATCCAGCCAGCCTTTCTCAAAGGCTGCACAAAGCATCGCGTATTCGCCACTGACCTGGTAGGCAAAGGTCGGCATACCGAATTCATCTTTCACCCGGCGAATGATGTCCAGGTAAGGCATGGCCGGTTTGACCATCACCATATCGGCACCTTCACTGATATCCAGGGCCACCTCATGGAGGGCTTCATCAGTATTGGCCGGGTCCATCTGGTAATTTTCCTTGGAGGAGGTCCCCAGGTTCCCGGCTGAGCCGACAGCATCACGGAAAGGACCATAAAAAGCGGAAGCATATTTGGCAGAGTAAGCAAGAATACGGGTGTTTATATGACCAGCCTGCTCCAAAGCCTGGCGAATGGCGCCAATTCGACCATCCATCATATCTGAAGGGGCCACCACGTCGGCTCCAGCCTTGGCGTGGGAGAGCGCCTGTTTGATCAGGGTATCGACAGTCACATCATTGAGGACATAGCCGGTGCTGTCGATGATGCCGTCCTGTCCATGGGTGGTGAATGGATCAAGGGCAACATCGGTAATAACACCCAGTTCCGGGCAGGCATCCTTGATGGTTTTCACTGCACGTTGGGCCAGACCGTCGGGGTTGAAGGATTCCTTGCCTTCCTCGGTCTTGGTAGCCGAATCGGGGACCGGAAACAGTGCCATGGCTGGAATACCCAGGCTTTCAACGACCCTGGCCTCTTTGGCCAGTTCATCCAGGGTCAGGCGCTCGACGCCGGGCATGGAAGGCACCGGTTCACGGGTAGCTTTGCCCTCGATCACAAAAACCGGATAGATGAAGTCAGCTGGTCTAAGCACGGTTTCGCGCATCAGCCGTCGGCTGAAGTCATCACGGCGCATACGCCGCATGCGGGTTGCCGGAAATTGTCGTGTAAACTTGTTGTCAGCCACGCCTGTACTCCTGGTTTCGGATACACTGCACAAGAGTTGTTGCCAGTGAAATTGAGGGCGAAACTATATCACAAAAGGTCCTGAAACCGGTTCAGGCAAGCAATCCGGCTAATTCCGGTCAACAGACAGACTGTATGACGACCACCAATGGGAACACGTTGTAGTCCATGCCATTAAAAAAAATCATCCTGCTGATCGTTTTTTTATGTCTTGTCGTGCTGTTTTTTGCGCTGGACCTGCAGCAGTATTTCAACCTGACGTTTTTTCAGGCTCAGCGTGATGCCATCTTAGCCTACAAGGCCGATCATTTCTGGGCCTTGAGCGCGGGGTACTTCCTGCTATATATCGCTGTTACAGCCCTGTCGCTGCCGGCTGCTACCATACTCACGCTTGCAGGCGGCGCTGTGTTTGGTCTGGCCTGGGGCCTGGTGCTGGTTTCCTTTGCCAGTTCTATTGGCGCCACACTGGCTTTTCTCGTTGCGCGAACCCTGCTTCGCGACTGGGTGCAAACCCGCTTTGGGGATTACCTGAAGCCTGTCAATGAGGGCATCAAACGTGATGGCATGTTTTATTTGTTCACGCTCAGACTGATACCGTTATTTCCGTTTTTTCTCGTGAATTTCCTGATGGCCCTGACCCCCATTTCCACCAGGGCCTTTTATGTGATCAGCCAACTGGGGATGCTGTTTGGGACCGCCCTGTACGTGAACGTGGGTGCGGAGCTCGGGCTGGCCACAACCCTGCCGGATGTCATCAATGTGGGTGTGATTCGGGCAGTGGTGGTACTGGCCATATTTCCCTGGATTGCCAAAGGCCTGGTCAGTTATCTGCGTAACCGCAAGGCGCTGGCACCCTGGAAGCACATGAAGCCCAGGGTCTTTGACACCAACATGGTGGTTATCGGTGGTGGATCGGCTGGACTGGTGACCTCGTATATTGCTGCTCTGGTGAAAGCCAGGGTCATTCTGGTAGAAAAGCATCGTATGGGAGGCGACTGTCTGAATACGGGATGTGTACCCAGCAAGGCGTTGATCCGTAGTGCCGGTGTCAGCCATCTATTGGGCAGGGCGGGTGATTTTGGTCTGGAGGCGTCCACTGCACAGGTTAACTTCAAGGCAGTGATGGGGCGTATCAGGCAGGTAATCAACACCATTGAGCCCCATGATTCTGTCGACCGATACACGCGTCTTGGTGTGGATTGCCTGGCTGGTGAGGCCATCGTAAAAACGCCATGGTGTGTGCAGGTAGGGGACAGGGAAATCACGACACGGAATATTGTACTGGCAACGGGTGCGAGACCATTTGTACCGCCTATCCCGGGGCTGGAGGAAGCCGGTTATGTGACGTCCGATACCCTGTGGAACCTGGAGTCCCTGCCTGAAAGATTACTGGTTTTGGGCGGTGGTCCCATCGGTTGTGAACTGGCACAGGCATTATCCAGGCTGGGGTCGAAGGTGACGATTATGGATATGCTGGACAGGATTCTGCCCCGGGAAGATGCCGAGGTTTCCGAGTATGTCCGCGAACAGTTCGAGCATGAAGGCATCAGGGTATTAACATCACAGCAGATTCTTCGTATAGAACACCGTCATGGTGAAAAAGTGGCGATTGCTCTTGGGCAAGAGGGCGAAACTGCCATTGAGTTTGATGAGGTCCTGGTTGCGGTTGGGCGAAAAGCCAACACGGAAAACCTGGGGCTGGAACATCTGGGTATTGTGTTGAATGACAACGGGACAATAAAGGTGAATGAATATTTACAGGCAACCTATGCCAATATTTTTGCCTGCGGCGATGTAGCCGGACCGTACCAGTTTACCCATATGGCATCGTTCCTGGCCTGGTTTGCGGCAGTAAATGGTCTGTTTGGCGGGTTCAAAAAATTCCGGATCAATTACAAGGTGGTGCCCTGGGCCACTTTTACCGATCCCGAAGTCGCCAGGGTGGGGCTTAGTGAGAGTGAAGCTGAAGAACAAGGCGTAGCCTTCGAGGTCACGCGCTATGGCCTGGATGATTTTGATCGCGCAATAGCTGACAGTGAAGCCAGGGGGTTTGTAAAAGTTCTGACCGTACCTGGCAAGGACAGGATTCTGGGCGCAACCATTGTTGGATATCATGCCAGCGACCTGATCACCGAATTTGTACTGGCCATGACTCATGGTTTGGGCCTGAAAAAAATCATGTCCACCATTCACTTGTATCCGTCGTGGTCTGAAGCCGGTAAATTTGCAGCCGGGGAATGGCAAAAGGCACATGCACCTGAATGGCTTTATCCCTGGCTGGAAAAATTTCATCGTTGGCGCCGGTAGGGCAATACAGTTTGAGGGAAGTAAATACTATGAACACTGAATCCAAAGTTTCAGAACGCTATGCCGAAGGCGCCAGGGAAGTGCAGCCCAGTCTGTGCTGTCCGGTGGACTACGATGCTGCACTGCTAAAACTGCTGCCGCAGGAAATTATCGACAAGGACTATGGTTGTGGTGATCCATCCCGGTATGTAAAAAAAGGCGACAGGGTTCTGGATCTGGGCAGTGGTGGTGGAAAAATCTGCTACATGGCGGCTCAGCTGGTAGGAAGCCATGGCTTTGTCATCGGTGTGGACATGACCGATGAAATGCTGGAGCTGGCCAGAAAATATCAGCCGGAAATGGCCGATAAACTTGGTGCTGACCTGGTGAGTTTCCGCAAGGGCTATATCCAGGACCTGGCACTGGATCTGGATGCACAGGAAGCTTTCCTTACGGATAACCCGGATGCTGATGAAGCAGCACTTGCTGCCTGGGAGCGTGAGCAGAAATCCCGCAAGCCATTGGTCGAGGATGGCAGTGTCGATATCGTGGTCAGCAACTGTGTGCTGAATCTGGTTGATGAAAAGCACCGGGAGCATATGATCAATGAAATCTATCGTGTCCTGGCACCCGGTGGTCGCGTTGCGATTTCAGATATCGTGTGTGACGAAGAGGTACCGAAACACCTCAAGGATGACGCCCATTTATGGAGCGGCTGTATTTCCGGAGCCTTCCATGAAAAACAATTTCTGCAGGTTTTTCTGGATGCAGGCTTTGTTGATGTGGCCTATGACAAGTGGGATGAAACACCCTGGCAGGTAGTCGAGGATATCGAGTTCCGTTCAGTCACCGTGGTGGCCACCAAACCCATGGAAGACAATCTGGACAGGGGCCATACCGTTATCTATCGCGGTCCTTTTGCCCAGTTGATCGACGATGAAGGTAATCGCTACCAGCGCGGTGAACGTCTGAGTGTCAGTGAGACTACCTGGAACAGCTTGTTGAACAGTATGGCAAAGGACAGTTTTATTTTTATCGAGGCGGATCCAGCGTTTCAGGGGCGTTATATTACCGGTGACAGACATCGTAATGCTGTCGCCAACAAGGGCATGCCGCAGCGGATAGGTGGGAAAAAGAAAAGCAGCTGCTGCTAGCGGCAAGGGATGAATGCTGTCGTTTGAGTTTACGCAGACTTGAGGCGGCGATTTCGCTTATAACGTTTGCCCAGGATTCTGATCCAGAACATGGTTTCGAAAATGCCGCCCGCAAGCACCAGTAACCGGGCACCCAGCGCAAACCCTGCTACATAACTGGCGATGGCTGCAGCAAGGATGAGCAGGGTCACCTGCAGGTGACTCACTGGGGGCTTGTTATCAATCACCCGTTATTTCCAGAAGCTGGTCTTCCAGGGCAAAGCGCAGTGTCAGGGCATCATCCAGCGATTGCAGGTCCCTGGGCAGGGAGGCGTCTTCTGATGAATGCACTTCTTCATTTCTGTATTTGTCATTGAAGCTAAGCGCAAGATCCGTCGTTGTCTCTATGCTGTGATAAATCTGTTCCAGCAGCTCCCGGTTGGCCTCAAGTTCAGCGGTGCTTTCGTGCAGCAGTGTTTCATACACCTCGAAATGCCCGGCTGAAATATAGTCCATCAGGGATTCGCAGAAATGCTCGATGGGAAAATCCTGGATATCAATTTGCAGCGCGTGATCGGAATACAGGGACTCGTCCAGGTCATGATGAAGGGTTTCACGCTGTTCTTTCCAGCGACTGATGATTGCTTCAATAGCCTGGCGGCGGGCGGCGGTGATGTCTTTGTTCATACATACCCCTCTTGGAAATTAAAGTCGTGGCTTATGTGCAACGGACTTACAGAAATCTTAGAAGAGGTACCCGGGAATTGCCAGCTTTAAGCAGGTGTGACACTGCTCCAGGACTAGCTTGCTTAACGGCGATGGGCCTGCCACAGGCAAACACCGGCCAGCGCGATGAAGCCCACCAGGCTCCATTGCGGAATGCTCATGCCGATCACGGGATCCTGCCAGGCGATTTCTGCACAGTTGCCATCACCGGTGAACATGGTTGCCAGGGTCTCGGTCAGCGGAAATTCCTGGAACATATAGGCAACACTCGGGCCGCAGGCAGGGACCTGGTCTTTAGGTAAATGCTGCAGCCAGATCTGGCGAATGGCAAAACCGCCGCCGCTCACAGCAAACAGGGCTGCCAGGTAGCCATAAACCAGTTTTCCCCTGGCGACAGGGTTATGAATAAATGCAATTAATGAGGTGAAACCAGCGAGCACAAAGAAGAAACGCTGAGTCATACATAATGGGCAGGGTTCCAGCATCATCACTTTTTCCATATACATGGCAATGCTCAATAGCGCTACACAGAACAGAAAAATGTACAGGTAGATCAGTCGGGTTCTTAGCAGTTTGGTCATCAGGGAATCATTCATGGAATTTTAATCAGATTCTGGATCAGGAGGCATTGGTGCGGGCAAGATAGGTATCAAAGTCCACATCATCATTTTCTTCAATGGCCTGCCTGTCCTGGTTGGAGGTTCCAGTCAGTTTTATCAGCGTGGCCATGATGTCATCATCCAGCTTCAAAGAGCGGAAATAGTCGCTGTTGGCCAGGGACTGGTTCATGGCAAAAATAAAATAAGGCGTATCAAGTTCACGCATACGTTGCAGGATTTTTGCGGAGGGTGTTTTTTCAGGATCCTGAACCTTCGCATATTGAGCCTGTGTTGCCTGGACATGACAGTCGCTGCCGTAAATATCATCAAGCAGTTCGGCAATGGACGTTACCTCAGAAAGGATTTCTTCCGCCTGTTCTTTCAATCCGACTTTATTGCCTTTGACCTGCAGCTGGAGTCCGGGTTCCCGTCCCCGGTTTACGACGGTTTTCAGGTTGTAATCTATTTCCCGGTATTCATCGCTGTTTGATGGCGGTGAGTTTCGCAGCAGGCAGAACAGAAGGAAACTGTTCAGGAAACGAATTTCCTCTTCGTCGATGCCCACAGGCAGGAAGGGGTTCAGGTCCAGTGCGCGGACTTCGATATATTCAACGCCCTGCTCTTTGAGAGCCCGGACCGGCCTGATGCCGGAAGGGGCTGTGCGTTTGGGACGAATGGTGCTGTAAAACTCATTCTCGATTTGCAGGATGTTGTCATTGACCTGCTTGTACTCGCCATTTTCAGGGGCGAACTTGCTGTAAGGTGCATAAGGGGTCTTGATGGCGTTCGTCAGGTCCCGCGCATATTCCTCAAGGCTGTTATAACTCACATACAGGGATGACTGTGCGTCACTGGTATAGCCGAGGTCGCCCATTCGCAGGCAGGTGGCATGAGGGTGATACAGTGTGCCGTGATCATATTCCTCCAGCCCATGATTGTCCTGTCCGCGAATGAAGCTCTTGCACACAGCGGGCGAGGCTCCGAACAGGTACAGCAGCAGCCAGGAATAACGGCGGAAGTTCCGGATCAGGTTGAAGTACTGATCAGTTTTGAAATCCTGAAGATTTTCATCGCTGCCAAGCTGTTCCTTATACAGTGCCCAGAAACTGTCGGGCAGGGAAAAATTGTAATGGATGCCAGCAATGGTTTGCATGGAGCGGCCATAGCGATAGCTCAGTCCCATCCTGTAAAGGGTCTTGAGTCTTGCAATATTGGATGTACCGTATTGCGCCAGCGGAATATGGGCATCATCACCCAGGACGCAGGGCATACTGGAGGTCCAGATCAACTCTTCTCGGTCGATCCGGGTAAACAGAAACGTGTGCAGATCCGACAGGTACGCCAGGCTGTCCTGCGGGTTGTGGAAAACAGGCGTGATGAATTCCAGCAGGGCTTCGGAAAAGTCCGTGGTGATGGTTGGATGCGTAAGCGGAGAACCCAGGCCGGCAGGATGCGGGGTCTGTGCAATATGGCCCTGTGGATCTACCCGCAGGCTTTCCTTTTCTATGCCATGACCAATTTCAGTGAGACAGCCAATGTTGGGTGACTCCTTTAGCTGGCCAAGGCGGAGCTTCAATTGATCCGACAAAGCTGAATTCCTGATAAAGAAGCGAAGAGTGTCCGGTAGCTCTTACTATTAATGCACTCTGCACGGGCAGTCAGGCAATAACATATTATTTTTATTAGGGATTTACTGCTGAAAACTGGCACCATGAAGTTCAAGGCCCCGGATTATGCCACAGTTGAACTGCTGTGGATAACCTTAAATTCGTGACTTTTTCATCGCAGGATTGTTTCACGGATGATAACCGGATTCAGGAAATATTTGCTCAGGAATCTGAATTTAATCTGACAAAGCGATGGATTTTCCGACGGTCCTGTTTCGTGGGTCGACCTTCGGTGATGGGAGCCATGGCACGTTGTATTTTAC
>Ga0181593_10001570_pt1 | contig 20809 bp, 22 predicted proteins | sample 071ome_19_FD_133756 | JGI IMG/M metagenome (GOLD analysis project Ga0181593, IMG submission 133756) | Coastal salt marsh microbial communities from the Groves Creek Marsh, Skidaway Island, Georgia - 071413AT metaG (megahit assembly) | ecosystem: Environmental > Aquatic > Marine > Intertidal...
GGGCAGTTCATCCCGGCGGTCGAGAAGGGGGTGCGCCAGGTGCTCGATCAAGGCGCCATCGCCGGGTTCCCGATGCAGGACGTCAGCGTGACCGTCTACGACGGCAAGCACCACCCGGTCGACTCCAAGGAGATCGCGTTCGTCACCGCCGCCAAGAAGGCGTTCCAGGACGCCGTGGGCAAGGCGCGTCCGGTGCTGCTCGAACCGGTCGTCAGCGTCACCATCACCTGCCCCGACAGCGCCATGGGCGACGTCAGCGGCGACCTGTCGAGCAAGCGCGCGCAGATCAGCGGCACCGACACCAAGCCGGGTGGCATGCTGGTGATCACCGGCAAGGTGCCGCTCAGCGAGCTGAACGGCTACCAGTCACGCCTCAAGGGGATCACCGGTGGCCAGGGCTCGTTCGCGATGGAGTTCAGCCACTACGAGCCGCTGCCGATGAACCTGCAGCAGGAGATCGTCGCGCAGCACAAGCCGAAGGAGAGCGAGGAGTGATGCCAGGCCTCGCGGGCAGCGAACAGCACCTGCAGCCGCCGGGACCACGGCGCGAAGCCAGAACGGCCTAGGAATCACGGCCCGGGTTCAGGGTGAACCGGGCGACGCAGGAGCACCGCCCACCGGGCGTCCCAGGAGCGGCCCAGAATTGAACAGCGCCGACTACCAGTCGTGGCGCATGCCTTCCCAGACGCCCGAGTTGTCCTCGAGGATCTTTTCGACGCTCTCGCCGTTCTTCATCCGCTCGACCTGATCCTTGGAGAGATTGGCGACCGGGCGGTCGCGCTCGGCCTGGATGCGGTCGATCTCCTTCTGTGAGCAGGGGCGGAACTCGAAGCGGGCGAAGCGACTGCTGGTCTCGGCGTTCTCGCCTAGGCGAATGAAGTGCTCCTCCTCGCCGTCGCTCATGAAGACCATCTTCCCGGTAGCGAACGGCATGCGCGGCGTCAGCAGCGTCACGCCCTCCTTGCCCGGCAGCAGGATGCAGTCGCTCAGGTCACCGACGTAGCCGCTCTCGTCGCACACCCCGGCCTGCACGCCACGACCCTCGTTGGCCATGATGCGTACACCGACCTGGGTCTCCTGGCCGTTGCTCTGGCGGATCCAGCGCGCGGTGCCGATCTTCCAGCGCCCGCTCGCGGTGTCGTCGAATCCGATGCAGAGCAGGTCGCCGACCGAAATCGTCAGCTCGCTCTCCTTGGCGCAGAGCAACTGGCAGCCGCTGGCACTGAAATCGATCGTGCGGCATGCGTAGCTGCGCGGTGTCTCGGTACGCCGGTTCTCCGTCCAGGCCGCGGCTGCGGCCTGTGGGAGCAGCATGTCGGCGACCCTGTCGCGCTTCTGCTCGGTGGTCGAAACCAGTTCGCCATCCGCCATCTCGATCGAACGCTCGGCGATCTCGAGGCTCAGCTCCTGGACGTCTTCGGGGGTTTCGAGGTGCGGTCCCGGCGCAACCATTTCGTTGGCCGAGCCATGACCGTGCATCAGGAAGAAACACGCCGCGTTGAGACCGATCGCGACCTGCACCTGGACCTCGCCGTGGTAGCGGGTCTCGGCACGCGTGGTGGGGCCGGTCCAGCTTTCGCGCAGCATCTGCAGAGTGGTGGTCGGCAGGTGCGGCATGCCGTCCTCGCGCTTCGGCTTGGGCGGTCCATCCTGCTGCCGCTCGATCTCGTCCTCGAGGATCGCGGTAAGCGCGGCGGCGTCGAGCACGCGCACACGGGTCGGCTCCGTCGTGTCGTCGCCCTCGACCACCTTGAAGCTCGGCGGCGCACTGCCGTCGAGGCGGATGACGATGTGGACGTCGTCGGAGTGCGCATCGTCCAGCGACTGGAGGTGGCATGCCGAGCTCCACTCCGACAGCCGCTCGTAGAGCAGGTCGATGGTGCCGCGCTCGAAATGGTAGGGCGAGGCCAGCGCGACGAGCATCAGCCGCTTGTAGCTGTCGCCGATGGTCATGCGCCAGCCCTCGGAGAAATCCTCCGATTTCTGCTGTTCCAGCTTGCGCAACTCGGCGAGTGCGTAGGTGGCGTGGATCTCGCCCCACAGCCCCTCAGGGAACGGCACGTAGGTGCGGTAGGACTCGAGGACGATGCGCCCGAAGTGGTGCAACACCGCCTGCAGGGCGGTGACCAGCTGGCGTTGCCCGCCGCCACCGAACATGAAGCGTTTGCCCAGCAGGCCCTTGGCGATGAGCTTGTAGGCGATGGCCGCCTCGGCGAGCAGCTCCTGGTTGAGCTGCACCAGCTTGGTGACCTTGTCCGGCAGCGGGTGGGCATGGCCCTGCGCGCCCTTGCTCAGCGCGCCACTGATGTAGTCGATCTGTGGGCCGAGTGCCTCGAGGAGCAGCAGGCGACCTTTCTCGGGCAGTTGCAGGCGATTGGCATCGCGCAGCAGCGTGAAGACCTGGCGGGTGGTCTCCTGCAGATTCGCCAGTGGCAGCCCCTCGCGCCACTCCTGCAACGCCTTGGGCGTCAGCTCGACAGGCAGCTCCCCACGCTTGAGCTCGGGGATCCGCAGGGTCTCGATCAGCTTGGCTTGATCCATATCCTGTCGCCAGGGGGCGTTCCCTTGTTGCGGCCATGGTCCCCGGAGTGGCGCTGCACTGACGCCGACCCCAGTCTCTAAAAGCTAGTCCATGCAGCTGAGCCAGGCAACAACCCGGCCCAGGCCGATATCAGGGCATGCGTTCGAGGAAGCGGCGCGCCTCGACGGCGACCGCGCTTTCGGGATCGAGGTCGACGCAGGCCTGCAACGCGGTGCGGGCCGCATCGACCTGGCCCAGCTGCAGGCGCACAAAGCCCAGCGTCAACCAGATCCTCTGGAAACCGGCATCCTTTCGGGTGCCCGACTCGAGCACCTGCAGCGCCTCGCCCGAGCGCCCCGCGTAGTGCAGCGCAAGGCCGAGATCGTTGTAGGTGTCCACGTCGTCGGGGGCCAGCTCGAGCAGCTTGCGGTAGGCACCGACCGCCTCGCCGAAGCGCTTCTGGGTCAGCAGCTCGTCGGCCTGGTCGGCAAGCACGGCCGGGTCGTCGGAAAGCGTCATCGGCGGACGGGCCTGCGGGATCGCGATCGGCCGAGCCGCACCGCCACTCGCGTGCGTGGCTGCCGGTGCGGGCGTGGCGGCCTGCTCGAGGTAGTAGGCGCGGGTCGCGGCAAACACCACAGCGCCGTAGACGATCAGGAACGCGACGCCGAGCAGCGCCTGGCGCAGGGTCGGCATCATGAATCGCCCGCGCCGTCGACGACCTGCACCCCGGCCTCGCCACCGAGCAGCAGCAGGTCCGCTGGGCGCGCGGCGAACAGGCCGTTGGTGACGACCCCGACGATCTGGTTGAGGTCGCGCTCGAGCGCGACCGGGTCGAGGATCTCGAGGTGGTGCACGTCCAGGATCAGGTTGCCGTTGTCGGTGACGAAATCCTCGCGCAGCACCGGCTGGCCGCCGCGCTTGAGCAGCTCGCGGGCGACGTAGCTGCGCGCCATCGGGATCACCTCGACCGGCAACGGGAAACTGCCGAGCACGTCGACCAGCTTCGAGTCGTCGGCGATGCAGACGAATTTCCGGCTCGCCGCGGCGACGATCTTCTCGCGGGTCAGGGCGCCACCGCCGCCCTTGATCAGGTGCAGGTGCCGGGTCGCCTCATCGGCCCCGTCGACGTACAGGCCGAGCTCGCCGCAGGCGTTGAGGTCGTAGACCGGGATGCCGTGCCCCTTGAGCCGCGCGGTGCTCGCCTCGGAACTCGACACGGCGCCGTCGATCTTGCCCTTGACCTTCGCCAGCGCGTCGATGAAGTGGTTGACGGTCGAGCCGGTGCCGACGCCGATCGTGCTGCCGGCCTCGACGTGGTCGATCGCCGCCTCGGCGGCCAGGCGTTTCTTGCTGTCACTGTCCACGGCAGCTCCTGGTTGGGTGGCGCGGGGGGTCCCGATGATAGCGGGGCCGGTCTCCCGCCGCACCCCGGTGCCCGCTCAGCTGCCGGCGAGCTCGAGGATGCGTTGCCAGGTCGCCTTCTCGACCGGCATCACGGAGAGCCGGTTGCCCTTGCGCAGCAGCGCGAAGTCGCCGAGCTCCCCGGCATGTTCACGCAGTTCCGCGAGCGTGACCATGGCCTTGAAGCGCTTCTTGAGACGCACGTCGACGAGATGCCAGCGTGGAGCGTCCGGGTCCGACTTCGGATCGTGGTATTTGGATTCGGGATCGAACTGGGTCGGGTCGGGGTAGCCCTCGCGGACGACCTCCATGATGCCGACGATGCCCGGCGGCTCGCAGTTGGAGTGGTAGAAGAAGGCCAGGTCGCCGCGCCGCATGGTGTCGCGCATCATGTTGCGTGCCTGGTAGTTGCGCACGCCGTCCCACGGCTCGGTCTTGTTCGGCCGCGCGGCCAGGTCGTCGATGCCGAACACCGACGGCTCACTCTTCATCAGCCAGTAGTTCATCTCGCTCCTTCCCCGCGATCTGCGCGCGGCAACATGCCGCGCTCGGTGACCACGCCGTGCAGCGGCACGTCCCAGGACGCCGCATCGAGCCCGGCCACCTGCTGGAAAGCGTACCCGATGCCGAGCAATCGAGGCCGTCGCCAGGCACGCTGCCGCTGGTAGGCCAGCGTGCGGTCGAAGTAGCCGCCACCCATACCCAGCCGGTTGCCCTGCGCGTCGAACGCGACCAGCGGCAGCAGCAGCAGGTCGAGTTCGCGTGCCGGCAGCAGCTTGCGACGCGGCACGTCCGGCTCGGGGATGCCGAAGCGGTTGGGCACGAAGCGCGTGTCCGGCGTGTGCGGGGCGAAGCGCAGGTGCGGCCACGGGCGGTCGATCAGCACCGGCAGGTAGCAGCGCCGGCCGCTGGCCCAGGCGCGCTCGACCAGGCGTGCCGGATCGAGTTCGCCGTCGCTGGCAAGGTAGGTGGCCAACCGCCGCGCGCGGGCGTAGTAGGGATGACCGGCGACCGCGCGGGCCAGGCCGCGGGCGGCCTGGCGACGCGTGGTGGCATCGAGCGCGCGCCGCCGTGCACGCAGCTCGCGACGCAGCGCACCCCGGGCGGCCACGAGATCGCGCGTCAACACACGCGCACCTCGCGGTGCGTCGTGTGAAGTACACGCGGTGGAAGGTGACACCCCCCGCCTGTGCCGTAGCCGGCTCGTGATCTTGAACCGGGCGGTTCAAGGGGGGACAGCCGTGGGCTCTCAGGCTTTCCGCTCGGTGGCGGACATGCACAACGATCCCGTATCGGACCGACCCCGGGTACTGCAATTAGGCTCAAGAGTTTCCTAAGCCGGCTTCGTACACCGCAGGGGGTGTCAGCAAATCGTGATCCCTCGCGACCGGTCGCGTAGGTGGCCGGTGCGCCTGCGAGAAGACCCAGGCGGCGCTTCAGAGTTCCATCTGCCGACCGTCGTTGAGGGCCGACTCGATCTTTTCCTGGATGCCACGGATGCGTCCGCTGAGCACGTCGTTGAGCTGATCCTTCTGCGCCCGATAGCCGAGCAGCTCATGGGCGATGTTCAGCGCCGCCATCACCGCCAGGCCGTCGCTGCCGAGCAGCTTGCCGCCCTTGCGGATCTCGCGCATCTTGCCGTCGAGGAAGTGCGCGGAGGCGATCAGCGAATCGCGTTCCTGAGGGTCGCACGCAAAACGGTACTCCTTGTCGACAATCGTGACCACCACCGAGCTCTCGTCATCCTTCACGAACCGTGCTCCATCGAGTTGAGGTGCATGATCATCGCCTCGACGCGGTTGCGCGCGCGGTCGTTCTTCTCGAGCAGGTTGGCACGTTCCATCTGCAGGCCGCGCTGGCTGGCGCGCAGGGCGCGATTCTCCTCGCCAAGGCGCTCGCAGATCCGGATCAGCTCGTCGATCCGCGCCTCGAGTTTCTTGAGTTCCAGGTCAGCACTCTGCATGTCGACATCCTCAGTATGCCGAATCACTATAGAACCCGGTTGACTTGCAGGTCAACGCGTTGCTGTCGACCTTTCAAGCTCGGTGCTAGCATACCCCGCAGCCTGCCGGAGCCCGCGATGCCGACCGATATGCCACCACCCGACCCGTCCGAGGTAGCCGACGCCCTGGCTGCCTCCGGCGCGCCGCAAGGCACCGCCGATGCCCACGGCCTGCTGTGCGCGCTGCTCTGCGCCGACCCCGACCTGGACGTCGCGGCATGGCTCGAGCGGCTCGGTGCCAGCACGACGACGGGCGGTCCCGCTCTCGACGACCTGCATGCCCGCACCCACGCACAGCTGATCGGCGAGGGCTTCGACCTCGCTCCTTGGCTGCCCGACGACGCCGAGCCGCTCGAGGCGCGTGTGCAGGCGCTGGGCGAGTGGTGCCAGGGATTCCTCGGTGGGCTGGGGCTCTCCGGGGTCGACCCCGAACGGCTCGGCGACGACGCCGCCGAGTTCGTGCACGACCTGGCCACCATCGCCCACGCGACGCTCGGCAGCGGTGCCAACATCGAGGGGGCGGAACGCGATTTCACCGAGCTGGTCGAATTCCTGCGCATCGGCACCTACCTGGTGCGCGATGCGTTGCAAACGCCCACCATGCCCGGGAAACCCTCATGAATGCTCGCGAACACGCCCGCCGACGCCGACAGCTGATGCAGCAGATGGGCGAGGGTGGCATCGCGATCCTGCCCGCCGCGCCCGAACGGCAACGCAACCGCGACGTCGACCACCCCTACCGCCAGCACAGCGACTTCCTCTACCTGACCGGGTTCCCCGAGCCCGAAGCGGTCGCGGTGCTGTTGCCCGGGCGCCCGCAGGGTGAATACCTGCTGTTCTGCCGCGAGCGCAACGCCGAGATGGAGACCTGGCACGGGCGGCGCGCCGGCCTCGAGGGGGCCTGCGCTCGATACGGCGCCGACGACGCGTTCCCGATCACCGACCTCGACGACATCCTCCCCGGCCTGCTCGAGAACACGGAGCGGGTCTACGCCACCATGGGCCACGACCCGGCCTTCGACCGCCGTCTGCTCGACTGGATCAACCGCGTGCGCGACAAGGCGCGGGCCGGCGTCACCGCGCCGGTCGAGTTCATCGACCTCGACCACCTGCTGCACGAGATGCGCCTGATCAAGAGTCCGGCGGAACTGAAACTGATGCGCCGCGCCGCGGAGATCTCGGCCGCGGCCCACGTGCGCGCGATGCGCGCCTGCCGACCCGGCAGGACCGAGCTCGACCTCGAGGCCGAACTGCACTACGCGTTCGCCAGCGGCGGCGCGCGCCACGCCGCCTACCCGTCGATCGTCGGCAGCGGCGCCAACGCCTGCATCCTGCACTACACGGAGAACAGCGCCCGCCTGCGGCGCGGCGACCTGGTGCTGATCGACGCCGGCGCCGAGGTCGAGGGCTACGCGGCCGACATCACGCGCACCTTCCCGGTCGGCGCACGCTACAACCGGGCACAGCGCGCGATCTACGCGCTGGTGCTCGAGGCCCAGCACGCCGCCATCGCGGCCGTGCGCCCGGGCAACACCTGGAATGCGCCGCACGACGCGGCTGTCGAGGTGCTCGCCGAGGGCCTCGTCGCGCTCGGCCTGCTCAAGGGCCGCCCACGGACCGTGATCCGCAAGGGCACCTACCGCCGCTTCTACATGCACCGCACCGGCCACTGGCTCGGCCTCGACGTCCACGACGTCGGTGACTACAAGGTCGGTGGCGAGTGGCGGCTGCTCGAGCCGGGCATGACGCTGACCGTCGAACCCGGCCTCTACCTGCCCGCCGGCGAGAAGGGCGTCGGCCCGCGCTGGGCCGACATCGGGGTACGCATCGAGGACGACGTGCTCGTCACGCCCGACGGACACGAGGTGCTGACCTCTGCGACGCCGAAAACCATCCGCGAAATCGAGGCATTACGTAAGGCTAATTGATATTTCTCAAAATAAAAAATAATTACAACAGGCCCTTGCAATACAAATGAGAATGATTATCATTTAGATTAGCGAGGGAAGGACGCTTCTCTCCCGTTTGGGACCGGGCCCCTGGCCCGGCAGTGATACAACCGATACCGGCCCCGCCACCGCATCCACACGGTGCCGGCGGGTCGAGGAGCCTGCATCCATGAAACCGTTCAAGACCCTGTTCGCCGTCGCCGTGCTCGCACTGGTCACCGCGACGCCTCCGGCCTTCGCGGCCGGGGAGGTGAACCTCTATTCGGCGCGCAAGGAGGAGCTGATCAAGCCGCTGCTCGACCGCTTCAGCGCCGCGACCGGCATCAAGGTCAACCTCGTCACCGGCAAGGCCGACGCGCTGCTCAAGCGGCTCGAGAGCGAGGGTCGCAACACCCCCGCCGACCTGCTGTTGACCACCGACGCGGGGCGCCTCTACCGCGCCTACGAGGCCCACCTGCTGCAGCCGGTGCGCTCCGACACCCTGGAGCGCGCGGTCCCGGCCATCTACCGTGACCCGGAGGGCCACTGGTTCGGCGTCTCGGTGCGTGCGCGCGTGCTGATGTACGCCAGCGATCGCCTCGACCCCGCCGGGCTGTCGACCTACGAGGACCTCGCAGACGAACGCTGGAAGGGGCGCATCTGCATCCGCTCCTCCAACAACATCTACAACCAGTCGCTGGTCTCCAGCCTGATCGTCGCGCACGGCGAGGCCGAGACCGAGGCGTGGGCCAAGGGGCTGGTCGCCAATCTCGCGCGCCCACCCAAGGGCGGTGACCGCGACCAGATCAAGGCGGTCGCTGCCGGCCAGTGCGACGTCGCCGTCGCCAACACCTACTACCTCGGCACCATGCTCAACAGCAGCGACCCGGCACAGCGCGAGGCGGCGGCCAAGATCGCGGTGTTCTGGCCCAACCAGGCCAACCGCGGCAGCCATGTCAACGTCAGCGGCGCCGGCGTCACCCGCCACGCGCGCAACCGTAACAACGCCGTGCGCCTGCTCGAGTTCATGACCACCGAGGAGTCGCAGCGCTGGTACGCCGACGCCAACCTCGAGTACCCGGTACGCGCCGGGGTGCAGCTCAACCCGACGCTCGAGACCTGGGGCACGTTCACCGCCGACACCATCAACCTCGCCGAGCTCGGCCGCCACAACGCCGCGGCGGTCAGGCTGATGGACCGCGCCGGCTGGAAGTGACACCCGGCGTGAATCCACAACGATGAGCGACTCGCTGGCTCCCCGGCCCGCCGCCATGGCGGGCCGGGGTTTCATGTTCGGCCTGCCCGACCCCTGGCGCGGCGGCGTGGTGGCCGTGGCGCTGCTGCTGGCACTGCCGGTATTGACCGTGTTCAGCGCGGTGTTCCTGCCGGTGGGCGAGGTGTGGCAGCACCTGGTCGACACGGTGCTCGCCGACTACGTCGTCAACTCGCTGGTGCTGATGGTCGGCGTCGCTTTCGGCGTGCTGTCGATCGGCGTCACCTGCGCCTGGCTGACCGCCAACTGCCACTTCCCTGGCCGCCGGCTGTTCGAGTGGGCGCTGCTGCTGCCGCTGGCGATCCCGGCCTACATCATCGCCTACACCTACACCGGCATGCTCGACTACCCGGGCCCGGTGCAGACCGCGCTGCGCGAATGGACCGGCTGGGGCTACGGCGACTACTGGTTCCCCGAGATCCGCTCGCTGGGCGGCGCCGTCGCGATGCTGTCGCTGGTGCTCTACCCGTACGTCTACCTGCTCGCGCGCGCCGCCTTCCTCGAGCAGTCGCTGCTCAGCCTCGAGGCCGGGCGCATCCTCGGTGCCGGTCCGTGGGCCCGGCTGTGGCATATCTCGTTGCCGGCCGCGCGCCCGGCGATCATCGCCGGGCTCTCGCTGGCACTGATGGAGACCCTGGCCGACTACGGCACCGTGCAGTACTTCGGCGTCGCCACCTTCACGACCGGCATCTTCCGCACCTGGTACGGGCTCGGCGACAGCGGCGCGGCGGCACAGCTCGCGTCGCTGATGATGCTGTTCGTGTTCGCGCTGATCCTGACCGAGCGCTGGTCGCGCCGCCAGGCCCGCTACCACGCCGGGGCGCGCTCCAAGCCGCTGCCGCGCCGGGTGCTGACCGGCTGGCAGGCGTGGCTCGCGACCGTCGCCTGCGCGATGCCGCTGCTGCTCGGCTTCGTGCTGCCGGTCGGCCAGCTGGTCGCCTGGGCCGCGCGCACCCTCGAAAGCACCGTTGCCGACCCGTTCCCCGAGCTGGTGCTGAACACCCTCGGCCTGGCCATCACCGCGGCGCTGCTGGCGCTGATGCTGGCGCTGTTCATGGCCTACGGGCGTCGCCTGCGTGGCGGGGTGGTGGTCGGCGGCGCGGTGCGCATCGCCGCGCTCGGCTACGCGATCCCCGGCACGGTGATCGCGGTCGGCGTGCTGATCCCGTTCGGCTGGCTCGACAACGCGGTCGACGCCTGGGCCCGCGACACCCTCGGCTTCTCCACCGGCCTGCTGCTCTCGGGCACCCTGTTCGCGCTGCTGTTCGCCTACATGGTGCGTTTCCTGGCGGTGTCGCTGCAGACCGTCGAGGCGGGGCTCGAGCGGGTCAAGCCGATGATGGACGAGTCCGCGCGCACCCTCGGCCTGACTCCGGGGCGGGTGCTGGCACGCGTCCACCTGCCGGTCCTGCGCGGCAGCCTGCTGACCGCGATCCTGCTAGTCTTCGTGGACGTGATGAAGGAGCTGCCGGCAACGCTTATCCTGCGGCCGTTCAACTTCAACACCCTGGCGGTGCGCGCCTACGAGCTCGCCTCGGACGAGCGCCTCGCCGAGGCGGCCGGTCCGGCGATCGCCATCGTGCTCGCAGGGATCGTGCCGGTGATCCTGCTGAGCCGGTCGATCGCCCGTTCGCGAGGCAGCACCGAGGTCCACTGAACCGAAGCGGAGAGCGCTATGCAGACCCCCCTCCACCCGCAGCACGTCGCCCTCGGTGGCAAGCTCGTACCGTTCGCCGGCTGGAAGATGCCGCTGCACTACGGCTCGCAGATCGAGGAGCACCATGCGGTGCGCACTCACTGGGGACTGTTCGATGTCTCGCACATGACCGTGGTCGACGTCGAGGGTGACGCCGCCGAGGCCTACCTGCGCCGCCTGCTCGCCAACGACGTCGCCCGCCTCGAGGCCGGCAAGGCGCTCTACTCCTGCATGCTCGCCGAGGACGGCGGCGTGCTCGACGACCTGATCGTCTACCTGCGCGCGCCGGGCCGCTACCGCGTGGTGGTCAACGCGGCGACCCGCGACAAGGACCTCGCCTGGATGGAGGCGCAGGCCGAGGGATTCGCGGTCAGCGTCACCGAGCGGATCGACCTGGCGATGATCGCCGTCCAGGGTCCCGAGGCCGCCGCACGCCTTCCCGAGCACCTGCCCGATGCGCTGGGCGCGCCGCTCGCGGCCCTGAAGCCGTTCCACGCCCACGAGGACGGCAACCTGTTCGTCGGCCGCACCGGCTACACCGGCGAGGACGGCTTCGAGCTGCTGCTGCCCGGCACCGACGCCGGGGCGCTGTGGGACGCGCTGGTGGGTGCGGGTGCGCGCCCGTGTGGGCTCGGTGCCCGCGACACCCTGCGCCTCGAGGCCGGCATGAACCTCTACGGCACCGACATGGACGAGAGCGTCTCGCCGCTGGAGTCGGGCCTCGGCTGGACGGTCGCCTGGGAACCGGCCGAGCGCGCCTTCATCGGCCGCGCGGCGCTGGAGGCACAGCGCCAGGACCCCGCACGCCGCCGCTTCGCCGGGCTGGTGCTGCGCGAGCGCGGCGTGCTGCGCAACGGCACCGAGGTGGAGCTCGCCGACGGCCGCCGTGGCGCGGTCACCAGCGGCTCGTTCTCGCCGACCCTGGGTCTTTCCATCGCGCTGGCACGCCTGCCGGCCGGCAAGGAGAGCTCGGCGATGGCGCTGCTGCGCGGCAAACCGCTCCCGGTCGAGGTGGTCAAGCCACCGTTCGTGCGCCAGGGCAAGGCCTGCATCCCGACCTGACGATCATCATGTGACCGACGCCGGGCCGCGCGGCATAATGCGGCCCTTCGTCTGTCCTGCCAGGAGAGCTGTGAGATGAGCAACGTACCTGCCGAGCTCCGTTACACCAAGGACCACGAGTGGCTGCGTCGCGAAGACGACGGCAGCGTGACCGTCGGCATCACCGACCACGCACAGGAGCAGCTGGGCGACCTGGTGTTCGTCGAGCTGCCCGAGGTCGGTGCAAGCTGCGACGCCGGTGCCGAGTGCTGCGTGGTCGAGTCGGTCAAGGCCGCCTCCGACGTCTACTGCCCCATCGCCGGGGAGGTCAGCGCGGTCAACGAATCGCTCGCCGACAGCCCCGAGGCGATCAATACCGACGCCTACGGCGAGGGCTGGCTCTTCCGCCTGGCCCCGACCGATGCCGCCGCCATCGACGCCCTGCTCGACGCCGAGGCCTACCAGGCCCTGCTCGAAGCCGAGGACCACTGACAACCGCCATCCGGAGGGCGGCATGCCGTTCATCCCACACACCGAGGACGACGTCCGGGCGATGCTCGAGACGATCGGCGCCGATTCCGTCGCCGCGCTGTTCGACGAGATCCCTGCCAGCCTGCGCTGCCCGCCGCTGGAGGTCCCCGAGGGTCTCAACGAGGCGGCCGTCGGCCGCCTGATGCACGCGCGCGCCGCGCAGGACGGCCAGCCGCTCTGCTTCGCCGGCGCCGGCGCCTACGACCACCACGTCCCGGCCGCGGTCTGGGAGCTGGTCACGCGCGGCGAGTTCTACACCGCCTACACCCCTTACCAGGCCGAGGCGAGCCAGGGCACGCTGCAGGTGCTCTACGAGTTCCAGACCATGATGACCCGGTTGACCGGTCTGGAGGTCTCCAACGCGTCCCTCTACGACGGTGCCTCGGCACTCGCCGAGGCGGCGCTGATGGCGGTGCGCGGCAACCGCAAGGCGAAGTCGCACCGGATCCTGATCCCGCGCAGCCTGCACCCGGCCTACCGCAAGACCGTCCGGGCCATCGTGCACAACCAGGGCATCGAGCTGGTCGAGGTGCCGTTCGATCCGGCCGGTGGCCACACCACGGTCGCGGCGCTGGAAGCCGCGGCCGGCGACGCGGGCTTCGCCGGGCTGGTGATCCCGCAACCGAACTACTTCGGCGTGCTCGAGGAGGTCGACGAGCTGACCGACTGGGCGCACAACCACGACGCCCTCGCGATCGCGGTGGTCAACCCGGTCGCCCTCGGCCTGCTCGCACCGCCCGGCGACTGGGGAGACAAGGGCGCCGACATCGCCTGCGGCGAGGGCCAGCCGCTTGGCGCGCCGCTGAGCTCCGGCGGTCCCTATTTCGGCTTCCTTACCTGCAGCGGCGCGCTGACCCGCCAGATCCCGGGGCGCATCGCCGGGCGCACCGTCGACCTCGACGGCAAGCCCGGCTTCACGCTGACCCTGCAAGCCCGCGAGCAGCATATCCGCCGCTCCAAGGCCACCTCGAACATCTGCACCAACCAGGGCCTGCTGGTCACCGCGGCGACCATCCACATGGCGCTGCTCGGTCCCGGGGGTCTGGCACGCGTCGCGCGCGCCAGCGCCGCCAACACCCGCGCGCTGGTCGCATCGCTCACCGCCCAACCCGGCGTCGAACCGCTGTTCGATCGGCCGGTCTTCCACGAGGCCGCGCTGCGCCTGCCGCTGCCGGCGGACCAGCTGCTCCGCACGCTGGCCGCCAACGACGTGGTCGGTGGCGTGGCGCTGGAACCCGATTACCCCGAGCTCGGCAACGCACTTCTGGTGTGCGCCACCGAGCAGCGCGGCGGCGAGGACATCGCTGCCTACGCCGAGCACCTGCAACGCATCCTCGAGCATTAAGGCATGCAGACCTGCAGGCTCCCCGAATCCCTCTGAACCCGCGTGCCGGGTCACGACCCGGCACCCAACACCCCAGGAGAACACCATGGCGACCATCACCCTCCGCGGCACCGAGATCCACACCAACGGCGAGTTGCCGGCCGTCGGCAGCGCCGCGCCCGATTTCAGCCTGACCAAGGGCGATCTCGGCGACGTCTCGCTGGCCGACTACGCCGGCAAGCGCATCCTGCTCAACATCGTGCCGAGCCTCGACACGCCGACCTGCGCCACCTCGACGCGCAAGTTCAACGAGGAGGCGAGCCAGGTCGAGGGCGCGGCGATCCTGGTCATCGCCGCGGACCTGCCGTTCGCGATGGGTCGCTTCTGCACCACCGAGGGGATCGAGAACGTCGCCCCGCTGTCGCTGATGCGCTCGCGCAAGTTCGCCAAGGACTACGGCGTGCTGATCACCGACGGCCCGCTGGCCGGCATCACCGCGCGCGCCATCGTGGTCATCGACGCCGACGGCAAGGTCGCCTACACCGAGATGGTGCCGGAGATCGCGCAGGAGCCCGACTACGACGCCGCCCTTGCCGCACTGCGCGGCTGACCGGGACCCCACAGCAAGCCCATCGTATAGAGGCACCTCGGCCATGCTGATCTTCGAGCATTCGCGCCCGGGCTACGTCAACCGGGCCCAGTGCCCGGCCGACGTCCCGGCCCCCGACGACCTCCCGCAGCGCTTCCTGCGCCGGGAGCCCCCGGGACTGCCCGAGGTCGGCGAACCGCAGGTGGTGCGCCACTACACGCGGCTGTCGCAGAAGAACTTCTCGATCGACACCAACTTCTACCCGCTCGGCTCGTGCACCATGAAGCACAACCCGCGGGCGTGTAACCGGCTGGCGATGCTGCCGGGCTTCCTGGCCCGTCACCCGGCGGCGCACGACGACCTCAGCCAGGGCTTCCTCGCCTGCCTGTGGGACCTCCAGGCGATGATGCAGGAGGTCACCGGCATGGCGGGGATCGCGCTCTCCCCAGCCGCCGGGGCGCAGGGGGAATTCGCCGGTGTGGCGATGATCCGTGCCTACCACGACGATCGTGGCGACACCGGGCGCACCGAGATCCTGGTGCCCGACACCGCGCACGGCACCAACCCCGCGTCGGCGGTGATGTGCGGCTACAAGGTGCGGGAGATTCCGACCGACGAACACGGCGACGTCGACCTGTCGGCGCTGCAGGCGGCGGTCGGCCCGCAGACCGCGGGCATCATGCTCACCAACCCTTCGACGCTCGGCGTGTTCGAACGCAAGATCGAGCCGATCGCCAAGGCGGTGCACGACGCCGGTGGGCTGCTCTACTACGACGGCGCCAACCTCAACGCCATCCTCGGCAAGGCACGCCCGGGCGACATGGGCTTCGACGTCGTCCACATCAACCTGCACAAGACCTTCTCGACGCCGCACGGTGGCGGCGGGCCGGGTGCCGGACCGGTCGGGGTCAGCGAACGCTTGCTGCCCTACCTGCCGGTGCCGCGCGTCGGCAAGGAGGGCGACAGGTACCGCTGGCTCGACGAGGCCGACACGCCCAAGAGCATCGGCCGCCTGTCCGCGTTCGCCGGCAACGCCGGCGTGCTGCTGCGCGCCTTTATCTACGCGCGCATGCTCGGCCGTGAGGGCATGGTGCGGGTCGGCGAGTACGCGACGCTGAACGCCAATTACCTGATGAAGAAGCTGGTCGCGGCCGGTTTCGAGCCGGCCTACCCGGAGCGCCGCGCGACCCACGAGTTCATCGTCACGCTGCAGAAGGAGTCCAAGGAGCTCGGCGTGCGCGCGATGGACTTCGCCAAGCGGCTGCTCGATTACGGGCAGCACGCGCCGACCACCTATTTTCCGCTGCTGGTGCCGGAGTGCCTGCTGATCGAGCCGACCGAGAGCGAGTCGAAGGCGGTCATCGATCGCTTCGCCGAGGTTATGGCCACGATTCTCAACGAGGCACTGGAGACGCCCGACGTCGTCACCGGCGCACCGCACACGCAGCCGGTGCGACGGCTGGACGAGGTGCGCGCGGCGCGTGAACTCGACGTCGCCTGGAAGGGCGACGCCGCCTGACCCGGGCGCCGCATCGAATGTAGCAGCGGCGTCCTCGCCGCGACCCGGCCGCTCGGCTCACACCCAATGCGCTGTCAGCGTCTCCGCCAGCGGCTCTCCGTGAAACAGATGATCGCCGTGTTCAGCCCCAGGCAGACCGCCAGGTAGAGCGCCAGCTCGTGGGCCAGCCCGTGGATCGCCGACCAGATGAACAGGCCGTATCCGAGGCTCCATGGCAGGGTCACGGCCACGGCCAGCTCCAGCAGCGGCGATTCGAAATGGCGCAGGGTCGCGACGGCGACCAGCCCACCGCCCACCACGAGGTAGATCACCGTCAACCGGGGGACACGTCGCCAGCCCATGCCCCATCGTCGGGAAATGCCGCTCCCATTACAACCGGTCGCACCGTACTGAAAGCCTGCCTGCGCGCAGACGGTCTCCTGTTGGAGCGGCGCTTCGCCGCGACCCGACCGTCTACCCTTGAGGTCCAGACACGCCACGCCCGCGAAGAGACTGATCGATGGATGCCCCCTGGTCCGCCCTGCCCGACATCCCTCTCCGACCCGTCACGGTCGAGGGGCTCGACGACGCCACGCGTGCCCAGCTGCGCACCGCAGGCCAGACCGCGCAGGCCGCCATCGGCGCGCTGAAGCAGGCGGGGCACAACCTCGTCAGCGCCATCCTCGCCGACCAGGGCGCCTTCTACGAGATAAACCACTACCCCGAGGACGACGTTTACGACCCGAAGAGCGCCTGCCAGTACTACTACCACGCCCACCGCGCCGGCGAGCACGGCCACTTCCACACCTTCGTGCGGCGCAAGGCGATGCCTGATTCGATGCGCCCCGCACCCGGCTTCCAGCGCAGCGAGCCGCTGCCGCCGGTCGACGACGAGCTGGCCCACCTGGTCTGCATCTCGATGGACGCCTACGGCCTGCCGCAGGGGCTGTTCGCGGTCAACCGCTGGGTCTCGGACGAGACCTGGTACAGCGCCGAGGCCACGATCGCACTGCTCGACCGGTTTCGCATCGACGGGGCGTACCCCCACTTCGCCGTCAACCAGTGGCTGACCCAGCTCGTCGCGCTGTGCCGGCCGCAGGTCGCGACGCTGCTCCGGCATCGCGACGCGGTGATCGGGGCCTGGCAGGCGGCGCATCCCGGGCGGGACGTGCTCGAGGATCGCGAGCTCGAGATGACCGGCTACCTGCCGCTCGACGTGCCGCGCTGGATCGCCGCGCTGGACTAGCCGCTCCCAGCAGCCCGCAGCGCGCTCAGTCGCCGAGGCCCGCGTAACGCACGCCGCTGAGCCGCGCCATGTCGTGGCTCCACGTCGCGAGGTCGTCGCGATTGAACTTGCCGAGGTGGTCGTGGCCGCAAGCGCGCGCCATCACGGACATCAGCTCGACCGAGGCCTCGAGGAAGTTGTGCAACCGCGCGGCCGATGCCTGGACGTCGAGCCGCTTGCGCAGCTCCGGCTTCTGGGTCGCGATGCCGGCCGGGCAGTTGTTGGTGTTGCAGATGCGCGCGGCCACGCAACCGATCGCCTGCATCGCGCTGTTGGCGATCGCGACGCCGTCGGCGCCCAGTGCGAGCGCCTTGACGAAGTCGGCCGGCAGGCGCAGGCCGCCCGTGACGATCAGCGTCACCCGACCGCTCGCCCCCTGCGCGTCGAGATGGCGGCGCGCGCGCGCCAGTGCCGGTATGGTCGGCACGCTGATGTGGTCACGGAAGATCACCGGGGCGGCACCGGTGCCACCGCCGCGCCCATCGAGGATGACGTAGTCGGCCCCGGCATCGAGGGCGAACTGGACGTCGCGCTCGACGTGGTTGGCGCTGAGCTTGAAGCCGATCGGAATCCCCCCGGAAATCTCGCGCACCCGGTCGCCGAAACGCCGGAAGTCCTCGACCGAAACCAGGTCTTTGAAGGCCGGTGGCGAAACGGCCGGCTCGCCCACGGCGAGGCCACGCACCTCCGCGATCCTGGCGGTCACCTTGCTGCCCGGCAGGTGGCCGCCGGTGCCGGTCTTGGCGCCCTGGCCGCCCTTGAAGTGGAACGCCTGGACCCGCTCCAGGAGCTCTTCCCGGAAGCCGAACTTGGCGCTGGCCAGCTCGTAGAAATAGCGCGAGTTGGCGGCCTGCTCCTCGGGCAGCATGCCGCCCTCGCCCGAGCAGATGCCGGTGCCGGCGAGTTCCGCGCCCTGCGCCAGCGCGACCTTGGCCTCCTCCGACAACGCACCGAAGCTCATGTCGGAAACGAACAGCGGCATCGACAACGTCAGCGGCTTCCTCGCCTCGGGCCCGATCACCAGCTCGGTGCCGACGGGGTCGTCGTCCATCAGGGGTCGGGCGGCGAGCTGTGCCACCATGATCTGCAGGTCGTCCCAGTTCGGCAGCGTATGACGTGGCACGCCCATGGCGGTCATCGGGCCATGGTGGCCGAGTTTCGAAAGCCCCTCTTCGGCGAGCTGGTGGATCAGCGCGACGGTCGGCTCCTCGGCGGTCGGCTTCGCCTTGGGCGCCTTGTCTCGGTCCGCCTGCGGCCCGGGCCCCTCCTTGCCGACCAGGTCGTCGGCGAGCTGCTTGTGACTGCCATCGCAGAACGGCGGGTTGCCCGTGTGCTTGCACATGCACAGGTAGGCCTCGTCCTCCTCCGCGACCAGCTGCCAGGGGGTGAAGTCGGTGCCGACATGGGAGCCATCGCACCACGGCTGGTCCTGTGAGCGTCCGCAGGCGCAGACGTAGTAGGCCTTGCCCTTCTCGAGCGCGACCTTCTTCGGGCGGTTGTCGGCGACGACCGGTTTGCTCATGCCAGGCACTCCTCGTGGATGCAAGTGATCGGGCTCAGCCGGACGCGGTGACCCAGTCGCGCGGCTTCAGGTACACCTCGTAGAGCTCCGCCTCGGGCGAGCCCGCCTCGGGTCGCCAGTCGTAACGCCAGCTCACCTCCGGTGGCATGGACGCCAGGATCGACTCGGTCCGCCCACCCGACTGCAGCCCGAACAGCGTGCCGCGATCGTAGACCAGGTTGAACTCGACGTAGCGCCCGCGTCGGTACTTCTGGAATGCCTTCTCGCGCTCGCCCCAGGGCGTCGCCTTGCGCTTGGCGACCAGCGCGAGGTAGGCGGCGTGGTAGGCGTCACCGACGCTCCTGACCATCGCGAACGCGTTGTCGAAGCCACCCTCGCTCCAGTCGTCGAAGAACAGCCCGCCGACGCCGCGTGGCTCCTGGCGGTGCGGCAGGTAGAAATAGTCGTCGCACCATTTCTTGAGTCTCGGGAAGAGGTCGTCGCCGAAGGGCGCGACGGCGTCGCGTGCGGCGGTGTGCCATGCAACGACATCCTCCTCGAAGCCGTAGTAAGGCGTCAGGTCGAAGCCGCCGCCGAACCACCAGATGGGCGCCTCCGTGGCGTGGGTGGCGACGAACAGGCGCAGGTTCATGTGCGAGGTCGGCACGTAGGGATTGCGCGGGTGGATCACCACCGAGCAGCCCAGCGCGCGGAAGGCGCGTCCGGCCAGCTCCGGGCGGCGTGCCGACGCGGTGGCGGGCAGCTTGTCCCCGTGCACGTGCGAGAAGAGCACGCCGCCACGCTCGACGACCTCGCCCCCTTCCAGCACCCGCGAGCGGCCGCTGCCGCCCTCGGGACGGTCCCAGCGGTCCTCGCCGAAGGTGGCGGTGCCGTCCTGCGTCTCCAGGCTGTCGCAGAGCCGGTCCTGCAGGCCGAGCAGGTAGGCCTCGACCGCGTCGATATCCGGTGTCGTCGCCACGCGTGGTCCTCGTCTGGCCGGGTCGGGCGACAGCATAGCCCAGCCGCTCGGGAACGGTGTGCCTGCTAGGATGGTCCAACCCTGCCCCTTGACCCGGATCATGCCGATGCCACGCCTGCCAGCCCTGCTCCTGCTGTTGCTCGTCGCGCTGCCGCTGGCCGCCGCGCCGTTTTCCCCCTACGAGGGTGATCCACTGCCGCCGTTCACGCTCACAGACCTCGACGGCACGCCGCACACCATCGGCGAGGCCACCGGCGAGGTGGTGGTGATCAACTTCTGGGCCACCTGGTGCCCGCCGTGCATCGCCGAGATGCCGACGCTCGAGCGGCTGCAGCAGGCGTTCGCCGGAAAACCGCTGAAGGTGCTCGCGGTCAACGTCGGCGACGAGCCGTACGACATCGCGCTGTTCCTGCGCCAGCAACCGCTCGACCTGACCATTCTGCTCGACCGCAAGGGGCGCACGCAGAAACCGTGGAAGATGCGTGGCCTGCCGACCACGGTGATCCTCGATGCCGGCGGGAAGGTGCGCTACCACGTGCCTGGCCAGCGGGAATGGGACAGTCCCGAGATCCAGGCCGCCCTGCGCGCCCTGCTGCCGGCCGGGACGCCGGGACTCCAGCGCGCCGACGCCGGCGGCTGAGGTAGAATCGCACGCTCGCAAGCGGGGATTGAGCGTGGAACAGTTTCGCGGAACGACCATCCTGTCGGTCAGGCGTGGCGGCCAGGTGGCGGTCGGTGGCGACGGCCAGGTGACCCTCGGCCAGACGGTGCTCAAGGGCAACGCCCGCAAGGTGCGCCGGCTCTACGAAGACCGCGTCCTGGCCGGATTCGCCGGCGGCACCGCCGACGCCTTCACGCTGTTCGAGCGCTTCGAGGCCAAGCTCGAGCAGCACCATGGCCAGCTGGCACGTGCGGCGGTCGAACTGGCCAAGGACTGGCGCACCGATCGCCTGCTGCGTCGCCTCGAGGCGATGCTCTGCGTCGCCGATGCCAGCCAGTCGCTGATCATCTCCGGCAACGGCGACGTGGTCGAGCCGGAGAACGCCCTGATGGCGATCGGCTCCGGGGGCGCGTTCGCGCAGGCCGCGGCGCGCGCGCTGCTCGAGAACACCGAGCTCTCCGCGCGCGACATCGTCGAGCGCGCCCTCGGCATCGCCGCCGACATCTGCGTCTACACCAACCGCAACCTCACCATCGAAGAGCTGATCTGCGACTGACCCCACCATGAGCCAGATGA
>Ga0181593_10001573_pt1 | contig 20789 bp, 20 predicted proteins | sample 071ome_19_FD_133756 | JGI IMG/M metagenome (GOLD analysis project Ga0181593, IMG submission 133756) | Coastal salt marsh microbial communities from the Groves Creek Marsh, Skidaway Island, Georgia - 071413AT metaG (megahit assembly) | ecosystem: Environmental > Aquatic > Marine > Intertidal...
CGGTTTGATACATCCCTTACCAAAGCGGGCATAGTTTAGGGGTAAAACCCCAGCCTTCCAAGCTGGTGTCGAGGGTTCGATTCCCTCTGCCCGCACCATTTGTACTCTTTACATTAGGAACTTAGAATTATCTCATTAATAAGTGTAAGATGATTCCATTTGACGGTTGAAATTTTTAGTTAATAAGCTGAAATTTAATCATTCAATGAATTGTTTTTTATCTAAGGTTCTTGTTTATTTAATCGTACTACCATGGTTTAACTTGTTCGGAATTACATTACCTCACCAAGGAAGGGTTTCAGTATCCGGCATACCTTTTAATGGAACTGGTTCATTTCGTTTTGCATTGGTAGACCAATCTAATAATATTACCTGGAACCATGAGGGAGGAACTGGGATGCCCTCCAACGATCTAACACTTGAAGTTTCAAGAGGCTTCTACCAGTGTAACATAGGCGATCCTTCTGTTGAAGGAATGTCTAACCTTCCATCGTCTCTATTCGACATTAATAATCCCTTATCTTTACGTATTTGGTTTAATGACGGAGTAAATGGTCTCCAACAACTTGATGATGATCAACCACTACACATCGCACCCTACTCTTTAAGCTCTCCTCGTACGGGAGGTGAAATTGTCGCCAGTCAATTGGGGGAAAGTATTTCTATTCAAGCGGTTAATGCTGGTACAACCGAATCAGATATTATTAATCGTTTATCAACCTTGGCCCAAGCTGCTTCACCAGATGGTAAAATAACTGCCAGCACCTTGGATTCATCGCTCATAAGTTACCTGACACCCAAGTTATTGTCTCCCCCTTCTCTACCTGCTCAGAGCGATGGACATGTATACACAGGACAAACCCTTGCTTTAAAAGTTGAGGCCGAGGGTCGATTCCTAACTTATCAATGGCAAAAAGACGGTGTTAATCTACACGGGGAAAATAATTCGACTTTCAAAATCTCTGAAGCAAATGCATCCATTCATGATGGTAACTACAGTGTAATCATTACTAATGATTTCGGTACTGTTGCTACTTCTGGACTGCAAATAAGTATTTTAGAAGTTAACAACTCTACACTGGGTCAAAGTTTCTTTGTTCGAAGTGCTAATGACATGGAACTCTCTTGGGTGCCTGCAGGGAGTTTTGTAATGGGAAGTCCAGCCAACCAGTGGGGGCGCGACCCTGCTGACGAAGTGGAGCACAATGTCAGCATAACCCAAGGTTTTTACCTCGGATTATTTGAAGTCACACAGTCGCAATTTCTTAGCATTATGAAGGATAACCAAAAAGGCATTTCCACCCGTCCCAGTTCTTTTAATGGAGATCATAATCCTGTAGAAAATGTAAGTTGGAATGATATAGAATCAACATTCCTTCCTTTACTTAATCAAAAGGAGGAAGCTATTGGCAATCTTCCCTATGGATGGTCATATGCTTTACCAACAGAAGCAGAGTGGGAGTATGCCTGTCGTGCCCATACAAGATCAGCTTTTTACTGGGGAGACAATAACGACACAGATTTAGCCAACTATATGGAATCCGTGGGTAATACAAAAAGGGTTGGTTGCTATCCTCCTAACCCATGGGGTTTTTATGATATGCACGGAAATGTATCAGAGTGGGTGAGCGATTGGTATGATGTAAACTACTTCACCGACCAAAATATTACTGACCCTGTAGGCTATCAAACAGGTACAGTAAAGATTTACAAAGGAGGAGCATTTTCTGGTCAAAGCTTAGGTTCCTATACTCGGGCCGCTTTCAAAGGCACTCTTTATCCTCATGAAAAAGGGTCACAACTTGGTTTTCGCTTAGCTCTAAAACGAATATAATCATCTACCCACGCTCAATTGTTCAAGAAATATTTTGGTAATTCATGTAGAGGACTTCTTCTTTTTGGGGTAATTATTGCTACACCTCAACAAAGCATCTATTCACAATACTCAATTGATTATGCCTTGACTGGGCTCGCTGTCGAAGGTCTATCTAGCGATAATTACACGATTATTGGAGGTTGGAGTTTTTTTAGTTCAAAAGCCTTAGTTCCTTCTAGCTATTTCATTTCATCAGAAGTTGAAACATATTTAATTCTGCTGACTGATCTTTTTTTATCTAGTGGAATGCATCTAGGTCATGGTTGGAATCATATCACCTGGTTTGGCACTTACTACGGATTGAATTACCCTTGGGTTTATCATCAAAATCTTGGTTGGACCTACTTTATGGAAGAAGAAAAAGAAAAAGCTTGGTTGTATAAGGATCATCTGGGTTGGGTGTGGACAGATAGTGAATCATTTCCATACCTATACATGGATGAGAGAAATCAATGGACTTTTCTCGATGTAAACAAAGTAAAGACTACTCTCTACGACTACAAATACGCTGAGTGGTTTGAATTAGGAAAAGCTTATTCTATCCATGCAGAAGCATTTCCAATTTCCGGAGGTACGGTTTTAGGAACCGGAGACTTTTACAGATGGGAAAAAGTACAACTTCAGGCTAAACCAAATGATCATTATGTCTTTGGTGGCTGGCTGGAAGATAATTCTAGCACTTCGGATAACTTTGAATTTGAAGCCACACAGGACGTGCTGGTTGCTGCTAAATTCATTCCGAAAATAAACACCCTTCAAACGTCCGCACAACTAGTAGAATCGATAGTAGATTTCCTTAATGATCGAATTGATTTAACAGAAGAACAAAAAGAATTAGCGTTCGCTGAGCTGATTTCTTCAGGTATTTCAAAGGCAGCTAACCTCAGTATTGTGAATCAAGCTCAATCCTCCATTGACATATCAGTTAATCACAATGCTTCTGCTCAAGATCAAATATTAGAAATCAAAAGCCAACTGGATTTGATTGATGTAAGCGAAGAACAAAAAAATCAAGCTTTGGCAGAAATTTTAATCTATGGTCATTCAGCAAGCTTAGGAATCCTTCTCCAAGAATAAGCACATGGAGATATCTAGACCTTGGTTTTTACTTGTTTTGCTAATAAGCATCCCTTTAGCACAACTCCTTTTAGCTCGAAATATCACTTACACAGAAGCTGTTGCTTCAACTGAAATAAAGTCAAAAAAAACTCGTAAAGAGTTAATTGATGAAATTCAAAGAAAGGCACAATCTGTTCAGGGGAAGATACTAGTGTTTGAACAAAACAATCTAGATAAAAAGAAGAGTCCTAAGTTGCCATCCAAGAAGTTTACGAACACCAATCAAAATATTAGCCAAGATGCAGATCTCTTTCGATCAGTGTCTGATACAACGCCTTCTAAAATAAAGCCTGAACCCCATTGGAATGATAATTCATCAGGAATTTATTTTTTACCGTTTTGGGGATTAACCTATGCTACGAAACTAGACTGGACGCCTACATCAATTCCCATATCTATTGAATCAGCAAATGGGTTCCTCTCCGGTTTCAGACTTGGATATGACTGGAAGCATATATACCTAGAACAAAAAAGCTATTATTTCTTGAATAAAATAGAAAAGGCGACTCCTGACCTTCTTGGAGAGACAGAAGGGGATATTTCCGGTTTCTCGACTTTCCTCTCTGCGGGATTGAATTTTCCTCTTTCGGAATATGTAGAGTGGAATGTTGCAGGAGGAATTGGCGGAACTAGTCAACAACTTGACATCCAATTCACCAATGTCGATATGTCAGATAGCGGGCTTGTTATTGCCTATCAATTTTCAACTGGAATAGAATTTAGACCCGTCGAGCATTTCCTTTTAGGCATTCATTATAATTGGTACTACACTCAGGAATTTTCCGCTTTTTCAAGCAGGCATTTGAATAGTTTCGAACTCTCACTTGGCTATTTTGATTAGTTAGAAATTTACTGCTACCCCTGCCCGATCATCGATTGTACTGCACATTCAATCATTTTTTTGTGAGCATTTACTCTGTTCTCAAAAGCATATTCCGATGGGGTCTCAAATGTAAAACTTCTTCCTTTTGTGTTTTTGTACAGGTAAAGAGCTTCAGGAAAACCATCTTCGGGCAACTTGTAAGACTTAGGTCGAATAATCCCGTTTTTCACTATTCTGCCATCTATTTTTTTACGAGGGTCTCTCTTTATGATTGTTTCTCCCGATAATAGAATTTTATCGGCTACTTCATCGACCCTTCCACCACTTTGGGGTTCGTATAGGTAAATTCCTTGACCATCGTAATCCTCATGTAAATTAACCGAAAGAGAGATCTTAAATTGACTCGTGCTATCGCCTATTGTTTTTACCAAACGATGTCTTGGATCGTTCCATACACGATTTAAATCAATACCCGAGAGATCTAGCCTTGAGTTATTTAAATACCCCCATGGGTTCAGGCATGGATAAAGTAAAAGAGGAAGAGATGTCAGATTAGCTTCTTTTTCCAATGCCCACTCAAGTAACCCAGCGATTCCAGCAGGTTCGTCCCCATGAATTCCTGCAGAGATATAAATACATGGGGTTTCTCCAACTGAAGGAGATCTGATTTCAAAAATGGGAAATCCGTCTAATTCACAAAGGGAACGAATTGATAAACCGGTTTTTTTACACAATTTTTTCCAAGATCGAATCAAAAGTTGAAAATTATGAAAATTGGTAATTTGGGAAGACATCTATGAATCTGATAATAAATTTATGTTTGCCCATCAACTATTGAAAAAAGGATAGGTTGACGAACCTATCTAATTGGTACTATGAGGTGTTCAATGATTCGCACTTTAGTTCCTACACTCTTGATTTGTCTCATTTTTAGTGGTTGTGGTTCTGGCAGTGGCAGTGGCGTAACTGTTGTGAAAGGAGAAACCATTCCTTTCCTCTCCAAAACGATGAGTAAGACTAAAGATTGGTTTACGTCTAAAAATAATGAGTCAACCACTCCTCTGCCCCCAAGCCCCCTCCATATTCAACCAAACACCTCCAGGGGAGAAAGAAAGAATTCTAAAAACCAAAGAATGGGAGTAGAAGACTACACCACAGCAATTAATCGTCTAAAACAATCTACTCCTGAGTTAAAAAATAAGTTCGGACAAGAAAGTATGGAAGTGGCGGAAAACTATCACACAATTGGAGCGATGTACTCTCTTCAGGGACAAAAGAGTGATGCACGGTTCTACTTTAAAAAGGCGTTACCCATCTTCTCATCATGGTTGGGAAGTGAGCATCCGAGGGTATGGAAGCTCAGGCGACAAATGGAAAGATTAAATTAAATTGTTTCAGCAAAATAATTCCTGAAGGGATTCATAAGAGTTGATAGATGGAGAACTCCATTCAGGAACTACCATATCAGCACATGAAAAATCGTGTTCTTGAGCAAACTCACTGGGGCTTACCACACATTTCATTCCCCCATTTTTTGCCGCCACCATTCCATGCTGGGTATCTTCTAAAACTAGACAGTTTTGTGGGTTCACTCCCGATTTCTCGGCAACAAGTAAATAAATATCAGGAGCTGGCTTTTGCTTGAAAGTCGACTCACCCCCACACAAACAGGTAAGCGAGTTGAGGAAAGACTCGCCTAATGCAGCTTGAACAACTTTTTCGGCAGCCCACCCCACACATGCCGTTCCTATGGCAATGGGTATTTTATTCTTCTTTAGTTCATTGAAAAGATCACTAATTCCTGGTCGTAAAACAAGTTTACCTTTAGCTAAGTCCTCGGTAATCAGTTCCACATAAAGTTCGGTCTTTCGAAAATATAACTTTTTTTTGGTTAGCGAATACTCTTCATCAGGTAAATTCATCCAAGAAAAGATTTCTTTTATCTTGTTTCCACCCAAGGTTTGCAAGCGGTCGATATATTCTTGTTTTGACCAGTGCCTTCCAAGTTCCAACTCCTCAAATAACGCATTATAAGCTAACCTATGATAGTCTTCGGTTTCAAGGATGGTACCGTCCAAATCTGAAATGACTAATTCCAAGCACATCTTTTCTCTTATTTAGATTGTTGAGTCCCTTTTTCACAAAGAATTGAGAATTGATCAAATCTAGACACCCTTTCTTGGTTTCTCTCAGGATTAGGATCAATCGTGATTGAATGCTTAACAAGCTCTTGAGACAAATCCCCCACCTTCTTGGAATAAAAACCTGCAGCCGCTAAAATAGCGGCGCCCATGGCTGAGTTTGGATACTGGGAAACTTTCAAGGATCGTTGAAGCATATCTGCTCTTATTTGCATTCCAAGTAAGCTAGAAGCCGCACCCCCGGTTACATAGATTACAGGACCCACCTCTGCTCCCATATTTTCCAACAGATCGTAGGTCATTTTTTCCACAAAGGATAATCCTTCCAGGCACCCTAGATAAAACTTCAAGTCTTCATTAGTTGAGTCGACTTTAAATGGCATAAACTCTGAGGAGGTAAAAGGTAACCTTTCACCTTTTCGGGTAGATGGGTAGAGAATCGAAGGTACGACCCTCGAAGTCTTTGCATCGCTTTCAATATCTTTCATTCGACTTCCAAAACGATCCTTAAGAATTTCACCCCCTGCATTAGAGGCACCACCTGGCAACCACGCACCGTCCGGGTGGCGATGACAATAGATACGACCTAAATTATCTCTTATCCGACTTTTTGATAATCCCTTAATAGCGAGCGTGGTTCCAATGGTCGTTGACCACTCTCCTGCTTTGCCAGCCCCTGATGCATAGAAAGCTGCATTAGAATCAGTAGCTCCACTTACGAGCAGGCAGGAATTGGCAAGCCCCCACCTTCTACAATGAATCTTGGCTACCTCTCCAATGACCACTCCCGGAGAAACTACTTTGGGTAAATTGAGTGAAGGCATTTTGTCCGACCAATCCATTTTATCTAAATCAACACCCGTTTTCATAGCATTGGTAAAATCAGTTGGTATGTCCACTGAACCATGTAACCAAGCATTTAAAAAGTCAGTTGCATGAAGAAACAGGGTGTCATCAGGCAAGGGCAAGTTCTTTTGCATCCAAAGGATTTTCGGCAAGGAAAATGTCGGCGAGCATTCCCCTTCAAAAATACCTATACACTCCGCCACTTCTTTCACGGAGCGCACATCATTATGTAGTAAGGCAGGACTCATTGGACGGCCAAGTCGGTCAACAGGGAGAATAGTTCCCGAAGTTGAGTCGACCGAAATGGCCGAGACACATCTATTCTCTGGAGTAGAAAAAAGTTCGTCTAAACAAGCTTCAAGAGCATGAATCCAATCAAGCGGTTCTTGTTCAGACTCACCGAGGCTTTTTGATAGATTTATTATTTTTAAAGCACGGGATATCTCACTCAAAACTGTACCATCTTCGCGAATTAAAATACAGCGTACGCCACCAGTACCTAAATCAATCCCTAAAAATCCCATCATGTAATTTTGGTATTCTTAGATATGATTAGCAATCTAAACAAAATTCCAGAAACCAATGAACGGAATCGTTCTCCCTCAGCAGTTTGCTCAATCCAATAATGACGTTTCAATGAATATTATCATTCCATGAGTGATCTAACTACTGATTCCTTCCAAAATCATTTCTATATATGCCGACTCCCCAAGTATGTATTTCTTGTTTCTATCCATGTAATTACCTAATTGGCTACAAACTTTAAATTTCAAGCCCAGGCGATCAATGAACAGAAATGACAGCACACCGTGGTCCATAAAATTACAAAGCCTGGCTAACCTGTTACAATTTTTGTGACTCATGGATAATAGAATAAAATTTCAAAGATCATGAAAAGGGGTCTTTTTTGCTTTAGACAAGATCTTCGACTAGATGATCATCCCGCACTAAGTAGGGCTGTGAAATGTACAGATCAGTTAGATTTTGTCTATCTTTTCGAAGACAAAATATGGAGTTCGAACGATCGTATTTCTCATCATCGAGCACGCTTTATTCTCGAATCACTTGAGGTGCTTAAATCGGACATCGAAGAAAAAGGGGGTACTCTGCTGATCTCTCAAGGAAATATAGTAGAGGCCATCCCTCGATTAATGAAGCAGTTGGGTTCTGACATCTGTTTCATGCAGGCACACAGTGCATACAATGAGAAACTGGATGAGGTGGCACTAGCTAAAAAGGTAAAACTCATCCTAGAAGACGGGGCTACAATGATTCATGCTGATGATTTCGAAAACCTGAATATAGATTTCCCAGAAACCTTCACTCAATTCCGAAAACAAGTGGAAAAAAACTGTCAACCAAGGCACTGTATTCCTGCACCCAAATCCTTGAATTGTAGTAGAAAATATTCTGATCCAATACCCAGTTTAAATGATCTTAGATTCAAAGAAAACGAGATGGATTCACGCACACCTTTTCACTTCCAAGGAGGTGGGCATGCAGCGAGGAAAAGAGTCAACTCATGGATTTGGAAGCAGAATTGTTTGTCGACTTATAAAGAAACAAGAAATGGTTTGGTCGGAAGTTTGTTTTCCTCCCGTTTTTCTCCATGGCTTGCCCAAGGTTGTATATCTCCTCGATTTCTGCATGAACAAGTAAGAGAATATGAGCATCAAAAAGGTTCAAACAAAAGCACATACTGGATGATCTTTGAGCTTTTATGGCGGGACTTTTTTCACTTCTTTTCCAAAGCTCACGGGAAGCATATTTTTCACTTCAAAGGAATTCATCCGGAGAGGACCCATTCAACTCCTAAGACAAACCTAAAAGAAGTGTTCGAAAACTGGAAAATGGGACAAACGGATGATCAATTCGTGAATGCCAATATGAACGAACTTAGAATGACTGGCTGGATGAGTAATCGAGGCAGACAAAATGTCGCCTCCTATCTAATTCACCAATTAGGTCTCGATTGGCGCTTGGGAGCACGCTGGTTTGAACAACAACTGATAGATTATGACCCGTGCAGTAACTATGGTAATTGGCTATATCTTTCTGGCTTTGGAAGCGACCCCAGACCCAATAGAATATTCAATGTAGCTAAACAGGCATCGATTTATGATGCTAATCAGGAATACAGAAAATTATGGCTTTGATGATAGATTACCAGTTTCTTACTAACTGATCCCAATATGTTTCCAAGGTTTTAGCGTCGGGGAATGACTTCGTAACGATGGCCTCTTTACTCAATGCATCATGGTAGTGAAATACAATTTTGTTCTCCCCATTGATCTTTTTAAATAAAAAGATTTGGGATTTATTAACGCAGACTAAATTACCTTTTTCGTCCAACCCAGCTTTAATAACCTTTAGTTTAGTTTCTGCCTTTTGCAGGAAGGATCCCATAAACACACCAGAGAGTAATAGCACTGCAGCTCCCATCCAAAGTTTTGATCGATTTTTCATGGCTCACTTATTGATGATTTGATTCTGATATTTTTTCAAGCACTTCTTCTGAACCTCTTTCCCTTGCATTACGCCATGATTGATTTCAGCTTGAACAATCTTTGACCAGCAGTTCATGGGATCAATGAATACAAAATTAGATTTAAATACATTCCAATTAGAAACATTCCGGGATGAGTGGAAATCCGAACTCACGACATGGATAACCTCTTTCCAAGATTTATATCTATGGTCAGGCAAAACCTTCGAAAATGGATTCACTCCATCAAGCTTGGAAAAGCACCAAAAAAGAACAGATGTGAAAAGCTTCGCTTTAACAGATAAAGAAAAGAATATCTGTTGTTATGGAGAACTGGTTCTTGGAGAAAATCGAACTGGTACGCTGTGTAGAATCATCACTCATCCCCAAAAAAGAGGAAAGGGCTTGGGAACTAAATTTTGCTCGTTACTCATCAGGGCTGCCCGAGATCGATTAAAGTTAAAATCAATTTCCCTGAATGTTCTAGGCTGTAATCAGAATGCAATTGTTTGCTATCGTTCTGTTGGCTTTAAAATTGATCTTGTAAGACCCAAAGCCCGAAAGTTTGATGGAACCTTCCAAGACCTAATCTACATGTCGTTTATCCTAACTGATTAACAATGAAAAAAATAAGTGGGGGCTTAGTGCTCTACCAATTTGACCCAGATCCCCAAAAAATTAAATGCCTCGTAGCCCATCCCGGTGGTCCATTTTTCAAAAACAAGGATGAAGGTTGGTGGAGTATACCCAAGGGTGAACCAGATCCAAACGAGGATATTTTTGCTGCAGCCTTACGTGAATTTGAAGAAGAAACTGGAATGCCTCCGCACGGCCCCTACCTTGATCTTGGATCCATTACTCAAAACAATGGGAAAGAAGTGTTTGCTTGGGCCTTTGAGGGTTGCTGGTCGGAAGATCGGGAGCCTATTTGTAATCAAATAACCATGGAGTATCCTAAGGGCTCTGGAAAAGAGTGGACATTTCCAGAAATTGACAGAGTTGAGTTTTTACCAATCGAACTAGCCAAGAAAAAACTTCGTAGCCAACAAGCTCCCCTACTAGACCGCTTAGTGAAAAGACTTCCACTCGCAACTACAGGAAATGCAGGCTAAGGTTGCCTTGTTGCCACGAACTTTCATATAATTATTCGTATGACTATTTCTGAGCCATCTCCCAATCGCCCTTTCCTTATTATTAGCATTGTCGGGCTCATTTTATTCGTCGGATTCAGTAGATATATTCCATTCGAACATTCCAATCTATTCAATTTCTCCCCCGTTTTAGCAATTTTTCTTTTTTGTGGAGCTTACCTTCGGGGTGTTTGGTCTTGGGCAGTACCCATAACCGCTATCTTTCTCTCTGATATGATTCTAAACCCAAATTATGGTTTGAATTTCGTTGAGCCTTTTATGTTCATTACGCTCGGGAGTTACTTGGTTATCTGGATCTTGGGTAAAAAATTGGGAAATCAGAAAAACTTCGCTATGTGGACATGCGGTTCTGTACTTTCCGCACTCTTTTTTTATATTTCCACAAGTGGTTTTGCATGGATAGCTAATCCAGTTTACCCAAAATCAGTCGATGGTTTGATTCAAGCTTTGACTATTGGAGAACCCGGGTTTGCCCCTGCTTACTTATTTCTCAGAAACTCCATTTTGAGTACAGTAATTTTCTCAATTTTGTTTCGCTACACCTATCTTTGGTTAGCTCATCAATCTACTAGAGAAAATAAAAAAGGGTTCGTAGTACAAGTCTAAGTTGTTCGCTGTCTTTTTGCTTCAAAGAGGCACACTCCAGTAGCCACCGATACATTCAAGCATTCCACTCCCCCATGCATTGGAATATACACTAACTCATCGCAATATTTTGCCGTTAAACGGCGAATTCCTGTTTCCTCTGCACCCATAATTAAACCGATTGCCCCACCGAAACTTACATTGTAAAGAGATTGAGTGGCTTGGTCACTGGTTCCTACCCATTTTATTCCTAGGCTTTTTAATTTATCTAAATACCTTGCTAAATTACCAACACGGGCAATGGAAAGATTTTCAGCAGCACCACATGCGACATGTCTAACCACCTCAGTCAACCCAGCTGAACGATCATTCGGAAGCACAACTAAATCCACACCAGCACCATCAGCTGAACGCAAGCATGCCCCAAGATTCCTGGGATCCTGTACCTGATCAAGTGCTAAAATGAAAGGGTCATGCTTCAGACCTTCAAGAAAACTGGTAGATTCTTCTTCATCTAGCGTTGAAATAGAAACATCAGGTTTAGCGTGTGTTTTACGCCCCAATGCTTTTGAGTAGCGGCGCTTCACAGACAAACGCAGCTTAAGCCAGAACAGTGATCAACTTAGAATTAATCATGAAAATCAGAACCCTCTTCAGTTTTGTTTACATAACCTTTTCGGATACAAAAGTCGCCAAATCTTTCTGAAGAGTTTCGATCTTTTGCAAAATCTACAAGGACTGGACGCAGTTCACTTACAATCTGTTCATGAGTAATGGCTGGTCGATATAGTTTATTTAGACGCATACCATCAAGTCCAGCACCCAAGTATAGATTATACTTGCCGGGTGCTTTACCAACTAACCCGATCTCACCTAAGTAAGGACGACCACAGCCATTCGGACAACCAGTTGAACGGATGGCTATTGATTCCTCCCGTAAGCCTAAATCATCAATAATCGTCTCAAGCTCATCAATAAGTTTAGGGAGATAGCGTTCGCTTTCCGCTAGAGCTAAACTGCAAGTCGGCAAGGCCGTACATGCAATCGAGTTTAAACGAATACCTGACAATTGATCTGGTAAAATAATACCATGTTCAGAGAAAATTTCGTTCACTCTTTCCTTATCAGATGAATCCACTCGTGCAATGACTACATTTTGATTTGCAGTTAAGCGGAACTGACAGGGGACCTCTTCAGCAATTTTACGTAGGGCCACACGCCCTCTGCTTCCTTCCTCGTCTCTCAGCCTTCCTCCTTCAACAAATAAACCATAGGCCCATTTTCCATCGGCATCTTCAGTCCACCCATAACGATCCGTAGTCGAATCAAAGGTAAACTCTCTTGCCTTTTCAAGGTTCCACCCAAGACGGCGATTCAATTCATCTAATATCCAATCCGCTCCATGATCCTCAACCGTGTATTTCATGCGTGCATGCCTACGATCCGATCGGTCTCCAATATCACGCTGGATTTTCACAACTTCTTCTGCAACCTGCACAACTTGCTCTGGAGAACAGAATCCAATCACATCAGCAAGCCGAGGAAATGTGGCGGTTTTGCCATGGGTCATACCCAATCCACCTCCAACCAGAACATTATATCCCACCACTTTCTGCCCATCAGGAATACCGACAAAGCCAAGACAGTTCGAGAAAACATCAACATCATTTCTAGGCGGCAAGGCGACCGCTATTTTAAATTTTCTAGGCAAATAGGTTTTACCGTAAATTGGTTCCTCATTTTCCTCACCAATTGAGCCTGCTTTCTCTCCATCAAGCCAAATTTCTGCGTAAGCAGAAGTTTGAGGTGTTAAGTGATCATGTATTTTTTGGGCCACTTCCAACGCCTGACTATGCAAGGAGGATTCAAAGGGGTTAGCAGGCGACATAACATTACGATTCACATCTCCACAGGCAGCAAGGGTATCAAGCAAGGTGTCATTAATCTCCTTCATGGTTTGCTTAAGATTGTGCTTGAGCACACCGTAGAGTTGAAATGCCTGCCGAGTGGTAAGCTTCAATGTACTTTCACCAAATTTATCAGCGAGTTTATCAATTCCTATCCATTGTTGTGGTGTACAGACTCCTCCAGGTACGCGAACACGAATCATGAAAGAAAAAGCTTTTTCTTTTTTTTCTTTAATCAAGGCTGCTCGCTTATCACGGTCATCCTGCATGTAAGTACCATGAAACTTAGTCAACTGGGCGTCTTCTGCAGAAATTGCACCGGTGGAATCATCTGACAGACTCTCTAGTATAGTTCCACGCAAAAAATTGCTTCGATCTTTAATTCCTTCGTTGGATGCCAACTTCTTGGGTTTGTTTGGGTCGGAAATCATAATAATTCTTTATTCCTAATTATTTTTGGTTGCTGTGGCAAGAATGGCATTTTCATAAAACATTTAAATTTTTGCAGGAATACTCTCCAAAGTAAGTCCAGGATTGAAATTTAAACGCCCGTTCTCATTGGGCCAAACCCCTACAGGATCATAGTGGGATGCATGAGCAATCATGGCAGCATTATCACCAGTATGTTTGCTTTCAGCGGGCAGAAATAGGACTTTTTCTTCCTCACAAATCAGCATAAGCCTATCTCTTAAAACTTGATTATTTGCAACGCCCCCAGACAGCCCAAAGCTTTTGTACTTACGAGATTCCAAAAAACCACGGGTTTTCTTGGCCAATTGATCCACCGCTGCCTCCTGATATGAGGCACACAAATCAGCATGCCGGCTTTGAATTTCCTGATCATTCATTTTTTGGAGAGTATAAAGTAAACTTGTTTTTAATCCGGAAAAACTAAAGTCATAGTTTTTTCGGGACTGAAAAGCACGAGGAAAAGAATAGGCCTTGGCGTCTCCAGATTTGGCATGCTTTTCAAGCTCTGATGCTCCAGGGTAAGGAATCCCTAGAAGTTTTGCTCCTTTGTCAAGGGCCTCTCCAACAGCATCATCCTTTGTTCTACCAATCACTTTTATTTTTCGATAACGATCTATCTCAAAAAGCAATGTATTGCCTCCTGAAACCAAAAGTCCTAGGTGAGGAAAGCCATCATCCCAAGAAGAAGACAACCTTCTGCCCTTCATGAAGGGGGAAAGAGCATGACCTCTAAGGTGGTTGACTCCGTGAACTGGAACCCCCCATAACTTCCCGAGGGTCTTCGCAACACTAATTCCAACCCCGAGGCAACCAATCAAGCCAGGGCCACAGGTAACGGCTATTTCAGTCACTTGCTCGGCTAAGTTATATTTCTTATTTACCAGGTTTAAAAGTGGGAAAAAATTAGTTAGATGCTGGCGAACAGCCAGATCGGGAACCACACCACCGTATTCTGCATGTTTGATAATTTGTGAATTCACCCATTCTTCAACCACTCCATCTTCTCGGTCGTAGAGTGCAAGAGCTGACTCATCGCATGAGCTTTCTATCCCTAAAATCATTCTGCTCGATATTTACTAAAGTTTGACTCCATGATGATTTCTTTGGCTCGGTTAAGTTGGCGATCTGGAATGCGAGAAAAACCGAAAAGTTTTTGGTAAGTTTTTTCATCTAAGGCAACTCCAATATCTCTTTGCAAAATTAGTTTGCGTTCCTCGTTATCATCGCAGGGGACTTGAACATCAGGAGCTAGACCAATCTCACTTAATTCAGTACCATTTGGCAAACTGTAAGTCGAAGTAGTAAGGCGAATCCCTCCCCCTCCAGAGAGTGTAAAGATTGTCTGCACAGAGCTTTTCCCAAATGAGGTTTCACCGACCAGTATAGCACCTCCCAATTGCCCCAATGCCCCTGCTAATAGTTCTGAACCACTGGCACTTTTTTCGTTAAATAAAACTACCATAGGTATCTCGACAGGAGGGTCTTTCCGTGGAGAGAACAACTCTCGAAGCTCTTCTTTCGATCTTCCGTTCACTCGCACAATCACTTCTTTTTGAGGAAGGAAAAAGCCAGCCACATTGACCGCAGAGTCAAGAAGCCCTCCCCCATTATTTCTTAAATCGAGAATTATCCTTCTCATACCATTAGCCTGCATAACCTCCAATGCAGATTCAACTTCCCATTCTGTAGTCCTGGAAAATTGAGATATCCTCATATAGCCCGTTTTATTCTGGTCCACCCAAACTTCTTCTACGCTGGGCATAATAATAGAACCTCTCTTTACCTTATTTTTCCTTTCTACTCCAGATAACCCAATAACATGAAGAGAGACCTCACTTCCAGTCTTGCCTCGGATTAAGTTTCCTATTTCAGCAACACTTAACCCAACAACAGAATGATCGTCTACTCTGGTTATTCGGTCTCCTACCTCTAATTGAGCAAGGCTTGCGGGGCTTGATTCAAAAATCTTGGTCACCACTCCACCTTCCGAAACGGACCTAATTTTTATACCAATTCCAACATATCTCATGTCCATGGAGTTATTGAAATGGGAAAACTCGTTTGGCTTAAAATAGGAAGAATGCCGATCAAGTGAATCCACCAATCCATAAATAGCATTATCGGCTAGCTTATCGAATTGGGAAATATTTTGATCGTAATGTTTAGATTCAATTAATCGAAATACTTCCCCGACTCTTTCAAGACTAGACCAGTAATCCCCTCTTAACCAAGCACGAGAAGGAGGATCCAAATAAATTTTGACTGCCAATCCACCGATAACAGCACCTACGCAAAGAAAAAAAACTTGGCGGGCCCAGGGAATTAGCAGTACTTGCTTGAGTTTCACTTAAAATTGCTTACGCAAACACCATGACATTGCCAATTCCAAAGGCTACCGACGAGATAATCAACTCCTTCAAGCATCTACTTGCTAAACGAGATTCTGTTCCCTTTGATGAATATATCCAATGGGCTCTTTATGATGAGCGGATTGGATACTACACCGCAATGCGGCAGCGGATTGGAAAAACTCAAGAATGTGATTTCTACACATCGTCCTCGATACGGCCGCTTTGGGGAGAGCTTATTGTCGAGGCTTGTTTAAATCTTTTAGCAACACGAAATCCGAACAAGTTTACTTTTATTGAAATTGCTGCAGAACCAAATGACACAGTTCTGAAGGGTATAAAACTTCCCTTCCGCAACCATCAAATCATAAGGTTAAGCGATGAGGTTAATATTCCAGACCATGCGGTTGTCTACAGCAATGAGTGGCTCGATGCTCAGCCATTTAAGCGGTTTCGATATTCTGGCACTGAAAATGGTTGGCAGGAAATCCATATTTATATCGATGGAGGTACTTTTCACGAAATCGGGAAGCCCATAGTAGGTAAATCTTCCTATGAGTTACCCAGTAATCCCAACCGAGGTGACCTCTTCGACTGGCCGTGTGGTGCAAGAAAGTCCCTTAATAATCTTCTATCTGCAAATTCTTGGCAGGGATTATTTCTCACTTTTGATTATGGGCTTCCAAGGGAGGTATTACTCAATGATCGTCCTCTGGGAACTGCCAGAGCTTATTACAAACAGTCGATGGAGACCAATCTACTACTAAGACCAACAGAACAAGATTTGACCTGTCATCTTTGCTGGGATGATCTTCAGGATTGCTTAGCCGAAAACAATTTTCACGATACGGGACTTAAAACACAGGAGAGTTTCTTTCTGCATTTTGCTTCCAAGAGAGTCAGGCGGGCTTTTGATGAAAAGAAAGAATCGCATAATGCCGAGATGCAGGCGATCAAAGAAATTATTCACCCCGCTCATTTGGGTCATGGGCTACAAGCTTTTTGGGGACTTCGTATGTGAATGAAAAGTCATTAAGGAATGATGGAATTAAGACTGTTAGCCACATCGACTGGAGCACCTACCTCATACAGTTCCCTAACATCTTCTTCACCCCATGCAGAATCAAATATGGCAAACTCATCAATACAGCCATTTAAAGCTACATTACGATGATAACCTTTAAAAGCTTGGGTATGACCAAGGAGGCCCTTTTTTAAGGAGATTGACTGAGCAGACAAAATTCTCTCCTTACTAAATGAACGGCCATTTACATAATGAGTCACCCATTTACTTGCAGAGTCAAAGGTAGTAGCGAGATGGATCCACTTACCCAAACGATCCTCAGGAAGGGCTACTGGGGAAGAGTACTTCTCTAATCCCGAAGCCGTATTGACCGCCAATACTAACTGGCCAGTGGCATTAATTGCCCAGCCCATAGCTCCTTTAATATGAGGTCGAGAAAAGATAATGGGAGCCACAGAGTTACTGATTCTGTCTACTCGTATCCAAGTTGCCAAAGTCGCTTCAATGAGTGAGTTGGGAACATTAAAACATACACGATCATTGTTTTGAGAAAACTGTAAGGCACCTTTTCCAGGCCACCGCCCCTCGGTCCATTTACAACCAATAACCGCTCCGTTTCCATGCCCACTTCTTCGCTTGGTCTCATCTGTAAGCGTCCTGGACCAGGAATTATGATTTTCGAAACCATAGTACAATAGCGTGCCTGGGCTCGATGAAAGCCGACGGCTTAATTCAATCCATGCGGATTGTCTTCTCTGTGCCTGTTCCAACGAACGGCTGGCTAAATCAGATGAACCGAGATAATTGCCTGAAGGCATATCGAGTGAAGAAGCAACTCCGCTGACATCCAGATAGATCGCCTCGCCTCCACTTAATTCTTTCGATATCTCATTTCCCTCTACATCAGTTCCGTCATACCTGACTTTTCCTTTATAAACATAGACTTCAGCAGATCCTTCCTCATGGACATGTATCCCGAAGTCTGTTCCGAGATCCACTATTTTACCCATAGGTAAATCCACACTGAACCCAACTGCTACCTTTGGCACATGAGCCCTCATTTTACCCCTCTTTAAAACAGCTGCATTAGAGTTTAGAAACTCGGAACTAACCCGTCCTTCAAAAATAACAGTTGCACCCTGCATTAGCTCCACTTGCGACAAACCAGTTTTCATCTGCCAGCCTCCAGGGTAAACAGAAGCCCCAACCTTTAACTTTTTGGGTGCATCATCTTCCCATACTAACCCCACAGCTTTGGTCAAAACAGCAACCGGTTCAGCAGGGGCTTGTTCGTAAAATACAGACTTAGGCTCCCCTGACCCCGGAGAGATAGACTGCTGAGCCCTATCGCTTAACAAGAGCTCAGGGTCAGCTTCGTAGCTCCAATAGATATATACCCCAAATAAAAGCAATGCAGCAAGGGGAAGCAAGGCACGGGCAAACTCAACAACTTTGAGAGTTACACTTTGCGGCTCAGAATCATCCGGGCTGGATAAGGTTTCATCTGCATAGTGGCAAAGACTCGCATGCATATCCATAAAGGTGATGTAGTGCTTGCGGGCTTCCAGCGATTCCTCAAGCCAGTTCTCAAGTTTTCTTTTTTGGTCTTGCGAGAGATTTTTTTCAACTAAACGGTCAAACAGCTCATAGAGTTCAATCGTTTCTGCGTCTGAAATGCTCATGAATTAAGCTCTTTCGGATGCAAGTTCGATATTTACACAATCGTGTAAACTTTTACGTATTCTTGTGAGTGCTTTATATGCTCCCTGAATAGTTCTTCCGCATGCCTGTGCCGCCGCTTTTACATTATGTCCCGACTCGTATCTAACCAATACCATGCGCCGATCCCGTTCATTTAACTTTTGGAGACATATAGAAAGAGCACCATGGCGATGATCCAACTCTTCTTCCATTTCGACTCTAGTTTGAGAAATAACATCTAACACCTCTTCATTAAAAACAACTTTGGAGGTAGCATATTTTTTGCGAGCCGCTCTTACTTTCCAATAAGCAATTTGGCAAGCCCATGAGTAAAAATTGGTTCCCAATTTAAATTCGGAAAATTTCTCACAAATAGTAAGGCTGGCCTCCTGCAGAATATCTTCAGCATCAGCACGAGTTGGAACTAAGGTCATAATGTAAGCAAATAATCTCCTTTGATGTTTCATCATAAGTTGAACCAGTTCAGATGATCGGTCTTGGGGAGAAACAGCCATAGGATGACAAATTAAATCACAAAGAATGCTTAAGCCGCTTGGATGATCGAAGAAAACTTACGGGAAGGAATCAATTTATTTTCAGAAAATTTTTCGAATTTGTTAAGACCACGTCTAATGACTTCGCGCTTTGCTTTCAGGAGTGATTTCGAGGCCAGTTTGATTTTACGGACTTTTACAGAACACCCTCGTCCTTCTACCACTTCAGTCATTTTGTAGTAAATTGTACCGCCAGGTGTTTGCGAAAGCCTATCTGTTAATTGTACCTCTTTTCTTTTTCTTTTGCGCAACCGTTTCACACTCCCCAAGGGTGCCCCATCTGGTAGAATTGAGTTTTCACGCCCTAAATCACCCTGAGCCTCGGCCAAAAGTCGAGTGATTGTATTTTCATCTAGATATTTATTTCGTAAATCAGTGCAAACAAAGTCATCGTCGTAAGTAACTTCCAGCAAAGGGTCGTCAATGAACATAATGTTTTGAGGGTTCCCAAGAACTTTCTTGAGATGCGAATTGTACCATTCACTCGCCTTGATTACAGCACTTCTACGATTGCATCCGTAGAAGGACTTGTAGGCCACAAACTGACGATCCGGCCCCAGCCTGGCTTCGATTAGATATTTCGTCTCATAAATCAGCTCGAAGTATTTTTCATAAGGAATATGAAGGGTTGCCTCGTATTTTTGAAACTCATTAAATTTCATCATCTTTAAGTTCTCCTTTTGGCGTTGTTTATATGTATGGACAACTATCAAATAAACTTAGAGTGAAAGATTGAGACAATTTATTTTAAATTTTAAATTTGCAGGTCAATTTTCTAGAATTTGATTTATCTCATGAAACAAATCTTTTTCCAGGAAGGGAGAAAATCCGACCCAAACCCTCTCTATTTCTCCCTTGGGATTGATCAAAATGGTTTGGGGCAATTCATCCACCAAGTAGCTTTTACCAAGTAAACCACCGAGATCCAACCCCACCGGTAAGTGCAAAAGGCTATGAGTTTCAAGGCACTTGGAAATTTCTTTCACCGAATCATCTTTGCTAATCAATAAAACCGAGAAATTATTGATAGGATCGTTTTTTCTAAGTGCTGAGAACATCGGTAAAACCATGAGGCTTGGCCTAGAACTGGTAGACCAAAAAAAGAGAACCACAGCTTCCCCCTTTTGGGATGCAAGGGAGAATTCTCTTCCATCCAAAATCGTCATTGTAAAAGGAGGTGCGGGTTTACCCGTAAGGGACTTGGGTCCGTCTTTATAAATTGGTAAACCCGGCCGTGGAGAAAGGCTTTTGAGTTGAGCTGAAATCATTTCATCCAGATCAGTGAGATTAAGGTCTAAGGAAGCCTTTACCCAATCATCTTCTTGTGAGAATTCTACCTTCCCCAATAAATGAGATAGGCTTGAGTCAGTAGGGGTATGTTTCTGCATCAGCCCAATCTTTGCTAATCCAATTGAACCTTCCAACAATGAGCGAAAAGCACCTGCATGTTCGATGTCCTTAAAATGGATTAAAAATTCGATAATAATCGATTGATCTGTAAAGCTCACACCTGCACCCATTTCCTTTACTCCTTCGATGAAAGGAGGAAAAGGGGGTTCTTCTTCGCTTTGCGGAAAATAATTCTCGGAGATTATTTGAGGTATTCTCAAATAGAAAGAAATCTGCTTGTCAGGAGCCAGCTTGGAAAGAAGCGCAGTTTTTTCGAAGTCCCCAAACTCCATAAGTTTGTGCTTTATTGGGTTTGTTAGAAAACCCCTGATGTTTGTCTGGTTTTTATCCAAGCTAATACGAACAGAA
>Ga0181593_10001577_pt1 | contig 20776 bp, 23 predicted proteins | sample 071ome_19_FD_133756 | JGI IMG/M metagenome (GOLD analysis project Ga0181593, IMG submission 133756) | Coastal salt marsh microbial communities from the Groves Creek Marsh, Skidaway Island, Georgia - 071413AT metaG (megahit assembly) | ecosystem: Environmental > Aquatic > Marine > Intertidal...
AAGCCTCGCCGCGAATACACCCAGTCTATGGGGTATCTAACACCCGGACCGGTGCGCATATTGATCGGGTCCGTTCTAAAGGAGACAAAACGAGGAAGTGGGAGGTTAGTGCTTCGAGGAAGGCTGTCTGGCAACGGTTGACCTGTAGGGTTTGGAGCAACGATTTCTGCGTCCTCCTCTCCAGCTTCGGAGGCGGCTGGCCATGCCTTTTGAGGCAGCGCAACAAGCGCCAATAAAATCACACAAATCACTGTGAAGGTTTGCCTGGTTTCGAAGAATAATTGCATACCGCTACGCCTTAATTTTGCTGGGTCCCGCGCGGTTTCAATGATATCGGATACAGTTCACACTCCCAAGTCAGGTTGTTCAATTTGAACATTTCTCTCCGCCTGGACATTGCAGGAAACGGCTGCTACGCCTATCACGGGAGCCTAGTCCGGGTCTGGGGGACGCTGTCGTCAACCGCCGAAATGCTGCCAAGAGCGGTCAAGACAATCAGGCGCAAAAGAAATGGCGCGAAACAAGCCCAAAGTCGTAGTCACTCGTAAGCTACCGGATGTGGTTGAGACGAGAATGATGGAGTTATTCGATGTTCATATGAACGTCGATGACCACCCGTTCGGCCGAGCTGAGCTGAACAAAGCCGTGGCAGATTGCGACGTACTGGTTCCCAATTTAACCGACCTCATAGACAAGGACGTCATCGAACAAGCAGGAAGCCGCCTAAAGCTCATCGCGAATTTTGGGAATGGTGTTGATCATATTGACGTGCCCGCGGCACAAGCACGCGGCATAACAGTTACAAACACCCCCGACGTGTTAACGGAAGATACGGCGGATATGACTATGGCCTTGATGGTGGCGGTGCCGCGCCGCTTGATTGAAGGCGCGCAGATGATTCGAGATGGTCAATTCAAAGGATGGAGCCCCACGCACATGCTGGGCCACCGGCTTTATGGCAAGCGATTGGGCATTATCGGCATGGGCCGCATAGGAACGGCGGTTGCCAGGCGGGCACGCGGTTTTGGTATGGCTATCCATTATCACAATAGACGACGGTTGCACCCAGAGATTGAAGCCGAAGTCGAAGCCACCTACTGGGAAAGCCTGGATCAAATGCTTGCACGGATGGATGTGATATCGGTGCATTGTCCACACACTCCGGCTACTTTCCATCTACTATCAGAGCGTCGCCTCAAATTGATGAAACCAACCGCATATTTGGTGAATCTGGCACGAGGTGAAATTGTGGACGAAGACGCCCTCATCAAACTTCTGAAGGAAGGAAATCTCGCTGGTGCTGGATTAGATGTTTTTGAGCATGAACCAGCAGTGAATTCAGAATTTCTGTCGTTGAAAAACGTCATACTTCTTCCGCACATGGGATCAGCGACCATCGAAGGGCGGATCAGCATGGGCGAGAAAGTTATTATCAATATAAGGGCGTTCTGTGACGGCCATCAGCCACCCGATCGAGTGCTGCCTACACAGAACTAGGGCGGCAATTCTTTGACCGTCACCCCGTTTATCATTCCCATTCCGTTTCGCGATCCTGTAGCCGCATTTACGCCGCTGGCCTCGGAAGAGATGGCAGTGCTTCTGGATAGCAGTTTGCGCGGTCATACCGGTCGATATTCCTATATTGCGGTACGACCATTCCGCACAATTCGCTGCACGCCGTATCCATGGGCGGTGTCTGTCAATGATAAACCCACAGGCCTTGATCCGTTCGAAGCTCTCAGAGAGGAGATTCGAAAATACACCTTAGATTCTCCGCCTGATGACAGCTTGCCACCATTTATTGGCGGAGCGATTGGATTCCTGGCTTACGAGCTTGGCGGAGTACTTGAGAAGCTACCGAAACCCAAGGTAGCGTCTTTCCCCTGGGACATGGTCGTAGGGTTATACGACTCTATTGTTGCGTTTGATTTGAGGGCCGAGAAAGCGTGGGTCATTTCCAGCGGTTTGCCGGAAAATCAACATGAAAAAAGATTGGAGCGCGCGCAAGAAAGGGCGAAAACGTTACTGGAACTCATGAATGGGGAAGCTGAGTCTCAACAGAAAGCTCCGGGGCAATCAAATTGGCACGCTGAATCCACATCGAAAGATTACGAACAATCTGTGTTCGAGATCAAAGAAGCAATTTACTCGGGAGATATTTATCAGGCGAATTTCTCACAACGATTTTCAGCAGAATTGCCAAAAGCGGCCTGTCCGTTCGGAATATACCGTTCATTGTGCTCTGAATCACCGGCACCATTCTCTGCCTATATGAATTTCGGTAGTGATTTTCACATCTTATCGGCGTCTCCAGAACGATTCTTAAAGGTTACGTCCTCAGGAAATATTGAGACACGTCCGATAAAGGGAACGCGAAGACGCGGAGTCAGTCCCGAAGAGGATATAATGTTGTCCGACGAGCTTGTAGGCAGCGCCAAGGACAATGCAGAGAACCTGATGATTGTTGACCTGTTGCGAAACGACATTTCTCGAGTTTGCATCCCCGGGTCCGTTGAGGTTCCAGTACTGTGTGGTTTGGAGTCGTTCCCTTCGGTCCATCACTTGGTATCGGTGGTTACGGGCAAGCTTAGAAGCGAATGCACACTCATAGATTTATTGCGAGCTGCCTTTCCGGGCGGATCAATTACGGGCGCGCCTAAAATCAGAGCTATGGAAATTATCCACGAACAAGAGCGGTCTGCGCGTGGACCCTACTGCGGCACAGTGTTCTGGGCGGGATTTGACGGCGCAATGGACTCATCGATCACAATCCGTACAATTTTTGTAAACGGGCGTAAAATGATAGCCCAAGCAGGGGGCGGCATCGTGGCTGAATCTGATCCTTCTCAGGAGTACGAGGAAAGTCTTATCAAAGTTCGGCCTCTACTCGCAGCGCTGCGGGGGACCCTTGACACATGAAAGTTGTCGTTAACGGCGAACTCAAAGATGGAGGTGCAACGTCCATCACACCGATGGATCGGGGTTTTACGCTCGGCGACGGGCTGTACGAAACCATAGCCGTACGCAAAGGAGGCCCACGCAGATTAGCTGCTCATATTTCCCGCTTGCGTAGCGCCGCAACTATTATCGATATTCCTCTTACATACACAGATGAACAGATCAGCGATTTTATAGACGCTGTTATCGAGGCTAATCAGTATGCCGACGGCTTTGCGCGAATTACGCTCACGCGGGGTCCAAGTGAACGCGGCATCACCATACCTGAATCGCAAAGCCCTACGCTCGTCGTGACCGGCGCGATGTCTGCACTTTCAGCCGATCCGGTTCACGTCGTTATTTCCAAGAAAACGCGAAGAAATGAGCACTCTCCCCTGTCGGGAATAAAGTCTACAAATGCGCTGGACAGCATATTAGCTCGGGAAGAGGCACACGCTGCCGGTGCTGACGATGCTTTGTTGCTGAATACCACTGGCCGTTTGGCCGAGAGCACAGTTGCAAATATTTTTCTTTTGGTTGGCGGAGGCATTCTTACGCCGCCAATAACTGACGGTGCGTTGCCTGGCATCATGCGTGCAGAAGTCATCAAAATGACGCGCGCGGAGGAAAAATCTTTGGGAAGCGGCGAACTATCGGAAGCGAGCGAGATTTTTCTCACCAATGCGCTAGGCATAAGACCGGTTTTATCGGTCGACGGAAAGGCCGTTGGTGACGGCGAGCCAGGTTTAATAACCCAGCTTCTCGCAGCGCGCCTTTAGGACGCGTTACAGGCGCTGTCTATGGCGTCGTGGGCTGCAGTAAACCCGACAAGAGAAAAAGTGTCAGTTGTAAGCGTGCCGCGGGCGGACCTCCCACTTACTGTGGCCGTATAGCCTTTGATCATCGCCTGAGTCATTTCTTGGTCAGCCTCCGAATCGCGTGCCCAGGCGCGATCACCATTTGTAAACAACTCAAAATTTGCGCCGCCAACGGACACCGTAACTTCGCCGTCTCTCATATACTCATAACCGGCAACTATACTGATAACATCGAATGCATCTCTGCCGGGACGATGCGTAATCAACATTTGAACGTCCCCGCGACGTGTATAGTCACCCTCGGACTTTGTCGGCGCCGAGGTCATGTAGCAAATGGGCTGACCGTTTTCCTGATACGTATAGGCGATCCAATCGCCATGGCGCCCAAGGGCGGTCACATCTTGCGCATAACCAGACGAGGTAACAAGCATCGCTATAAGTGCGCTTGTTAAAACCATTAAATTTACGATTCGCATTGGATCACCGACCAATTGCCTTAGAATTTCCTTATATACGCACAATTTGGCGATTGTGTGAATCCGTGCCGTGTATCCGACCTTATCCTTCCTCTCTGCGCCCGTCCTTTTCGGCAATAGCAACTTCAGCTAGAGGCGGTGGCACGCGAAATCGCTGTAGGCCTTCAATCGGAGGACCGCCGGGCATGACGGGACGCGACGGAAAGCGCTGGGTTGAGACCAGACGGTCGTACATCACGACAACACCCGCAATACCGACGTTGAGGCAAAAGCGCGTAGGTATGCGGATAATGTGATCGCATCTTGCTGTCATTTCCGGGGACAAAGAGTCCTTTTCCGGGCCAAGAATATAAGCAGCGCATTTAGGGTGACTAAAACTTGGAAGCTCTACAGCATCATCAAGCAATTCCACGCCGACCAAACTGCATCCTTTGGGTAACGAGAACTCTTTTAAATCGGGAAAATCGTAGAACGGCATATTTGCCAGTGCGTCCGATGTATCCGTTTGCCCGCCTTCGGCCCGTTTGTAAGTCGCTGCGACTGTGAATACGAAACTCGCGCCAAATGCATGGGCTGAGCGAAATAAGTTGCCGACATTGAATGGCTTATTGATGCCTTCAACGCCAATTCCAAAGTAACCACGCATCGACCCGTCTCTCAATAAAACCTGATATGGCCAGTCATACCCTCCGATCCCCTAAGTATCCACCAGGAGCTGAAACGCTTTTGGGGCCAGCAAATTCAGCTGCGCTCTGTTTCCAGAAATGAGTCGACTCGGCAAACAGCGGCGGCTACCTAATGGTTCGCGGCAACACATGATTTTATGCATGCGCCCTTAGTCATTCAACTTATTGAAACTATAGGGTTATTTGGCATAGGACGAGTGGGCCGCGAGTATCATGACGTGCCGTCGGGGAGGGCCATAAGCCATGCGAAAAGCCAAAAAAGTCATTATTACCTGTGCGGTCACGGGATCCATTCACACCCCGACGATGTCGCCGCATCTGCCCATTACGCCCAATGAAATCGCCGAAGCGTCCATAGGTGCTGCCGAAGCGGGCGCATCTATTATCCACCTTCATGCGCGCGACCCGGAGACAGGCCAACCGACGCCAAGTGCGAAAATCTTTATGCAGTTTCTACCGCGCATCAAACAAAACACGGATGCCGTCATCAATATCTCCACAGGCGCAGGTCTTGGGATGTCCATGGAGCAGCGCCTTGAAGCCGCCGTGACGGCTAAGCCGGAAGTAGCGTCGCTCAATATGGGCTCGTTGAATTTCAACATCTCCGGTGCTGTATCGAAATTCGATAAATTCAAATTCGATTGGGAGCCGAAGTATCTGGAAAGCACGAAGGACTTTATTCTTAGCAATACCTTTGCGCAGATCGAGCACATCATGGTCGATCTCGGCCAAGGGTGCGGAACCAAGTTTGAATTCGAGTGCTATGACGTAGGCCACTTATACAATCTCGCGCACTTCGTTGATCGCGGATTGGTAAAGCCGCCGTTTCTCATCCAGTGCATATTCGGCATTCTTGGCGGCATTGGGCCAGATCTTGAGAACTTGGCACACATGCGTCTGATTGCGGACAAGCTTTTTGGCGAGGATTATTACCTGTCCGTTCTTGCCGCCGGACGTCATCAAATGTCTTTTGTCACTCAGAGTGCCTTGTTGGGTGGAAACGTGCGTGTCGGACTGGAAGACAGTCTATACCTCGGCAAAGGTAAGTTGGCGGAATCCAATGCGGCACAGGTCACAAAGATCCGGCGCATCATGGAAGACTTGTCGTTGGATGTGGCATCGCCAAAAGAAGCACGTGAAATGCTCGATCTTAAGGGCGGCGATCAGGTCGCATTTTAACAATACATCATCACAATAAATCGCAAGATAGGGAGAACACCTTTGTCAGGATTGTATTTCGAAGAATTCAAGGTCGGGCAGCTCTTCAAGCATCCACGGCGCAGAACTATAACGGAGGCTGACAACGTATGGTTTTCTGCGATCACGCATAATCCGGCATTGCTTCATCTGGATGAAGAGTATTGCAAAAACAATACCGAATTCGGCCAGCGCATCGTCAATAGCTGTTTCACCCTTGGCCTGTTGGTCGGCATCACCGTCAATGAGACAACCTTTGGGACAGCGGTTGCAAACCTTGGCTGGGATGAAGTGCGTTTTCCTAAGCCTCTATTCCACGGAGACACCATCCGATGCGAAACCGAGGTCCTGGAGGTTCGCGAGAGTAAATCACGTCCTGACAATGGCATCGTGATTTTCATGCACCGCGCGTACAACCAAAAAGATGAGCTTGTTGCGCACTGCAAACGTTCATCACTTCAACTTCGTAAACCTAAGTAGGGTCAACATGCTACTCCGTTCCATGCTCTTTATTCCCGCCGATAGTGAGAAAAAGCTCTCCAAGGCGGACAGCGTAGAATCCGACGCGCTGATATTCGATTTGGAAGATGCCGTCGCGGCACCACGCAAACAGATTGGCCGCGAGATGGTCAACGAGTTCATGAGTGCCCGTCCGCAAAAAGACCGCAAGGTTAAGTTTTATGTACGCATCAATCCGCTGGAATCTGATGCGCCACTACGGGATTTGGCGGGCATCATGTCCGCAGCACCCGACGGCATCATGTTTCCAAAAGCGTCAGGACCGCAGGATGTGGATTTGATTTCCAAATATCTCGATGTGCTTGAAATTGAACACGGCGTTGAGCCGGGTTCGACGAAAATCGTCGCGTTGACGGGTGAATCAGCGCAAGGCGTGCTGACGCTCGGCGAATACGCCAAGGCCAAGCTCCCCCGCCTTGTCGGAATGTGCTGGGGGCCATGGGATTTGGCAGCGGAGGTGGGTGCGGCGGGCAATCGCCACCCTGATGGTACTTATGAATACACGTACCGGATGGCAATGTCCCTTAGCTTGTTAGGCGCGAAGGCCGCCGGTGTACAAGCCATCGATACAGCTTTCACCGAGTTCAAGGACAGCGAAGGTCTTCTGAAGTGGTGCAAGATGATCCGCCGCGAAGGATGGACCGGAAAAGTTGCTATTCATCCGGCCCAGGTGCCGATCATTCACGAAGGGTTCAAGCCCAGCGACGAAGAAGTTACTCATGCTCAGCGTGTGCTTGACGCCTTTGCCAATGAAAATGAAGGGGTCGCTTCATTAGACGGTGTCATGCTCGACCTGCCACACCTCAAGCAAGCTCGCTACATTATGTCGCTTTTTGAAGCATTCAAATCATAGTTGGAAACTTGAGTTAGATATTAAAAGGGCGCGGTTTTGACCGCGCCCTTTTTTCATTTAGCTGGCGAGCTTTTTCTCTAGATCAGGATGAACTGTGAACGCCGGTCCGGTCTTTTCTTTGATCTCCTCCACGGTCACGCCCGGCGCGATTTCCATCAGCGTCAAACCAGGGCGTCCCACTTCGAGCACGCAAAGATCGGTGATCACCATGTTCACCACGCCTTTGCCAGTCAGGGGCAGAGTGCACTCCTTGAGAATTTTGTGTTCACCACTTTTGTTGACGTGTTCCATCAAAATGACGAGGCGCGGCACGCCGGCGACCAGATCCATCGCGCCGCCCATGCCCTTCACCATCTTGCCGGGAATCATCCAGTTGGCAAGATCTCCGCTGTCCGTCACCTGAAGCGCGCCAAGAACCGAAAGTTGGATATGACCGCCGCGGACCATGCCGAAGGATTGGGCGCTGTCAAAGAAGCTTGTGGACGGTAACGTCGTGACGGTCTGTTTACCAGCGTTGATCAGGTCAGCGTCTTCCTCGCCCTCATACGGGAATGGCCCCATGCCAAGCATACCGTTTTCGCTGTGCAGCTGAACCGTCATGCCTTCCGGAATGTGGTTCGCCACTAACGTCGGAATGCCAATGCCTAGATTGACGTAGAAGCCATCTTGTATTTCCTGGGCCGCCCGCGCGGCCATTTGATCTCTGTCCCATGCCATAAGATGTGCCTCCTACTCAGCCGCTGCCGGTTTGGGGCGCGTTGTGCGTTTTTCGATGTGCTTTGTAACGTTGTCTACCTGGATGAGGCGATCAACAAAAATACCCGGGGTCATGATGTGATCCGGATTGAGTTCACCGGTCTCAACGAGGTGCTCAACCTGAGCAACGGTCACTTTTCCCGCGGTCGCCATTGGTGGATTCAGGTTTCTAGCCGACATGCGGTAGATGAGATTGCCTTCATGATCACCCTTCCACGCATGGACGATGGAAAGGTCGGCAACGAGGCCGGTTTCCATAACGTAGTGCTTGCCATTGAATTGCCGGGTCTCCTTGCCTTCGGCCACCAAAGTGCCGTAGCCCGTTGGCGTGTAAAATGCAGGAATCCCTGCACCGCCGGCGCGGCAACGCTCGGCAAGTGTGCCTTGAGGGTTGAATTCGATTTCCAGTTCACCGGCCAGATACTGCTTGGCGAATGTCGCGTTTTCGCCGACATAAGAGCTGATCATTTTCTTAATCTGCCGCGTTGTCAGCAACACGCCGAGCCCTACATCGTCGATACCGCAGTTGTTCGAAATAATCGTCAAACCTTTGACGCCGGAATCCCTGATTGCGTGAATCAAAATTTCGGGAATGCCACAAAGTCCGAAGCCGCCCGCCATTATCGTCATATCGTCATGCAGGAGGCCGGCCAGGGCGGACTTCGCGTCTGAATATACTTTGTTTGCCACGTCCCTAACTCCTCGTTTTTATTCCTTCCAGGCTTAATACTTATGCGGCGGCATGTCTATCAATAGCCGCGCTGATAGATAATCTGAGCGTCTTTCTCCAGATCTTCACGAAACTTGGGATCTGCGATTGCGATCAGACGCCGCGCCCGTTCTGCAAATGTTTGTCCCCGCAACTCGGCTGCGCCAAATTCCGTTACGACAACGTCAACATCGATGCGCGGAGAGGTTACAACCGGAGAGGTCAAGCGCGATACGATTCGCGACGATTCGCCACCTTTGGCTGTTGCCGACAACGCCATGATGGAATGTCCGCCCTCAGAGCGATGGCCGGCACGCACATATTCCGGTTGGCCACCAACACCACCTACGTAAGCATCCCCGACTTGCTCGGCATTAACTTGGCCACTTAGGTCCACTTCCACGGCACTATTGATTGTCACCAGTTTTTTAAGTTTCGTCAGGACTTCACCTGAGTGGGTATACGAAGAAGGCCGCATGGAAATAGCAGGATTCTTGTGGGCGTACTTGTAAAGCCTTTGTGTTCCCATCAAACCACCGACGATGGTCACACCTTGGTCGATGGGTTTGCGCGCGTTTGTGACCACGCCTTTCTCGATCAGTTCGATCAGTCCATCGCCAATGCTTCCCGTGTGCACACCGAGGTCCTTGCGATCGACGCACAAGGCCATCACCGCATCCGGAACGCCGCCGATACCGATCTGCAGCACGGAACCGTCTTCAATATATTCGGCCGTATATTTCGCGATGGCACGGTCAGTGTCGGTAATAGGCGGAGACGGCAGTTCCGCCGGCGCGCGGGAGGTGTGAATGATGTAGTCGACTTCGTCGGGCCTCAGTCGGTCGGGACAGTCCGTTTGCGGAACTTGGTCGTTGACTTCAATGACCACCGTCCGTGCCCGGTTTACGATCGAGCGGGTGTAGTCGGCGATTAGCCCAAAGCTGTAGGTGCCGTCTTCGTCGGGCGGCGGCACTTGTAGGAACGCGACGTCGCAAGGAACGATTCCTTGATCGATATATGAACCAACCAAACCGATATGACAGGGGATGAGCTGCAATGCCCCGCCCTTGGTCAAACGGCGCGTCGCGCCCATAGCGCCAAATGCGACCATTTTGATGTGATCGGTATGTTCAGGGGAAAAGGTCTTGGTGAAGCTTGCGCCCAGGTAAATCGTCACCGGCCCGACGTCAGCACGCTGGTCTCTCAACGCCTCGGTAAGTGTTTGAGGTTCGCCGCACGCTTGACCCCATATAACGTTGTCTCCTGGACGCAGGATTTTCTTCAGATCTAGTGTTTCAGGAGTCAGGACTTCGGGCATGAGATTGGCCTCTGCAAGTGTATGGGTTGATTCTGGGGTGAAACGTACCGAAAAACATTCATTGAATGGAGCGTTTTTGGGGCACGTCAGCCGCCCGGTCAAGCCGGGAACGGCCTTATCGCCAACATCCTCTAGCGCTATGCAGTAAGCGAATGGCAGACCGGCTTATCGGCTGGTCAGAATGCCCTCCAGGGCCTTGCATGACCGGATAGCTGGGGCTACCAAAAGGTCCCGCTTTGCCGGGATAGAACGTGACCGGCTGGCATCAATTCGACCGCATCGTAAGGTCGCAACATGTCTATAGGTCCACCCAATGGCGTTTTCGTCGGCAAAGGAAGTCCCGCCTATCGACAATCTTCGCGGCGCGATGTGGATGATCGCCGCTTCGACGTGCTTTGCTATCGTCACGACTCTGGTGAAAACCGTTGGGTCGGAGCTTCACCCATTTGTCATTGTCTTCTTCCGTAGTGTCTTCGGCGTGACGGTCATATTGCCCTTCTTGTTTCGTCACGGTTTTAGGATATTTAGCACGCAGCGCCCGGGCCTACATCTCATTCGGTTGGCGTGTTCAACAGTAAGTATCCTAGCTGCGTTCTATGCGTTCACGCATATGCCCCTTGCCGCCGCGGTTTCGCTGACCTTCACGCGCCCCCTATTTATGATCATTCTCGCTGTTCTGCTGTTGGGCGAAGTTGTTCGCTGGCGGCGCGGCATCGCGACACTGGTTGGCTTCGCTGGCGTCGTCATCGTTCTCGGACCGACCGGAATGATATTTCAATCAGCTGCGTTCGCCGCCTTGCTGTCAGCCGCCGCGATTTCGGGTGCACTGGCCGTAATTCGCCAGCAAGCGGCCGAGGATGGGCCGATTACGCTTATGGCGTGGTACGCGTTTGGTTTGGTGGTTACGACGCTTATTCCAGCCGTCCCCGTATGGGAAACACCTCAGGGTATACAGTGGGCCTACTTGCTGGCAATTGGTGTGTTCTCCAGCTCTGGACAGTATTTCATAATTCGTGCCTTCTCGATCGGTGAGGCGACGGTCATGAATCCAATCGACTATATCCAAATCATTCTTGCAGCCGCTTTCGGATTTTTGTTCTTCAGCGAAGTGCCGAGTATTTGGACCGGAGTTGGGGCGGTAGTGATTGTGGGCTCTACCCTCTACATCCTGTTCCGTGAGGCCAAAGTAAAGGACACGCCGCCGCCCATGCGCGCGGAATAGGTACGTTATTTCTCCACATATTATTTGGCGACTTGGTCCATAAATTCAGCGAGCTTTACATCTCGTTCGGAAAGACCCCCGCAATCGTGTGTGGACAGTAAAACCTCGACCCGGTTGTACACATTAAACCATTCCGGATGGTGATCCATTTTCTCCGCCATCAAGGCGCAACGGCTCATGAAACCGAAAGCCTGATTGAAGTTCTCGAAATTAAATGTGCGCTGAATAGCGTCACGGCCATCGACTTCACTCCAGTCGGGAAGCCTTTCCAATGCAGCCTTGCGCTCCGATGCGCTCAGTTTTTCTACCATTTATGCCTCTCGTCCAATACGTAGTATGATACACCATGGCGAAAGCACGACCGGTAAACAAGGCGCGTAAATGACAAAACGGGAAGAATTTTTGCCGCCTACGCTGGCAGATATCGACGAGGTTGCGCGTGAAGCGCTTGAAAGTCTTCCCGATAGCCTGAAATCGCTGACCCGGGGCGTTATTATCAGGGTGGAGGAGTTTCCCGACGAGGACGTGTGTGATGAATTGGAACTGGAAAGCCCTTTCGACATTTTAGGTCTATACCAGGGCATAGCATTAGATGAAAAAGTCGTGGAAATTTCCGGCAGCCTACCGGACATGGTTTTTCTCTACCGCCGCCCGATTCTCGACTACTGGTGTGAGACCGGGGAGGACCTTCTGCACGTAATTCGCCATGTCCTGATTCACGAAATCGGCCATCACTTTGGCTTCTCCGATGCTGATATGGAAGATATCGAGGCGCAGGCAGAAGCCGAGGGAATCAGCCGCACTTAATGGTATAATCTGACGCGTGCTTGCGAGTTTATTTGAAGAAAGAATGGGTGCGCAAACGCAGATGAGGTAACAGCTCGCGCTCGAACCACGGATTTTTCTTAATCCACGACGTATTGCGCCAACTGGGATGAGGAAGCGGGATTAAATCCGGACCATATTCACGCCAAGCCGCGACGGTATCAGTAAGCGTGCTTTTACATCGATCCTTTAAGTAGAATTTTTGTGCGTAAGTACCCACGAGAAGAGTGAACCCAATATTTGGCAACAGTGGACGGATGCGAGGATGCCACTCGGGCGCGCACTCCTTGCGCGGTGGAAGATCGCCGCCCTTCGCATCGCGACCCGGATAGCAAAAGCCCATAGGCATAATCGCAATTCGGGACTCGTCGTAGAACGCTTCGCGGTCAACATCGAGCCAATCTCGCAGCCGATCACCGGATCTATCATTCCATGGTACACCGCTTTCGTGGACCTTTGTGCCCGGAGCTTGCCCGACGATCAGCACTCGCGCTGTTGAAGTTGCCCGGAGTACAGGCCTGGGACCCAATGGCAACGCGTGGGCGCACAAAGTGCATGCGCGGGCCTTCTTCAGGACCTGTGACAGCTTGCTCATCGCTCAGCGAGTAAGCCGTCGACATAGGCCGGCACTATAACCGTTGCGGCGCCGTGATGTGTTTCGTGGAACATTGTCGCTCCGAGAGAGGGCTCAAGATTAAGTTCTACGGTATGAGCGCGGTCCAATTGCCGGGCCATGGCGACGAACCCCGCAGCGGGATACACATTCCCGGATGTACCAATCGATATAAACAGGTCGCACTCCGCCAAAGCTTCCTGAATTTCATCCAGCCCCATCGGCACTTCGCCAAACCAAACCACGTTCGGCCTGAGCCCTCCGGGCTTCTGGCACGATTCACAAACATCGTTGACCGACATATCCCCTTTCCAGTCGACGATGTGTTCGCAGTAGTTGCAGCGGGCTTTGGCATAAATACCGTGCATGTGAATGAGGTCCTTCGAGCCGGCTTGCTCGTGAAGCGAATCTACGTTTTGAGTAACGATCAATACACGGCCTTGCCATAGAGCCTCCAGCTTAGCGAGGGCCTTGTGTGCGGCGTTCGGTTTTATATCAAGAGATCGTGATCGGGCACGGCGCATGTTGTAGAAAGCATGGACGCGCTCGGGGTCGCGGGCAAAGGCTTCCGGCGTTGCCACATCCTCCCACCGAACCTTCGACCAGATGCCATCCGCATCTCGGAATGTGTCTAGTCCGGACTCCTTTGAAATTCCCGCACCCGTGAGGATGACAACGGATGCTCCAGCGTCCGGAATGAATTGAGGAACAATGGCCGAGGCGGTTTCGACTTCCTGCGTGGGTGGTGAGGATAATTCAGCCATGATAAATACCGTTATAATGACGCTGCGCAATGCTAACGGCCTCAAGGCGCAGGAGCAAAGCAACTAAAATGAAAATCCTTTTTGTATGCACCGGAAACATATGCCGTTCACCGACGGCAGAGGGCGTATTTCAATACTTGCTGACTGATATGGGCCTGGACAGGGCCGTTACCGCGGATTCCGCCGGCACCCACGGGTATCACGTCGGTGAAGCGCCCGACCCGCGTACGGTCGAGACCGCTGCCAAGCGTGGATACGATCTTTCTGCGCAGAAAGCGCGGCGTGTACGTACAGACGACTTCGAGAAATTCGACCTCATTCTCGCCATGGATCGCGGACATCTGTCATACCTGCAGGCCATGCAACCGCATGGGTCGAAGGCGGAGGTTCGCCTATTCCTGGATTTTCACCCTTCCAAAGACCTTAAAGACGTCCCGGACCCCTACTATGGTGGCGGCCGGGGTTTTGAAGATGTTTTGGACATGGTGGAAGCTGCCTCAATAGAACTGATTGGCCACCTGAAGGCCCGCATGAATCCAGCACCATGATCGACATAAATGCCCGGGTGCAGCGCGTTCTGCAAACTGGCGTTGTAAGTAGCCGGCACTTATCCGGAGGATGCATCGGCGATGTCCGACAATTGGCATTGGAAGATGGACGAAACGTCGTTGCTAAAATTGGAAACGGGTCTTCGCCGGGCCTCGCCCCGGAAGGATTTATGCTGAACTATCTGGCGAAGAACTCTTCCCTGCCTGTCCCAGACGTTCTTCATGCCGATGATACCTTGCTGATTATGAGCAAACTACCGACAAGTGGTGCGATTGACCATGAGGCGGAAGAAGATGCCGCTCATCACATAGCTGGTTTGCACGACATCACCTCTGATCATTTCGGATTCGAGAGAGATACATTGATCGGCGGACTGGTCCAACCCAATCCGCAACAAAAGAGTTGGATAGAATTCTTTCGTGTTCATCGCCTTATGTATATGGGGCGCCGGTGTACGAAGTCTGGCCGCATACCCAGCAATATACTCTCACGGTTGGAACGGTTTTGCGCCCATTTGGACAAATGGTTGGCCGAACCTTCAGCGGCCTCTCTTCTTCACGGCGATCTATGGACGGGAAATGTTCTTGTTCATCGTGGAAAAATATCAGGATTTGTGGATCCAGCGATTTATTACGGCGATCCGGAAATCGAGTTGGCCTTCACGACTTTATTCGGAACTTTTGGTAAATCGTATTTTAGACGCTATGACGAACTGCGCGGGCTGAAGCCTGGATTTTTCGAAGAACGCCAGGATATATACAATTTATATCCCCTGCTGGTGCACGTGAATCTGTTTGGCGGCTCGTACGTAAATTCTGTAGATCGCACCCTGCGCCGTTTTGGATACTAGTTCAATTCGTAGTGAGCGAGAGGGATGTACATGGGTCCGGCCCGACCAAGTCGGCTTTCAAACAATACGAACTCCTCGACGCTAAATGGGCCAGCCTGGAAAAGATTGTTTCCTTCTACAAATGACTGCAATCGCACCGGATGGGCTTGGGAAAATCTTGCCAACGTTACGTGCGGTGTAAATTTTCGGGTCTCGGCCGGCTGACCTGCACGAACCACCGCAGATTCGATCTTAGCCTGCAAATGCGTCAAGTTGGCGGATGAATTCACGCCCGCCCACAGCGCGCGCGCCTTGTGGCCTTGACCAAAAGTCCCCAAGCCCTGCAATTCCAAACTAAAGGCTTCAGCCGCGATGCCTGACAAAAATTGGTCGATGTCTTCCGCCACATGCTCATCCACTTCGCCAATAAACCGCAAAGTAATGTGCATATTGGCGGGCTCTACCCATTTTGCGCCCGGCAATCCACTGCACATGATCTGTAGTCGGGCAATCACGCCATCGGGAAGCGGTAATCCAACAAAAAGACGAATCATATTGGCGTAAGACGAATAGCGTACTCAATTACTGGAAGACGCGGACTGCCTGCCCGAACGTTTCTCTTCTACTTGGGAAATGAGTTTCTCAACCATCGGCAAAATACCGGCGACAATAATTTCCACCCCTTCAACATTTGGATGGATTCCGTCGTCTTGATTTAGGTCGGGCTCTGCCGCCACGCCTTCCAGAAAAAATGGATAAATCAAGGCTCCGGTTTTTTCCGCAACCATAGGGAATATAGAATTAAAGCGATCGCCATAATCCCGTCCGAGATTAGGGGGCGCTAACATACCGGCAATTAACACTGGCAACCCCTCTTCTTGAATACGGTTGACGATAAACTCCATATTATCTGCGGTCACAGAAGGGCTCACAGCGCGCAAGGCATCGTTACCGCCAAGTGCCACAATCACTGCATCCGGCTCGTCGGCAAGGGACCATTCCAGTCGCGAGCGCCCCCCAGTCGTCGTATCTCCAGAAACGCCGGCCTGCAGAATTTCTACTTGATAACCTTTTTCTTTGAGACGGGCTTCGAGCCGAGCGGGAAACGCTGCGCTCGGGTCATCCAGGCCGTACCCGGCGGTTAGGCTATCCCCGAACGCCAATATGCGAATTGGCTGGTTGGCGGAATTTTCCGATGCTCGCGCAACATTCTCGGCACCTTGAAATATCAATGCGCATGTAACAACAAGTGTTACAAAAAATGCTGAAATCGCCTTTTGCAGCAAGGTTTTATGCGGTAACAATCGAGGGTCTTCCATGGTATGAATTGCCGTCGTTAACATCAGCACAATCCCGATCGAGCTCAGGCGTCATATGGATACTGTCGCTACCCATAGCAATGCGTCCGAATTAGGCGATGTCGCAAAATCAAATGCCATAGCTCTCGATCAAGTTCACCTTACTTTGGAGGGGCCTGCCGGGCCGGTCAACATCCTCCGGGGCGTAGATCTCAATGTAAGCGCGGGAACCGCGCTTGGCGTCGTAGGCCCGTCGGGATCGGGTAAAACGACCATGTTGATGATCGTGGCGGGGTTGGAGCGCATTTCATCTGGGCGCGTCGTCATTGCAGGCACTGATTATGCAAACCTTGATGAAGATGCCTTAGCTCTGTTTCGCCGCGACGCCATCGGAATCGTTTTCCAGTCCTTCCACCTCATTTCCACAATGAGCGCTCTTGAGAACGTGGCCGTGCCGCTCGAGTTCGCCGGCGTCAAAGATGCGTTCGATCGTGCCGAAGAGCAATTGAAAGCTGTAGGGCTCGGCCACCGGCTCGACCACTACCCCGGGCAACTTTCCGGCGGAGAGCAGCAGCGCGTTGCTTTAGCCAGGGCGTTTGCGGTGAAACCGAAAATACTTCTTGCAGATGAGCCAACAGGAAATCTGGACGGTGCAACAGGACAGCAGATCATCGATTTATTGTTCGAACTGCATGACAAGAACAACACGACATTGGTGCTCATTACGCACGACATGAATCTTGCCAAAAAATGCGACCGTGTTGTTCGCATCGCCGACGGCCTCATTGTTGGTGAGGGAATATCAGGACCACCTTCCGGCGGGAACTAAACGAAATGCGCGATTTGCCGCTACCACTGAGATTTGCCCTTAGGGAGTTACGGGGCGGCATGCGCGGTTTCCGCATATTTTTGGCATGCATAGCCATAGGCGTGACCGCGATCGCTGGCGCCACATCGATGAATGAATCCGTGAAAGCCGGTATTGCGTCTGATGCGCGCCCCATGCTGGGCGGCGATGTACAAGTCGATGCAGATTCTTATCCTCTCGAAGACAATCAAGTCGCGGGTTTGCAGGCGGGCGGAACGGTCAGCGCGCACGTCCAAATGCGCTCTATGGCGCGCACAGAGAATGAGCAAGGTGATGTTCAAGCTCGGACGTTGATTGAGCTGAAAGCTGTTGAAGACAACTATCCGCTTTACGGTGAGCTTGAACTAAATCCCACACAATCACTAAGTGAAGTCATTGCGTTCAAGGATGGGCACTGGGGCGCGGCAATCGACGACCCGCTAAGGGCACGCTTAGGCATTGATATAGGCGACATCGTTTATGTCGGTGAAGCCCCACTTGAAGTAAGAGCAATTGTGATGCTCGAGCCGGATCGTGCCGTAAGCTTTGCAACAATCGGCCCGCGCGTCATGATCAGTCGCGACGCAATGCCGGCAACCGAACTCGTTCAGATGGGCAGCCTGATTGAGTACACATACAACGTGCGCCTAGATAAAGGAGAGAACGAAGAACAGTTTCGTAATCGCTTAAACGACGAGTTCCCGGATGCCACCTGGCGAATTCGCGGTTTGAATCAGGCCGCACGTGGACTCGAACGATTTCTTGATAACGTTACGTTGTTTCTTACGTTAGTCGGGCTAACCGCTTTGCTAACCGGCGGAATTGGCGTCGCCAATGCAGTGCGCGCTCACCTCATCGGACGGCTCAATACCATTGCAACGCTGAAATGCCTCGGCGCGCCGGCCGACATGGTATTCTCTATTTATTTGATTCAATTAGGATTTTTGGCTTTTATCGGGATCGTTATCGGCCTGGTGCTGGGTGCGAGCATCCCCTATTTCGCCGCGCAGGCATTGGGCGACTTACTACCCGTCCAAACCGAATTCGGTCTTTACCCAACCGCACTTTTGAAAGCGACTTTGTTTGGAACGCTTACGGCAGCTCTATTTGCTCTATGGCCACTCGCAAGAGCCCGCGATATTCCAGCCGTTGCATTGTTCCGCTCACTTCTCGTCGACCAAGGTCAATGGCCACGACGCAAGTACGTTGTGATCATTGCGGCCATTGCGGTTGTGCTCGCTGTGTTTACGGTTGCGACCGCGGAGGAGCCTTTGTACGCATTTTACTTCGTCGCCGGTGCAGCCGTTTCGATGGTTTTGTTTAGAATTGCCGCGAACGGCGTTATGCGCTTTGCAGCTAAAATGACATCCGGACGCAACAGCCCCACCGCCGGGCGGCCAACCCTGCGATTGGCTTTGGCCAATCTGTACCGACCGGGATCTCCGACAACATCTGTTGTTCTTTCTCTAGGCCTTGGTCTTTCGGTGCTCGTGGCCATAGCCCTGGTACAATCAAATCTCAATGCAACAATCAACGAAGGCTTGCCGAGTGATGCACCGAGCATGTTCTTCATCGATATCCAGCCGCATCAAGAGGAGGACTTTCGGCGTATAGTGAATTCAATGCCGGGCGTGGAGAAGGTTTTGACATCGGCGATGATTCGCGGTCGGGTCGTGCGTGTAAATGACGTACCGTCCGAAGACGTCAATGTCGCGCAGGGCAGCCGGTGGGCTATCCGCGGCGAGCGAAGCATGTCCCATGCCGCTAATTTGCCGGAAAATGCGCGGCTAACGGCGGGCGAATGGTGGCCAGAGGACTACGCAGGGGAAAATCTTGTTTCCGTCGACGCGGAAGTGGCGCGCGATACCAATATCGGGCTTGGCGATACAATCACCGTCAATATTTTAGGACGTGAAATTACCGCTCGCATTGCCAGCCTTCGTGATATTCGCTGGCAGTCCGGAGCAATGAATTTTACATTTATATTTTCGCCCAATGCGCTCGCGGGCGCGCCAAGCACATACCTTGCCACCGTCAATTCGGAAGCCGGTTCAGAGCTTGCTATCGAGACAGCTGTGCTGAACGAAATGCCAAACGTTACCGTCGTGCAAGTGCGACAGGCGTTGGATATGGCGCGTAGCATTTTAGATTCGTTGGGATTGGCCGTTCGGATGACGGCGGCAATCGCATTAATATCGGGTGCGCTTGTATTGGCTGGTGCGGTCGCAGCGGGGCACGCTCGGCGCATATACGAGTCTGTGGTGCTTAAGGTTCTTGGAGCCACCCGAGGCAATGTATTGAAGGCTTTTATTTTCGAGTATCTGCTTCTAGGCGTTGCAACCGGCTTGATTGCTGCGGTGGTCGGAGTCGTAGGCGCCTGGGGGGTGGTCACTGAAATCATGGAAATTATTGAATGGCGCCTGGATTACGGGTTGGTGGTTACCGTCCTTCTCAGCTGCATTGCTGTTACATTGCTGGCCGGATTCACCGGCACGTGGCGCGCCATGGGCACAAAAGCCGCACCCCACCTCCGGAACGAGTAGAACTTTCCAACCTATTGATATACAATGCGAAACAGTGCGGGTGCTGGATTAAATAGTTGCAGCAATCGACCGATTTTAGTTGCGGGGCGGGAGTGATCGCCCAATATAGAAGGCAGCTCGCAATGTGCGGGCACCAGTGGAAAATACGAGGAGAATCATGGTTACAGATGCCAATCGCAGGGCTTACGAACAGCGCTACGGCACCGCCGTTGGCAGCGCGGAAGCCGCCCAGATCGATGTTGGTCTGCGGCAATATATGCTGCGCGTCTACAACTATATGGGATCCGGGCTGCTACTATCCGGCATCGTTGCGCTCTTGGTAGCCAACACCGGCGCGCGGGATATCTTTTTTCAAACAAGCGGCGGCGCGGTCGTCGGCTACACCGGTTTGGGTCTTATTGCCGTGTTTGCCCCTATTGGCCTGATACTGGCTATGAGCTTCGGCGCCAACAAAATGCAGACGAGCACAGTCCAGGCATTGTACTGGGCTTTCGTTGCTCTTATGGGCGTTGGACTTTCAGTGGCCCTGCTTGCGTATACCGGTGTCAGCGTTGCCCGCGTCTTCTTTATTACGGCGATCTCGTTCGGCGGGCTGAGCTTGTACGGCTACACAACCAAACGAGATTTGTCAGCCTTTGGCACATTCTTAGTTATGGGACTGATCGGCTTGCTCATTGCGGGGATCGTGAACATTTTCCTGCAAAGCACGATGCTTCATTTCATTTATTCGGTCGTGGGCGTGCTGATTTTTGCGGGCCTGACCGCGTATGATACCCAGTCCATCAAGAATTCTTACTTTGAAGTTCAGGGAACGTCGGTCGAGGACAAATCAGCCGTTATGGGAGCGGTTAGATTGTATTTGGATTTCATAAACCTGTTTATGTTCCTTCTTCAATTTCTCGGTGTCCGCCGCGACTAGGAGAAACTGCTGGAAACATTTATGATGCGCCCGGGCTTTTAAGTAAGCCCGGGCATTTCATTTTGTTGGATTTACGACAATTCTTGTCGAACGCATCG
>Ga0181593_10001578_pt1 | contig 20758 bp, 22 predicted proteins | sample 071ome_19_FD_133756 | JGI IMG/M metagenome (GOLD analysis project Ga0181593, IMG submission 133756) | Coastal salt marsh microbial communities from the Groves Creek Marsh, Skidaway Island, Georgia - 071413AT metaG (megahit assembly) | ecosystem: Environmental > Aquatic > Marine > Intertidal...
CGGGGACGAACGGCTGGTTTCACTCATGCACAGCACCCGGCTTATGCTCACCGTGTTAACCATTCCGTTTTTTTACCGGTTTTATTACGATTACACCCCTGCCGCCCGTGCCGCCGGCGCCAATATCGGCAATGATATTGCCTTGCTCGACTTTGTAATATTACTGGGGTGCGCCGTGCTTGGTTATTTCGGTGGCAAGAAAATTAAATTACCCGCCTATCAGATTTTCGGCCCCCTTGTTTTAAGCGCCTTCGTTCATATTACCGGCATTACGGATGCCCACCTGCCCGGCAGCCTGATCATTGCCGCTCAACTCGTCTTCGGCACGGCGTTGGGCTGTCAATTTATTGGCATCACCCTTAAAGACGTCTCAAAAACGATTACCGCCAGCATCATGATGACGTTCGTGTTTATTATTATGGCGGCGGTTTTCGCGTATGGGTTGAGCGAAATCACCGGTTTGCCGTTTCGAACACTGTTTCTTACATTTTCACCAGGCGGCCTGCCAGAGATGACGCTGATCAGCTTATCGCTGAACATCGATATCGCATTTGTGACGACCCATCATTCGATACGGGTGATCTTCCTGCTCGCGATTGTTCCGGTCTTGTTTTATTGGATCGCACCGCATTTCGGAATCACGTTACAAAACAAAGATAAAATTTAAACGTGCATCCTATTTGTGATCTGCACCGACGGCTTCCTTGACACTCGCAAATCCGTGCTCGAATAAAAGTTTAACGAGATCTTGATTGATTTTATTCACAAGACCGGGGCCGTGATAAACCATCGACGAATAAAGCTGCACCAATGAAGCACCTGCTCGGATTTTCGCATACGCATCCCAACCGCTCGAAACACCGCCGACGCCGATGATTGGTACTTGACCCTGCGTGAGGCGGTACATATCACGCAGCACTTCCGTTGACGGAGAGAACAACGGCCGCCCGCTTAAACCACCGGTTTCCGTTCTCTTCGGGCTTTTTAAAGTATCGGGACGCCCAATCGTCGTGTTTGTGGCGATTAAACCATCGATACCCAGTTCAAGAACGACCTCGGCAATGTCGGCTTTATCGTCTTCCGTCAAATCCGGCGCAATCTTCAGCAATAATGGTTGTGAAGCCGACGACACACGCCGCAAAGTATCTTGCACGGCTTCAAGTAATTCCTTTAACGGCCCCTTACCTTGCAGCGCACGCAAGCCCGGCGTATTCGGCGAAGATACATTGACGACGACATAATCCGCCAACGGTGCCAAAACTTCGGCAACCGCGACGTAATCGGCGGCGGCATCCGTGCTTTCTTTATTTTTGCCGAGGTTTGCACCGACAATACCGAGACGGCCATGGCTTAACCGCTCGGCGACTTTTTCCATACCATCATTATTAAAGCCGAGTCTGTTGATGACGGCGTCGTCTTCAGGCAACCGGAATATGCGCGGCTTGGCATTGCCGGATTGAGGACGCGGTGTCACGCTGCCGATTTCGACAAAGCCAAACCCTTGCGCCAACATCTGCGAATACACTTCGGCATTTTTATCAAAACCGGCGGATAACCCGATCGGATTCGGAAATTCAAGCCCCCAAAGCGAGGTGCGCAAACACGCGTCTTCAAACCGCTCCGGCTGCGGTACCAAACCGGCTTTAAGCGCATGTATCCCTAAACGATGGGCTGTCTCCGGATCGAGTAGCCGAAGAAACGGACCGGCGCAATCATACCACCCCATTAAGCTTCACCTTTCCGTTTCCGTTCCCGTTCCCGTTCCTTGATCGGAATATCCGCGGGGAATACATGCAGGCCATCGTCTCCCAAGGGCAAATCGTCAACCCGCAGCACGGCTTCGAGGGGCAATGATCCGTAAAGATGCGGAAACAATGCACCGCCCCGGGATGGCTCCCACTTAAGATCGACGCTTAATAATTCACTGTCGACGCTCAAGAGGACCAAGTCCGGTTGGCCGCTACGGTGCTTTGCCGCACTTTCACGGACCTGCCCGGCGCCCGAGAAATGGATAAACCCATCGGCTCGGTCTTGCGACGATCCTTTGTAGACGCCTAGTTCCTGAGCGGCCTGCCATTCGGCACGCGTGCACATATGATAAATCCAACCCCCATTCATGGCGCCAGCCTACTGGAAAGCCCGCAGAAACAATAGTAATCCCGCAAACCCCCTTCTCGCGGAGTGTTCGGGCGCGCTACACTGAGCCGACATTAAAATAAGATAAACCGATTCGGTGAAGCGCATGTCCGATCAAGCGGCCGTTCTATTTGCCAACGATGCTTTTTACGTGGCTTTCGCCACCAAAGACATCGATACCATGGACCAAGTGTGGGCACAGCATACCCCGGTGACCTGTCTTCACCCGGGATGGGAGTTGCTTGTGGGCCGTGAAGCCGTCATGGACAGCTGGCAGGATATTCTCACCAGTAAAAATTCACCGGATATTCGCTGCCAGGATGCCAGCGCTTCAATTCTCGGTGACACCGCCTATGTGGTCTGTACCGAAGTCCTCAAAGATAAAGGCTACCTAATCGCAACAAACATCTTTATCCGTGAGGGTAACCTCTGGAAAATGGTCCACCATCAAGCAGGCGCCATTCCCGCACCACAAAATGAAGACGAAACACCGCCACCGCCCGAACCGGGATCACTTATATAAAAGTTATTAAAAGGGGATTTTCCGTGAACACGATCAAAATGACCATCGGTGACGTTGTTATTCGTGCTGAATTGTTCGACACCCCGACAGCAAACGCCATCTATCAAGCATTACCGTTTGATGCCAGCGCCAATACCTGGGGCGAAGAAGTATATTTTTCGGTGCCCGTTTCGGCCCCCCTCGAACATGATGCGCGCGATGTGGTCGAAGCTGGCGAGTTGGCCTTTTGGGTTGAGGGCACATCGATTGCAATCGGTTTTGGCCGCACACCGATATCTCAAGGCGATGAAATCCGTTTAGCTGCCCGAACCAACATTTGGGGCCGCGCGCTCGATGATGTCCGGCAATTGAAATCTATTCCATCCGGCGCGCTGATAAAAGTTGAGACCCTTCCCTAAACTCGGCCCATCCGATCCGAAGCGGCGATCACCAAACGCAGAAGAGTTTCTTTGCTTTTTCAAGCTTCGCCTGATCGCTTTGTTCATGGAATTGATGGAAAACCTGTTGCAGTGCCTCCCGCTTAATACTGTTCGCAGAAACCAAATCAACAATCTCTTCGATTAATTCAACCTGGTCCTCCGGCACCTGAATTGTTTTCATCGTTCGCCGGTCAGGATGTTCCGTTTCGCTGGAACTGCCCGATTTCTCTCCTTTAACATACGGCACATAATTCATATCGATTTTTAAAATATGCTGGGTCAGCCAGTCAGAAAGAAATTTCAGGACCTTCGGGACATCGACCGACATCGGGTCTTTCGTATACAATTTATGAAGCATCTGGATCATGCTGGTGAAGTCCGCATGGGCACGGCAATGGCTTTTAAAATCCGGGTATCCTGCCTGCTCCATGTACCGCTCTTCACGTTCGAAGTGCTCATCGACATATTTGATCAAGCAATCGATCGTTGCGGCAATTTGCTCGGCCCCCTTACCGTCTTCGTACGCATCATGGAACGTGTTAATGGCGTCAAAAAGGTCCTTGTGGTCATTGTCAATCACACGGATGGATGTAGAATAATCCGGTGACCATTCATATACAGGCATAAAAATTCTCTCTCGGCACGGAAGCGGTTTTGTTTTGTCTTGTCTATACTCGGGTAAATTTTAGTGATCCAAATTGATTAGCATCAAAAGTTGATAAAATGAATACTTCGAAAGCCGGCAAACGCAAACCGACCCACCCGCAAGCCGAAATTCGCGCCAGCCAAACTGGCAGCTTCTTGACATTGCACGAGATCGTCAAGAAGGCCCGGCAACGCATGGATGACGAAAATTGGGACTATTTGATGGGCGGCACCGAAACAGAAACGACCATGCACCGTAACCGCATGGCGTTGGATGCGATTGCGTTTACACCGCGGGTCCTCAGAGACGTTTCCGCTATCGATTGTTCGGCGTCTTTTTTCGGCCAAAAGCTTCGCATTCCGGTTTTACTGGCGCCCGTCGGCATGCTTGAACGGTTTGACCCTGACGGCGCAGCGGCATCCGCTAAGGCCTGCGCCGAATTCGGCATCGCCCATATGCTGAGCTCGAGAACCGCGCCCGAACTCGAAGACGTCGCGGCGGCGGGCGACAACATGCGCCTATTTCAACTTTATACGCGCGGTGATTGGGACTGGATTGAAGACTATATCAAGCGCGCCAAGGACAATGGGTTTTCGGCGTTCTGCATGACCGTCGACTCGGCTTATTACTCACGGCGCGAACGCGTGCTCGCGCGCGGGCACATCACAACATTTCGCTCCGGCATCGAAGGCTTTATCCATCAAACTCAACTCAATTGGGATACAGTGAAGCGCTTCAAGGAGACGTACCCGGATTTTCCACTCATCATCAAAGGTATTGCCACGGCGGAAGACGCCACGCTTGCCATCGAACACGGCGTTGATGGAATTTACATCTCCAATCATGGCGGACGTCAACTCGATCACGGTCGCGGCGCGATCGAAACCCTACCCGAAATCGTTGATGCCGCGAACGGCCAAGCGACAATAATAATCGACGGCGGCTTTTGCCGGGGCAGCGATATCGTCAAAGCCGTCATCATGGGCGCTGACGTAGTCGGCCTCGGCAAACTTCAAGGCCTTGCCCTGGCTGCGGGCGGCGCACCCGGCGTGGTGCGCATGCTCGAAATCCTTGAAAAGGAAATCATCACGTGTTTGGGCCTAATCGGTGCCAGCAGCTTTGACGAATTGGACCCAAAGGCGATTATTCTACCAGCAAAACCGGCCACTGAACCCCATGCAACGAGCGCGTTTCCGCTGTTGAATCTCACCAGCGGCACATATTAGGTGTAGAAAAGACAACATTTATCGCCCCAGGTTATTGTCCCAAGCGAAATTCTGGTTTATTTCCAAGACTGTTTAACGAAGCACCAATAACCATCTCAAGTAACACTAGGGAGGATTACCGGCCCATGGCTCTTGATGTGTCCGAAAAAGGCGCCCCCAAACACTGGGAGCAAAGTATGCGCGACGAAGGCGCCGCCCCTTTCATGACCCTCCATGAGATTGTCAAAAAAGCCCACGAGCGGCTATCGCAAGGGGCATGGGATTATCTCATTGGCGCAACCGAAACCGAAACGACCCTACGGCGTAACCGCATGGCGATTGATGCATTGTCATTCAAGGCGCGCGTGCTGCGCGACGTTTCTGATATCGATTGCACGACAACCTTTCTTGGCCAGAAAATCCGCATGCCCGTTCTGCTCGCCCCCATCGGCGGCATCGAAGCGTTTGATCCGGATGGTGCCGCGAGTTCCGCGAAAGCCAGCGAAGCGTTCGGCGTGCCGCATATGCTGAGTTCTCGGTGTCACCCGGGTCTCGAAGAAACAGCTGCTGCAGCCGATAATTTCAGGTTGTTTCAGCTTTACGTCCGCGGCGATCAGGATTGGGTTGACGATCATGTCGACCGGGCATTGAAAAACGGGTATTCGGCGTTCTGTATCACGGTGGATTCGGCGCATTATTCACGGCGCGAACGCGACATTGCCAAAAGGTATGTCAAAAAATGGCGTGCCCGTGTCGGCGAAGAAGGCGTCCGCTATCAAAGTTCCATCACATGGGACCATGTGACGCATCACAAGAAAAAATATCCCGACTACCCGCTAATCCTAAAAGGCATCGCCACGGCAGAAGATGCGCAAATGGCTATCGATCATGGAGTCGACGGCATCTACATTTCCAATCACGGTGGCAGGCAACTTGATTTTGGTCGCGGCTCAATTGACGTTCTTCCCGAAGTCGTCGACGTCGCGAAAGGCAAAGCCACGATTTATGTCGATGGAAGCTTCATGCGCGGCTCCGACGTCGTCAAAGCGATTGCGCTAGGCGCAGATATTGTCGGCATGGGACGCATGCAAGGTTGGGCCCTCGCCGCCGGCAGTATCGATGCCTGCATCCGCATGCTCGAGATTGTCGAATACGAAATCAAAACCTGTATGGGATTGATCGGTGTGACGTCCCTCGACGAACTCGATCCATCAATACTGATCCGTGATTCGAAAATCGTCGCGGAACCCCATCAATATAGTGCCCTGCCCCTCCTCAATCTCGAGGATGACGGCTACGCACCGTCCTGATCGAAAAGGTAATGAACCATGGCTGATTTCAATGCCGAAGAACAATTCCTGACCCTGCATGAATTTGTCAAAAAGGCGAAGCTGAAGCTGTCCCCGTTCGTTTGGGATTATCTATTTGGCGGGTCGGAAACGGAAACGACGCTCAAACGCAACCGCATGGCACTCGACTCCATCGCATTTCGCCCGCGTGTTCTGCGCGATGTAACCGATGTCGACACCTCGCGCACCGTGTGGGGCCGAAACCTACGTTTGCCGGTGGTCATGGCGCCGATGGGCGGCTTGCAGCACTTCGACCCGGACGGCGGTTCTGCAGTGTCGCGGGCCGCGGAACGGCTCGACATTCCGTTTATGGTCGGGTCCAACACACAGCCTGGCCTCGCCAATATCGCTAAAGCCGCCCCTGATGCGGAACTTTACTATCAACTATATGTCATGGGCGATCATGATTGGATTGCCAAGCGGATCAAAGTTGCCGAGGATTCCGGCTACAAAGCATTTTGCCTGACGGTCGATTCCAACCTCGGCAGCCGGCGTGAACGCGATATCGCAAAGCGTTACATCAAACCGTGGCACACCAACAATCACTATGATTATCGTCCCCGCATCACTTGGGAAACCGTCGACTTTATTAAAAAGACCTGCAAGCTGCCGCTGATCCTTAAAGGCATCGCATCGGCTGAAGATTCGGCCCTAGCCGTCGAACACGGCGCCGATGTCGTGTACATTTCCAATCACGGTGGCCGCCAACCCGATCACACGCGCGGCTCAATGGAAGTCCTGCCTGAAGCTATTGAGGCCGTCGGCGGCAAAGCAAAAGTCTGGATTGACGGCGGTTTTGTACGCGGCACGGATGTGATTAAAGCCATCGCGTTGGGCGCCGAAATGGTCGGCATCGGGCGGCTGCAAGGCTACGCCTTGGCGGCAGCCGGCGAAGACGGCGTGGTACGTGCCATGGAGATTCTGCAACAAGAAATCGTCATCGCACTTGGATTGTTGGGCGTCACCAGCTTCGATCAATTGGATACCAGCTATTTGTTCATGAACGCACCCGTCGTCAATCAACCGCACCAGCTGAGTGCCTTCCCGCTCCTTGATCTCGAAGACGCCGGATATTGACATTGTTCGAGGGGTTTGAAGCCAAGGATATTGATACATCCGGCGCGCGAATTCATTTGCGCCACGGCGGCGCAAAAGACGGACCGCCATTACTGCTGCTTCACGGCAACCCCATGACGCACGTGTCTTGGCATTTAATTGCACCGCGCCTTGCTGAACACTTTTATGTTGTCGCCGCCGACCTGCGCGGCTATGGCGATTCAAGCGCACCTGAACCGGAAGCCGATTACAGTAACTACTCATTCCGCGCCATGGGCAATGACATGATTGAAGTCATGGAAACCTTCGGCCACAAGACTTTTTTGCTGGCCGGCCATGACCGCGGCGCACGCACAGCCCATCGTATGGCGCTCGATCACCCTGGACGCATTCAGAAAGTTGCGGTCTTGGATATTCTGCCGAGCCATCACATCTGGTCAAACGCCGATGCGTCTTGGGCAAAAAAATCTTGGCATTGGATCTTTCAAATCCAACCCGCACCATTTCCGGAGGAAATGATGAGTTCGGTGCCGGCGGCATGGTATATGGAGAAAAAACTCTCCAAACCCGGCATCGGCCTGGACTTTATGTCCAAGGAATCGTTTGCCGAATACGTCCGGTGCTTCACCAAAAAAACCATTATCGGTAGTTGTGCCGATTACCGGGCTTGTGCGACGGTCGATTTTGACCTCGACGAGGCCGATTTTAAAGCCGGCAACAAAGTCAAACCACCGATGTTGGCCTTATGGGGCGCAAAAAGTCATACCGGTACGGTTTGGGGAAATTGCCTTAAAATCTGGGAAAAATACGCAGAAAATGTCACCGGCGGACCAGTCGACTGCGGACATTACGTACCCGAGGAAAAACCGGATGATGTCTGCGACTGGTTTTTGAAGTTTTTTCCCAGGAAATAGCCGTTTTCACCCTCGAATCCGCTCCCCTTAAAATGTGTTCGTTTCATGAGAACCGCTGATATTGTGGTTATCCACGATAGGCACAAACACACCTTCTGTGATGAAAATGTGCCGTCATGCGCGTTTTAATCATCGATAACGATCACGACCTTGCCGATCTGGCCAAAGCCGTTCTTTCAGCGGAAGGCTTTGCGGTCGACGTTTTCAATACACTTGAAGACGGCCGGCTTGCTATTGAGACAACGGATTACGACACAGTTATTCTCGACCTTACATTACCCGATGGCAGCGGCTTATCCCTGCTGGAAGAACAGCGCAAAAGAGGTTTTGATGCCCCTGTTTTAATGCTTTCGGCACACGCCAACGTCGAGGACCGTATTAAAGGCCTCGATAGCGGCTGCGACGATTACCTCGCCAAACCATTCGTGCCGGAAGAGCTTGTCGCCCGCGTCCGGGCCATTACCCGCCGTCTCGAAAATTTAAATCATGACGTCGTCCTGATTAATAATGTTTCGCTCAACACATCGGCCCATGAAGTCCTTGTTAACGGCGAACCAATACGATTGTCGAAACGGGAATGGGAAGTTTTTAGTCTCCTGGCAAAAAGCAAAGGTAAACCCGTTTCCCGAAAATTTATTATCGATCAAATTTATGACTTTGCCGAAAGCCCTGATGACAACGCTCTTGAGGCAATCATTTCACGGCTGAGAAAGAATCTTAAAAAAAGCAACGCGCATGTTGCTGTACGAACGCACCGCGGCGAAGGATACAGCCTGAACACGGCCCCCGACTTATCGGCAGCAGCAGCCCAGTAAAAGCCGTCAATCTTGGAAAATTTAATCGCCTTGCCGGCTCTTAGCGGCATCCCGCTGCTGGCGCTCGCGAAGGGCGATATAAGTGCTCGAAGAAAAGATCACGATACCACCGGCCCACGTCCAAATATCCGGCACCTCACCGAAAAAAACAAAACCGAACAACGCCATCCACAACAAGCGAACAAAATCGAGCGGCATTAACGCCGTTAAGTCGGCAAACCGGTATGATTGTGCGCGGGACATTTGCGAAACGTTGCCGAGAATACCGATTAAAAACATCAAGGCGAGCTGTTTGAGGGTCGGCGTTTGCCAATAGGGCAATGAAGCAACAAAAGCGAGCGGTGTAATAAATACAGTCATGTAAAGTGTCAGGGTGACACTTGACTCGGTCTTGGTAAGGTCCTTGATCAAAACATGCACGCCAGACATGATCAAAGCGGAACCGAGAATCAACAGCGCGCCTGCATCTATTTCGATAAACCCGGGGCGGATGATTAAGAAAGCGCCGACGAATCCGATAATTAAAGCCGTGATCCGGCGAATACGAATGACTTCGCCGAGAAAAAAGACCGCCATAATGGTGATGAACAACGGCTGGGTAAACTTCAGCGATGCGACCTTGGCAAGGGGCGTGAATTTAAGAGCGAGATAACTCATTAAAATAGCACTCCCCTGCAGCACCCCGCGCATCAAATGGCTGCCGAACCGTTTCGTTCGAAGTGGCTGCAAGCCATAACGGTAAAATAGCGGCGTGAAACTTAGAAACGCGAATAACGAGCGGAAAAACGCAATTTGAAAAGGATGGATTTGCTGCGAGAGACTGCGAATCAGCGTCTGCATGCAGGTCGCCGCAAATGCGGCAAAAACGACCAAAAACATGCCCCGTGGCGTGCTCTCACGGCGTTGGCCATAGCCAAATAATTGGAACAATGGGCGGGAAACGCGGAATAGAAGGTTGGTTTTCATGTAAGGCCATATTACCGCATAGGGCCGAAAGTCGCAGAAAAAGTTGGTTTTATGCAATTTACTGCGACGATCGATTGCGGGGATTGATTATCGCGCGCCGCCCGGCGATGATGCGCCCCCATTTCATTTTCCAGCCGACATTCTGGCTTCGATCATAAAGACGAAAGGATAACTATGGCAGACGAACTCCTCTTCGAGGTCGCCGATAAAATCGCAACCATCACCTTGAACCGGCCCGAGCGGCGCAACGCGTTTACCCAAGAAATGTTCGATGCGTGGATCGCCGCCCTGGAAGAATGCCAGGCTCGCGACGACATCAATGTGGTTATCCTTACCGGTGCCGGCACCGCATTCTGTTCGGGCGGCGATGTCAAAGCGATGGGCGAGCGCGAACTTACCCCGCTTGAAGAGAAAGATTACCTCTGGAAACACTTGAACCGCCTCCCACTCACGATGGAGCACATGGATAAACCCGTTATTGCGGCCGTGAATGGTGCGGCCGCCGGCGCCGGCATGGACGCGGCCCTGATGTGCGATATCCGATTTGCCGGTGAAAGCGCTCGGTTTTCCGAAGCCTATATTAAAATCGGCTTATTATCGGGTGAAGGCGCGACATGGTTCCTGCCACGCTTGGTTGGCCTTGGCAAAGCCTTTGAAATGCTCTGGACCGGCGATTGGGTCGATGCCGAAGAAGCTAAAAACATCGGCCTTGTGAACGATGTTTTCCCGGATGACGAACTGCAGGATAAAGTCCGCGAGTTTGCCGCACGCATCGCTAACGGCCCGTCGATTTCCGTCCGCATGCTCAAACGCATGGTTTATCAGGGTCAACGCATGGATATGCGTACGCACCTGGATATGACGTCATCACATATGTCGATTGTACGCAAAACCAAAGATTACAAGAATGCGGTAAAAGCATTTGCCAATAAGGAAAAGCCCGTCTTTAAAGGCGAGTAAGGAATGAGAAAGGCTTAAAACAATGTCCGATTATGAAACAATCATTTACTCAGTCGAAAATCATGTTGCCTCAGTTAAACTGAATCGGCCCAAAACGCGCAATGCGATCAACATGCAAATGCGCATCGAGCTCTATGAAGCATTTAAAGATATCAAGGAAAACGACGACATTTGGGTCGCCATCGTAACCGGTGAAGATCCGTCGTTTTGCTCGGGCAAAGACCTTTTCGATAAAGCCGCCAGCCAGGACGGCGACGTGATTTCGAGCCGCGGCCTCGCGATCTATTTGCAAAACATATACAAGCCCATTATTTGCGCCCTGAACGGCCCGTGCCTTGCTCAAGGTGCCGGTTTCGTATTGAGTGCCGACATTATTATCATGTCGGAAAATGCCGCCCTCGGCTGGCCGCAGGTCAAACGGGGCATTTCATCCACTTCGGGGCCGAGTCTCGGTGCGCATATGTTTCCGACTTGGACCCGCGCCATGGGCTACTTGCTGCGCGGCAAATTTGCGACGCCACAAGAATGTTACGATTACGGCATCGCCAATGAAGTCGTGAAGCACGAAGACCTCATGCCAACTGCGCAACGCTACGCCGAAGAAATCATGGAATGCGCACCGATGGCCGTCCGCGCCATCAAGCAGGCGACCCGCGAGGGCTGGGACAAACCGGCCGAGGAACGCATGGAAATCGCCCGCTCAATCGCCAACACCATCCGTGAATCCGAAGACGGTAAGGAAGGTGTGCTGGCATTCAAGGAAAAGCGCAAACCGGTTTGGAAAGGCCGCTAAACGCCTGGCTTTCTTGGCCTTGCCCCCTATCATCAATGACAAGGGGAGAGGGGGATAGCTGACATCAACACATTGCTATCGCGAAAACACGAACTGAGAATGTTCGTGTTTTTTGCATTTTCTCGCCCCCATCGTCTTAATTGCCCTGGTCGGCAGTTACGGATTTGTCATCTGGATGATCCAGTTTATCGCCGGGCTGCCCATTGGATAAAGCTAGGGACCGATTGCCATAAAAGGATCGCGAATAAACTTCCTAACATGGCCGTTTTGCCGGGTTAGTAGGGCATAGAATCCATCAGGCATATTAACCAATTGAAATTTAAAGATTAAATATTGCGGCTATCCCGCATTGAGGGGATGACCTTAATCCGCTAATTAATCCCTCATTGTAAGAATACTTAAGAAAAATTTTACTACCAATGGGAGCAACCAATGGGAATTTCGACGCGGCTTATTATCAGCATGAGTGCCGTCGTAGTACTTGTCATCGCGGTCATTGTGGCAGCGGGTATTTATATCACCAATCAAATGATCGCGACGGCCGAAAAACGCGAGTTAACGGCTTACTATGAACAATTCCTCGCAGTTGCAAAAGCCCGAACCGAAAACGCGGCGGCCCGTAGCGCCCTGGTTGCCCATATACCAGCTGTACAAGAAGCCATGGCCAACAATGACAGGCAAGCCTTAGCCAAGCTTTTTGTTTCCGGCTTTAAAACACTTAAAAAAGACTTTGGTGTTCGCCAGTTTCAATTCCACAAACCACCTGCAACATCTTTTTTAAGGGTTCATAAGCCTAAAAAACATAGCGACGATCTATCTGCGTTCCGCAATACGGTTATTGAAACCAACAAACAGAAAAAGAAAATTGTCGGCCTTGAACGGGGCCGTGCTGGCCTTGGCGTTCGCGGCATTATGCCGATTACCCACAACAGTCAACAAGTCGGTTCGGTAGAGTTTGGTCTTCTTTTCGGCAAAAGCCTTTTTGAGAATTTCAAAAAGAGAACAAATGTCGAGCTCGCATTTTATTTAACGCCGAATAAAAATATCAAAAAATTTGACGTATCTAAAACAAAGGTCAAACTTTTGGCATCAACGCTGAAAACAATACCTGCCTATAAAGATTTAATCGATGCCGGTTCGTTGAAAGGTGCAAAATTTCTAGGCAGCCATAAAATTAACAATACACCGTTTGCAACGCTTGCCGGTCCCGTCAAGGATTTTGCGGGCAATCCGGCCGGCGTTCTTTATCTAGCAATGCCGACAAGCCTCTATCACAAACAACTTTCGTCATCACTGGTCTACTTCGCCCTTGCAGGGCTTATTGCACTCGCACTTGGACTGGCCGTTGCTTTTTATCTAGGACGAAACCTTTCCACGCCGATTATCCGCCTGACTCAAACCATGGGCGAACTGGCTCATGGGACAACGGATATCGATTTAAGCGAATCCGGCCGCAATGATGAAATTGGTGAGATGGCGCAAGCTGTGGGCGTTTTCCCCGACAACGCTATCGAGCGCGAACGCCTCGAAGCTCGCCAACGGGAAGAACAAAAAACCAGTGAACGGCGGCAAAAAGCTCTCGACACGTTAATCGGTAATTTTCAACAATCAGCCGGCGATGCCATGGGTTCCTTAATAGACGCCAGCACCTCACTATCGTCTGTTGCCAGTGAAATGGACCAAGCCTCCTCAAAAACGACTGCCCAGTCAGATCAAGTTGCGGAAGCCACAAATACAACCTCGTCAAACGTTGAGTCGGTAGCATCAGCTGCCGAAGAACTCAGTGCTTCCATAGGCGAAATTACACGGCAGGTGACAGAATCATCCTCAATCGCTTCGGCAGCTGTCGAACAGGCCGAACGAGTCAACCAACAAGTACAAAGTTTGCGGCAAGCCGGCGATTCAATCGGCGAGGTACTGGAATTAATTACCAATATTGCAGAGCAAACGAATTTGTTGGCACTGAATGCAACGATTGAAGCTGCTCGGGCCGGTGACGCCGGCAAAGGCTTTGCTGTTGTCGCTAGTGAAGTTAAAAATTTGGCCAATCAAACGGCAAAGGCGACTGAGGACATCAGCGCGCAAATCACGGAAATGCAGAGCGCAACAAGAGAATCCGTTCAAGCTATTGGTGAAATTACCGACACGGTACGTCGTGTTCATCAAATTGCCAGCGATATCGCAAACTCCGTAGAACAGCAGCAATCGGCAACTCAGGAAATTGCTCAAAACGTTGCCTTAGCGGCAACAAGCACACGAACGGTTTCAGACTCGGTCAACGATGTCCGCGGCGCTGCGCAAACAACACAACAAGCCGTCGAAAAAGTTATGGAAACGTCACGGCTTGTTGAGAGCAAATCGAAAGATATGAGCACTGAAATCGAGACGTTTCTCAATGGTGTGCGCTCAGCATAACCTTAAAAAAACTACACAGTGGTATTTTCGGTAATCACCCGGACCGGTTCGCCGTCGAGCCAAGCCTGAATATTTTCAACGGCCTGCCCATAGCAGAATTTATAATTTTCTTCCGTCACATAACCTGTGTGCCCGGTCAGCACGACATTATCGAGCTTGCGGATAGGGTGATCGGCTGGTAACGGCTCTATATCGAACACATCCAATCCCGCGCCGGCGATTTTGTTGTTCTTAAGGACATCGAGAAGTGCAGCTTCATCGACCAACGGCCCCCGGGCCATATTGACCAAATAGGCCGTTGGCTTCATGAGCGATAACTCGCGCGCGCCAATAATGCCTTTTGTGCGGTCGCTTAACTTTACATGCAGCGATAAAACATCGGACTCCTTCATCAACATATCGAGACCGACATACTCCACGCCCTTTTCTTCACACATCTCCGGCGTAAGATTCTCGCTCCATGCAATGACCCGCATGCCGAACGCCAGCCCGACCTTAGCGACCCGGCCGCCTAATTTACCAAGACCGAGAATGCCGAGGGTTTTTCTGAATAGAGAGTTGCTCCATCCGCCTTGCCAGCCGCCGGCATGCATCACGCGGTCTTCACGTGAAGTCTTGCGCGTCACAGCCATGATAAGCGCCCAGGCATGCTCGCTAGCCGCTGAAATCATCCCCGTGCCGCTGACGACAACGCCGTTGGCCCGGGCGGCCTCAACATCAATCGCCGGATTGTCCATTTTCATTGAAATTAATAATTTCAAATTTGGAAGCTTATCGAAAAGAGAGGATGGGAACTGCATGCGTTCGCTCATGGCGACAAGCACCTCGAAATCCTGCAATGCCTCGGCAGCCTTATCCTCGTCCCTTAAATGCTCGGTAAAGACTTGGATGGAACATTCAGGGTTCAGTGAAGACCAATCGGCGCAGTCGAGGGCGGCGTTAAAATAATCGTCGAGAATGGCAATTCGATGCATTGTGAACAGAAGCTCCCACTAAGAAACCGGCATTATCAGCCGGCATCTTAATCGAGCGACTTTGATAAAGGTATTGCGTATTTAAATTAACTGGCCGCTTTTTTCAGGCCCTTGATGCCCTCGCAACCTAATGCATTAAACGGCAACCGGGATACGGAACCTTTGGACATGGCTTTTGCCCCAGAGGCCACGCGAACCGATTTAATAAGATGCCGCCCAAGCGCTTGATGAAGCAGTAACACCAAATACGATAACAAGAATGGCAGATAATTTTTTGAAGTTTAAGAGAGATAATGTCTTAAGCCATTGATTTGATTACTACTAATGCAGGCCTTTATTTAATCAAATTCTTGATGCCGGTACAACCGGAAGCGTTAAACGGCAGGCGGGACGATGACCCTTTCCTCACCGTGCGGGCCCCGAGTTCGATGTGCACGGACTTAACGAGATCGCCCCCCAGGGCCTGGTTAATCGGCTTTAACCATTGCTTGGAAACGCCCGTAAGGTCGACCGATTTACCGTTATATTTAAGCGGAGACTGGTATAACTGCGCCTGGATCGCATCCATGACCCGGGGCTGATAACTGCAAATCAACCCAATCTTTTCTTTGATGAACGCCTCTAGAAAAACCGTGATCGGCACCATACGCCCATGGCGACTGGTCGTGGGGGCGGGAAAGGGACGCAATTGCACGTGAGTCGGCAGCGAATATTTTTCCCGCAAGCTTTCCTCCTTCTTGGCCGCCGCCGCGGGAGAAAAGGCTAAATACACGCTTGAGACAATCGCAAGCGACGCGAATAATTTCATAAATTTCATCAATTTATGTCCTGCCGTCTTCGAACCCTATTAAAATAAAGAATTACGGCTTGCCTGTATACGTTTTGTATATAAATGCCTGTCACTATAGATGTTCAAATAATTTTGACATATGGGGTCTAATATTCGCACAGCACTCGTGACCATTGCGATTGGCGATCATCACCAACGGGAGTTCGAGACGTACGCCCTGCCCTCACTGCGCGCGTATGCTCAAAAACATGATTACGAACTGATTGCCATTACCAAGCCGTTTGCGCCGATCGACCCTAACAGCAGCAAAACCATTCACTGGCATAAAATATTGCTGGGCCAGGTTCCCGCGATTAAAGCGTTCGACCGGGTTATTTGGATCGACACGGATATTGTTATCAATTCGCGCCTCGCGCCCGATATCACCGAGGATGTGCCGGTTGAAAAGATCGGCATCGTCGAGCTGTCCGACAATCCGCAAATCGAAGCGGCGACGGAAACCTTAAACACGCTCTATAACATAGTTTTGCGCGAGCACTTCGATGATGTGCATGAATTCGTCAAGCCGGATGTAAAGATTAAAGATCAATATAAGCGTGCAGACTTAACGCCGACGCCTGATAAATTTTGCAACACGGGCGTTTTTGTTTTTTCACCGAAGCATCACAATGAATTTTTTGCGCAAACATTTCTGAAATACGATAAAAACTTCGATGATTTTGAAAACACGCCGTTAAGCTTTGAGATCTTCTCGAACAATCTCAATCATGGAATTGACCCGCGCTTTAACACGCTGTGGTCTGATGAGCTTTCATTGAAATATCCGTTCCTAGCCCGGCGGGATATTCTCGAAGACTTTTATTATCGCGTGAAAAACAACAAATCCATTAATGAAGGGTTGTACGCGCAATGGTACACATGGTGTACGAATGCAAGCTTTCAAAGCGCCTATTTTCTTCATTTCTCCGGCGGGCGGAATAATCCCCTCACCAAGGTTCCGATGCGGTATGTCAAAACCGATGCCGAGAATGTCTTCGGCGCGACCTTTCCAGAATACTACGGCGATATTCTAAACGCCAAGCCAACCCAACACGGCAGTCCGTTCAGCCACCGTAAGATTGACGACGAATAGCAGGTCCTTTGATATGTATTTATTCCATTCAACCCGGGAAATGCTGATCGAGTTTCTACCGAAGAACGGCCATCTCGCCGAGATTGGCACTGCAGAAGGCGATTTCGCGGACCACATCCTCAAAACGGCGCAGCCATCACACCTTCATTTGATCGATCCGTGGGAACACCAAGCGGTCGATCAATACAAGACAGATTCCAACAATGTGACCCAAGAAGAGGCCAATCGCCGGTATGAAAGCGTCTGCAATCGATTCAAAGACGAAACCGATAAAGGCGTTGTTACAATTCACCGGAATTATTCGACCGAAGCCGTGAAATATTTTGGTGATCAGCAATTCGATTGGATTTATGTCGACGGTATGCATACCGAACAAGCCGTCGCCGAGGACCTGCGGTGCTTTGCGCCGAAAGTGAAACCTGGCGGCTTTATCTGCGGGCATGACTACACCAACCATGCCGCCGCCCAGCGCATGAAATTCGGCGTCATCGAGGCCGTGAACACTTTTGTGCGGGAAACGTCCTTTGAGTTTATCGCCTTAACGCTAGAGCCATTCCCGACTTATGTGCTGAGTGCTGAGCCGAATTCTGCGCTATGCCAGGAATTTCTCACCTACGCGACCCACGGGCTCGACATCGCGCTGGCCATTGATGGTTTTGAAGATAAAAACTTCAGCCAAACCATGGCCGAATTTTCCGACGGCAAGCGGAAATTAATTTCCAAGCTTAGCTAACGAGCTCAAATTCTTTCGCCAACAACTTATAAGACTGGCGCCGGGCTTTCGGATCGTGAGTCCAAGTCAAGATCACCAACTCGTCAATTCCAAGGCTTTCTGCGATCTCTCGCAAGCGCCCGGCAACATGATCGGGTGTGCCGACCAGTGCACGGTCGCAAAATTTTTGCAACCGGCCCAATTCCGATTGATACAACGGATCGGCAGCGGCATCGTCGGGGGCTTCCAGCCCTTGAAAGATGCCGCGATCACGGCGAGCCCGCCATAAAATACGCGATTGGAACAAATGACGCGCTTCTTCTTCCGTATCCGCCGCCAACGCCCAGACGCAAATGTTGACCTCCGGCTCCGGATGACGTTCACTCGGCCGGTAATTATCCCGGTAAACCTTTAACGCCTCTTCTGTGCCGCGGCCATCGGTAATGAAATAAGCAAAACAATACGGCATGCCTAAATAGGCGGCGAGTTCGGCCCCGAAATTAGAAGAACCCAACATCCAAACTTCCGGCGCCGTAGTCGTTTGCGGATGGGCGCGGATGTCAGCATAGGGATGGCCGTCAATTAACGGCTCGCCGTGCACCCAAGCGATCAAATCGCGCACATTGGCCGGAAAATGTTCCGCATCCAACGGCGCATTCGGATTTAATGCATAAGCCGTTTTACCGTCTGATCCCGGCGCGCGACCCAAGCCAAGGTCGATCCGGCCCGGCGCAAGCGCTTCCAACACCCGAAACTGCTCGGCGACTTTTAACGGTGCATAATGGGGCAGCATAATGCCGGCACTGCCGATACGAATGCGCTCCGTACGCATGGCCACGGCCGCCATTAATATTTCCGGTGCGGTGCCGACGATGGTGCCGTGATTGTGATGCTCGGCAAGCCAAAACCGGTGATAGCCAAGGCCCTCACAAATCGGTGCCAGATCAATAGCCTGACGGATCGAATCCTCATGCGGCCGTCCTGCAATAGCGATGCATTGCTCAAGTACTGATAACTTCAAGATTATTCGTCCGGGTGGGGTGCTGCGGTAAAGGCTGGCGTGGCGGCGGAGAACTCATCGAACCAGGGAACCAGGCCGGCATGCTTTGAGCGCCAATCGTATTGTTTACGATGGTCCATATACCCGAGTGAGCAGGCAAGCCCGATATTGGCAATCGATGTTGGCAAAATATCCAACGGATTATCCTGAAACCAATTTAAAGCGCGCTCAATTTTGCCCCGTTGATGATCGAGGGCGCCTTCATGCGGCTCCCGGTCCGGCCGGTATCTTTTTTCATAAACCAATAGGATTGAAGCCTCCATCACACCATCGCACAGCGCTGCAAGGCTCAGCGTTTTAAAACGAGCTTCCGTCTCCAGCGGGATAATTTTACCGCCGCCGGCGAGGGAATCGAGATACTCCACGATCACCCGGCTATCAATAATAACGTTGCCGTTTTCCAGCACCAACGCAGGCAGTTTTCCTAACGGATTTTGCTGACGCAGGGTATCGTTCGGGTCCTGGGTCGATGCCGGTTCAACGACGACTTTGTCCTCCAGGTTCAAGTGCTTGATCGCGACCCGGCACTTGCGGGCAAACGGTGATGATTCAGAAGAGCGAAGCTTGGCTGGCATGGATTCCTCCCGAAAGTAATGATGGGGCGCACCTTACACGCGCGACCCTGGCCCGACAATATCCCCGTGTTCGCGATTTATGCTATACATTGTCCATGGCAAAAAAACGATCATTGGCCGACCCCGGCATCCGTTCTTTTTGGGACGCCCGCGTCGCTAACTGGGACGCAACACGTTACAGCGGCAAAAAAGATGCCATGTCGAAGCTACACGCGACGGCGCGCAACCCGGACGAGTCCATCCAGTTTCGAAATAAAATCGTCCTCGAACACCTTGCCCCGCATATCGAAAACAAACATATCGTCGAGTTTGGCTGCGGCACCGGCCGACTGGCATCCGCCCTGGTTGAACGCGGCGCGGCGAGCTATACCGGTTATGACTTCGCCGCCAATGCCATCATAATCGCCGAGCAACGAACCGCCGAACAAGGCCTGCAAGACCGGATCCGGTTTACCTGTGCTGAAGTCGGCGAGATGCGATCAATCGAAGCTGATTTCGTGTTTTCCATGGGCCTGCTGTCGTGGATTCCCCTTACAATGATCGATCATCTTTTCACCGTCACGCGCGATATGCATTTTCTTCATAATTTTTCGGAAAAACGCTTGAGTTGGCGCCAAGCGGTCAAGTTTGTCCACTCACGCTTTATCTCGCCGGGCGAATTTCACCCCCGCTCACGCCCCTATGACGTCATAGCCGATATTCCGAAACGCCTCGGTTGGAAAACCGTTTATGACTTGCGGCACGCGAAACTTTACGACGCGATGTGCATCAGCTCGCTGCCATTTCCGGACAGCCTTAAGCAGTAATAATTTTAGTGATCGGACGGCGAGAAAAATTTATCGCCGAGGCCGGTGTCGTATTCCCGCCCTTCTTTTGTCAGCACGACACAAACCAAGCCTTCGGCGCGGGCAAGACCTTTGCGTTCAAGCGCGGTCCAGACAGCGGGGTTGGAAAAGCCACTCGCATCTTTTGAAGAGACCGTATATGGGCCGACATGAACATGATTGCCGTGCGCGTGCGGCAGTTGCAGCAACGTCGCCTCGCCTGTTTCCGCATTGATTTCTGCCGAGCCCGGTTCATCTGCCAGCACCTGCGCCAACGCCAGAGTTCGTTGTTGCAATTTGTTAAGCTTGAGAGGATTCTTTTTCGGCGGCATGGCGGGATATTTTTGCTCTAATCGAAAAACGCGAGTGCGCGGGCTTCTATACTTTCGCGCGGACGCGCATCGGGCGGCGAATTCGGATCGTCGAACGCGGAATGCGCGGTATAACGTGCCGGTGCGTCCGGATCGGAGTCGAAAACCTTAAACATCAACGCC
>Ga0181593_10001580_pt1 | contig 20749 bp, 20 predicted proteins | sample 071ome_19_FD_133756 | JGI IMG/M metagenome (GOLD analysis project Ga0181593, IMG submission 133756) | Coastal salt marsh microbial communities from the Groves Creek Marsh, Skidaway Island, Georgia - 071413AT metaG (megahit assembly) | ecosystem: Environmental > Aquatic > Marine > Intertidal...
TGGTGATCGGTGGCGTCGTGCTTGACGAATTGCCACCGGCAGCAATGGATACCGAGGCGGAGCTTGACCGTGCGTTGTCCAGTCTCGACGAGGCGAAGCCCGCAGAATCCCCAAGCGAACCGAGCGATCTCCCGCACGCCTTATTGCGGCGTGTACCGGGTGATTTGGCCAAGCTACCGTGGCGGCGGGTGGCGCGGGGCGTCGCGGAATTTGCGCTTGATACCTACGAGGCAGGCTATCGCGCTAAACTGCTTCGCATTCAATCTGGGGCGTCGGTGCCGCGCCATACCCATCGAGGCGAGGAATACACGGTCGTCATCGCGGGCGCCTTCTATGATTCCGATGTTGTTTACAACAAAGGCGATTTCGCCGAGGCCGACCCTACTGTGCGGCATCAGCCCATCGCGACCGATGATGGCGTGTGCTATTGCCTCGCCGTGACCAACGCCCCGCTCAAGCTGCTCGGTCCGATCGGTCGATTAATCGATCCGTTGCTCCGGCGCCGTGCAGAGCACTAACGAACGCAACCTCACCCAGGACAACCATTTTCATTGTATCCAACCTGATAGGCTCTCCCTTATTTTTGTCAGCTAGCGAGACCGCTTTTTGGTTGCCCTCTCAGTATCGGCCGAAGTTTTTGGAATAACCAGTAGAGCGCACCGAGCACCCAGTTGACGGTCGGCAGTCTCGCGGCAACACCCAAAAACCTTAGTCGAGGAAGGGTTGACCAGATCAGAGAGAAGACCTGGATGCCAGACACCACGTCGCCTCTAGTATCAATCGCGTGGATGCGCCTGAGCGCGCTTTCTCTGTCAATAGAATCAGGAAGCTCTACTTGTTCACATAGTTCGGTCCAAACAATCTTGTCCGCACCACGGAGTGATTTGTAGAAAGATATTTCTCTCGAACAAACCGGACAGCCACCGTCGTAGAACACGTGAACACTGCTTCCTGAGACTATCTGTCGCACTACTTTCCTCTGACTTTTTTCTCGTTCTCAACATTACTCACGTCCGAGTTCGCAAGATGGATCATTGCACTTGGTAGTGATCCATTCCGCTGTTTCCGGCGTAACCATTAGTAATCGTCATCTAGAGGAGGTTTCGAATGACTAGGTTCGACAGCCCGTACCGGGCAGTAATGGATTCCGAGCGCAACCCTCTCCGCCGGCTCCCAAAGGTCCAGCGCTTTCAGATCATGTCAATGCTCGCCTTCATGTGGTCGATCATCTTCTCGGTCGGCATCGGGACTTGGGCTTGGTTCGGCGAACTTGTTGTTTTCCATCTTCTGGTATTGCTGGGCATGTTCATAACTGGCTGGACATTCGGGAATGCAAAGCAGTCGATGCCACGTGACCGCTACGTGCGGAGTGACGGCACCGCCGCGCATGACGATCTCTGGGGAGGTTAGCGACTTCGGTCCTTTTTTGATCAGACAAAAGTGTATGACCAGCAGCCAGCAAAACCAGATCACGAGCTACAGACGTTTCTATAAGTCGCATGTTCAGTGTGACTTTTGTGGTCAGTTAACCCGCGGTCGTCTGTTCCCATCCGAGCGCGTAGTTCGGTGTGGTTCTTGTGGCCGCGTGTTGCATGGTGAAGCGCCGCAAATTGGTTTGCAGAACCCAACAGATGACTGTGCTTAATCTTGGAACACAGGAATCGTAGCACTGACTCGATCGCACTCATCGTCGGTGCCACAGGATCGATCGGCGGCGCTCTGAATGCAGCCTTGTCTTCTAGAGGCTCGTTTTCAGAGATATTAGCAGTGTCCCGGCCATCCCTGGATGTAACCAGGGAAGAGTCTATCGCCTCTCTTGCAAAGCAGATCGCCAATTCACCTGGAGAATTGACGCTCGCAATTGATGCAACAGGTTATCTGCATGATGCCAACGCGATGCCTGAAAAATCTTGGCATCAGCTGGACCCGGGACACTTGATGACGGCGTTTAAGATCAACGCGATCGGCCCTGCTATCCTCATCAAACACCTCCTGCCGCTCATGCCACGAGACCGACGATCCGTATTTGCAACACTTTCAGCGCGGGTCGGGAGTATCAGCGACAACCAATTGGGCGGGTGGTACGGGTACCGATCATCGAAAGCAGCCCTGAATCAGTTTGTGCGCACCGCAGCTGTGGAACTTAGACGGAAGAAACCCCTAGCGATTTGTGTCGCGCTTCATCCCGGTACCGTCGAGAGCAAACTTTCGGCCCCATTCGCCAAGGCCAACCTTGAGGTTCGCCCGCCTACAGAAGCGGCCCACCAATTGTTGAATGTGATCGACAACCTAGGGCCACGACATTCGGGAGGATTTTTCGACCACAGGGGGGACGCAATACCTTGGTAAGTGAACCTGCCGATAAGACAAAAAGGAATGAACCGGCACCGGCACGCTTCGGCAGCATGAACGCTGTGCCCCGCTTACCGCTTGTGCTCGGGGCGCTAGGGTTGCTGCCATTTGTTTTTCTCTCGGCAGGCACCTTGTTCGCTGAGGACCCATTGCGGACAAGCCTCGTTCTAGCGCTGGCAACCTATGGTGCGATCATCCTTTCTTTCTTGGGCGGTATTCAATGGGGCATGGCGATTCAAGATGGAGGCGCCCCTAATACGGGCCGGCACGTTCTGCCCTTAAGCGTCCTGCCCTCGCTCGGTGGGTGGGCGGCGCTTCTCTTGCTCCCTCACCACACAGGCTTGCTAGTCCTGGCCGCCGGCTACCTTCTTGTCCTCGCCATGGACATTCGTCTGAGCAGCAAGGGACATGCACCGGAGTGGTACCCGAGGCTCCGCTGGCCGCTCACGTTGGTTGTGGCGTCATGCCTAGCGATCGGCTCCCTCTGACGCGGCCTAAGAGAAACCCAGAATTGACATGCATTTAAGGACAGTCAAATGCTACCCGACCAACAATCAAAGTCTCTCCCCGGCCATGAATCCGTTTGGGATTATCCCCGCCCGCCGCGTCTCGAGAAAGTTCAGGAGTCTCTGAAGGTCGTTTTTGGGAATTGCGTTGTCGCGGAGACAGAGCGTGGGTATCGCGTATTGGAAACCAGCCACCCCCCGGTCTATTACTTTCCGCGTTCCGATGTCAGGGAAGATTTCCTCGTCAAAGAGCCGGGGTCTTCCCTCTGCGAGTTTAAGGGACGGGCCGAATATTGGTCGCTCAACGTTCGAGGTGACGTTGCCAGGCGTGTGGCATGGAGTTATCCAGATCCCTCTTTCGAGTTTTCGGCGATTGCAGGCTTCATAGCCTTCTATGCTTCTCGGGTTCAGGAGTGTTGGGTCGGAGAGGACCGCGTGAAACCGCAAGAAGGTGATTTTTACGGCGGCTGGATTACGAAACGGATTATTGGCCCATTCAAGGGCGGCCCCGGTACCCTCGGCTGGTAAAAATAATTATGGACTAATGTGTTTGCTCGAGTTTGCAACCCACCACGAACCACAACCCTAAGATCGCAATTATCTGCTAACTAAACCCGGCGTCCTTTCTCCTGGCTTAGGAGAGCGGTAAGCGACGACCACAAGTCGCGACCGTACGTCACGACCAACAGTCGCGGCTGTCACACTGGTGTCACAACGAACGCAACGAAACGACGTTTTGGCCAAGTCTATGAGCTGCTAGACTGCCGTCGAACGGATTGATTTTACTAGGTTTCTTGCCACGCACCCGTAGCTCAGCTGGATAGAGCGCTGCCCTCCGAAGGCAGAGGTCACACGTTCGAATCGTGTCGGGTGCGCCACTCTCCATGGTTCCCGCATCGCCAACGGATTCCGGCTCCAATCTATCAGTGAGCGGGTCGTGACCATTTGCGGTTGATGACCGGCGCCAGCTCCCCCTCAAAACGTCTTCTTCCGCCGCCATTGGCGCGGGGTGTCGGAGGGGAAGGCCAGGCCGCTGACGGAGAGGTCGAGATTGGCGAGGAGCTTGGCCATTTCGATGGCGGTGCGATAGCCCTCGAGGACGGGCACTTCCCAGCCCATGTCGTCCAAGCGGGCTTGCAGGAAGGGGCGCATCCAGAACGCGGCCGAGCAGCCGAGGATGATGGTTTCGGCGCCGTCTTCTTCGATCGCGGCGACGGCTTCGGCCAGCGACCGTTCGAGCAGTTCCGAGCGTTCGCCCGATGCGGCGGCCTGCTTTTCGGCTTGGATGTTGGCGGCGTCGGGGTTGGAGGGGCGCGGCAGCGGATAATTGACGTTGCGGATCGAGGCGCATTTGTCGGTAAAGCGGTACTGCACGACCAAGTTGTAGTAGTGCATGTTGTGAACTTCGGAGATGTCGATCACGCTGAATTTGTTGCCCAGCATCGCCGCGATGTGCATTTGCGCGTGCGCGCAAGCCGTGACCGCGATGTTGTGGCGTTGGCCGATCTCGCGCGCTTCGGTGAAGCCCGGGTCGCCGCCGCCAAGCATCACGAGGGCATCGTAGCGCCCGCTTTCGCAGGCCTCGCGCACGATGGGAATGCGCGCGGCGCCGACGAGCGCGAATTCTTCGCGCGTCTCGACATAGGAATCGCCGATCGGCGCGATGGGGCCGGGGTGAAGATCCCACGCCACATCGGCGAGGCCCGGCGCAACATCTTCGTAGTTCATGAGCTGCGCCTCCTTGGAAGGATCCGTCGGGGGCACGTAGTAGGGCGAGGTCTCCGCCAAGGTGAAGGGCTGGATCAGCAGCAGCCGCTTGGGGTTGTCGTTCATGCCACGCCCTCATTGCCGGTCGAGATCGGGGCATCATGCCATAGGCGAGGCGTGAGCGGGGCGGGTTAGAGCCCCATCAGGCGTTGGCTGGGGAGCGTGACCATGTGGTCTTCGACGGCTTGGACGCCGGCGGCGTTTTGCGCCGCGACCGTCATCGCGCGGCGCTGGGCGTCGGAATCGACGCCCCCCCACAGGCTGACCACGCCATCGACGACCACGACGTTGACCTCGGCCCCGCCGAGATCGTTGACGCGGATTTCCTCGACCACCGCATCGCGGATCGTTTGGTCGCTCTGCGGTTGCCGATCGGCCGCGGGACCGGCCGTGGCTTTGAACAGCGCCTGCAGCAGGTTGGCGCGGCTGACGATGCCGACCAAACGCCCGTCCTTGACGACCGGCAGTCGCTTGATTCGATGTTTGTCGAGGAGCGCCGCCGCCTCGCTTAGCGGCGTATCGGGGGCCACGGTAACGACCCCCGCCGTCATCACATCGCGCGCCAGACGACCGTGCGTGCGGGTATAGGCGCGCGCCGCCTCGTCGCTTGTTTCGGTAATCGCCTGCCACCAATGGCTCGCATGCTCGGTCCCGGACTCGTGACGATGGGTGAGATCGCCCTCGCTTACGATGCCCACAATCTTGCCGGCCGCATCGACGACCGGCACCGCGCTCACGCGATGCTCCAAAAGCAACCCCACGACATCGCGTACCTTCGACTCGGGAGCCGCGGTGACAACGCCCGTTGTCATGACGTCAGATGCACGCATGGCGTATCTCCTTGGCAAGGAACAATGAAATCGATAACCCCATTGAAGGCGTTCGCCCGCCCACGGTCGTTGATTCGGCTCAACGGGGGCACGCCTCGATGTCCAAACGCACCCCGCCCGGGGCGCTTTTTTGGTGACCGCCCCACGTCCATGCTAGGAGCATCGCGGCGAACGAGCGGGAGACGGGGCGATGGACCGCGATTACGTGACGATCAATCGAGATATTTGGGACGCCGAAGCCGCGCATTGGGTCGCGATGGGGGCGCAACGCTGGGCGCTTGAAGCGCCGATTTGGGGGAATTGGGGCGCGGCAGAAGCCGCCCTGAACCTGCTGCCCGCGGACCTTGCGGGCAAAGACGCGATCGAGTTGGGCTGTGGCACGGGCTACGTGTCGGGTTGGATGGCGCGGCGCGGGGCGCGGGTGACGGGGATCGACATTTCGTCCGGCCAGCTCGCCACCGCGCGCCAACTGGCCGAACAGCACGAGACCGCCGCCACGTTTATCGAGGGCAATGCCGAAGCCACGGGGCTTGCGGAGGCGTCGTTCGATTTTGCGATTTCGGAATACGGGGCGGCGATCTGGTGCAAGCCCGACGCGTGGCTGCGCGAGGCCTGGCGGTTGTTGCGCCCGGGCGGACGTTTGGTGTTCTTGGGCAACCATCCCTTGGTGCTGGTGTGTTCGCCCCTGAACGGCGCGCCGTGCGATGCCACGCTGCATCGCCCCTACCGCGACATGTGGGGGGGCGGATTGGACCCAAGTCGAATTCGATCCCACCGGGGTGTGCTTCAATCTGACGATGTCGGGGTGGATGGATCTGTTCCGGGCCATCGGGTTCCGCGTGACGAACTATCAAGAGATCTACATTCCGGACCACGAAACAGAAACGAGCGCCAGCGTGCCGGCCGAATGGGGTAAGAAGTATCCCGTGGAACAGGTTTGGCATCTGGAAAAGCCGGCCTAACCGCATGGCCCGCGACGAGTAGGAAGGAACCCACCCCATGACGGCAGCGGCGATACGCCCGGAACGGATTCGGCTTGCGCCGGAGATCGAGATCAGCCGCGCACTGACCGGGTTGTGGCAGGTGGCCGACATCGAAAAAGACGGCGCGGTGATCGACCCCGAAGAGGGCGCCGGCCATCTGCAGGCCTATGTGCGGGCGGGCTTCGATTCGTTCGACATGGCCGATCATTACGGCAGCGCCGAGATCATTGCCGGGCGCCTGTTGAAGCGCGGCGACGCACCGCGCCCGACCGTGTTCACCAAGTGGTGCCCGCCGCCGGGAGCGATGACGGCCGATGTCGTGCGCGCCGGCGTCGAAAAGCGGTTGGCGCGGTTGGACGTCGGGCGGATCGACCTGCTGCAATTTCATTGGTGGACGTTCGAGCATCCGGCGTGGCTCGACGCGTTGCACGAACTGTCGGCGCTGCGCGACGAAGGGCTGATCGGCGAACTGGGCGTGACCAATTTCGATGCGGCGCATTTCAATTTGGCGCTCGCCGACGGCATTCCGCTGCGTACCAATCAGGTGAGCATGTCGTTGCTCGACGCACGGCCCTGCGGGCCGCTGATCGAGGTGTGCGAAGCGCACGGGACGTTCATTCTGGCCTACGGCGTGTTGTGCGGCGGGTTTTTGTCGGACCGCTGGTTGGGCAAACCGGAACCGACCGACATCGCCGACTGGTCGAAGATGAAATACAAGCGCTTTATCGATGCGACCGGGGGCTGGGACGTCTTTCAGGAGTTGCTGGCGGCGATGTCGGAGGTGGCGCGCAAACATAATGCGTCGATCGCCAATGTCGCGACGCGGTGGGTGCTGGAGCAGCCGCGCGTGGCCGGCGTCATCATCGGCGCACGGTTGGGCGAGAACGCGCATATCGAGGACAACCTGAAGCTCTTTTCGTTCGCGCTGGATGCGGACGACAAAGCGGCATTGGCCGATGCCATGTCGACCGCCGATCCGTTGCCCGGCGATTGCGGCGACGAATACCGCAAGCCGCCGTTCCTAACCGCGACGGGCGATCTATCGCATCACCTGACGACGGTGGAGAAAGCCTTTACGCCGGAACCGGTGGCGACGCGCGACGGGGCAACGCGGGTAACGACGGGCTCGGTCTGGGAAGACATCGCGGGCTATTGCCGCGCGCATCGCATCGGCGACCGGATCTTCGTGTCCGGCACGACGGCGGTGGCGGGCGTCGACCGCGCGGTGGCCGTGAACGACGCCGGGGCGCAAACCACCTATATCTTGGACCGCATCCTGACCGCGATCGCCGCGCTGGGCGGCAAACCTGAGGATGTGGTGCGCACGCGAGTCTATATCGTGGACGACGCCGACACCGAAGCCGTGGCGCGCGCGCACGGGCGCGTGTTCGGCGAGGTCAAACCCGCCAACACCTTTTTGCGGGTGGCGGGCCTGGTGGGCGATCACCGCGTCGAGATCGACGCCGAGGCGGTGGTGGCGGGTTAGGTTTCCGGTCGCGCCCCCGGGGCGCGCGCCACGCGGTATCAATCCGAGCCGATTGGTGCGGCGTACCAATCAAGGAATGCGTCGACGAAGCGTTGCGGGGCGGCGGCGGCGAAATCGAGGTAGAGCGAGGGTTCGACGAGTTCGCATTCGATGAGGACCGGCGCGCCCTGCCACCAGACAAGATCGACGCGGGCATAGAGCGGCGTGGCGTCCAGCGCCTGCATTACGGCATCACCGGCGGACCGCACCACGGGATCGGGCATAAGAGCGGTGAGAATGCCGCCATGCTCTTCCTGTACCCGAAAGTCGCCCGACTTGGGCACTTTACGGATCGCATGGCTGTACCGACCGCCGAAATAGAACAACGAAATCTCGCCCGAGGTAATGACGGTTTCGACAAACGGTTGGATCATGTGCGGTCTCGCAGCAAAGGTCGTGGCGAGCGCGTCCTGTTCGCGCGCCAAGGTGGCGCGGTCGAGACGGAAGGTATCGCAGGCGCCCGCGGCGACCACCGGCTTGACGACGATCTCGTCGGTATCGAAATGCGCGAAGGCGTGCGCGGTTTGTGCGGCATCGTAGGTGTCCGCCCACAGCGTCGGCACGATCGGTACGCCACGTGCGGTCAACGCGCGCAAATAGGTTTTGTCGAGATTCCACACCATCAGCGCACGGTCGTTGGCAAGTCTCGTGGGCGCCCGATCGATTGCCTCAAGCACCGCGATGAAAGCCGTAACGTCCGTCACGTAATCCCACGGGGTGCGCACGACGACAGCCTCGAACCGCGCCCAGTCGACGTGCGGATCGCGCCACGAAACCTCCGCCACCCGCCAGCCCGCGACGGCCATCGGCGCGGCTAGAAGATGGTCTGACGTCTGAAAGCCGTCGAGGCTGTCCATGGACAGGAAGGCGCAGCAGGGCATGGGCTGCGTTTTAGCCGGTCGTCCCGGCGGGAGCCACCATCAGTGCGTGCCATAAAGCGCGGGGTGAGCGCCATCGAAAGAATGATCGAAGCGGAAAGCGTCAACCGATTGGGGACGGCGCCCAAAGCCGGGCTGACAACCTACGTGCGCGAAATCGAACTCATCGAAATATTGGACAGGATCGCGCGATCCCAGTTGGACGAGGGTCCGACGGAAAAGAACGCCGAGGAGGACTAGCGCCGAGCGCTACTCCGGCACGGCAAACGTGAGGTTGGCCCACAGGGTTTCCCAGACGGCGCGGTGGCGAGCGTGGCGTTGGTCGGGCGCGCGCAGCGCGACCGCGTTGACCATGTAGGTATGGCCCGGCTCGACCGGAAGCGCGACGCGACCCTGGGGGTCGGTGCGGTGCAAGGTGAGACGCACCGCGCCGTCGGGCGCTTTGTCGAACAATTCGACTTGGGCGTCGGCGCGGGGGGCGTCGCCGAAAAAGAGTTGCACGTCGAGGCCGTCGGTGACCGCGTCTGTATAGGGATTTTCGAGGGCAACGAGTTCGGTTTCCAACCCGAGGCGACGGTCTTGGCCATGGGCGGCGCCGACGCCGATCAGCGATTTCGAGTAGCGCGTGTAGACCTCCTTCAACCGGCCCAATTCCAGACCACGCGCAGCGTGGCGGGCGGCGATGTCGGGATAGCCTTTGTGCGTGGCGAAGGATTCGAATTTTTCGAACGTCGCGTAGTTCAGGGTTTCGGCCCTGCTTTGATAGACCACGACGTGCAAGCCTGCGCCCAACGTGGATTGGTCGAGCGCCGGTTGATCGCCGAGCCGCCCGGAGACGCTGGCGACGGCGTCGCCTGATATGATCTCGAAGCGGTCGAACAAATGAGGAAGGTAGACAAGGTGATTGCCCTCGAAGTTTTCGCCATTGGTGAGGTCGGCGACGATCGTATCGCCCGGCGCCGGTCGATAGGTATGCGGGTCGATCCACAGTTCGTGCGCCTGCGCCGGCAAGGCGAGCAGCCCGATGACGAGCGCTAGGATCAGCCGCATGCGGGGGCCGATATCGGGACGAGGCGTTTTGGGGCGTGTGCTGGTGGGCGCATGGTTGTGCTGGCTGGCGTTGTTGACGACGGCGAACGCCCACGAGGTTACACCCTCTATCGCCGATATGAGCACTAGAGACGGTGTGATGACCCTCGATGTGCGGTTGAGCCTGGAGGGCTTTATCGCGGGGATCGATCTTTCCGACGTGACCGACACCAATGAAGCCCCGGATGCGGCCACCTACGACGCGTTGCGGGCGCTGGATGCCGCCGCCTTGGAGGCACGGTTCCGCGCGTTTTGGCCGCAGATGGCCGAGGGGTTTGCGATTCGGTCGGGCGACCGCGCCTTGGCGCCGACATTGGACACGGTGACCATCCCGCCGCCCGGCAACACCAAACTGGTGCGTACCTCGACGATCCGGGTGCGCGTCGACCTGCCGATGAGGACCGAAACGGTCGTTCTCGGTTGGGCGCGGGCCTTCGGCGCCTTGGTGGTGCGCCAGATCGGGGTGGCCGATCCGTTCGAGGCCTATTTGCCGGGTGGCACCCTGAGCCAACCGATTAAAGTGGCCGGTGGGAGTGCGTTGAGCCCGTGGCAAACCGGCGTGCGCTATGTCGGGGTCGGGTTCGACCACATCGTTCCCAAGGGGCTCGATCACATTCTGTTCGTGTTGGGGCTTTTCTTTCTGTCGCCGGCGCTGCGCGCGCTGTTGTGGCAAGTCTCGGCCTTTACCGTGGCCCATACCCTGACCTTGGCGCTAAGCGCCCTGGGCTACGTGTCGGTGCCGGCGACCATCGTCGAACCGCTCATCGCGGCAACGATCGTCTACGTCGCGGTGGAAAACATCTTTGCCCACAAGCTCCACGCCTGGCGCCCGGTGATCGTGTTGGGCTTTGGCCTGCTGCACGGGCTGGGCTTTGCCAGCGTGCTGAGCGATTTCGGGTTGCCGCCGGGCGGGTTCATCGCCGCGCTGATCGGCTTCAACATCGGGGTCGAGGTCGGTCAGCTGGCGGTGATCGCGGGGGCGTTCGTGCTGGTCGGGATGTGGTTTCGGCACAAGGCCTGGTACCGCGCCCGCGTGGCCATCCCGGCGTCGGCAGCGATCGCCGCGATCGGCGCCTTTTGGGCTGTCGAACGGGTGGGGCTGATCTAGCGCACCGCCTTAGAACGGTTTGGTGGCGCCGACGAAGGCGATGAGGAGCACGATCGCCCACAAGGTACCCGCCGCACTGCCGCAATTGACGCGGTTCCGTTTCATCAAACGTTCGCCTTCGACGGCTTGGTTGCCGCCCGCTCGGACCATGGCGAAGATCGGCGGCCAGCGGTCCGCCGCCGCGGTGATCCATACCGCACTGAGGACCATGAAGCCGTAGAGCAGGACCTTGACCGAGATCCAGCGCTCGGCGAACGGCGCGCCGGTGGCGAGCGAATAGAGCCCAAGGCCCAAGGTCACGACGGCGACCGAGTACCACGCGATGCGGTCCAACTTGTGAATGGTTTTGCCGATCGGCTTGTCGGCGGTGAGGCGTTCGGACCACAGGAGGACGAGCCAGGCGAGGCTCAGAATCCAAATCAAGACGAGCCACCCGCCGTCGACCGGCGAGCCCCACGGCACGGCCATCGTGAAGCCGAGCGGGAGGATCAACGGTACGCAGGTGCGGGGCGCGAGGTCGATCTTGCGGCGGATGCGACGTACGCGCAGGCGCTCGTCCAAGGACAGGTCGTCGCGCGTGAGCTGGCTGTCGCAGAAGAACACGCCCAAGTCGGCACCCAACCAGTAGCCGAACAACAGCACGTGGAAAAAGATCAAGACGCCTTGCAGTTCAATGGTCATGTCGCGACCCCTCTATCGGGTTCAACGGCGATGTCTCTTTGTGCCGCGAACGCGTGGGGTCGGATATGTTGTAGATCAATCCACCGAAGGGCCGCGCCGCGCGGTGGGCGACGCGGCGACGTACGTTAGGCCGGCCCGGCGAACGGACATGCCGTCAGAACAAGAGGCAACTAGCGCGACGCGCGCGTGAAAGGAATGTGGCCTTCGAGCCGTTCGATGGCGAGGTCGATGTCTTCGCGGAACAGCGAGATCATGTAGGTGTAGCGGGTGCGTTCGTCATCGCCCGCCAGGGTGCCGACGATATGTTTGACCGCGCTCATGTACGACGGTTGCCGGAACATATGAAAGCGCAGGGTTTGACCCCCGAATACGGCGGCAAGCGCCTTGTTGGCCTGCGCCCACAGGGGGTTGAGCACGGCGTCGAGCTCGCGGATCGGCGCCGCCGGGTCGACCAAATAGAGACGGCCCAGCAACTCCTCCAAAAGCTGGCGGCTTTCCGAGACGGCTTGCTGACGAATCGTCATGGGCAATGCGTTCATAACGCGTAAACCCGCCAGAACGCATTTTGGATGACAGCCGTCGGTTGTAGAGTCGTTGGACTTGCAACGCTTGCCGCGGCGGACCGGATCGCCGCGGTTCAGTCGTCCTGGAGAACGCTTTCCCGGGCCGCCACGCCGGCGGTTGCATCCGCCAGGGGCAGGTCGAAATAGAAGGTGGTGCCTTGATCGGGGTCGGAGTCGAACCCGATGCGCCCGCCCATCGTTTCGACGATTTTCTTGGAGATCGACAACCCCAGGCCGGTGCCCCACGTCCCGCGGGCGTTCGACGCATCGGCCTGCCAAAAGCGCTCGAACACCTGCCCCTGCTGGGTGGGCGGAATGCCCCTGCCCGTATCGTGCACCGAGATCCGCACGACGCCGTCCAGACGCGTTGCGCCGATCGTGACGGTGCTGCCGCGCGGGGCGAATTTTGTCGCGTTGGACACCAAATTGGTCAGCACCTGATCGACGCGATTGGCGTCGGCCATGACGCAGGCGTCGGGGACCTCGCCGGTGCGGCGCACAACGACGCCGAACCGGCGCGCCAAAACGTCGACCGCCGCCAGGTTTCGGTCCAGCAACGGCGCAAGATCGACGGCTTTGAGGTCGACGACCAAACTGCCGGCTTCGATCGCCTGGACGTCGAGAATGTCGTTGACCAGCGTGAGCAGTCGATCGGAATTGCGCTGGGCGATCTCGACAAGTTTCGCCGAGTCGGACGTTTGGCCGACCTCGATGCCGCCGACCAACAAATCGAGCGCGCCCTTGATCGAGGTCAGCGGGGTTCTGAGTTCGTGACTGACCGTCGAAATGAATTCGTCCTTGAGCCGGTCGACCCGCTTGAGTTCGGCGTTGCCGGGCGTTCTGGTGCAAGCCCTGGCGTACGAATCGTTGACCCAGAACCGGGCGCTATCCCCGTTGCCGCCCTGGGCGATCGCGGCGGCGACCCTTGCGCTGGCGCTTGCCGCTTTTTTCCTGACGGCGCACCTACGGTGGCCGGGAGCCACGCTGGTGTTTGCGGCAACCGTGGTCGCCGTCGTAGGGCTATCGGTCGGGCTGCAGGCGGTGGCGCCGGTTTTCGTCGACGTTGCCCCGCTCCTGTTGACCGCCCTGTTGAGCTACGCCCTCGCGTTGGTGCAAACGATCGGGCGACAGGAGGCCGACATCGCGCGCTCGGCGGCCGAGGCACATCGTTGGCGACGCGGATTGCAGGCCGTGTTCGATGCGAGCTTCGACGCCATTTTGCGCGTCGGCCGTCACGGCGACATCCGCGATATGAACGACGCCGCGCGCGCGCAATTCGGCACCAAGGAAGAGATGACCGTGAAGGACACGCTGGCCGTACCGGCCGGCGCCATTCCCGGGGGCGACGGCGATGAATCTCTGGCGAAACGCAGCGACGGGTCGTTCTTTACCGCCCGCGTGAACGTCGCCGATGTCGACGATGAAGAACGCATCGCCGTCATCCACGATTCCACCGAAGAAAAGCTGTTGCAACGTGAGGCCGCGCGGTTCTTCAACCTTTCGCAAGACCTCATTGCCGTTGTGAATTCCGACGGCCGGATCATGCGGGTGAACCCGACGTGGCGGCGCACGCTGGGCATCGACCCGGCGGAACTGGTGGGAAGCAATTTCGCCTGGCTGCTCAAAGGAACGGATGCGCCCGACCTGCGCGACTTTCTGGCCCGCAAGCCGACCCATGAGATTTCCCAGGCGTTCGAGGCGCCGGTCCAAAGTCGCAAAGGGCACGAACGATGATTTCATTGGATCGTCGTTCTGTCGCCCGAGGACGACGCCGCTTTCATCAGCGGCCGCGAGACCTCCGACCGACGCCGCACTGAAGCCCTTAAGGATGCCTTCATCACGACGATCGGTCGGGAGTTGCGAACCCCACTGACGGCGCTGCGCGGCGCGCTCAAGCACCTAACCGGCGAAGCCGACGCGCGCGACAGCGAGACCGATCCGACTCAGTTGTTGAAGATCGCCGATCGCAATAGCGACCGGTTAAACCGATTGATCTCCAACATTCTCGACATGCAGGACATCCAGTCCGGCGCGGTCGACGACACGTTCGAGCCGGTGACGCTGTCCGATGTCGTCCGCGAGGTGATCGACGACCACGTTGCGGCGACGCAGGACAACGGGCTAACCGTGGCGCTGACCGATCGCTCCAGTCATTCCACGGTTCTGGGCAATGCCGACCAACTGGGCCGCGTGATCTCCAACCTCTTGTCCAATGCGATCAAGGCCGCGCCGCCGGGAACCGCCATTCGGATCGAACTGGCCGCAGGCAACGACCATGTCAAGGTATCGGTCCAGGATCAGGGCCCCGGCATTCCCGAAACGATCCGCGGCGAAATCTTCGACCGGTTCACGCATTTCGGGGCGCATGGCGGGGGCGGGCTTGGCCTCAGCATCGCCAAGGCGTTCGTCGAACAGCACCGCGGCACCATCAGTTTCGCCAGCAAGAAAGACGGCGGCACGACCTTTACCGTTACGCTGCCGCGCTTCCGCGGCGGCTCCAACGTCATCCCGCTGCCGCGGACCGACGCCCTGCACTGAGGGCTCGGACGCGCCGGGGTTGGCGCAATGGAAACCCCGCCAACATCCGGAGAGATTGAACGGGGCTTCGCCTTAGTCTGCGAGGGTTCACTGGCGCCTCGCGCCCGACCCAAGGCCGAGCATTGTGGTGATCGGTTGTCGAGGAGGACGACGCTTAGCAGCGCGGCCCTCCGGATGTGTCAGGTGGAACCATGCGTGGCACCTCCTCTTCCGATCTGCCGCCCGAGAGGGGCGACAACACCTCAATGGTCGCGCCGGCGAACGCGCGACGCAAATCACATTAAAGGTCAGGTCAGTTGACCGGACGCATCGAGAGGTTAGCGCGGTGGGGGCACCTTGAACTTTTTGCGCGCAGCGCTGCATGCGTCGCGCGCGGCGCAGCCCTGCAGGTGATCGTTGACGATGCCCGCAGCCTGCATGAAGGCATAGACGGTGGTGGGCCCGACGAAGCTCCAACCGCGCTTCTTGAGATCTTTGCTGAGCGCGGTCGATTCAGGGGTCTGCGCCAGCTTCATTAGGGCCGCACGGGTCAGGGTTTTGGGGCGCGATGCGGCGGCCGGTTCGAACTGCCAGACGAAGGCGGCAAGCGAGCCGAATTCGCGCTGGAGTTCTTGGGCGCGCTTGGCATTGTTAATGGTCGATTCGATTTTGCCGCGATGGCGCACGATGCCCGCATCCTTGAGCAGCCGCTTGACGCTGCGGCTGTCGAAACGCGCGACCGCATCGATCTCGAAATCGGCGAAGGCGGCGCGAAAGTTTTCGCGCTTGTTGAGAATGGTGAGCCAGCTGAGCCCGGCTTGAAATCCTTCAAGGCACAGCTTCTCAAAAATCCACCGATCGTCCCGCGTCGGCAGACCCCATTCATGGTCGTGATAATGGGCATAGGCTTCGGTGCTCGCTGCCCAGAAACAACGGGCGACGCCATCGGTGCCTTTGATCAACTCGGGCGGCATACCGCAGTGTAGCGCCCGCCGCGCCCCCGCCCAACGCGAACGATGGGCGTGGCGTATTGGTTCACCATGCCGCTGGGCTATATCGAGCTTGAGTTCTTGTTGGTCTTTATGGCGGCCGGCTCGGCGGCGGGCTTGGTCGCCGGGTTCGGGCCCATTCCCAATCTGTGGGTCCCGATGATCGTGCTGACCGTCACCCCGCCGGCGGTGAAGCAATGTCTGCACTCCAGTAGCGTCGAGCATGCCATCTGCATCGGGCTTGGGCTGTTTTTTTTGGCGTTGCTTTTCTTCGGCGGGAACGCGCACCGGTCCTTTCTACAAATGACCCGGCTCCAGCGCGCGGCCGTGAGTTTGGCCGACGAAAAATCTCGCATCGAAGCCGAACTTGAGCATTTCTTCGAGCGCACCAAGGCGCTGACCGCCGTGGCCAACAAAGACGGGACGCTGCGCCGATTGAACCCGATGTGGACGCAAGTTTTCGGCTACGACCTTGCGGACATGCTGGGCAAGAGAACCATCGACTTCGTGCACCCCGACGATCAAGCCGCGACCCAAGCGGCCGCACGGGCGACGTTCGAGGGACAGCCGATCGTCAATCACGTCAATCGGTTTCGGGCCGCCGACGGCTCGTACCGATGGCTACAGTGGAACGCGGTTCGCAATGCGCAGGACGGCACCATTTTGGCGACCGCGGCGGACGTCACCGATCGCGAGGACGCCCGCCTCGTCAAGGAACAGCTGATCGCAACCGTCAGCCATGAGTTGCGCACCCCGCTGACCGCGCTGCAAGCCGCGCTGCAAATCCTCACGTCAGGGCTCGGTGGCGCGGTGCCCGGATCGGGCGACCGCATGCTGAAGATCGCCGAGCGCAACACGGAGCGACTGATCGCGCTCACCAACGATATTCTCGATCTGGAACGGATTTCGGGCGTCAAAGACGAACTTGTTCTCCAACCGATCGATCCCGAACAGTTGGCGCGGAGCACCGTCGATGAAATGCGGCCGATGTTCGATAGCTTCGGCGTCGAGGTGCTGATCGACGATCATAGCGGCGGTCATGCATTTTACGGCGACGAAGAAAAAGTGCGGCAGGTGCTGCATAACCTGTTGTCGAACGCGGTGAAGTTCAGCCCGCTGAAGGGCACGGTTCGAATCGAGATCGTCGATGCCGAGAACGCGGTACGGCTGTGCGTCGCCGATGACGGACCCGGTATTCCCAAAGGGGCGGAGGAAAAAGTATTCGACCGTTTTGTCCAATTGCCGCGTCCGGCCGACCGCAAGATCGGCGGCACCGGGCTCGGGCTCTCGATCGCCCGCGATTTGATGACCGCGATGAATGGCCGCATTGGAACCATCCCGGCAACAACCGGGGCGCATTTCTTTTTCGAACTGCCGCTCCCGCCCGAAGCCGGCGGCGCACCGCACGCTGAAACCAGAGTCGAGCCGGCGGCGTCCTAACGCTTGCCGATACGCGGCGGCCCGCCCTTGTAGTTGGGGCCGAAGGCCCGGGTCAGGACGACCGACGAGTCTTCGGCCAAGCGGATGGCCTCGGTCAGCAGTTCGAGGATGCGAATGTTGTTTTTGAGAACGTGCTCGGCCTCGGGGCGGTGATCGTCGACGATCTTGGTCGCGCGTTTGATGATGTCGCCGCGCAACGAATTGAGAATGTCCTCGAGCTTGTGCCCGTCGGGTTTGTCGTCCGTGATCAGGAAATGGGTCATCGCCGCCTCTATGCTGGCCGCCAAGGAAAAGCCTACGTTGGCGAGGCGGGGCGACCGTGTCAAAGCGCTGGATCAAGGACCGTTCGCCTGATGGGCTTCGCACAGGGTTTGTGGTTGGGAAATGCGGGTCGACGCGCTATATCAAAGAGATAGGGAAAAGAGCCAAGAAACAGCGCGCAGCGGTTGGCGCAGCGCAATTCATAACGTCATTACGAAGAGCTAGATACCATGACGGCGGCCCTGTCCCCTGCGGAAATCCAAGCGACCACCGCGCCACTGTACGAGCGTGTGCGCAATATCATTCCCGAGATCGAGTGGGGCGTACATGCCCCCCACGTTGCGGCGATCAACCGCCTGAAGGAAGAGCGCAACGCGGTCATCCTGGCGCACAACTATATGACGCCGGAAATCTACCACTGCGTCGCCGACATTATGGGCGATTCGCTGGCGCTGGCGCGCGAGGCGACCAAGGCCGATGCCGACGTGATCGTGCTGGCCGGCGTCCATTTCATGGCCGAGACCGCGAAAATCCTGAACCCCGAAAAGACCGTGCTGATCCCCGACGAACGCGCCGGCTGTTCGCTGGCCGAATCGCTGACCGGCGCCGACGTGCGGCTGTTGCGCGAGAAGTACCCCGGCGTGCCGGTGGTGACCTACGTCAACACCTCGGCCGAGGTGAAAGCCGAATCGGACATCTGCTGCACCTCGGGCAATGCCGTCAAGGTGGTGGAATCGCTGGGCGTCGATCGCGTGATCTTTTTGCCCGACGAATATCTCGGCCGCTATGTCGCTTCGCAGACCGATGTCGAGGTGATCTTGTGGCAGGGCCATTGCGAGGTGCACGAGCGCTTCACCGCGGACGAAATCAACGCCTACCGGCAAGAGCACGACGGCCTTGTCGTGATCGCGCACCCCGAATGCCCGCCCGACGTGTTGGATGCCTCGGACTTCGTCGGTTCGACCTCGCAAATGATCGGCTATGTCGAAACCAAACGACCGCCGCAGGTCTTGATGGTGACCGAATGTTCGATGAGCGACAACGTCGCCGCCGAGCTGCCCGATGTGAATTTCATTCGGCCATGCAATCTGTGTCCGCATATGAAGCGCATCACGTTGGAGAATATTCAACAGGCGTTGGAAACCATGCAGCCCGCGGTCACCGTCGATCCCGACATCGCGGCCCGCGCGCGCGGTGCGGTCGAACGTATGTTGGAGATCGGCTAACCCGACGATGGCGCCTTTGCCGGCCACGATGTATGCGCCAACGGTGCGCGCCGCGTTGGCCGAAGACCTCGGCACCGCCGGCGACCTGACCAGCGACGCGGCCATCCTCACAGACGCTACGGCCACGGCCGAAATCGTGGCGCGCAAAAGGGGGTGCCTGGCTGGAATCGACGTGGCCGCCTTTGCCTTTCACGCAATGGACCCCGAGGCCAGGGTGACCAAACTGGTCGAGGATGGCGCCAGCCTGGCGGCCGGCACCGTGGTGGCGCGCATCGAAGGCAACGCCCGCGCCGTGTTGGGTGCCGAACGCACCGCGCTGAATTTTCTTGGACGGCTGTGCGGGATCGCCACCGCGACGCAGGCCGCGGTGGCCGCCGTCGCCGGGACGTCGGCGCGCATTGCCTGTACGCGAAAGACTACCCCGGGCCTACGCCACCTCGAGAAATATGCGGTGCGGATGGGCGGCGGGCGCAACCACCGCTTTGGCCTGCACGATGCCGTGCTGCTGAAAGACAACCACTTGGTCGCGGGCGGCGGCATCGCGGCGACGGTCGCGCGGGTACGCGACCATGTCGGCCACCTAGTGAAGATCCAAGTCGAGGTCGATACCCTGGCGCAGCTCGACGCGCTGCTGACCACGGGCGCCGATGCCGTGCTGTTGGACAACATGACGCCGGACGATCTGCGCAAGGCGGTAGAGATGGTGGCGGGCCGCTTGGTCACCGAAGCCTCGGGCGGCATTCGGCCCGAAACGTTGAAGGCGGTGGCCGACACCGGAGTCGATGTCATTTCGCTGGGATGGCTAACCCACAGCGCGCCGGCGCTGGATGTCGGCTTGGACTTTCGCGATTAGCCGGAAACCAATGGCACCAGGATCGGCGCAAGAAGCGCGATCACGACAATACCGATCAGATTGAGCATCAGGCCGGCCCGGATCATCTGTGGCACCGTAATGAGGCCAGAGCTGTAAACCACCGCGTTCGGAGGGGTCGCCGCCGGGAGCATGAAGGCGCACGACGCAGCCAACGCCGCCGGTACGGCGAGCGTCAACGGATCTAACCCGGCCGCCACCCCGACGGCGGTGACAACCGGCAAGAACGCGGCCGTCGTCGCCGTGTTGCTGGTCAGCTCGGTGAGAAAGATCACCAAGGCGGCCACCGCTGCAACCACGACGATCAGGGGCCAAACGGCAAACAGGTCGAGACCGCCGCCAATCCAAGCCGCAAGGCCCGTCTTATCAATGGCGCCGGCAAGACTGAGACCGCCACCGAACAGCAGGAGGACGTGCCACGGCGCCCGAGACGCCCATGCCCAATCAAGCAGGAACTCTCGGCGCGACCAATTCGCCGGGACGACGAAGAGCGCTATCGCGCCGGCGAGCGCAATGACGGTATCGGACAACGTGCCGGCCGGCACCAAGCCACCAAGCCAAGGACTGGTCACCCACGCGAGCGCCACGAGCAGGGCGACGATCGCGACGCGGCGCTCCGGACCGGTCATGGGCCCGAGGCTTTGCACGGCTTGCGACACGGTCGCTGCGGCGTCGGCATCGGCCGTTCGGCTGAAGGGAAAGGCCAGGCGCGTCAGCACCAACCAAGTCAGCGGCAACATCACCACCGCGACCGGGATGCCAAGCCGCATCCAATCGAGAAAGGTTATGGTCGTGCCGTAAATCTGCCCCATATAGCTCGCCAGCAACGCGTTGGGTGGCGACCCGATGAGCGTGCCCAACCCCCCGATAGAGACGGCATAGGCAATCCCGAGCATGAGAGCTGCGGCAAAGTTGCCGCGACGACGGGTGTTTGCGGCGTCGACGCTGACAATGGCCGAAAGCGAGACCGCGATGGGCAGCATCATCATCGCAGTGGCGGTATTGCTGATCCACATACTCAACAGCGCCGTGGCAAACATCGCCGCCCCGACGATGCGCCGCGGGTGAGCGCCGGCCCGCTTGAGAATAAGAAGCGCAACGCGGCGGCGCAGGCTCCATCTTTGCATCGCGACGGCGCTGAGGAAGCCGCCGAGAAACAGGAA
>Ga0181593_10001583_pt1 | contig 20730 bp, 20 predicted proteins | sample 071ome_19_FD_133756 | JGI IMG/M metagenome (GOLD analysis project Ga0181593, IMG submission 133756) | Coastal salt marsh microbial communities from the Groves Creek Marsh, Skidaway Island, Georgia - 071413AT metaG (megahit assembly) | ecosystem: Environmental > Aquatic > Marine > Intertidal...
ATCAGAGCGGTCTAGCGGCAGTGAGAGTGGGCGCGCAACTTTCTCGCAAGACAGTTCTGGACCTCCCGGCTTTGCTAACTGTCTCAAGGTTCTGGAAACAACTACCGATGCCTCTCCCGGCGCTAATGATTCCTACCGCGTCGTGTCTAGGATTGAGGCGCAAAATCTTCAGCATCTTGCCTACGGAAATGCGGCTGCGAAAACCATAACGCTTTCGTTCTGGGTTTATTGCAACCTGACGGGCGCATTTACAGTCACCCTCGCTCAGAACGACACGGCGAGAATGTATAGCACCACATACACCGTAAACGTCGCCAACACATGGGAAAAGAAAACGATAACAGTCCCCGGTGATGCGTCGGGCGTCATCAATGATGACACCGGCATTGGTCTTGAGATTGGCTGGATGCTTGGCGCTGGCTCTAATTTTAGTGGAGGAACGCAAGGCTCTTGGGCTGCGACCAACAACAACATGTTCGCAGCGGGGATGACCAACAATGTTCTGGGCAGTTCGTCCGGCGATTGGCGCATTACCGGCGTGATGCTCGAAGTCGGCAGTGTGGCGACGGACTTTCAGCATGAGGATTACGGGACTACGCTGGCGAAGTGTCAGCGGTATTACAACCGCCACACTTGGAATGCAGACAGCGCGCAGGACATTGGTGTTTGTTTCCTCCAGTCAACCACCTCTGCATATTGCGCATATCAATTCCCGGTTGATATGCGGGCAGAACCTTCGGTGACGTTCACAGCAGCGGCAACATTTGAGGTACTCTACAATAACTCTGGACTAGTCCAAACTGACTGCTCCGCTATAAGCGCGGGGTTCATTGATCAAAAGCAGATGTTTATTATTGGAACAATTGGGTCGGCGAATTTCACAATCGGTGAGTCGGCTTTGCTGCGCCGGGATAGTTCTGACACGGCTTACTTTGAAATTGACGCGGAACTATAACAAGACCCTAGCGCCTTCGACCTAGCGCAGAACTTTAACAAATTAACAGGGAAATAACACATGCCTTATATTGGTAACGATATTCAATATGGTGAGTTGAACAGCCAGACATTTACTGGCGACGGTTCTACCACAGCATTTACATTAACGTATACAGTATCAAATGTTAATTCCCTTTTGGTAACTGTCGCAGATGTAATTCAAGAACCAACAACTGCCTACACTGTTAGTGGAACAACACTGACATTTACTTCTGCTCCTGCAAACCTTGACACAATTCATGTACGCTATCTGGGAAGAACTCTTGATGTAGGTACAACTGCAATTGTACAGGACAGCGATCAGGACACTAAGATTCAGGTTGAAGAAAGTGCTGATGAAGATACCATTCGGTTTGATACGGGTGGGACTGAAAGAGTAACGATTAATTCAACAAGTTTGACAAGTACCACTCCTTTATATATTCCAGACGGCAGCAACTCCGCGCCATCAATAACTAATACTGGAGACACTGACACAGGTATCTACTTCTCGGCAGACAACGAAATCTCGACGGCGACGGCTGGTGAGCAGCGCATCATCCTTGACAGTTCCGGTGTGCTGAAGCCGAGAGAAGCATCGACTTATGGTGGCGCGGGCGCGGTCATCCAAGGCGCAGTCGTGTTCGCGTGTGAGATGCCCTATGTGGGCAGCATTTCCGACAACACATGGGTGCAGATTTCTATGTCCACGCCAGTATATGAAAACAAAGCAATCGTGGATGGGACGACGACTGGCAATGCGATTACCATCAAGAAGGCCGGGAAGTACATGATGGTCTGGAACGGTACGCTTGGCGGAGGCGCTAGCTACGGTAATGGAACATATCACGTCCGCTTATACGTCGAAAAAAATAGCGTGACTTTTGGCGGTGGAACGGCACTTTTCGGACAGGGCGCGTCCGAAAACGGAACCCCTGCGGGAAACGGCCTCACCCAATACGCAAGTTCTGCGCGAGGCGGAGTGGTAAGCGGCATCGAGTCACTTAGCGTTAGTGACGTTATTAGGTTCTGGCAACTTCACGATCACTCCGGCAGCGGCTATGCCAATCCCGGCAACGTGATGCTGATTTACTTCGACGAATAGGAGAAAACATGGCAAGTGTACAACTCAAGGGGCCGGTAGTGATGCGAATTTTTCTGCGCGATGCAAACATTGATGCTTCGCTGCCGCGCTACATAGACGCAGACAACATCCTTCACATCGACGGCGTGGATCAGTCTGCATTACAGGCTGCGTATGCAGCTTACGACGAAACGGCGGCGCAGCGAGAGGTAGCTTTCGACGCGGTGCGGCGAGTGCGTGACAACATGCTGGTGGATACTGACTGGGTGGTGGTCAAGGCGCAAGAAACCGGTGAGGCAGTTCCTGCCGCATGGGCAACCTATCGTCAAGCCCTTCGTGATCTTCCTGCTAACACTGCTGATCCAGCAAATCCTGTTTGGCCTACCAAACCATAAATGAACACCTTCCTAGATTTTTGGCCTGTTCTTTCTGGTCTAATTGCTATTGCAGCAATTGGTGTAGCCTTTCGTGCAGAAGTTCTAGTAAGGTTAAAAGTTATTGAAGAAAAAGTAGCAACACTATTTACACTAATTAATAAAGAAAAATAAATATAGTTGCATATTTCAGAACAAAAACTTAGTGAGGAATAAATGCTAAAATATATTTTTGCAGGACTGTTTGGGCTTAGTGTGTTACTTGCTACATCTCCTGCAAAAGCGCAAGCACCAATTTGTGGAGAGCGTGAGCAGATTATTCAAGCAATTAAGAATCGCTTTCAGGAAGTAGAAACAGAGTATGGTCTTGATGGTGTAACCGGTAACTATGTTGGAGTGTTTGTACAGCCCAACACTCGTGCCTTTACATTTATCATGTCTCCAAAAGATCAGCCAACTATTTACTGTTCCCTTGCAACGGGAACACAGTGGCAGCAAACACCAGAGTTTTCAAGAGGTGTTCTTGCAGATAGTTCTGTAATTACTATCATTATTGATAGCGAAACAGGTAACTGGACATTGATGTATTTGAACACTCATACCGGCCAGTCATCACAAGTAACAACAGGCACTGCTTGGGAGCGTGTTGTTATGTTTAAAGATAATTCAATTTAATTTTTAGGATAGTACTAGCATGGCAAGATTAAACCTTCGTCGCGTCCCCCTACAAGAAGGCGGTGATGCCACCGCAGGAACAATTGAAGAGCGCAATGCCCCTATTATTGATATTACGGGCAGTCAGGCTGTTGCTCCTGTTCTTCCTGCTGGCACGACATTTATTGGTGCGGGACAAACAGTTCAGCCCGGAGAAATTCTTCCGGGTACAACAGGACAGGTTACAGCAACAGCACCCACGGCCACTGCCGCACAAGCTGCTGCTCCGGTCAGTGTAACAGCGCCTACAGCATTTGCAGCACCTACTATTGAAGCAGCTAAAGTAGGCGATGTTGGCACAGTTACGGGTGCTACACAAGCTGCTCCGACGCAAGTTACTGTTGCCCCACAGGGCACCGTATCGGCACAAGCTATTCCGCAGGCTGCCATTCAAGATATGGATGAAAGAGCAACAGTTCAATACCAGCTTTCGGAATTGTATAAGACTATTGAAAATGGTAAGCCTCTTCCTGCATGGGCTGCTGGTCCTGCTCGTGTTGCTTCTCAAATCATGCAACAGCGTGGTCTTGGGTCTTCAAGCATGGCTGCTGCGGCTATCGCCCAGAGTGTCATGGAGGGTGCCCTTCCTATTGCTGCTGCTGATGCTCAATCATACCAGAGACTACAGCTAACAAATCTCAGCAATGAACAGGCTGCTGCACTACAGAAAGCTGCTACTTTTGCAGGTATGGATACGGCTAATCTAAATGCCCGCTTGACAGCAGCAGTAGATAATGCTAAGAATTTTCTTAGTATTGATCTTGCAAATCTATCCAATACTCAGGCTGCAAACACTCTTACATACAATGCTAAATTGCAAGCTATGTTCAGTGATCAGGCTCAAGAAAATGCAGCCCTGCAATTTAATGCTAAAAACCAGATTCAAGTAGAAGAGTTCTTTGCTCAGTTAGGTACTCAGGTAGATGAGGCTAACGCCAACCGTGTTGCTGCAATTGACCAGTTCAACACCGGACAGGCCAATGCCATTGGACAGTTCAATTCAACACTACAGGACAGCCGAGACAAGTTCAACTCTAACATGGCAGCCCAGATCGAGCAATCGAATGCTGCATGGCGGCGTCAGATTAACACCGCAAACACCGCAACACAGAATGAAGTTAATCGACTAAATGCACAGGCACTTCTTGGGCTGTCTGTAACAGCACAGAATAATCTGTGGCAGACATACCGTGACGAGGCGGCATGGCTTGTTCAGGTTTCAGAGCGGGCTGTTGATCGTGCCCACCAAGCTGCGCTGATTGCCCAACAAGGTGATATGGCAGCGGAACTACAGTACAGCCAGAATATCGGCTCTGCGATTGGTGCTATTGGTGCTATTGCCTTTGATAGATTATTTCCTAGCGATTAAGGAGTAAAAATACATGCGTAGAAATTATTTTGTGGGTGGTATTGTTTCGGCAGCAGTTAGTGCTATTAGTAGAAGCGGCAGTAAAAAAGCTACTGGTGGTGGTGGGAGTTTTGTTGATCCACGAGCGCAACGCGCCGAGTACTTGGATGTACTTGATAAACCTGCACGGGAATCTACAAAAAAACTAGAAGAAATTAGACAAAAAAATATTTATAACGCTTTTATCCAAAATATTTGGGATCAGTACACACAAGGAAAAGAAGGTTCTCAAGAAGAACTTAATTATTTTCTTAATCGGTAGGAAAAGACATACCAATGAGACAAAAAACAACAGCACTTGAACGAATCAAGGAAAAACAACGGGGTCTTGCCAACAGCTACGAAAAGCAGGGGATCGACCCTTTTTCTCGTGCCCCGGCTGGCTTCAGCTTAACCGGAACACCTAACAAGTGGCCTTGGGAAAAGCCCCCTAAGTTTGTAGACCTCGAAGAAGCCTTTGAAGATTTACGTGGCCGCATGATGAAAGCAGAAGAACGCTTTGATTTGTTGCGCCTTATGGATGCAGGTATTCCCATCGAAACTATTGTTCGTACTGCGGTGTTTGGAGCATTCACTCGTGGTCTTATCACTCCCGATATGGCTGAGTTGTTGGTTCCTCCCCTTGCTGTACATCTTCTTGTTGAAGCACGGCGAGCAGGGATTTCACCAAAGTTTAATAACAATGTAGAACTGGACGTTCTTCCACAAGAGCGCATCTTTGAAATTATGAAAGAACTAAATCCTGAAAGGTACCGCCAGTATCTTTCTGGTGAAGCTTTGCGGGAACCAGAAGAAGAACAATCCACAACAACAGCGCCCGCTGCTAAATCTAAGAAGGGTGGCTTTATGATGGCTGATGAAGAGAAGGAAGAAAAGAATGGTTAATGTTAGTGCGATTGCTAGCGCTGCGGGCAAAACTTTTGGCGACCATCTTCTTGAAATGCGTAAAGCTAGAGAAGCCAGAAAAGCTACTTTTGAAAATCAAAAGGAACTGTTGGGCATTCAAAATGGTTTTGCTACACAGCTAAAACTACTGGATATTCAAGGAGAATTACAAAAAGAACGTATTAAGCAGGGGGAAACCGCGAAGAAGGGCGGCATTAGTTTCAATGCAATTCCGGGTTTTACTTCCGAAGAATTTAACTACTATTCTTCCGCTCAAGACGCACGGGCTAGACAAGATGATTATTATTTGGCTACACTTCGTTATTTAAGCCCAGTAATTGATGCTGTTAATAATGGAGATATTTCTCCTGAAGACGCCCTCCAGATGTTTAGAAATAGTAACAATGAAACTCAAATTGGTTTTATAGCCAATGCTAGGTTTGATGCACATTTAAAAGATCGTGGAGAGAACAGGGCACCGGGAGCGGCAACACAAATTTTTGGACCACGTGCTGCGCCGATTCTTGCCCCTATTGTATTCCAAAATTTAGGTAGTGATCCTAGAGCAAAGAGTTATGGTGAAGGTTGGAATAATACTATTGGTTATGTATTTGGTAAAGGAAGTACCGCAGCAGGAACAAATGAGCCTCTTGCGTACAATCTATATTATAATAACAAAGATTTTTTGCCTTTAGTACAACAATATAGAGATAATCAAATTAGTTCGTCAGAACTTACACAGGGCGTAAGAACACTTTTAAATCGAGACGATTTATCTGATGAAGAAGTTAGAGATATCATAGGTACTAGTCTATCAGCAACCCAGCCTAGAGTCCAAATAGATAGGGCTGGGAAGATAGAGGATGTCCAATTCACGGAAATAAATACTGGAGCCAATCTTGACCAGCAAGTTCGAACAGCGGCGCAGCTTAGTAAGGCAACAGGTAACATCGCAGTAACCTTGCTGACAAAAGAACCAATTGTTACTGATATAGCTTCTGGGACGGTAGGTACTCTTGCGAACCTTGTTACGGGCGGAAAAGAACTATTTTCTCTTTTTAAAGGAAAAACTGTAAAACAAGCGTTTGACGAGGGCTTACATGTCACTGTTGTTGGACAAATTGAGACAGAACTTAATTCAAATACCGAGTCGGGCTTGAGTAGTTCTCAAAAAAAAGAAATTGTGGATATTATTCGTAGTAGTGAAAAAGAAATCGCTGAACTTGATCTTTCTGATGAAAAGAATTTAGCTACGTATCAGTTCCATATGGAAAAATTAATTTTAGCCTATACGTACTCTAAATTTATTCAGGGCGGTGCTGGTGGTAATGCGGTATCAAACGCGGACTTCCAGAATACTATGAATGCGCTGTTTCGTACTTATGATACCGATCCGGGGAAGGCTAGAAGAACTCTGGCTATAGGCATGATGAATTTGCACAACTCTATTGGAGAATTTGTGGCAAATCAAGAAGCAAAAACAAAATTTAGTTTTTCTAGAGATGGTAAAACTTATTTTTATGGTGACGATGTAACTCAACGCTTGTACAAAGATATGCTTAAAGAACAAAATGATCTTGCTCAGAAAGGTAATCCTTACGAGTACTGGGCGTATGTATTCAGAAAAAACGGAAACAATATTGCTGCCGATCAGTTGGCTACCACGGCAGCAGCTAGTGAACAGGCGGTGTCACCACCTGCTCCTGTTCCTCAAGGATCAGAACGATCCTCTGAGTTTCCTCCTATCCCAGAGTAAGGTATAGCAAACATGAAAGCACCACAAGATAAAAAAACTTTTACAAAAGGCATTTTAGGCGAGAAAGATGCGCTTGTCTTTCAGGCTGACGTAGATTTTTCTTCTCCCTATAAGCGAAGTAATATTACGTCTTCTAATTTTCCTATTACAGATGTTGCTGCAAAAAAAGCGGAGGATTTTGCTGCAAAAAAAGCGAAGGGCAGAAATTTGCCGCGAAAGTCTGTTGAGATTTCTCCTCAAGAACAGGCCGGGGCCGCGCTAACATCACAGGCAGCTATTCCTAGTGGTATGGTAGAAACAGATGAGATTGATTCTAGTGGCTATACTCCAGAGGATTTTATTACAGACATTAATAGTTTAATTGGTGCAGTTCATGGCAAAGATGCAATGTGGCTTCTTAGGGATGCTAATGTAAATGAATATGGTAAATTTTTTTATCAAAGAGCCTACGATGTTGTAGACAACAACCCAAGTCTTTACCAGTATTTTGAAGAATACTATCCAGAAATGCTTCAAAAAATTAAAGATAAATCTATTAAATTTGGTGTTGTTGTAGGAGAAACACCTTATGGTCAGCCCATTTTAGCCTCACAAGAATACAGCTTTGCTGGTCTTCCTTCAGCACTTAAAATCAAGGCAGAGCCTTTTAACCCAGAAGCCATTAGCTTTGTAACCGATGCCAAAGAATTTCAAACTATGGTAGCAGGAGTATTCTATGATCTTGGTAGTCAGCTTGGTGCTACTGCTGATTGGGTGGTTAGTCCTAGAAAAAAGGGCATTGAATTTTTATCCTTGTATGGTGGCCTTGTAGGTGCAACACCACAAAAAATTGCAGAATGGCGTAACTACTGGTTTAATAACGACCCAAACATTACACCATTTACTCCTGAAGAAATTAAAAATATGACTTTTGATACTTTGTTGCAAGACCCCGCAACAGAAACAATGTCTGATCGAATCATTAATGAAATTGCTAAAGAAGTTCCCGAATTAGGATTAGGCGTTGCCCCAGAAGGAATGCCTGCTGAAAGTACGTTAGCAGCGCCCGGAGGTATTCCTTTAGGAGAAGGACCAAGCGCACTTCTTGAAACAATTGTTAGTACCGGAATTGGTGTGTTTACAGGCCGGGGTGCTGTTGAATTGGCTAAAACTGGTATTCGTAGAGCATCAAAATTCTATAAAGATGGTGCGTATGACTATGTGGCCGCACAAAAGGCAATTAACGAACAGCGCAATGCTAGTGGTGTTTTTGGTAGACTTATTGCTAATGCGCGTCAAGGTGGACTGGACAGTTCTAGGAATTTATGGAATACAGTTCAAAATGAGCAGGCTCTTGCACTAGCTTCAGTTCTTTCAGTAGACCAGTATCAAAAATTAGGTTTTTTTCAAGATAATCCTACATTACAAGCCACAACAACGCTTGGTGTTGGGCTTTTTGGTGCTATATTAGGTGTTGGCCTAGGTAAATCCTTGTATAATTTTAGCTATAACAATATTGAAGCAATTGCGCCTAGTCTTTTTAGAGGAGATTACGCCGATCTACAGGAGGCACTTGGTAGACAAAATACTGCTTTTGGTCGAAGAACTGTAAATGAAATTGGGCGTGTTCTTGCAACAATGAAACAGAACGACCCAGATAATTACGATGCTATAATGTCTACGTTTAGACAATTTAAAAGCGATGCTGATACCACACGGACTGCTTTGTTAGAAAGTGGAGTAAGTGAAGTAGAGGCAGACAATCTTGTGGGGCTAATGACCCAAGCAAAAAGCAACGCGTGGGCGTTAGGTATTTTTGGGGCTGCTAGAGAACATTACAGTCAATTTACATTGGCTGGAAAAGGTGTTCTGATGGCAAAATCTTTTGGTCAAAGTCTCCAAAAAAATTTGGATAGCTTGGCTTCTTTTAAACGGATACAAGACCAAGAAGAAGCTGCTGTACAAGCATACGGCAGGACTTTGTTTGAACTTACTAAAAAGTTTAGATCACTAGAAGACAGTGGCGTTGGCGCACCACAAGAATTAAGAACACTGGTGCTTAATATGCGTAATAACTATGAGAATATGTTAGCTGTACCCGCAAAAAATGCAAAAAAAATTGGCTCTGCTTTGGAAGATGTTTATAACATTGCAGATAGGTACAACGCAAGAACTGTTACTAAAGATGAGGCACTAGATAGAGTTAATATTTTGTATGCCTCTATGGATGATCAAGAAAAAGATATATTTACTCGTGTCTTAAGAGACAATCTTGATAATAAAGAAAATTACGGGGGCTTTACAAAAAGTCTTGAAAATCTTGAGACTGTTCAGAAACAGATTGAAGCAGATAGCACTCTTGCCCGCAGTGTTCATGCTCCTTTGCGACAGGCAGGTATTCTTGGTCCTGCTGATGAGTTGAATGTTACGAAACCTGATGTTGGTCCTATGCGAACAGCCCAAACTCGTCTACTTAAAACAGCATACGATACAAACAAAAGAACATCTGATAATTTGTACAACGAAGCTTTTGCAGAGGCAACTGATCTTAACCAAACTGTTAGCCTTGCAAATTTTGGTGCTGACTTACAAAATAAAATTGAAACCCAAGGATTTACTTATGGCAGCGACGGCCTTAGAGTAGCCCGACAAGAATTAGCATCTCTTACTTCTGCAAATAAACCTTTTGGTAGGTTCATGCGCTTATTCAGTTTAGACGATGATGCAGAGGTTTCTCTTGAAGATGTTGAAAAAATTATGGAGGGGTTTCAAGACCTAAGTCTTAAAGAGGCAGTTCAATTACGGTCAGAAATTGGAACCCGAGCGTTCAAATTACGAGATACTAACCGCAGAGCAAGTGCTGTTCTTTCTGATATCCACAGCATTCTTGATGGAAAAATTAATGATAGTTTTTCTGAAACAGGAGTTGTTAGTGCTAAATTAAAATTAGCAAACGACAACTATAGGGATAATGTTGCCACCTTGTTTTTTGATAGGTACACCCGCGCAGCTTTGAAGGGTGAAACAGACATGCCTATACCTTTCAGACAAGTATTCAATAGATCAACAATTCGTAGTTCAGCAGATGGTAATGTTGAAGCCGGGGATAGCTTTGTTCTACGCAGGGATATTTATGAACGAATGTTCCCAGAAGGCAGCCCGCTTCGCGCAGAGGCAGACCAGCAAATTAAAGATGTTATGCAACAGCAGATATTTGGTAGTGTGCCTCCTGCTCAAATGACGAGACAGGAGTACGTAAAGCGTCTTCGTACCGCTGCGGACAGCCCCAATGCTTCTTTGTTTTTTGATAAAGAAGACGGCGGATTTTTAGATATTCTTCTAGGACCAGAAAACGTAGCAGATTTTAGAACGAGTAATAGGGCTGCTCCTATTTTAGAAGCAGACGACAAGATTGGTGCTGGACCTACTAGAGAGAACTTTACACAGCAAACAGCGGGTACCTTGGCAGGTGATCCTTTTTACAAGCAACAAAGCATGAAGGCTAATAAACAGTTTATTGGTAATGTAGTGGCTGACCTTTCAAAAGCACTGAGAGAAAGACAAGAAGTTGAGTTTAGCCCAACAGCAAAAATTTTCGATGATATAGCTAGAAGCGGAGCAAATAGTGCGGATGCTGGCTCTGCTCTAGTAGACATTATTACTAAAAATTCAGGAGAATCTGCTAGAAATATTTATAGCGGTCTTCTAGAAGATGTGTACAAACTTTATGGTAATGACAGCCCAGAAGCTGCTAGATTTGAAGCAGCTATTAATAAAGCTGTAACTGAAAATTTATTAAATAAAGTTTCTGTTCGCTTTATAGAAACAAAACAGCCGGGTATTGAAGCAGTAGATTTTTCGTCTGTAGATATAGAACTTCGACAAAATAAAGAATTATACGGACAAGTATTTGGCGATAATTATGATTCTGTCGTGTCTCTTGTAAAGATGGGGCGCTTGTCTAACACGGTTGGTGATACTATCAAGTTCGGCCAAGACCTCAAAGAAATGACAGAAAGCGCGGCGCTATCTCGGTTCTGGGGTGTTGCCCGTGGCGTTGTTAGTGTTAGATATGTGGCCTCAGAATGGCTATTAAGAAAACTAGCATCAAAAAATAACGAAGCACTTATTGAAATACTTGCTGTTCCTGAGTTACCAAACTATGTGATGCAAGCCGCAGAGAATAATGTGTATAGTCCAGTACTAAACCGCACTATGGCCCAGCGGGTTATTCCTGCTCTTGCAGGCGCATTGTCTGAACAGAACAATACAGAAGATTACAAAACAACTCTGAATGCTCTCAATGATATGTACAGAGAATCTAATGTACGTAAAGCAGACTTTATTGAGAACATTATGGGTCTACTGTTTGCTGCTCGCAATGAAACTCTTAGAAACGAGATGCTGGACATGTTACAAAGAACAGCACAGTCTGAGGGGCCACCCGATCCATCCGACGTTCGGCGTCTTGGCTTGCCACAATAATGTCAGAGGCAATCTCAAATCAAGGAGAACTACTTCTCGCTATTGGTAGGCTTGAGGGGAAGATGGACTCTCTTCTTCAATCTTATGAAAATCTTGAAATAGACATGAAAGATTTGTCTCGTCGCGTTAACACCCTAGAAAAAGAACGCTCCCGATTATACGGTGCTGGTTTTGTACTAGCACTAATCGGGAGCGGTGTTATGTGGGTTATTGCTACATTCAAAGGAAATTAATATGTTTGGTGGACTTCCTGTAGAACTAATTACTATGCTAGGCTCTTCCTTACTGGGTGGTGTTATGTCCATATGGGGGCAGAGCATTCAAGCCAAAGAAGCCAACAACAAAATGATGATGGCAATGATGACCAAAGAGGCAGAGGTCATTGATAAAGCAAGACGTTATGACAATCCTCACTTTGCATGGACCCGCCGTCTTATCGCTCTGGCCGCTATTGGAGCCGTTATTGTGTGGCCCAAGGTCGTTGCAGTGTTCTACCCAGACATCTCAGTCACTGTTGGCTGGACAGAGTTCAAGCCCGGTTTCCTGTTTCTAGAAGGAAAAGAGGTCTTTGCGTGGAAACAAATGAATGGGCTTGTTATTACACCGCTGGATACGCACCTCATTTCTGCTATTGTCGGCTTGTACTTTGGTGGGTCGTTAGTAAAGAAGTAACACCTCAGTTAAGTTTTTTGCTTTTAATAGCCTTGTAAACTTCTTCTATGCTCATGTCTTGCTTCTCTGTTGGTTCTGAAATGTCCTGTTGAAATGTTGGTGGACCACAGTATTCTTCCGCTGCGGCCACAACATGCTCCACCAGTTCAGAGCAATACCTAATAAGATTGGCAATGTCATGCGTGTAGTCAAAGTCTGGCATCAGAGAGTCCATGTATTCTACAAACTGCTCTGGATCAAGCCTACTAACTTCAATGGTAGGTGACAGAGACGTACTCCTATCTAGCATGAGAGAGAAAGAAAGGACGTTGATAAAACGTCCTTCTTTTTTTGCCTTGTTATCATCAGACATCTACAACCTCACAGAAATCACCAACACAACTAAACTCCTGCGTTCCTTTTGTAGTATCTTCTTTTTCGTATTCTTGTAGTTTGTAGAAGTCAATTTCACTTGGCATATTGGTTAACAGTTCGTTGTACGTCTTTTCGTCCACTGCTTCATATGGTGCTTGCATATAGACGGCATCACTGTACGGGAAAAACGATACGCCTGACATGTAGTCAAAGTTTTTATATACCCATGCAGCCACTTCAAGCCACTCGTTTTCCCGTACAGAGATTGTGATACTCGGTTTGTGTTCGCACCAGTGTTTTTGGTAGGTAAGCCAGAGTTCAAGATGTTTGATAGGTGTAATATCATCGTTGATCATTGCTCCATTTGGTGCCTTGATAGGGAAGGAGAACACCGCAGTGTTCTTGCTCTCGACGTCGCCAACAGCATCTTCGCAGGGAATGCCCGCATCAATTAGGAACTGCGTCAAGGGGTCTTTCTTGTCCCCACGAACACGGCGGATGTAGTAGCTGCTGTGGCGTGGATGAATGCCGCTGGCAGCATCGACAAGCTGGCTGACTGTGCCGGATGGCTTGACGCATGTGATTGCTGCGCTTTGGGGAATATGCAGAGCCTCTGCCCATCTCTTGTTTGTTTCAACAGCCACTTGCCTCAGACGCTGGAGTGTTTTGGGTAGCCCCTCATCTACTCCATTCGTAAGAGTATTGTCCATAATCCCTGTCAGACTAACACCAAGAAGTCTTTCGTCTTCTGTTGTGGTTTTCCATGTTTTGCGAAGATACTTAAAGTCAGTCAAGGTTGCTTGGTACGTGCCTAGAATAGTTGCAAGCTGTACTTTCTTGGCAAGTGTAGTTTCTGTGTCGTTTTTCTTAACTACTACTTCAGTAAGATTACAGAACTGGTTTGGTCGCAGGATAATCTCACAGCAAGGATTTGTACCAAAATCATACTCTTGATCGCGCCGCCCATTTACAGCAACCTGCTTTTTGGCAGCAGCACGACTGAACATTCCGCGCTCTCCTGACCTACTGGCATACAAAGAATGCCACTCTTTCATGAAGACATTCATATCAGGAATGTCTTTGTAAACAGCAGAGTTATTGGCGTAGGAACGATAGCTGTGGTTGTTCCACCAATCTCCCGCCTTTGCTGAACGAAGAAGATCATCACTGAGGTTGCTAAGAGAGATAAGGGCGGAACGGCGCACTCCTCCTACCACTACTACTTGTGCCGTCTTACAAACAAGATCATGACACTCTAGGCTGTTTAATCGCCGTCCCGCCGCTTTCTTAAACATGGTCACAGCAAACCGAAACAAATCATTCAATGGTTCTGGGCCAGAAGCACGACCACCAAATGTCTTGAGCCTTGCCCCAGCAGGGCGAACAAGAGACATATCCCATGTAGGAACCTGACCCGCATACAACAGCGAAACCAGTTCCTTGAATGCTCTTGCCCAGCCTGCCTTGCTATCATGCACAGTAATAACAGTTGGGCTGTTCTCAAAATGCTCTGCCACATCTGGCAGCTTATTGATACATTCTCTTTCTACTGAAAAACCAACACCAGTACCATTCATAAGAATGTATAGAATCTCATCAAATGCGCGGGGGCTATCAATTGGGACGTAGCTACAGTTATACGCCGCAACATTGCATCGCTCTACAGCAGGACCAGCAGTCATCAGCAACCGCATAGACGGCATGATATCTAGATTAAGGACAGCATCCTGTAGTTCTTTGCGAGTAGCTTTGTCCAGCGAAAAATCGTTGTGTTCTCTTAGCCGCGACTCCATATAATCAAAGTAACGATTGACAGTCTCGTCCCACGTTTCTCTGCGCTGTTCGTTGTCTAACCAGCGTGAATATCTAGAAGTATGAATATACTTTTGATAGGGTGTTGGTAGTTCAGTAGCGTTCATGTTATACTCCCTCTAGGTTTGGCGCAGTATAGTTTTCTGATTTCATAACCTTGCCATCTTCCCGATAAATAGGTTTACCATCTTCTCCTAACTTTGACATGTTAGAAGCATGTACTCTGTTGAAGATAGCAGTCATAGGCCAACCATAATCTACAAACAGCCCAGTGACAACATATAAAAGGTCCGCCGCTTCCTTTTTGATAGCAAGTTCATCGCCACTATCAATGGCGTCGGACAGTTCTTTTGCTTCCTCTTCAATAAGTTTCTTGCGAAGGTTAAGCATAGTTTTCGTTAGTTGGGTGTTATAGTCAAACACCGCATCAGTGATTTGACCAAATGATTCTTGAAATTCACTAACACTGTCAAAAAATGTAGTTGCTTTCATCATGGCAGCCCTCTCTTAAATTCTAGCTGTAAATCAACTTTCTGTCTTACTTCTACTAACTTTGTTTGATACCACAAAGCTTTTTTCAAATCTTCTATTGGCTTCCCTTTATACTCACTTCTAGAGTTGTACTTAATAATGTTTCCTTTTAGATAGCCAATAAATTCTTCTGGTGACATGGAGTGTTCGATAACATCAATAGTTTCTACACTATTTTTGTTATAGTGTTCTGGGTTGTTAACATTATCTTTAGTCATCTTTGTTTTCTCCCACTAACCATTCGTCATTTATTGTTCTATCACTGTACTTGAAGCCTTTTTTGTTACACCAATCACCGTATGTGGTTTTTGAGTTTTTCCGTATCTTTGTATTCGAGTTCATGAACACAAAACGAATGTCTATATTCGGATGTTGCTTTCTAAATGTCAAATGTTTTGTTCTGTCTTCCGGTGAAAAAAATCCTTTTGTCTCTATGTAAAAGTTATGCTCTGGAACGTAGAAGTCTGGGGTGTAGGTTGTTGGATTAGGCACATACTCATAAGCATCAGGTTCGTACTGAAAAGTGATACCACGGCGAACCAAGTCACCAGCAACGCTAACCTCAAAGTTACTTCTGTACTTTGTTCCGGCTGCTCTTCGTGATGGTTGCTTAACTCTTGACATTTTTTGGCCTGTACTGATTAAATAACAAGCTAAAGCTATTAAGAATACTTTCTTTTATCTTAGGGCACTGGGTAGACATAGGGCTGTTCGTTTCGCTTGAAAGAAAATTTTCTTCGACTATTACTGTAGCACCTTTATCTAATTTTTCTCTTAATCTATCAATTTCTTTTTGTATTTTTAGAATACCCATAGCATATTCGTCGTCACTCCAATAGGCTTCCCTAGACATAGAGGGAGCCTTTTTTATTGTTATAGGCAAACAATTAGGCTGTGATCTGCGATATACCTCGCCGCCTTCCTTTTTTTCATTCTCCATGTATACATAGAAGCATTCTGGATTCTTAGATATATCTGAATTAAAAATTCTATTAACTATAATTACTGGCATCACCATCCTCCGTCACATACTTAGAATACCATGCCATAGGTGGGTAGGCTCTGTTTGACCCAAATTTCTCCTTGAGTTGCGCCTTCGGCCAACAATGTTCCTTAAAGTCACAGAAAGCACAGGTGGTCTTGAGAAGACGATTACCTGTGGTGTTACGGCGAACTTTCTCAGGCTCATCCTCTAGCTTCTGTAGCTTAACGGAAGGGTCATTCAGAACGGTCATGTTGTGTTCTGCAACAGCCAACGCGGCGGTTCTCTCTTCATCTTGAATGCTTGGCGCAGGACAAACATTGACCTCACCGGAAGATTTATTAATAACAATCCAGCCGCCAAATGGCTTGTTCTCAGCAGCACCGTACAGAAATCCCTGTACAACATAACCAAATGGATCGTCGTTCTTGACCTTGCCGTAATTAGCAAACTTATTAGTAAAAGCGTATGGGCTTGCTGTTTTAACATCCCAGACTGCCCCATCAATAATTACGTCAAGGGTACCATTTATTGTCGTACCGGCAATCTCAAGAGACACTGGCTTTTGTTTTGCTTCTACATTGATCCCCGCCTGCTCCATCTCCATAACAAGCAAGCTTTCCAACAAATCACCAAACAAAAATCTATTTATAGAGTTGTACTCCATCTTTTTTTCAACTTTGACGCCATCACGCTCAAGCTGCTGCTGACACAGTGGTTTGCCAAGTCCCGACATACGAGGACGCCACTTTTCCGGCTTTGCATTTCTGTTGAACTGTTTCTCAATGGCGCTTGAACATTCTTCACCAAATCTAGAGATAACCTCGGGGGAAAGTTTCCTCCCCCCCGAAATTACCTGCTGCAAGTACAGTTGCAGATATTCTTTAATCAGATTATTCATCTGACTCTAAAATATCAACAAGCTGTGCATCTTCAACTGCACCACGAGCCTCCTTATACGACTGTTCGACGTAAGAGTTGTGATTGTTGATCTCAGTCATGAACTTTTCAAGTAGAGGAACATCCTCTGATGGGGCAAACTCTACATAGTCCTTAACGTCAATCTTAGCCTTGTAGTAGATGTTGCCACCGTACTTTTGACGTAGCGTCGTCAATGACGCACGGGTGTTGAACAACAGCTTACCTTGCTTTTCCAGCGCCTTGATCCACTCGGAAGCAGGCATGAAGTTGCTCCCTCGTGCATACCAAATAGTCGGCACTGGCTCTTCCACTTCATCACTGGTAACAGTCCCGTAGATAACTTGTGAACACTTGATACCAGCCTGTAGTGTGCGCTCTGGGTCTTCTGGAGACAGCATTTCCAGTTCCTTCTTGCCCAGCTTTCCACAGCGAAGCCCACCAGTAGTGTCAAAGAAGTCATCACCAAAAGATGCCGCCTGCACAGACATACTGGAATAAGTGCGTTCAGCATTATCCCAAATACTGTACATGTACCTACGAATGTATGGCCTAAAAGTGACCTCCTTAGCGTAGCAGACATTTCCCGCACTATCTTTGAATTTCCACTGGCCTCTCGGTAGGCTGTTGCCTTCTTCGTCCTCAGTGTTGTGTTCAATGGACAGCTTCGGCATGAACTCAAGTGAAGCACCATCGTCCTTGCTCTTTTGCCCAATCATTTGCATGATTGCCGCATTATCAAGCTTGTCTGCTGTAACTAAATCAGACAGATTTTCTGTCTCAACAATAGCTAAATTACCCATGTATTAAACCCTTTCATCTTTGCAGACCTCTTGTAGGTCTGACCAATTACATCCAATTTTTAACTCTATACCAACAGGAACATTGTAGTCAATGTTAAATCTTGATTTACACTCCTCTTTTAGAGACAACATAGCTTCTTTCATAAGTTCAACACAAATCTCCTCTTCATCAGGGTGAACATCCATAACAATACTATCATGAACCGTGTTGCAGATCAAGCTTTTTATTCCTGCCTTCTTAATTTTTTTGTGCAGTGACACTAAAGCAATAGGAAGCAAGTCAGCAGTAGCAAAACCCTGAACAGGGTAGTTTTTAATCTGTGTAGAATTAGAGTATCCTCCTCCGGGGTATTTACGAACATTCGGGAACATATACTCTCTTGTGGAAGGTAACACAACCTTTTTTCTTACTAATGCTTCATTACATAATTCTTGTTGCCATTTTGCAACACCAGAATACTTCTCCAGAAACGCGGTGTAGTAGCGGCGCTCTGCCTCAGTGCCTGTCTTTCCGCCATATAGTGGCTTGAACGTATGCGCCTTTGCATCTTGGCGAGAAACACCAATAATTTGTGCTGTGTATGAATGCACATCGACCTTATCGAGTACATCTTGCTTGGCCTGTTCATCCTGTGACAAAAAGGCAGCAACACGAAATTCAAGCTGACTGTAATCTCCTTCGAGTATCTTTCCCCCCTCGAACCTACTCACAATGGCAGCACGAACAGGGAATGTACCACTGCGAGGCATGTTCTGGAAGTTTGGGTTACGAGAAGAAAGCCTACCAGTTGCTGTGATACATTGCATAAACTGAGGATGAATGTACCCGTAGTGGTTTGTATTATTCTTGATGTTTTTAATAAAAGTATTGAGGTATGTTGCTAGAGCATTATACCTCATATACTTCTCTAAAAACTCTCTTTTTACGCCTGTTACCTGTAACAGCTTGCTCTTGATAGTGTTGACATCCGTCTTGAAACCATGAACCGACAGGTCTTTCTCGTTCTCTGGTCGTAGTCCAAGACCAGCCACTTCCTTCGTTTCATGATAGATGTTGCCCCTGCCAAAGCACTGTTTGCATTTTCTTGGAATGCCGTAGGTTCCATCCTTACGTACATACTCAACAGTCCCACGGCCACCGCAGTTCCCGCAATTGTGCTGTTGTGTTTTCATAAACTGCCTAACATTGGGGCGATAGTGCATAATAAAGTTTCTTGTCGTTGTCGTCCTGACAAACTTTTTTCTGCGCTTACCATCACGCAATTCAGTTCCAAGATCAAAAATGTTTTTCCATCTTTTTTTATCCTTGACAACAACAGAATAAAAGAACTTGGACTTATCCTCTGCGGATGCAAGATTAATTGGAGTGTCACCACACAAGTTCTTGACAATGCGGTCTAAGTCTGCCTCCAGTTGCTTGTATTCTTCCTTAAATTGTTTTTCAATGACTGATAATTTATCAGTATCAATCTTAATCCCGTGCGTTTCAACATCACAAAGAACCCTGCAAACTTCCATGTGCAGGCGGGTAACTGGCTCCATCATCGCCATTCCTCTATATTGACTTCTAATAACTCTGATTGAGCATAGGCTAAATCGAAGGTGGATGCAACATCCTGTCTGCCGTACTCTTCAAGTACAGCCCAATCCATTTCATCTGGCTGTTTTTCCCACCCGTTAACAAGCCCTGCCTTTTTCTGCTGTACCTTCCTACGCTTGCATGAAGCATCTAGGCTAAGTTCCCGTGCCATACCTCTGGCAAGCAAGTACTCAACTCCCATCGTATCCCATAGAGAGCCTTCATACTTGAAGCCACAGTACAGCAACCACTGCAAATCGTACTTAATGTTATGACCAATCAACAGGTCGGTCCTGTTTAGTACATCTTGCAGAATACCAAAGTTATTTTTGGTGGGTGTTTTTTGACAGTGGTAGAAACAAAGATAATTTTCTTCTCCGGTGTTTGTTTTGTAACCAACGGAAACAAGCTGGTTTTCACCGTCGTAGGGTGCTGAGTTCTTGTCTGTAAACGTATTTTCGATATCCAAACAAGTAATCATACGTAGTACCTACCGGTTTCAATGTTAAGGAAAGCATGTGCTGTTCCATGCCAACCATTTACCTTGTTCTTACTAATAGTCAAGAACCTAGTATTATCATCAACACCTAGCCCACGACCGATACCGAGAATAACATCAGCTTCACCTGCCTTGCCTGTTCTACTGTTGTCCATCATCGCAAAATCAATGATCTCACGCTGATGAGCCTCGTAGCTGGCCTGAGAGACAGCCCAAACAAGACAGTCGTTTCTCTTCGCCAATTCACGGCCCATAACGTAAAGTTCCTTTAGCCGCTCGTCCCCACGACCAAAATCACCATTAATCTTTACTTTGTCAAGCTGGTCAATGAAAACAACATCGGGTTTGTTAAGAGTTGTAAAATTATTTATCTCAGCAATATCAGTACCAACTGAATCAATAACAACAAGGTTATTACCAATCGTTCGGTCGTATTCTTCTTTGTAATTTTCTCTGTTGTCAACAAGGTTATATTTGTTTGTATCAAAGTACGCTGTTGTGATGCGTAGCTTGACCTTTTTCGCTAACTCTTCGTTTGCCCAGTAGTGAACCTTTTTGCCTTGAGACAAATACGTCGATACGAGGTGGGAGCAAAAACTTGTTTTTCCTACCTCTGGTCTGGCAAAGATAATACCAAAATCCCCCCTGTTCATGCCGGGGAGGTGTTCTTCGAGTGTATGAATACCAAACAGAAATTCTGGTGGTGTATTCGCTGTTTCAATTAATTCATCAAATGACTCATGAACGATAGTGAATGTTTCATGCCCATCCATCGTGTTGCTAGTCACACGATCCATCAGCTTTGCAATGTCTGAGAATGCGTTGTCATCATCGCCAACCCAGAATTGTACTGCCTTTTCACCAATCTGTTTTGCGATGGTGCGCTGCCAAAACATCTTCGCATAGTCATGAGCCAAGTC
>Ga0181593_10001584_pt1 | contig 20726 bp, 15 predicted proteins | sample 071ome_19_FD_133756 | JGI IMG/M metagenome (GOLD analysis project Ga0181593, IMG submission 133756) | Coastal salt marsh microbial communities from the Groves Creek Marsh, Skidaway Island, Georgia - 071413AT metaG (megahit assembly) | ecosystem: Environmental > Aquatic > Marine > Intertidal...
AGCGGCACCAGGCCTTGCTTGTGCGGCACCGCGACACTACCGCCGATATAGCGCGGGTCGGCCTTCAACGCCGCGACAAGACCGGCGAGATTAGCCTCGGTCACATCGAAGGGATGCATGACCGCGTCCAAGCCCGCCGCCGCGAACGCCGCGTTCCAGAGCGTCGGGGATCGCGCGCCCTTCGACGGCGCCAGGCCCAGGATCGCCGCGTATTTTGCCGTGGTCATGGTGACCGAATTGTCGAGGAAATCGGGAAACAGAGTGTCCGACATAATCCTTGTCCTTTTTGGGTCGCCAATGATTTACCGCGCGGCTCGCGGGGGGCCAAGCTGTTTTCCGAATTTTTTGATCAGCCTACCCGGGGATTCTCTCGTAAATTAAAATGTTTCTGTTTGACCAATAGCGTTGCGGCATCCAAAGACGGTGGGTTTCGTTCGCCGCGAGCGCGGGGGTCTCGAGACGCGACGCGCGTAACCGATAGCCCGCCGCGCGATACGCCGACGAAGGGTCGAAGCGGCCGATACAAAACGCCCAGCTGGTCGTCACCGAGATATCAACGATCACTTCCGGCTTGGGCAACGTCATGCGCCCCAGCACAAGCGGGAGTTGCCCATCGTCGAACACATTGGTGAAGCTCGTCGAGAAGACCACATCGACCTCGCCCAGCCCCCGAATACGTTCCACCGCGCCCTCCGCGAGAATGTCCAGGGATATAAACCGCTCACCTCCGGCGGTGGCGCCGGACGGCGGGACGGCATCCCGCTCATGGCTCGAAATCACCGCCCTGGTACGCTCGACGCGCTTCTCGTGCAGATCAAAGGCACGGTAGCTTGACGGATCGACGCCGAGTTCCTCGATCAGCAAGCTCGCGGTGTGGCCATGCCCGCAACCGCATTCCAAAAGCCTCGCCGACGACCAGAACGCCGATCCAAGTTCATCGCGCAAAAACTCCACGAGGGTGCGCTCGTTCGCCGATCGCGAAGAATCCGCCACTGATTCAGGTTCGTTGTTGAACTGATCCTCGCGCCATCGATCGCTGGGCGCGGCCCTGGCGACCGGCAGCGACGCCCAAAGGAAGTAGAACGGGTTCATGACCTGCCAGATAGCCAGCCCGCGGTCCTCGCCGCGGTTTAGTATCGAGCGATATTTTCCGAAGTTTTCGATGCCGCGACGCTGAACCTCTCCGATGCCGCGAACCGCGTCGCCCGGCCGGCCACTTAAAAAGTCGAGAATGGGTTGATCGAGGATCGTCCTCGGCTCCATTTCCGCGACACGGCGAAGCACGACATGAGTGGTCTCGCGCGATCCGGCCACTTCCGCCCAGAACGACGGCGAGACGCCGCTTTCCAGCAGACGGGCCGCATCCTCGACCGTCGCGTGCAGACCCTGCTCACGCGCCACCTGAATGAACTCGTGATTTATCCGATAAAAGTCGCCGCGCGCCATGCGGTCGCGCGGAACATTTCGAAAATGATCAATCAGCGCGTCGACCAAAACATGGGTCATTGCAGGTTCCAGCCCGGGGCAGGTTCCAGCCCGGGACACATTCCCACCCGTATCCGGCCCGGAACGCCCGAGGGCACGGGAGAATCAGGTCGCGCCTTGACCCGATTCTCCGTCATTGGGATCTATGCGTCCAGCGTGCGCCCAATCGCGGCCGCGACGGGCCGCATCGCCTTCATCATCTCGTCGAACTGCTCGAGCGAGCTGCACTGCAGTGGATCGACGGCGGCTTCCGGCGGGTTTGGGTGAACCTCCAGCATCAGGCCGTCGGCCCCGGCGCCGATCGAGGCCAGCATCATCGGGCGCACCCATGGCTGCCAGAATGTCGCGTGCGAGGGATCGGTCATCACTGGAAGATGAGTAACGTCCTGGGCCGCCGGCACCACTTGAAGATCAAGCAGGAAACGCGAGCCGGCGCGATGCGTGTGGTTGGAGACCACGCCGCGCTCACACAGCACGATCTGTTGCTGTTGTCCCAGGCGGTCATGCTCCAGCGCGATATATTCCGCCGCCATGAGCCAGTCGCGGAGCGAGGAGCCATAACCGCGCTTCAGCATCACCGGCATGCCGGTCTTGCCCACCTCGGTCAGCAGGACGTAGTTCTGCATGTTGCGGGTGCCGATCTGCAGCATGTCGCTGTTCTTGGCGACCACGTCGATCTTGGCGACGTCCATCACCTCGGTGACGATCGGCAGACCGGTTTCCTTCTTGGCGACCTGAAGCCATTCCAGGCCTTGCTCTCGGGTCTCGTAGTATTTCTCGCTACGATACGGAAAGGTCAGCGGCTTGAAGGCACCGCCCCGCAGGAAATGCGCGCCCGACGCCTTGATGCTCTTAGCCGTCTTGACGATCATTTCCTCGTTTTCGACGGTGTTTGGTCCCGCCATAACGGGAATCAGCGGCCCGCCGAACTCGACGCCGCCCACCGAAAAGCGGGATTTGTGCTCCGGGTGATCCTTGGCGACCAGCGGGATCTTGTCGCGGATATCGTCATCGTTGAGATCCTTGCCCGCCATCTTGTTGTCCAAAGCCATCTTATGATCCCTTCGCTTGCTGGATGCCCGTCGCCAGCGTGGTTAAACAGAATTCAGCGACCGGTTCAAGCGCGTTGAACGGCGCCCGCTTGGCCAATTCCTCGGCCTTCCTGGTCGCGTTGTCCCGTAGATCCTTGGATTCCAAGGCGTGTCGCAGCGCCTCGGAGACATGTTCCTCCTGGAAACGCCCGCCGGTTTGCATGCCGACGGCCAATCTTAGCCGCCCGGCCATGGCCGCGTTCACGCCCTGCTCCAGATGTCTGGGAACCAGCATCTGAGGGCGCCCCAAGGCGAACACGGTTTCGATCGTGCCCAGCCCGCCGTGATGGATCATCACCGCGCTTTGACGCGCCATTTCCCTCATATCCTGCGGTCCGTCGTGAATCGTCAGTCCCCGTTCACGCCACGAGTCGCGCTGCAAGGCCGAGGAGTCGCGGAGATAGATACTGCCCCGAAGTGGCATCTTCGCCAGCGCCTCAAGCACCTTGACCGTCGGCCGGAAGCCGAGAGACAAATACGCGAAGTAATCCACCTCGTGATCCGCGTTCTCCAGCGGCTCGGCAAGCGGCGTCAGGGGGCCGACCGCCGGGTGCCGCCGATGGGCGGCGTATTGGTCCAATTCCGGCAAGGTGATGATGAACGCCGCCGCGCAATCGAGAATGCCAGGCATGGCGGCCGGCGCGGATGCCCCACGGCGCCGCTGTGCCTCCTGAACGACGCTCAGAAGCTTTGCCTCCGGGATCCTGGGTCCGCTTTCTCGCAGGTATGGAAAGGCCGCGAGCGTGTTCGGCGGCAAGGTGAACCAATCCCCGATCGCCACCGCCGGTATCCGCCCCCTGGCGGCGAGCAGAGCGGTCGGCGCGTAGTCGGCGACGATCAGGTCCGGGCTCGCGGTCTCGTAGAGCCCGTCCCACGCGGTCAGCAGGGCATGCAATCGCTCAACGCGCGCGTATCCAATCGTCTCCATTATGTCGCCATAGGCGCCGATCGCGGCTTTGCCGTCATAGTCGGTTACCGGATGGGTCAAGGGCGCTTGCAGCAACGCCATGCCTGTCCCGTCGAGCACCCGATGGCTGTTCTCCACGTTTCGAACCGCGAACATGCAGGTCTCGCCGGCGGCCTGGAGCCGTCGCGCCAGGGGTAGGATCCGGGAGACATGCCCCAGACCGTCACCGAGCTCCCAGATAAAAAGAATGCGACGCCCGGGCATTTGTAGGTCCAATCAACGTTTGGCGGTCAATTTCTTCAAGGCCCGCTCGATGGATTTGAACACGCCTTTCCAATCGCCGGGGGTTTTCTGTTGAAACAGCCGCGCGCTCGGATACCAGGGGCTATCCTCGCGATGCCGCAACCAACGCCAGTCCGGATTGTGATGCAGCGCGACCCAGACCGGCACGCCCAACGCACCCGCGAGATGCGCCGTCGAGGTACAGGTGGTGATGACGAGATCCATCTGCGTCATGATCGAGGCGGTGTCGCAAAAGTCGCTTATTCTATCGCTCAGACGCACGATCTCTTTTGGCGCGTCCTTCAACTCCGGCTCCCGCTCGCCTTTTTGCAGACTAAAGAGCTGCACGCGCTTGTTCTTCAGCAAGGGTAGATAGTAGTCGAGCTTGGCGGAACGCTCGCCGTCCCCCGGAAAATTCGGATTGCCGCCCCAGATAATGCCAACCTTGAAGGCGCCCTCCTTGGCCTCTGGTATGTCGAACGTCCAATCCTCCGGTGGCGCCAGGAAAGGTGCCCCGGGAAGATCCTCCAAGGAATCAACGCCTAGCGCCAACGGCGCGCTCAGCAAGGGAAGGTGGAGATCAAAATCATCGGGCTGTTTCAAGCGCTCGACAATCTCGACATCGCCGGCATAGTGCTGAAACAAGCGCATCAGCGGCTCGTGACATTCGACGATCACCCGGCCGTCCAGCTTCGCGAGCACGGGAATGAACCGAGCGAATTGCAAATGGTCGCCGATCCCCTGCTCGGCATGCACCAACAAGGTGCGCCCGGCGAGCGGCTCGCCACTCCATTGCGGCTGCATGAAGTTCCTCCGACGCGACGGGAAACCGTCATAGCGCCAGCGCCATTCATACTCCTCGAACCCCTCGCGAAGACGTCCCGCGCCAAGATAGGTCAGCGAGAGGTTCCAGTGGAGAGACGGCCCCTCGGGATTGATGTTGATCCCGCGCCGATAGGCCTGGATTGCGTGATCCAGTTCGCCGACTTCCTTATGTAGATTCGCCAGATTGTAGTAGGAACCGCCCGCGCCGGGATCGATCACCAAGCCCTTGCGATAGACCGTGAGGGCAAGGTCGAAGTCGTGTGACTTTCGCAGCAAAGCGCCGAAGTTCGCGTAGAGATATCCCGGCTGTCGCAACTTCAGGGCGCGCTCGTAATAGCCACGCCCATCGGCCAGCTCGCCTCGTTTCTGCGCGACGTTGCCGAGGTTGACGAGAACGTTAAAACCGATCTCGGGGGTTACCCGGGCCAAGGCATTGCGCAGCACTCGATTGGCGCGCTCAAACTCACCGATCTGCTCCAGCGAGTACCCCAGGGCATTCAGCGCCGACGCGTTTGTCGGATCCATGTTGACCGCCGCCTCGAGGTGCTCCACCGCGGCGTCATGACGTCCGGTATCGGCGAGCAACGTTCCGGCATGATGACGCAAGCCGGGATTAAGCGGGAATCGTTCAAGGCCGGCCTTCACCATGCCTTCGGCGAAGTTCGAATCCTTGGTGGCCCGCCCCAACCGCGCCCCGGCGTTGAAAAACGCGCCATCGCATCCTCCGGGATTGGCGTTGCCGGCGCGAACCATTCTTTGCTTCGCCGCGTCCGGGTGCCCTCCACGGAACTCAACATCCGCCATGCGCCATTGCAGGCCGTTGTCCTTGGCGTAGGCGCCGATACCTTCCGCCAGCAAGGCTTTGGCCTCGGACAGTTTGTTCGCCTCGATCAACCTGTCGGCGTCGCGCCAATAATGGGCGACTGGCCGGCGTGGTTTCACATCCGCTTGCGCCACGTCACTCATTGGAACTCCACCAGATCAAACTTTCCAAGCCATGCGAGAGTACGGAGCAGTTTTCGCCGATCCTGTTGGGAGGCGGCGAGATCTCCGACTCTTTTTGGCCCTCCACTCAACTCCGTCATCAGCGCGTCAAGCGATGGCTCGGGTAGAAGTGCATAGGACACGAAAGTATGCAACTCCCCCATACGCACGACCTCGAGATCCCGCGCCGGGGACTTGCTCTTGAAGCCGACCGTGCTGCTCTCGGTCAAAAGCGAGGTTGGATGGCCTTGAAACATGTCAAACGGGTCGGGGAAGTCGGTTTTCGCGGATTGTGTCGCGTGGTCGCGAATTCCGATACCCTTGGCGCCCGACCTGATCTCCGCGAGTTCCGCCCAAAGATCCTGGTAGGCCCCGACGACGACCCGCCAATCATAGAGGCGCCTTGCCCGCTCCACGCCGGCCGCGCTCATGCGGGCCCGCAGTTCCCGGTCATTCGCCAGACGACTGATCGCCTCGGCACAGGCATCGATATCCGTCATGGTCGACAAGGCGGCAATGCCGATGAAACGGTCGTAGGTATCCAGACCGATACCGTATCGATCGGCGATATCGACGCCGGCGCCCGGGCCCGGCGCGAGGGTCGGTATCCGAAAACCGGTCTCGCCATCGACAACCGTATCCTTATAGCCGTCATAATCCGATACGACACAGGGCAGGCCGGCGGCCATGGCCTCGATCGGGGTGAGCCCAAAGCTTTCCTGAATGTTGTCGGAGAGCGAAATGAAGATATCCGAGCCACTCCAAGCCGCGCGCACGATATCGTTGCTCGCTCCGTCCAGGATATGAACCCGCGCGTTCTGGCAGAAGCGCTTGGCCGCGTCCTTGAACTCCTTTTCGATCCACTGGTTGGGGAATTGTCCGACGATCACGAGATGAAGGGTCTGGCCCGGGGTTTGCCGCGCCGCGCGCTCCATCGCCATGAACATCGGCGTCGGATGCGCCTTGGCGTGAAACGAAAGGCGACCGAGAAACAATGCCGCCAGATCATCCTCGCCGATACCCAAGCGCCGCCGCAGATCCGCGCCGGCGCTCTGCTTGGCATCCGTCCGAGCATGAAAATCACAATCGACCCCAAGCGGGATCACCGGAAGTCGGACGGGATTCTTGAAACGGACCCCACTTCGCGCGGCGAGGTACTCCGCGTGACTCTCGATAACGCGTTCGACGACCGCCCGCACCGACGTGGAGGTACAAATGAGCGCGTCCCAGGGCTGTGTTGGCGCGACCAGATATCGACCCAGCGCGTTGATGACCCGATCCGAGGCGACGGTATGGGTCAGGCCACAGAGACTGTAATCCCTTCCATTCGCGAGCCGACGATGCCACGCCTCTTCATCGAATCCCGGCCCGGGCATGAATACCGCCCCGACCTCGCGCAAGGTTCGCGCGTCCAGCGGGCGGGCCCAAACCGCTTCACGTCCCTTGGGATCAAGCGCCCGGGTAACGTTTCGAAAATCCTCGAAATGCGCCTTGGACGGGGTCATGGCGACGAGTCGATCAACCTCGGAGTGATCGATGAAGCCTTTCAGGAAACCGGCGCCGGCGGCGTGTCGGCCCTTCACCTGTTCCCGATCCGCCTTGTAACCGTCGGGGTGATAGTTGATCGCGCAATTAGGTCGTGGGGACATTCGCGGAAAGGCCAAACCAATGATGAAACCAACATTCCAATCAGCGCTTGGCTTTATCCGAGATAGGGTTGGATGTCGAGAGTGGCGGGTAATCGAGACGGATTGCCGCGTTGCCTTGACCATGCCGGTTCGCTATCACTCGCCGTTCCCGGGTCGGGGTCGGAGAACGGAATGAGCGCGCCGCGGATATTCGTTGGATGGGACAGTCGGGAGCCGGAGGCCTATGACGTCTGCCGCGCGTCACTTGAGCGCCATTCGAGCGCCCCGTTGGATATCGTGCCGATCATCCAGGACGACCTCAGGGAACGCGGTTTATACCGCCGGGATGTGGATCCCCTGGCCTCGACCGAATTCACCTACACCCGTTTCCTGACGCCCCACCTAGCGGGGTACGCGGGCTGGGCCTTGTTCTGCGATTGCGATTTTCTCTGGACCCGCGACGTCGCCGAGGTTTTCGCGAAGGCGGACGACATTTACGCGGTGATGTGCGTGCAACACGACTATCGACCCAAGGAAACCGTCAAGATGGACGGCCAGGCCCAGACGGTCTATCCGCGCAAGAATTGGTCAAGCCTGATGTTGCTGAATTGCGGACATCCGGCGACCCGCGAACTGACCGTTGACACGGTGAACACGCAATCCGGCGCTTATCTGCATCGCTTCCAATGGGCGGAAGACTCTGAGATCGGCGCCCTGGACCCCACTTGGAACTGGCTCGAGGGGTGGGATAGCCCGGATCCGGAACGCCCGCCCGGCGCCATTCACTTCACGCGCGGCGGACCCTGGTTCGAAAACTGGCGACACGTTGACTACGCGGACCTTTGGATGGCCGAAAGGGATCGCCTCGCCTAGGTCGGGTCGGTACGGTTGCCGCGCTCCAGAACTCCCCGCGCCGTCGACGCGAGCCGGGCAACCGCTGGTCCCCAGTCTTCTCCATGAGCCCGCCGACCGAGGGTAAGAGACGGATACCACGGACAATCATCACCCTCGGCGAACCAGAACCAGAGCGGCGCCGGCGGCAGCAGAACATGCCCGGGCACGCCCAGTGCCCCCGCGAAATGAGCGGTCACCCCGGAAATCGAGACAACGTGGTCGAGGGCCGCGATTTGGGCGGCGAGGTCATCAAGATCGTTTTTCGTATCATCGCTCGGGTTGCTCGCCACCCGAGGATCGATTTCGCCACCATCGTCATATTGCAAGCTAAGAAAACGCGCGCCGGGCAGATCCAGCAGCGCGTCCCAATCCACCAAGCGAGTCGACTTGCCGGCGCCGGTTCGAGGGTTACCTGAACGCCAGGACAACCCGATAACGGTTTCCGCTTCAAATCCCTGGAAAAGATCACGGTAGGCCTCTACCCGCTCCGGATCGGCGATCAGATATGACGCTCGGCGTGGAAAATCCTCGAGCCTCCGACGAAACAGCATCGGCAATCGTAGCACCGATGATTGCGCGGCAATGTCCCCGGGCACCGTCCCGCCTTTACCGATCACCCGCGCACCCGGCCAAGATCGTTGGAACAACGTCACAAGGCGTGGGTCGGTCTCCAAAACCACGTCGACCCCCAGGGACAACACATCGTCGATCATCCCGGCATACAGAATCTCGTCACCCACGCCATGCTCGCACCACAGCAAAAGCGAGCCATCCAGTCGTCCGCCGGCCCAAAGGGGATAAGCCGTCGCGTGCGCGGGAGCATCTTTATCAGGCCGCCGCCAAGTCTCGTCGAAGGTACGAAATCCGGTTTCAAAATCGCGGTGCGCCAAGGACACCCAATTGCCGATCCATCGGGCGACGCGATGACTCGGATCAACCGCCAGCGCCGCCGAGGCGTGCCGCGACGCGGCGGCGAAATCACCATCATCAATACTGGCGGTTGCCCGGTTGGCCAAGATATCGGCGTCACGGGGCGCCATGGCGAGCGCTCGATCATAAAATTCGATCGCCGCCGTGATCCGCCCTTCGCGTTGCGCGATTTCGCCCCGATTGGATAGCAGGCTGGGCTCGTGGGCGCCGCTAAGCCAGGCCCGGTTGTAGGCGCTCTCGGCGGCGGGGCCGTCATCGTGGCGGAGCATCGCCAGAATTCCCCATGCCTTTGCGTAACCAGGCTCGGCGCAGAGAGACCGTCTAATACTCGCCATCGCTTCAGCGCCGGCGCCGCGGCGCAATCGCAGCAGCGCCAAATTGCCTTGGAGCTTGGCGGCGAGCGGTGCTCGGGTGGAGGCGTCGGCACAGAGCGCCTCAGCCTCTTCATCATGGCCGACGGACAGCAGCAGATCCGAGAGATTGCCGAGTGCGCCTTCGTGTACCGGCTCGGCCAGGACCGCCCGGCGGTACCCTCTTTCGGCCCCCGCGGGATCGCCGCCACGGCCAAGAAACAGACCGAGATTAAAATATCCCCGCGCCCTCTCGGGCTCGCTACAAACACAGGCGTGCAGTGCCCGGCCCGCGGCTTCCGTATCGCCCCGGGAAAGCGCTTCCCGGGCCTGAACCATCAAGCCGTCGCGGCCGTCCATTCCGGATCCATCCGCGGCGGAAGACGCCCTTCCGCGAGCGTGGTTACGAGGTCGATCTGCGCCGGCAGACACACGCTCCTAAGATCGTATTTATCAACGATGGTCTGGCGCGCCGCCTTGCGATACCCGACCGTGGCGTCCTGATTTTCCAGGGCCCAGACCACCGCGTCGGTTACCTCGGCGGGGTCGTGAAATGACACCAGACGGCCGTTGACACCGTCCTCCACAACCTCGGTCACCGGCGCTGTCCTCGACGCGATCAACATGCACTCATGAGACATGGTCTCCAACATCGACCACGACAGCACGAAAGGATAGGTCAGATAGACATGGGCCTTCGAAATCGACAGAACCTGCTGAAAGACGGAATACGGCACGCGGTTGAAAAAATGTACGCGACGCGGATCAAATCTTGTCCGCGCCAACATGAAGTTTCGCCAGTTTTCGCCGGTCGGCGGGGCATTGCCATAACTAACCTCGTCGCCGCCGACCAAAACCACGCGCGCATTCGGCCTGCGCTTCAGGATCCCGTTGATGCTTTGCATGAAGATGTCAAAGCCCCGGTACGGCTCCAGGTTCCGGGCGAGATAGGTTACGACCTCGTCGTCCCGTGACAGAGTCATGCCATTGGGAAGTTCGAGCACCGCCTTGGGGTTGGCTGTGCAAATCTCGGTGTCCACGCCCTCGTGAATGACCGAGATGCGATCACGCACGAAAGCCGGATGCCGGCTCCATTGCCATCGAGTCGGACTGATCCCCCAGTCGGCGGCCTCCAGACTCGTCAACATATGGGCGTTGCGCATGCGGGTGCGGCAGTCGCGATCGAGATTTGGCCTATGATCCGGCGAGAAATCGATATCCGCGCCTTTGGAGGAATAGTAGAACTCCGAAAATGCTAGAATGCGCGAGTCCGGGAACACGTCCCTCAGGAACAATGCCTCGCCCCATCCGGTATGGGCACAAATGACATCCGGGGTGAACCCGCTTTCCTTGAGTTGGAGACCCGCGCGAACCGCGCCTTGCCCATGCAACACCTGATCCTCCAGGCGCGTTAGGTATTGGTGAATCCCCTTGCTCGGCTCGCGGCTGAGCCTGTACGTCGCCTTCCTGATTCCCGGCAGGTCGGGCTTGCCTTCCTTGGTGATGAACGCCACCTCGTTGGCCGGGTCCGCGGCCAAGGCCGGCGCCAGATGCTTGTATTGGCCCGGCATGTTCTGGTGAACAAACAGAATTTTCACTTGAAGTCGCCTTTTCCTCGACATTCGGCGGATACCGAATTTATTTGCGGCAATTCCCTGGAAAGCCTAAATAAGGTCAACCGTGGCGGATCGTCAAATACGATGCGTCATTTCCGACGGGCGGGCGACGATATAGCGTCGTAACGCGAAAGCGTCGGCCCCGTGGCTCAAACAAGCGAATTCATGGCCTCTCGCGCGGAGGCCGGTTTGACTCAGGTGATTTAATGGCTGCAGGATCCAAATCCGCTTCAGGTGGCGACCCCCTGAAGGAGATGCTGTGGGCGGCGCGCGACGCGTTCGCGACGGCCGCTATCTTCAGTTTCTTCGTCAATGCGCTCATCTTGGTTATGCCGGTCTATATGTTTTCGCTGTTCGACCGTGTTTTGGGCGGCGGCGGAAACCAGTTCACGCTAGCGTTTCTAGCGTTGTTCGCGATATCCGCGCTTGTGATCCAAGCCTTGATAGACATCGCTCGCACCTATCTGTTCGTCCGCGTGAGCTCGTGGATCGACCAACAGATCGGGCGGAAAGTCTTCGCGCTTTCCCTACGCGATGCCACGGCGCGAGGATCGAGACGCGATACCGAGTTGCTGAGCCGGATGGATTCGCTCCGAAATTTCCTCGCGGGCGAGCAGGTCTTCATGGTCATGGACTTGCCATGGGTGCCGTTTTTTCTGGCGTTTCTTTTCTTCCTGCAGTTCTGGATCGGCGTCGCGGCCACGGCAATCGCCATATTCATTTTCATCCTGGCGCTCGCCAACAAATGGGCGACCGGACCGGTTCGCGAAGTCGGCATGGCGGCAATGGGCGAATCCAATCGCAAGGCCGAGGTAAGTCTTCGCAACGCCGACGTCATCGAAGCCATGGGCATGGGCCCGCGGATTGGACGACGGTGGGAAGCGGACAACGACGTCGCGCTCGACAAGCTCGCGGTTTTCACGCGGCGCATGGGCTTGATGTCGGCGATTGGCAAGACCATGCAATTCGGCTCAATGATGGCGATCATGACCGTGTGCGCGATCCTCATCATCCATCCCGAAACGAACCTGTCGCGCGGCGCGATGATGGCTTCCGTCATCCTGGTGGGACGCGTCTTGATGCCGGTGCAGTTCCTGGTCACCGGCTGGGCGCCGATCAGCGAAGCGATCGGAGATTACAAAGCCTTGTCGGCGGCGTTGCGACAAGCCGCGGCGCAGACACCCTCCGAGCTGGCGGCGCCGCCCGCGCCAATCGGCGAATTGACAGTCGAAGAGCTGAGTTTCCATCCCCCTTCAACGCGGGATCCGATCCTGAAAGGGATCAACTTTTCGCTGAAGCCCGGCGAGTCCCTGGGGATCGTCGGCCCCTCGGCCTCTGGAAAATCTACACTGGCCCGACTTCTGGTCGGTCTGGATCGACCAAGCACCGGATCCGTAAAGCTTGATGGGGCGCATATTCACGAATGGCCGTCGGTCGACCTCGGCGCCTATATCGGTTACCTGCCACAGGATGTCGAGCTGTTCGGCGGAACGGTTCGCGACAATATCGCGCGCCAGGATCAAAACTGGACCAGCGAACGTGTCTTGGACGCCGCCAAGCTCGCCAATGTTGACACAATGGTCAAGTTCATGCCCCAGGGCTACCAGACCGTCGTCGGCAGTGGGGGTACGCTTCTATCGGGTGGCCAGATGCAACGCATTGGCCTTGCGCGCGCGCTCTATGGCGATGTCAAACTCGTCGTGTTGGACGAGCCGAACGCCAATCTGGACGCCCATGGCGAGGAAGCGCTCGCCGAGGCGATCGAGGAGTTGAAACGGCGCGGCGTCACCGTTGTCTTGATCTTGCACAGACCCAATATCCTTAAGGTCCTGGACCATGTAATGGTGCTGGTGGATGGCAAGATCCAACGCATCGGTCCCAGGGAAGAGATGCTCCCGGTTATCGGCGGCGGCGGCGCCACCAAACAGCCGGACGATAGAGCCATCAACGTAGTAACCAGTCCTGCCAACGCGTGAGTGACCGATGTCCCTTCAAACCGTCAGTCAGCAAACACTCCCTGGTCGCCCCTTGTCCGTCTCAATGACGGATCGCCCCGGTAAACCGACCTGGGCGGGGGCAAGCGCCTTCGGATACATCATCATCTTGCTGTTCTTCGGTGGCTTGGGAGGCTGGGCAGCCTTCGCTCCGCTGGCGAGCGGTGTCAATGTGGCGGGCTCGATCGAGGTCGATTCAGGCGTCAAGACGGTCCAGCACCTCGAAGGCGGCCTGGTGAACGAGATCCTGGTACGTGATGGAGAATTGATCTCACGTGGACAGGTACTGGCACGGCTCGACCCCCTTCGCACGGACGCCCAAACCGTGGCCCAGGAATCATCGTTGGTCTCATTGCTCGCGGAACGCGCGCGGCTGCGCGCCGAGCTCGCCGGCGCCACATCCATGGTATTGGATGACGAGCTTACCCAAGCACGGACAAACCCGATTCACGCGAAAATCATCAATAGCGAGTTGAAGCTGTTCGAGGAGCTGCGCGACAGCGAGGCGAAGACCTTGGAGATTCAACTAGAGCAGATCGCGCAAGTCGAGACCGAGCTTCGGTCCTACGACATCAGGATGGAAACAGTTGAAGAGGCTCTCGCCTTGATCAATGAGGAGCTCGCGGCGGTACAGGAGCTCTTCGACAAGCGCCTGACCACCAAGTCGCGCCTTCTGGCGATCAAGCGCGCCAGGACCGGGTTGCTTGGCCAGCAAGGCACGCTCGGAGAAGCAATCGCCCAGACCAAGCAAAGACTGGGCGAGCGTAAACTGGGGATTGAGGCGCGGTTGCAATCCAAAAGAACCCAGAATCTGGGCCGCTTGAATCAACTCGATCCGGAGATCGCGCGGCGTCGGGAGATTGTCGGCGTGCTCGCGGACCAGAAATCTCGGATCGACGTGAAGGCTCCCGCGAATGGCCGGGTGATGAATCTGCAAATCAGGAACGAGGGGCAGGTCGTGTCCGGCGGACAGGTCCTCATGGAAATCGTCCCCCAAAACGAGGCCATGGTCCTCAAGGGAAAGCTGAAATCGAAAGATATCGAGCAGGTAAAAACCGGCGCCATGGTCAAGGTTCGCTTGACCGCTTTCAATCCACGATTGACCCCGCCGGTTGATGGTCAGTTGGTCAGCATCACGCCGAACACCGTGCCTACCGAGAAAGGACAGCCAACATACGGCGTGACGGTGCAACTTGATCCGGACTCCCTAAGAAAGGCCATCGGCGATCAACAATTGACCGCCGGCATGCCGGCATTCGGGTTGATCGCGGTCGGTGAACAAACCTTGCTCAGTTATCTGATGACCCCGATGATCGCTAGTTTCGAAATGGCGTTGCGGGAACCCTGAGGCCATCCGACATCATGGCCATCGATAACGGGCGATCCCTTGAAGACGGCCTAGCCATGGGCCGGCGGTTGATGACGGCGCGAGCGCATCGCAAGGCGGTGCAGTGCCATCGACTACTCGCCCTGCGCTTTCCGAGAGACGCCCGGGTTTACATGGCGCTTGGCCAATCGCTACGTGGTCTCGGCAATCGCGACAGAACGACCCGCGCGTTTCGCCGCGCCATCTTGCTTCAACCCGACGCCGCCGCGATCTACTACAATTTCGGGAACGCGGATTTCAGTTTCGACAATGCCGAGACCGCGATCACCACCTATGGAAGAGCTCGGTGTCTGGACCCGGAACGTCCGGAGATCGCGACGGGCCTGTCACTCGCCATGCTGCAAGCGGGCGATTGGGTCAATGCCTGGCCCCTCTATGAGACACGGGAATCTTGCCGCGAATTCACCGCGCAGATGCATGATCTGCACCGCGTCATCTGGGACGGCAAGCCTGTCGCGGGCGAGCGCATTCTCTTGATCGCCGAACAGGGCGCTGGAGACGCGATCCAGTTCATCCGTTACGCGCGCCCCCTCGCCGAGGCCGGCATGACCGTCCATGTGCATTGTCAGCCGGCGCTGGAACGGCTTCTCGCGAACATGCCGTGGATCGAGAATGTTTCCACGGGGGCTCAACCCGACTTTGACTCGACCTGCTTGATCATGAGTCTGCCTCACCGGTTTCGCACCGGGCCGGACACGATTCCCGGCGATGTTCCCTATCTGAGCGCCCCTTCCCCGCGGCCTCGGCGATCCTCCGTCGACGCGCCGAGGGTCGGATTGGTCTGGGCCGGGACACCGAACAATACCCGGGACGAATGGCGGTCCTGCCCACAGGCGGCGCTAACCCCGCTTGTGGAGATGGAAGGCGCGAGTTTCCAAAGCCTTCAATATGGCTGGCGTCCCGGCTCAACCCCTGGTCCCTGGTCGAACGTCACCCCTCTAGGTGACGACGTCGGTGATTTCGCGGATACCGCCGATATCATCGCCGGCCTCGACCTGGTGATTTCGGTCGATACTTCCGTGGCTCATCTCGCGGGTGCGATGGGTAAGCCGGTCTGGTTGTTGCTCGGCAGGCATTCGGATTGGCGTTGGCTTCTGCGGCGAGACGATACGCCCTGGTATCCGACCATGCGACTGTTCCGGATGGCCGAATCCGACGGACCCGGTGGCGATGAAGCGAGCTGGCAAAATGTTGTCGCGAAAGTCACCGAGGAGCTCCGCGCCTATGTCACGCGGGCCGCGACCGAGTAACATCAATCTCCAGACCAGACGCTCAACGGCGGCGCCACTGACCGCCCTGATCCTGGAACCATTGTCCCGGCTGGAGCCGACCGATCAGTTTGCTCCCGGCAAGCGCCTCGACTGACTTCAGTGTCGTGCCGTTGCTATCCGCGACGGATTGGTAGGCCGCGCGGCGTTTGGCGTTGATCTGCTCCACCAGGGTCGCCGCCTGGGCATTGGATTGCCCGGGCACCAGCCCGAGATAGCCATTGGGCTGCTCGCCGATCAGGCCTTGCGCGCGGGCCTCGTCGAGAGAAAGCGCGTTCGCCGGGATAGAGAAAGCGAAACCCGATACCACCGCCAAAAGGATGAGCGCGAAAAACCGCGCGCTCCAGATTCCCGGCTCGGGGTTTCCTGGGTCCCGGTTTCGGCGATTTGAGATTCGCGGCATATGAGTTCCCCTTGATCTTGGGACGACATGACGAAATTTGATCAAAAGATCTTATCCTTCGACTCGAACAATGACTCCAAGTCCTTCTCGACACGGACGCGGACTTCCTGCTCGATCTTTACATTGAGATTTATGACGATCGGCTTGTCCGGCGCCTCGATCTTTACGGAGGGGGAGCACGCCATCCCACTCAAGGAGAGAACGCCTAACATCGCGATCGTCGCTGGTCTAATCATTCGCCTCGCCTCGCAAAACGGCATCCCGCACCCGATCCGGGAGCGTGTAGGTTCGATACCCGGTCTTGATGATGTCATCAAGCTGCCCGGCCAGGTCCAGATTGAACCGGACCGGATATCCATCATAAAAATTGGGGTTCGCGCCCTCCAGGGCAAGGTCGACATGAAAACCAGCGCCAGGCGTTCCGTCGAGCCCCATCTCCAAGGTCTTGAAGCGAAAATCCGAAAGCGCGTCCAGCATCAGGCCGACCTGCTCTCCAGACTTTCTGAGCGCCTCATCCTTCTCACCCGCCTTGTATCGAACCGTGCCGGGCCCATCGGCGGATAGGCGTGCGTCAACGATCGAGACGCCGATCTCCGGCATCCAAGTGACGGGAATGGCGCCCGAAAGCGACCCTTCCGCATCCAATCCCTGGATCTTCAACATTGATGAGATCGCGGCGGCATCCACCCCCTCGGCCTCGAGTGTCATCGTTGTCGGCCCGTCGAAATCCATCAAGACATCCCTCGTGGAAATCCGCCCGCCGGCGAATTCTCCCGATGCCTTATCCAACCGAATACCCTCCATGCCATCGATCGAGATCTCCAGTCGAGGGCCGTGGATAGGAACACCGACGCTCAGCATGTCCATCGAGAGAACCCCTACACCGTCGCTTCTCGGCGGCGTGAAGCTCGTGAGCGCGATACCTCCCTCCACGTTCTCCAGGCTGGCGCCGGCGGCCTTGATCGACAGGCCCTTCACCTGAACCGCCAGGCGATGCGGATCCGGTGGCGTGGAGCTTGGCCAGGCAAAATGCCCCGATATCCCTATACGCCCAGTCAACGCCTCTATATGCGTGGCAAGCGCCGGCGACAGGGTCGCCAGAGACAAGTCCTCGGGCCCAAAGGTCAACCAGGTCCCGTCAACCGCAACCCGTCCCGACCGATCGCTCGGTTGGATCTTTCCGGTGATCGGCACTTCCAACGCGGAGGTTACGCCCGCGACCGAGCCTTGCAAATCCAACGCCCGAGCCGTCCCGGATCGTTGCCCCGATAATCTAAGCGCCAGGGGCGAGATCCATGTCGGGCTTGTCGTTTGGGCGACCTCCTCGATGGAAGCGTCAAGGGATGTCAGCCCGCCCAGAACGTCGTCGCCCTTGAAACCGGCATCCACCGCGAGTTTCGAAAGCCGAACGGGGAACCCCGCATACGCGCCGCGCGCCTTGTCCAGCTTCAGAACAATGCGCCCCTCACCATCACCGACGGCGTTGGTGAATGTCGCGTCGACCCGACCGATATCAAGCTTGACGGTCTTCGAGCCATCGTCGCCGGGTGGGCCAACCGTCACCTTCCCTACCTTAAAGGCCGTCTGAATGGATCTGGGTAGCGGATTGTCGCTGGCGTGGGAGATAACGACGGTGGTTGGCCGTCCAGGTGCCTGTGTGATTTCCACGGGGCTCATAAGGGCGAAGCCTCGACTCTCTTTTCCTGGGGGTCGTGCCGTCACTCCCGCATGGTCGAACGAAATCCGGGTCTCATGCCCGGCACTTGCCAATTGTCCGCCGAAGCGGATGGCCGCCCCATCGAGAGGAATGGTTTCGCCGAATGTCCCGTCACCCTTGACGGAAAACGTCCCGGTTATGCCTTTCGAGCCAAGAGATCCGCCAAAAATGAACTCTCCCCGCTCGAGCCGATGGCCAAGAATCTCGAGACCGCCCACCCGCAAGATAAGGTCCTTGAAGGTCGCCTCCCAAGACCCAGGGGCGCCCCCGGTCGCCTGTCCCGCCACATTTCCAGACAATGTGATTTCACGCGCCTGGCCGAGTGCCGCCCGCACACCCCCGGAAACATGAAGCTTGGGCGTCTCTTCGCCGACCGAGGCAAGTATGGCAATCGGCTCCCCGTAGAGGCTGAACTCAATGGAACCCCCATCTCCGAACCAATGTTGGATGGCGCGGGGCGCGGATCTCGCGAGTATCCGTGACATGGACTTTGGTATCCTCGCGAGCGTTCCGTCCCGCGGCCGTAACTCCACGAGCCCCGGCGCGACGAGCGCCGTCACGCCGCCCCGGACCTCCACTGCATGAGATTTTCCCGCGATGTGGACCGAGGATATCTCTATCTCGGCGCCGCCATTGCCCGCCACGTGGAACAAGACCTTCGCCGGCTCCGCGATGAGCGCGTCGATCCCCCCGCGAAGACCGAATTCACCATTGAATGCAAGGTTACCCTTAAGGCCTTCCAGGGGAGAGCCTAACGCTGGGCCCAACAAGTCATGCAGAACACCGAGCGCGCCGCCCCCGGAAAACGCGAGCCTCGCGCGCTCGCCGGCATCGTCGTGGACATCACCGACAATCGTGTACACGCCCGCCTCCGAACCGGGCTCTCCAACCACCGCCGATATCGTCCCGGAACGCCCCCGACCATGAACATCCATGGAAAGCCGAGGAACAACAATCCCTCGAGCCTCGACCTCGCCAAACGCCAGCGCCGCGCGCAACGTCGGTGGCTCGCCAACCGGCAATCGGATCCGTAATCCACCCCGCATGGAGGCCAACGACAAGTCTCGGAACCGAGCTTTACCATGCTTGACGTCGAGCACCGTGTTGATTTCACCGCGGGCGCTTGAACTCCCGGCAAGGGAGAGATCAAGTTTCGCCTCTCCGCCACCCAACAGGGGGCTCCACATCCCCGCGCTCAGTTCACCCGACCAAGACAGAGCTCCACCCGCGCTCCGACGGGCATCGATATCCCCGGCCAACTCGATGGTATCCGCGTCCCTCACGATGATGATTCGGAAGTCATCGAGAACAACGTGATCCAAGGGAAATCGTCCAGGATCCAGGCTGGCGCCCTCCGGCTCCGTATCCGAGCCCGCCGGCAAGTCGATGGTCCCCAGGGACAGCACGCCGTTCTCGACGCGCGCCCGAATGGTCAATCCCCGGATCGCGAGGGTCCGCAACCTTCCCTTTGCCAGGTCCGAGAGATCATAGGTCGCGCGCAGGCTTTCCGCCGTGACGCGGCCATCCGCGATGGCCATGGCTTCGATGGTGAGCCCGTCAGCCCTCAGCGCCGTGATACGGAAACGCGGATCGCCAAGGTCACCGACCCCCAGTCCGATCCGCGCGAACCATGAAACCGCCGCCGGCGCGAGAGAGTCGCGGGCCAGATAGATCGCCGGTCCCAAGAGAAATCCAAGGGCGATCAAGAAAACGAAAACACGCGCGACAATTCTCATGCCAGGACCGGATCGCCATCAAACAAACCCGCAAGGCATTACTATGGCAGCTGGCACGGATGATTTCCAATTACCGATCCGGACAACGGAGAGGCGGATAGCACGACCTTAACGACTCACGGCGCAGCGAAAACCGCGACGCCGTGAGTCGAATTACAATATGGAAGAGACGCGTCGGCGTGATGAACCGTCAGGCGTTCTTGGCCGCGCGCATGGCGGCCAGCACGGTTTCCGCCTCCGAGATGCGCCGGGTCAGGCGATCCGCTTCGGTCCCCGAGGAGTCCTTCAGCTCGTCGCGAAGATCGCTAAGCTTTTTCTCCGCCGCGTCGATGTCGAGATCGGCGACCTGCGTCGCTTCCTCGGCGAGGACGGTACAACGATCCTGGGTCACCTCGGCGAAACCGCCGGCGACGAAGATACGGTCCGTGACCGAACCATCCTCATAAACGTCGATCACCCCCGGCAACAACGTCGATAGCAGGGGTGAGTGACGCGGCAGGACGCCGAAGAACCCGTCGGCGCCCGGCACCACCACCATGCTGACCTCCTTGGACATCAGCAGGCGCTCGGGCGATACCAGCTCGAACATCGTTGTATCGGCCATAGCTTCGGCTCCAGGCTTTCGTCGCTATCAGGCGGCTTCCGCGGCCATGGTCTTGGCCTTCTCGATCGCCTCGTCGATGGTGCCGACCATGTAGAACGCCGCCTCCGGAAGATCGTCGTGCTTACCTTCCACGATCTCCTTAAAGCCACGGATGGTCTCCTCGATCGGAACCAGCACGCCGGGCGTGCCGGTGAAGATCTCGGCCACGAAGAAGGGCTGCGAGAGGAAGCGTTGGATCTTGCGGGCGCGAGCCACCGTCAGGCGGTCTTCTTCCGACAGCTCGTCCATGCCCAGGATCGCGATGATGTCCTGCAGCGACTTGTAGGTCTGCAGCACTTCCTGCACCTGACGCGCGACGGCGTAATGCTCGTCACCGAGGATCCGGGGGTCGAGCATGCGCGACGTGGAATCCAGCGGGTCAACCGCCGGGTAAATGCCAAGCTCGGCAATCTGACGCGATAGCACCGTGGTGGCGTCCAAATGCGAGAAGGACGTCGCCGGCGCCGGGTCGGTCAAGTCATCGGCCGGCACGTAAATCGCCTGAACCGAGGTGATCGATCCCTTGTTGGTCGAGGTGATCCGCTCTTGCAGCATACCCATGTCGGTCGCCAGGGTCGGCTGATAA
>Ga0181593_10001588_pt1 | contig 20690 bp, 14 predicted proteins | sample 071ome_19_FD_133756 | JGI IMG/M metagenome (GOLD analysis project Ga0181593, IMG submission 133756) | Coastal salt marsh microbial communities from the Groves Creek Marsh, Skidaway Island, Georgia - 071413AT metaG (megahit assembly) | ecosystem: Environmental > Aquatic > Marine > Intertidal...
CCCCACGCAAAATTGGATGACTTTTCTTGGCTTCAATCAGGTCAATTCGGGTGCTTTGTTTGTGATTTTGTCCATAGTGCCCTACCCAGCTCTGTCCAAGCACTTGCTCCCCAAAGCCTCCCTTGTATTCATTGCCGGTAAAACGAAAACTATACCTGGCGTACGGATCATTGGCCCGATTTTTATCGTACTTAAAGGCATGCGTGGAAGTACGTAAACCAACCACCGGGCCCGCCCGTCCCAGGTAGTCATCGATGTGCTTCATCTGCTCCGGTGGAAGAGCCAAAAAGCGGGTAAAGAAGACCATGCCGTCTGCGTCTTTTAAGGCTTCCAGACCGGGGATATTTGAAATACCCGCTTCGATTTCACCTTTCGCATCAACCCCAAATAAAAGAGTGCAGTCAAATCCGTGGTGGACGGATAATATACGCGCCAAAGCAGGAAGAGTTTCTTCCGCCCTGTATTCATGGTCACTGGCCACAAAGACCAACTTCTTATTTAAGGCTGATTTACCCGCCTTGTAAATAACTGGATTTGCAAATGCAAAACTTGTCGCAAACAAAAAGGCGAAAGTAATGGAAAGCAGGCGTGAAAAATATGGGAGACAAGCAACCAGTTTTGTAATCATAAATTGATGTGTAGGTAAATGTGTAGGCAAAAGAGCCAAACAAAATTAATACCAAAAGAAGTATAAATTATGACATTGTCGAACTTGAAAATCTCACTAATTAGCAAGGCGATCAACCCCTAGTAATCAGCCTTATACCGCAAGTTATCGAGATGGGATTTCGTTGAGGGTGTAATAAGCAACCTGATGCAAGAGTGGTTGCTCTGAACCTTTTCGTCGTACTCCGGGTATTTTTAGCTCATGGACATGCCCCTTCACCATTCCCTGCACTTCTAAATAAACACTTTTTCCATCTTTCCCTGCAGTTGCCTTCGATATAATAGGTACCGTGCCATCGACTTCAGGGCTTCCGTACTTTTTCTGATAAATGTAGGTGTAAGTTTCTATGGTGTATGATGACACATCAGTCAGGGTTTCAATCTCAGCTTCCTGGGTAAAGGTAAGCTCAAAACCATTTGGTTTTGCCCTCATTTCGTGAACCTCAAAAGGAACATGCCCTGTCCAGTTTACCCTCTGCAAAGAAAATGGCTGTTTCCCACGCGAACCCCAACCCCGATTGGTTCCCCCCGTAAACATGCTTCCATCCGGAGCAAAGCGAGCGACAATATTTCCCGAATCAAATCCTTCAAGGAAAGGAAAGACCGCGCCTTGATAATAGCCGTTCACTTTTTCAAGAAATATCCGGTGCACTTTTGAATGTGTTTGTTCGGAAATAAACAACTGGTTTTCAAAAGGCCCAAATTTACCACCTGTTTGGTCACATTCAATCCCTGCGGGTGAATTCCCCAATTTACCATGCGGAATCACAACTGGGGGAGGCACCAAATCAGGCAGTCTTTTTCTTTCGATCTCGATTCGGCTACCAGATACCGGCTCAGGAGGTTGGGAACTTAGCATATCTGTCAGGGCATAATATTTATTTCCTTGAGGATTTCCTTGAAACCCACCTGGACGAAGGTGTTTCAATGAACTTGAACCATTCCATACACCCTGGTTATCACAATAAAAAACATCCCCCAAATGATTGATTCCAATTCCCCCTGGAGACCGAATACCGTAACCGGTTGGAATGCACTCCCCCTTCTCTGTAACCCGCATACACCAACCGCGGAATGGGCTTTGATCATCCGCTGAAAACGAACCGGTCAGGCAAAGGACGACCCAGATGTCTCCATTCTTATCATGCCGGGTACCAAAAGCATATTCATGATAATCACCATTGATCCCCCAATCATCACTTACGGTCTCAAAAAGATCGGCTCGCCCGTCCCCATCACGATCCTTCATCCGTGTAACCTCGGGGCGTTGGGTTGCATAGAGGCAACCGTCTTTCCATGAAATGCCAAGCACCTCATGCAAACCCCGGGCATATAATGACCATTGGGGTTGAGGATTTTTACCTCCAACCTTTTTACCCACAAAAATATCACCTCTTCTGGAAGCTATTGCAATCTGGTTATCCGGCAAAATATCAATTCCGCTTACTTCAATGTATTCTCCCTCCGGCAGCGGAATGGTGGTAATTGGGTAATAGTCGGATTCGGTGGGGAATCCACTTTTAAGATTCTTTTCAGCCAAGGCTGAAAAAACAAAAAGGGTATAGACGAAGATGAAAGTTATTTTTTTCATATGCAGATAGAAGAGATAAGCCAATTACGCCTCACTGGACAGCCCAGGAATAATCCAATTCAAGCCTGGCCTGATTACCCTTGAAAAGGATAGGTATACGAAGCTCATTTTTGACATTGATTCCATCCGCTCCCTTAATTTCAAGGTTGAGTGCGTTGCTTTTGTAAAGATTACCCACCCGGGTAAAGGCTCCCTGGGCAACCCGAAAATACAGATTTCCTCCCCCAGGCTCACCCTGCAATTGAAGCACTCTTTTGATTTTGCCGGGCTGTGCCTCCTGAAAACCAGGTATGGGGATGAATTGATCAGAAATAGAAAGATTATCCTTTCGGTATTTAAAGGTTGGTCTTTGCCTGTCGTCTAGCTCATAACCACTGAACTCAAAATCCTGGGTTCTGTACTTTACCGCAGGCCAATTGGAATCTTGAGATGTCAGGTTGGCAAAAGCTTCGCCTTCAGGCAAACGAACAACACCTTTACCTGCCGGCGGCTGAAAGCCCTGCCCCCTCGCAGTCCAATGCCTTCCGCCATCCATAAACTGGCCATACCATATCATGGCAAGGCGCATATTATTGGCGTCAAAGGCGAGATTGACCCCTTCATCATAACCCACCCCAATGGCCCTTGGGCCAGCACCATCGATAAAGTTTCTGTAAATGATCGCTTCCCCACCCTCAGGTGAAATCGGGATCGATTTGACCACTTTTCCTTTTCCGGGGAAGTCCTTGGTCAGCAGCTTATTTTTAAAGCCGGGCCCCGACCAGGAGACATGAAGTTTTTCAAAACCACTGAATTCAAAATAGCGGACTTCAATCTCATGCTTTCCTTTGGACAACGCTATGGAGCCGGAGCGGGTAACCACACCATGCAATCCGTCATTATTAACCACCATCTGCTGGTTTATCAAAAGCTGGGAGCCATCATCAGAGGCAGTGGCAAAAGTATAATTCCCATCCTTGGGGCATTGAATAAATCCCTTAAAAACAAAAGCAAAGTTATCGGGTAACTCAGCCCGGGAAATATCAAATAATCCATTGGGTAATGCTCCTGTTTTCTTGGGTTCAAGCATGGTGAAATCAGGCATTTCCTTCCAGCTTCCATGATAGATTTTATACCTCAGGTTGGTGATTGCATTCGGCCTTTTAGTGACTGCCATCAATCCATTCATTAAAGTGTGATGGCCTGGGAAAGTGCAGATGTATGGATAATCACCCTCAATTCTGGGCACTTTGAAATAAATTGTTTTCTCATCCCCCGGTTGTACCATCCCCGAACTCGCCAGAATCCGTGGATGCCCCGTAGGCTCCCAGTTCATTTTCACGCCCTGATCCCCAAGCTTGTAAACCGCATCCATTACCTCCTGCCCTTTGTCTCCCCCTTTCTTTTTGCCGGGTGTACAGAGGATTAAATTGTGGGGTAAAGAGTCCGGGTTCTTAAAAATAATTTTTACTTTTGAATTCGGTTTTACGCTGAAACTTTCCACATCATATTTCATCTGAGAGGCAAGCGTACTGATGGTTACCTCCTCATCCACTTTTTCAAAGCCCTTTGGTGCAGATTCAGCCCATAAAGAGGTAGAAAATAGACCGAATGAAACGATCAAAAATAAAACTGATAATAAATTCATGGAGCTGGTTCAGGAAAGCAACAAGTGTTGAAAAATAAAAAGGATAACCCTACCAAATTTTAGCTGTAACCAACACCTGATATTGCGTATTTCTTATGTTCATTTACGACAATTTAATTTCTTCCATTCCCTCCGAAACCAAAAGTAAATAGGAGGAACCCGCTCCATATTCATCGGCGCAATGTTTCTCTTGGTAAGGAGGTGAAATTTTTCTCGCATTGAAACTTCGACTGATGTTGACTTCAAATCGAGACTTTTAAGGGCTATAATCATTCCGCTAAAATAAAATTTATTTCTTTGGTCTCCCCTCATTCCTACAAAAATGAATCCATCGAAAATCAAAAATATATTCTGGGATGTCGATGGGGTTTTAGCCGACCTCAATTATGCCTACTATCATTTCTTAACCGGACATCCCAAATACCGGGATCAATACCAGGATCTGGCATGGAAGGAACTCCCTGATGTTCTGCCCATTTTACCTGAATATGGGGCTTTGGAGTTAAAAACGCACCCGGATATGGGGGTAGAAATGGATCGTGACTTTTGTGCTGATTCAAAATTTTTCCGCAACCGGCCCCTTTATCCAAATGTAATCGAATCCCTTCAGGAGCTTCATCACCATGGCTATCGTCAGTTTACGATGTCCGCGACCTTTGATGTTCAAGCCAAGACCGCCTACCTCCTGGATGTCCTCGCTCCAGTTACCGAATTCCTCACCATTGAATGCGTAGAGCATGGAGAATTCATGCATGACACCGCCAAGATCGATCGGCTCCGTCAATGCTATGAAAAATATGACCTAAACCCCGAAGAGACAATATTAGTCGATGACCGCATCTACAACCAATATGCCGCTATCGAATCTGGGGCCCACCCTGTTCGCATGCGTTGTGAATTCACCACAGACCTCCCTTCCGGATTATCCTGGATCCCTGAATTTCAAAATATTGAAACCGTCAAAGATTGGTTACTTCAAAGTCGGGCATAAAAGCCTGCCATCCGAGCAGCCTGACTAGATCAGAAATAGACAATTTGCCTTTAGTTTTTTCTATTTCACCAGCCCCGGGTTTACCTGATATTCAATGGATTTCAAAGCCCAAAAAACCGCTGCGATCATCTCACTCGGGAGGCGTTCAGGGAAGGCGTAATTGCACACAAAAAAAGGGCAATGGCCTCGATTAAGCTTGTCCCGTAAAATAATCTAGGTTCGGGTACACCATTCTTTTCAAGTGAACCTTCCAATGAAAACTTTTCCCATACTATTCCTTTTGCTATGCCACTTCTCATTGCTCCCATACATACTGGCTCAAAATACCCAGGGAAGGCCCAATTTTATCCTCATCATGGTCGACGACATGGGCTACTCCGACCTCGGGTGCTTTGGGGGAGAAATCAACACTCCCCACCTTGACCAACTCGCTCAAAACGGCCTTCGTTTTACTCAGTTTTATAACACCGCCAAGTGCCACACCACCCGGGCCGAACTTCTCACCGGTAACTATGCCTATTCCATTGGAGACCAAAAAATGGAACATGGTGCCACTTTGGCGGAAGTCCTGGGTGGCATTGGCTACCGCACCCTCATCTCGGGTAAATGGCACCAGCAACCGCTCCCTACAACCCGGGGATTCGACCGGTACTATGGACTCGCAGACGGTTGCAGTAATTACTTTAACCCCGGACTCAAGGCTCGTCCTGGGGAAGGTCTTCCCGGGAGAAAATTAAAAGGGGAAGCCCGCCGACGCTGGGCCATTGAAGACAAAGTCATCATGGGCTACACCAACCCGGATAAAAAATTTTATCACACCGATGCCTTTACGGATTATGCCATTGATCGGCTTGATGAATACAAAAAGGAAGACAAGCCTTTCCTTCTTTATCTTCCCTACACCGCCCCCCACTACCCTCTCCACGCCTGGCCTGAAGATATCGCGAAATACCGGGGGAAGTACAAGGTTGGCTGGGATAAAATCCGCAACCAACGCTTTCAAAGGATGAAGGAAATGGGCATCATCGGCCCCGAACATAAACTGCCCCCCCGGGCATCCAGGGCATGGGACCAACTTAGCGAAAAACAAAAGGAGGAAGAGGACCTGAAGATGGCGGTCTATGCTGCCATGATCGACCGGGTCGATCAAAACCTGGGTCGTCTGTTCACCAAGGTCAAAGAGCTGGGCCAGTGGGATAATACCTTAATCCTCTTCCTCTCCGATAATGGAGCATCCTCCGAGCAACTCAACACCACGCCCGGGATTGCCCCCGGAGCGGTGGAAAGCTACCGCACCATTTCTATGGGCTGGGCCAATGCAAGTAATACGCCCTACAAACAATTCAAGACCACCGACTTTGAGGGTGGCATCCGCACCCCTTTCATTGCCCATTGGCCCCAAGTTATTCAGCCAGGTATAACTGCTCAGGTCGGACACATCATTGATGTCTCTGCCACCTTTCGAGACATCACCGGAGCGCCCTACCCTCAAGTCATCAAAGGTAGGAAAACCAAACCCCCCGTGGGTAAATCTCTCCTCCCGATTTTCAAAGGGAAGCAAAGGGAACCGCATACGGAACTGTATTGGCGTTTTAACCGGGCCAATGCCATACGACAGGGAAACCTCAAGGCAATCCGGGTTGGCCAAGCATGGGAGCTTTATAACCTGGAAAATGACCCCACTGAACTCAACAACCTTGCCTCTCAAATGCCGGAAAAAACCAATGCCTTGGCGGAAATGTGGGAGAAATGGAATCAAGCAGGTAAATCGCGGCCCAAGGGTAAATAATGGGATATCCAAAATTATCATTCTTTTTCCTTCTTACCTCCCTCAGTCTTTCAGCTTCCAGGCTCCCCAATATTGTCATTCTCTACGCCGATGACATGGGGGTGGCGGATGTCTCTTACGGTGACGCCAAAGCAAAAATACAGACTCCGCACCTCGACCGGCTAGCTTCGCAAGGTATGACTTTTACTGACGGGCACAGTTCCTCCGGCATCTGTACACCCAGCCGCTTCGCCCTGCTCACCGGCCAGCATCACTGGCGCCGGTTTCATAACATTGTCAACGCATTCGGCCCATCTGTTTTTAAGCCGGATGATTTCACCATCCCCAAGATGCTTCGGCAAAAAGGATACCGAACGGGTTGCTTTGGCAAGTGGCACCTCGGCTGGGACTTTGATGCTATCCGGAAACCAGGTGCCAGGAAAAATGATACGGGTTCAGAATCTTTCGATTGGACGAAACGCTTTCCCGGCGGTCCGCTTGATCATGGCTTTGACTATTATTTCGGTGACGGCACCATCAACTTCCCCCCCTATTGCTGGATCGAAGGAGACCGTTTCCTGACGGTTCCCACCAAGCCGGTTATCAAATCCAAACCGCTCGCAGGAGGAGGTTCTTTTCGAGTGGGTCCGATGGCGGAAGACTGGGATCCCTATGATGTTCTTCCCTCCATCACCCAGAAGACTGTGGAGTGGATAGCTGGGCAAAAAAAGAATGAGCCCTTCTTCGCTTACCTAGCTTTCAACTCCCCCCACTATCCTATTGTTCCCAATCAAGAATTCCACGGAAAGTCCCAGGCTGGATATTATGGCGACTTTGTCATCGAGACCGATGCCATGGTGGGCAAAGTATTGCATGCCCTCAAAGACCATGGCTTTGCCGGAAATACCCTGGTTATATTCTCTGCGGATAACGGTCCGGAAACCCATGCCTTTGAAAGATTGCATGAATTTAACCAGTGGAGCTCGGGAGAATATCGTGGAGTCAAACGCGACCTCTATGAAGGAGGTCACCGCGTACCCATGATCATGCGCTGGCCAGACAGGATTCCGCCGGGCTCGGTCTCTGATGAGGTCGTCAGTCAGGTTGATTTCGCTGCCACCTTTGCCCACATCACCGGCTACAAATTGAATAAAAAGGAAGCCATGGACAGTTACAACCTACTGCCTGTCCTCGAGGAGCAAGAATACCCCAGACCGCTTCGCCACGCCACCGTCCAAAACACAAAGCCGGAAGAATTCGCCCTACGCCAGGGAGACTGGGTCCTTTTCAACACCTTAAAAGGTGCAGCCAAGAAAGAACCTTCCTCCTATCTTCAACACTTTGACTTGCCAGCATTCGGACCGGAAAATAAATGCCTATTGTTTAATTTAAAAAAAGATCCCCGCCAAAAGCACAACCTTGCAGACAAATATCCCCAACAAGTGGAGAGCATGAAAGCTATCCTGCAGAAATACCTCAACGGATCACCCTGTGCACCAATTAAGGAAAAATGACACCTTCTCTATCAAAGGCAACAGGACTTCTTTTTCTTTTCCTCGGGATACTGCCCATTCTTCATGCCCGAACCTTTTACATTTCTCCCACCGGCAATGATGCCAACCGTGGGAGCTTGGAAAAGCCCCTGCGAACCATTTCATCCGGGGCAAGAAGGGCAAAACCGGGAGATACGATATTGGTACTTGAAGGCACATATCGTGAACGCATCACTCCGGTCCGGGGAGGAGAAAAAGGACAACCCATAACCTATCGAGGGGAGAGCGGGAAAAGAGTTTTTATTAAGGGCTCTGAGCTATGGAAGCCCAGATGGATAAAGGAGGACGATGGCATTTTTTCCGCCCGGCCCGACCCCAGCCTTTTCAACGACCGGAGCCCTGAATATATTGACCACCACAACCCGTTTGAAGTCGAACTTTCTTCCACACCATACGGAAGAGACGGACTTCCCGAGCACACACGGAAAGAGGCAGGTGACCCAAAATTCAAATCTGCGGATAAGCAGATAAGCTACACCTGCGGACAACTCTTCATTGATGGCTCGCCCTGGAAACAGGTGCCTCTCCGGTCTGAATTAAAACCCAACACCTGGTGGTACAACCCCAAACAGCAAAGATTGCATGTCTATTTTGGAAAGCACAACCCCGAGAAAGTAGACATTGAAATCACCACCCGCCGCAGGCTTTTCGCTCCGGTCAAGCGGGGCCTTGGGCACATTATTGTGGAGGGCTTTATCTTTGAACACTGCGGAAATCAATACCCCACCGATTTCTGGAAAGTCGATCAACATGCCCAGAGCGGGGCAATTGGGCTGGCCGCCGGCCATCACTGGACAATCAGAAAAAATATCATTCGCTTTGCCAACACCGTGGCCATTGACTGTGGGCGGATGGACAGGCATACCCCTACCCGGTCCACATCTCTCCATAACCTCATTGAAGAAAATTATCTGCTGGATAATGGTTCAGCAGGTATTCTCAGTTATGGCTCCAGGAATCTTATCATCCGGAATAATGTAATCCTCCATAACAATTCCCTCCAATTTACAGGAGCCAAAAGATGGGAGCATGGAGGAATCAAATGTCACAAAATGGAAAAGGGGCTCATTGAAAGAAATTACATAGCTCACAACCCACACTCACCTGGTGTTTGGTTGGACAATGAATTCCCCGATACCGAAATCAGGCAAAACATCATCCATGACAATGGCACCCATGGCATTTTCCTGGAGATGAGTGATTACGGCTATGACCGCCTTTTGGTTGATCAAAACATCATCTTTGCCAATGGGAAAAAGGCGGTCTACATCCATGACGCATCCGGAGCTACCTTTTCCAATAACATACTCGCCTGCAACCCAGGCAATGCAAGCCTGGAACGAGTCATTCAAATCAAGCAAGTCTCTCCAAGAACCAGGAGTCAGAAGCATTCATTTTTTAATAATTTAATGATTGGGGGAAGCCCTCTCATTGAAGTTAATTACCCATCTCACCGCAGCGGGCCACAGCGCTTTGATTACAACCTCTACGCCACCTCTTCCAGCAAAAGAAATTTCGTAATCAATGCCTACAGTGACCAGCCCACTCCGTGGGACGCCGCACAATTCAGGGAGCTGATGCTTCAAAACATCAACAAGAAAGAAATGCCTTCAGCCTTTGTGATAAATGAAAAAGAAATAGGACTGACTGCCGAGGAATGGCGTTTATTTTGGGAGAAGAGGCAAGTACTCAATGACCAGAACAGTAAGTTCATACCCGGTATGCAGGTTAGGTATGACTCAGGGAAGCACCTGCTTTTTCTTTCGGAGCCAAGCAGTTCTAAAAAGAGAAACCCTCCCAATACCCAGGGAAAGCATCCTTTGATTTTCAATTTCATGAAAGCGGATAGCCCAAGCCCACCAGCCGGCCCTTTTCAATCCTCCTCCGAAGGCATCGATGGCTACAAGGTCTGGGATGGCTTACCCCTTTGCCAAAAAGGTCAATTGCCTCCCAATGGGTGAGCAAGCCCGAGAAGATCCATCCGGTAGCTCTTCTCATTTTCAGTAAATTATCGAGATTTCCAGTCGACCAAGTCCCGGGTATTTCATACAAAGCCCGTTTTTCTTATTTCACTTCATCCATGACCAAGTTCATTTCTCTCTTTCTCTTTTCCACCTGTTACCTTCTCAGCCAGGACACCTTCCCCCCTATTAATGATCCGGGGGAAATCGCAAAAACCGCAGGGGAGCTTTGGGCATCTTATGACCCCAGGACAGAAGCTTTGGATGTAAAGGTCATCAAAGAATGGAAAACGGACCAAGTCACCACCCGCTACATCACATACAAAGTCGGCCGGTTTAAAGGCGTGGACTCCCGGGTCGCCGCTTATTACTCCTTCCCCAACAGGCCGGGTAAACACCCGGCCTTTGTCTGGACCCACGGCGGAGGTCAACGGGCGGAACGTAACCGGAGCATTCACTTTGCTGAACAGGGCTTCGCCTGTATCGATGTAAACTGGCTTGGCCGTCCCATGGAAGATGATATCGACATTCATACCGACTGGGGCAAGGTTGACCCCACCCAGGGCCCGAGGTTTTACAGCAAAGCTCTGCGCAAGGGATGGAAGCGTAGCATGCAACCCGATGAGTACACCATCGACCCAATCCCCAGCCCTCGCAACAGTAACTGGTTCTTACTCGCAGTGGCTGCCCGCCGGGCAATTACCTTCCTGGAGCAACAGCCTGAAGTGAAAGCCAACCGTATTGGTTTCAGTGGCTTTTCCATGGGAGGCATGATTACCGCCCTGTCCTCCACCGACCAAAGATTAAGAGCGGTGGCTCCCTTTGTGGGCGGCACAGGCTTTAAATATATTGATTTCCCCGGAGGCATTACCGGCAGCAGTATCAGGCCGCATTTCAAGAACCTGGAAATGTACAAAAACACCATCGACCCCCAGGCTTATTGGCCTGATGTCCAGTGCCCGGTCGCCTTCATCACCTCCACCAACGATTTCCATTCCACCTTTGAACGGATTTACCGCTCCATGGATTTACTGCCTCACAATCACTGGCGGGTAAGCTCCAATGTACATCATAACCATGGGCCCGGACCGGAACAGTGGTCGCTTCTCACCCTGTGGTTTAAAAAATATCTCGCCGGGGAGGACCTCAACATTCCCGTAACCCCACCCTCCACTTTTTCCATTCATAATGAATGGGCCACTTTCTCCGTCAGCCCCCAGTCAGTGGAAGACCTGGTGGATGTGGAAATCTACTACAGCTATGACCCCAATTCCCGCACCCGTTTCTGGGAGCGGGCCCCTGCCCAAAAAGCGGGAAACCGTTGGCAATCCAAGATCAGGGTTTACCCCAAGCTTCCCCTTTATGTCTTTGCCCACTGCCGCTACAAACTTAAGCAGGAAATACCCCTGCAGAAAGGAACAGCCCAGACCTTTTCAATTAATTCCAGCGAGGCGATTCACGAACCCGAAGTTCTAGATCTTGGGGCATTCGCCAGTCTTCCCAAAACTGGACTGCTTGATGATTTCTCCCAAGGCATCACCGGCTGGTCCAGCCGAAATGGGGATTCCATCAGCACTTACAAATTCCAAAGCCCCCTTCTCGACTCCTCGGGTGACAAAGTGCTCGCCTTCACCATCGACCCTCAGGGGCGGCCACACACCCTGCGCTTACGCACCGGCAGTGGATTTCTCAGCCGGGAGAAAAATCAGGGGGACTTCATATACAGCACCAGGGTCACCGGAAAAGGGCCGCAACAAATTTTGATCCAAAAAAGTGATTTTAAGCAGGAAAAAGATAAGAATAAAAAACTGGAATGGTCCAGCATTGCCACTTTCTCGGTTACCCTCGTGGATCTGGAAAGCAAGAAAACAGTTCGCCTCGCTGAACCCGCAGCCCAGAGAATCCTTCAAAAGATTGAACTCGTGGATCAACCGTAACAGGTCCCACCTGCCTGGCACAGTTACTTCAAGGAGACGGTAATATTCTGAATCAGGTTCATCACCGGGATCATCGACTCTGTGAGGTCATCCCCGGCGAGCGAAGAAACCGAAAATACAATTCGGTCCGCCGGACATTTTTTATAACCCAAAGCTGAGTCATAATTCACCCATTTACCCTGAAGGTAAAACTGGGTCCACATGTGATAGACAAGCACATGCCGCTTCCCCTCAAAGCGGGGTGCATAGACCAACCCTGCAACCACCCGACTGGGTATTTTACAGGCACGGCCCAAGGCCGCCAGCAGGACAGAATGCTCGGTGCAGTCTCCTGCCCGTTTCCGGGCAACTTCACTGGCACTGGCAAAGCCGACGGCAAAATTCTTCGAACTTATATAACCATGAACAAAAGAAGATAAACGGCCGGCTATTGCCTGGGGTTCTTTCTCCTGTCCCTTTGCCTCTTTGGCGAGGTTCTGAATAAGCAAATCATCAGAGTCCAGGTAAGGGTTGGGGGCAAGGTATTCCTTTCTTTTCTCTCCGGGTAATGCCTCTCCCTGGACCAAGTCCTCGGTCTGCACCAGTACTTCCACCTTTTTCTCATTAATTTTCTTCACTTGTTGAAGAGGGCCTTGGTGAAGCTCTCCATCCCATGGGCCTTGGATACTTTCCATTTGGAAGGTGGTGGACTTTGCTGCTTTGGAGATGGGCTTACCCAGTGAAATCACCGTATCCAACAAAAACTCTTCCACTTCCGCCTCCATCTTTTTTGCCTTCTTTTCCGGTACCTGCACCAGGCTTATTTGAATACCGCCCATATTCATTTCCGTCCGCAATGCCAGGCCCTGATCATTAAACCAGGACAGGGTACGAACATCACCCATGCCACTTTTTAAAGTCATCGCCACCTCATAGGCATCAGTCTTTACCCCGCCGTGCAACAGGCTCTTCTTTCCATAGACCTCTACAAGTGAAGGTACGGCGGAACGCATACTCATGTCCGGAGAGTACACCTTCATTTGATAGTTTTTACCCGCTTGCTTAAATCCTCTTTCCAGAAACTCTTTCTGGACCCCCCAGCTCATACGACCCTCGGGATCAAAAGGATAGCGGCTTTCTTTCCCCTTGATGAACTGTCTTTCATAAACCACCAGTTCATCTCCCTCGACCTTTCCCTTTTTCACCATGGGAATCCCCGCCATTTTTGTCTCCGTGGAAAACGCAACCAACTCACCGGACAATTTTTCCACAGTGGTTTGCACAGCCTTTATTTCCAAGACCTGCCCCACCCGTTTTATTTGCATAACCATCTCATTCCGGCTTTTCACCAAATCCCCATCCCGGTACATTTTATCATGGGCATAACCTGCTTTCATTTGCCCGAGATATACCTCATACCACAGGTCGTAAGGTTGGAAAATAGCAGCTGGCTGCTTGGCTTGCCCCGATAAAACAAAGGGGGTAAACCAAAGGGCAAGCAAGAGTAAGGAGGGAAAATTCATCATCCCTTACCTTAGTGATTAGAATTAAAGGGTGTCGAATTGAATTTGAGGGGAAGCGGTTGAGGCATCCCGTATCCCCCAACCCTTAATATTAGATAAATTCGTTGATCAAGTTCTCGAGCATTTCCTGACGGCCACTGTTCAGGGTGGGCTCCCCATTGGCCAAGGCATATTGCTCAAGCTCGGCAAAGCTTGCAGTGCCCGCTTCCACTTTGGCTCCGATGTCCTTATCAAAGCTGGAGTAACGCTCCTCTACAAATTGAGCCAAACGGCCATCTTCCTGAATCGCGTGGGCAATCTTTAAGCCACGGGCAAAAGCATCCATACCCCCAATATGGGCATGCATCAAATCAATCGGCTCATGAGATTCGCGCCGGCGTTTGGCATCAAAATTCAGCCCCCCCGTGGTGAAGCCTCCCATATCCAGCACCACCCGCATGATCTCGGTGGTCATGTAGATATCGGTGGGAAACTGGTCGGTGTCCCACCCAATTAAAGTATCCCCGGTGTTGGCATCAATACTGCCCAGGGCATTGGCATTGGCCGCCACGGTCAGATCGTGCTGTACCGTATGCCCGGCCAGGGTGGCGTGATTGGTTTCAATGTTTAGTTTAAAATGATCAAGAAGGTCATACTCTCTCAAAAAGTTAAGGCAGGCCGCAGAATCACTGTCATACTGGTGAGTGGAGGGCTCACGGGGTTTGGGCTCGATATAGAAAGGACCATCAAAGCCAATGCTTTTAGCATGGTCCACCGCCATGTGCAGGAAAGCACCAAGGTGATCGAGTTCCCTTTTCATATTGGTGTTCAGCAAAGAACTGTAACCCTCACGGCCACCCCAGAAAGTATAGCCAAGACCATGAAGTTCATGGGTCACCTCAATCGCTTTCTTTACCTGAGCCGCGGCATAGGCATAGACCCGGGCATCCGGAGATGTGGCCGCCCCATGGGCATACCGGGGGTGGGCAAATAAGCAGGCGGTCCCCCAGAGCAATTGTACTCCCGTCTCCTCCTGTTTTTCCTTAAGCTTGGCCACCACCCTATCCAGGGCGGCATTGGAAGCGGATAAATCATTCAACTCCGGGGCAATGTCGCGGTCATGAAAACAGTAGTAATCAATACCAATTTTTTCCAGGAATTCAAAAAATACATCCACCCGGGCAATCGCATTTTCCACCGAGTCGCTTTTATCATCCCAGGGCATTTGCGCCGTACCCGCACCGAATGGGTCCGCCAGTTCATTGCGCATGACATGCCAGTATGCCGCCCCAAACCTTAAGTGGTCCTTCATGGCCTTGCCTCCGACTTCCTCGTTGGCGTTGTAGTGCTTAAAGGCAAGCGGGTTTTTGGAACTTGGTCCCTCGTATTGGATTTTGTCGCAGTCGAAATAGTTCATGGCTTATATAATTTGAAAGATTGGATACAGAGCATCAAAGCCGCCTATAGTAAAAGAAAACCAATCATTTGAAAACCGCATTTTGCGTATTTATTCTGTCGATTTAAGACAGTGATTGGACTGTTCTAAGGCATCAACTAATTGAGGCGGGCCCCAAGTCCGCCACCGTATCCCGCCAGCTCAAGGTAGGCCCGCCCGATCTCTTCACCCTTGGCGTCAAGCACATCACAGGCCCCCTCCCAGTAGGCATTATCCGCCCGGTTGCCGTAAAATTCCTGATCATCCATAACCGGGCGCAGGCGATAGCTTTTTTCGCCCTCGATGGGGTGCCTCGCCGTTATCGATACATCCGTTGGGTAAGTCAAGCCGGTGGTCGGGCTGGTCCATTCCTCTTCCTCTTCCCAGGTAAACTTATCAGCATAGACTTGTTCAATCTCACCTTCTTGATCAATCCAATACACCGCCGACCACCGGTCACTGGATCCATCCTCCTTGCGCAGACGATAAGCCTTCACTTCGGTTCCGTCGTTCAACTGCATGCAGGTCCAGTCCCAGCCAGCCAGTCCCTTTCCCAATTGACTGGATGAAATCTCATGATCCATCCATGCCACCCCCTTTACTTTTTGTGCCCTGCCCTGGTGGGTCAGTGTACCAGTGGCTGCAAGGCGGGAGTAGGACCAGTACCAACTGACCGACGCCGCTCCATCCCCTTTCCGGCTCAGTCCCCGCTCCCCAAACCGTACCAGTGGCTTCGAGGGAATCAGGTCGAGCTCCAACTTGCCGCCCTTGGGATATAGGGTCATTAACCGGTGCCCCTTCCCATCGCTATGCATCGTGGCTTCGATTCCTCCAACCTCCAGGTCCAGGGTTTCCTGGCTTGCCCGGGCTTGCCAGCCTTCACGCAAGACTCTTTCATGGTGCAGGTAATGCTCACGGGCTTGGTCACTCAGGGCCGAGTGGGTAAGAAAAAGCTGCCGGTTCCCAAACGCTTCGGCTCCCACCTCTATCGCTTTCTGGGGATCCCCCGAAACCCGAAAAATGGTGGATTGAAAACCGAACTTCTCCCCCTCCTCTTCGGTCTCCAGGTGCCCCACCCAGTACCACCACTCCAGGCCATAGCCCCGATGGGCCCCATGGTCTTGGGGGAAATTCGGGTTGTAATCTGGTGTGGGCACCAGAAAGCCTTTACTGGAGCGGGCGGGTGGCTCAATCCACTCAGCATAAGAACTTAGGCAAGCCAGGAAAAACAATGTTAGGAGCAATTTCATCTTCTTCGAAAATTCCAGTAAGTGGCCGATATCATCCCCGATATCATCCCCACTGCGGTAAGCAAGGCACCAAACCATAAAATACTTTCCAAAGGGACTGTCCACAGCAAGGTCCAACCAAAAGATTGCACATTGATCACAAACACCAGCAACCACCCCAGGGCCAATCCGGTCATGGCACCAACCACCCAGGCCGCCACCCCAATCCCCGCCCCTTCCAGGCCAGCCGCCCAGACAAAACGGGATGTGGAAAAGCCCAGGTGCTTCAAGGTCTGCCAGGTCTGGGTGGATTCATCAAAAATCGACAACAAGCCAAGAAGCAGCCCGGCAAAGGCAACCGCCAGCCCAATTAGGCTCAGGGCATGGGTTGCCTGAAAAGTCTGCTCAAATATCCCCAAAGCCACATCCCGAAGTTCCCGTTCATTGCGGATATCCAGACCCGGATAGGCGATCCGCAACTGGTCCCGCATTTCTATCAGCCTCGACCGGTCCTCCAGGTACAGGCTCACATTGACCGCCCGGTCGGTACCCGTCCACTGGGTCCATTTATTTTTGGAAATAGCGGCCATCCCAAACTCATTACCATAATCACAAAAGATTCCAAAAGGAGAGACCTTCTTCTTTCCCGCCGGTGTATCCAGCTCCACCATGCCCCCGTCCAATACCCCAAAACGCCGGGCAAAGGTTTCACTGACCAGGGCAGGCTCTGCTCCCTCCTCCACCTGCAAGGACCCGGGCTTTTTCAGCCATATCTGGCGTGCCTCCTGAGACCAGTGTTTCATGTCCACACCTGCCAATACCGTCACCCCTCTGGCAGGCTTGGCATAACATATACGCATAACATCGGCATAGCGGATATTGGGCTGACTTAACAATTCCTTCATCAGTTCGGGGTCGATACCATTGATACTTCCGGCCCCGGTCACTCCGCTCTCAGAGATGTAAAGGTCGGCCTGAAAACGCACATCAAACCACTCCTCAATGGTACCCCGAAAGCTGTCGATCATTTGAAACATCCCCGTCACCATGCTTACCGCCACCACCAGCCCGGCCACCGCCAGCCTGTGCCGGCTCGAGCCGTCCTGCAGACGACTGCAGGCAAGCCGCGAAACCGGCCCGCTGCAAAACGGGCGTACCCACCGGGCCAGTAAAACCAAAACATTCCCGGATAGAAGGGCCGCCCCCAATATCCAGCAACCCGCTGCAATAAACCCACCAACTGGCATCTTCGAGCCGGCCTCCATGACAAAAGGAGGGGGGAACAAAGCCAGCCCCCCAACCCCCAGCAGGACCAGGCCAATCTTGGGCCTCCTCAACCAGGAAAACCCCGGCGACCAATCTCCCTTCGCCAAAACCTGTGCGGGTGGTGTTTGGGTGGCATCCCGGGCGGGCAGCCAACCTGCAAGCAGGCTAAAGAGCACGCCCAGCACCATCCCCACGATTACATCCAGGGAAGTAATCGTTAAGGCTTCCACCGAAGTGGCAAAGTAAAGAGCATTGACGGTATCGGCCAACATCCCCACGGCACCCAAAGCCAACACCTGCCCCACCCCGATCCCGACAACCGAGCCAACCATACCCAGAGCTAAGGCTTCAAACAGATAGGTACTGAAAAGGGCCGAACCATCCACGCCTAAAGACCGAAGCGTGGCAATTTCCGCCCGCCTTCGGACCACCGCCGCATCCAAAGCCTGTAATATAAGATAGGCTCCCACCAGGATGGCAATCAGGGAGAGAATGGTAAGATTCAACCGAAAAGCGGCCGTCATCGCTGCCCGGTCTGCTGCCCGGTTTTCCGTGGGTGAAAGGGTTAGGTTTTCAGGCAATTTCCTGCGCAGGCGGGATTCTATACCTTCAAGGTAAGCGGTATCCTCCCTGCGGTCGATATCCGCCACCACCACCTCTACCCGGTTCAGTTCACCGGACCGGCTCAACAAACCCTGCACGGTGGGAAGGTCTCCAAGCACAAGGTCATCGGGAAGGTTACCCTCCGGATCATCTAAAATCATCCGTATTCTCATCTCCTCTCTTCGCCCGCTGGCAAGAAATGAAATGACATCTCCCTCTTTGACTTGGATGGAATCGGCAAGTGCCTGACCTACCCATACTTCATTTTCGCTCCCAAGCCAATCATACCAAGTGGCATCCTCTTCTGAAAAAGTCAGGCTTTCCTGGGTTAAGCTGGGCAGGTTGCCCAGGGCAAGAAGGTCGAGCCCAATCAAACGGAGTTGTTTCTTATCCCCTTTCCCCAAACCCACCGCTGTGACCGAGCCCTCCACCACCGGGACCAGGTGCCAGTCCGGGCTTTTACCCAGGGCAGCCAAAGCGGCCAAGTCTTTTTCCTGTATTCGCTGGACGGGGGACTCAATTAGAAAATCACTCTGCCCCGAAACAGCCTGATTAAAGAGTCCAAAATTTGCCGATGCGGAACGGCTCGCCTGCCGGATCCCATTGAAGGCACCCACGCCTACTGCCACAATCCCCACCAGAAGCAGGTAATGACCTGCCTTGCTACGCCAATGGCGAAAAGTCATCCTGGTGAGTAACAGCCACACCAACTGGAAATATGATTTCAAGCGCATTCGCTTAGTCTGTAATCAATCGGCCATCCTTCATTGTAATCACCCGGTCACATATCCGGGTCGAAGCCAGGTCATGGGTCACCAATAAAAGAGCCACCTGAAAATCGTTGGACAATTCCTTGAGCAGATCCAGCACCTCACCTCCTGTCTCTGAGTCCAGGCTGCCAGTTGGCTCATCGGCCAGGACCAGTTTGGGGTGGTGCACCAAAGCCCGGGCAATCGCCACCCGCTGGCGCTCTCCCCCGCTCAATGCATCCGGCAAATGATCCAGGCGGTTCCCGAGCCCCACCTTCTTCAAAAGGTCAGTCACCCTCTTGATCCGCTCCCTCTTTCCCATACCCACCAGTTGGGCAGAAAACTCAACATTTTCAAAAGCGGTCAGGGTGGGCAATAAATGAAAGGACTGAAAAACATACCCGATATGATCCCGCCTTACCTGGTCCAAGGCCCCGGGGCTGAGCTGACCTAAGCACTGCCCGCCAATCTTAATCTCCCCCTCATCCACAACTTCAATCCCGCAGATACAGTTGAGTAAGGTCGACTTGCCACTTCCACTTGGCCCCATCAACGCCACCCGTTCCCCTGCTAACATGGATAGGTCTATGCCCTTTAGTACATCCACACAGCCGAATGACTTTTTAACACTTTCCACAACAAGTGCCTGTGTATCATTGTTTGTAATACGAACTTTCAAGATACCCATAATACTAAGATGCTGGAAAAGCCCAAGACCAAGATCATACTTCACCCTTTTGTCGCTACACCCACTGCTTAATTTGCCACGGGGAAATAAAAGCCTAGAATTATTAACCCATGAATCCAAAACAATCCGATACTCCCGTTACCCGGGTAAAAAAACCGGAACCCTCCAAGGAAAGTCCTGATTGGATTATCTGGGCTGCCTGGGCCGACCGGATCACCTTTGAAGAAATCCGTAAAGTTACCGGCCTTACCGAAAGCCAGGTGATCGCCCACATGAGAAAATCTCTCAAACCCTCCAGTTTTCGGCTGTGGCGCAAGCGTGCATCCACCCAGAGTATCAAACACCAAAAGCTTTTCCGTCACCGACGTGGACAGGCTCCTGACTTTTGAAACATTTTGGGTACTTAAAAGGAGGTATCCCTTCAAGTTCCTTCGAAAATATTGACGATCCTTACAGAGAGTGCTTTCTTACCAATAAAATTTTTACTCAATATTCCTTACTATGCAGACCATGTTCAATCTACCCAGCAAGCTCAGTGCTTCTATCACTTTTGCAATTTTCCTTTTTTCCTCTCTCTGTCTTTCTGGACAGGAGACGCCCACTAATTTGCAAGCTATTGAAAAAAGGCTGGCAGCCCTCGAGCAGGAAAATGCAAAGCTTAAGGAAAGGATTGGTAAACTGGAAAAATCAAGTGCTCAAGCATTGGCCCAACAACCCTCCGGTATAATCCCTCAGGACGAAAACGATAAAAAAGCATTTTTTGATAAATTCCGTCGTGAATTCAAAAGCAGCCAGGATCAAGCCCGTGGCCCATGGACCAACCCAAGTTCGTGGACTAAGATCCGCAAACGCATGTCAGAATATTCCGTACGGGAAACCCTCGGCCGCCCCACCCGCATGAGACCATCGGTAAAACCACATGTGGAAGTGGTCTATTTGTATACTGGAGATTTAAACTCCGACGGTGTGGATGAAGAAGGCTATGTCGAGCTCAAGGACAAACGGGTCGTTTCCTTCAAATCTCCTCACTAAAATTAATTCCGTAGGAGTCAGCTTGTAAATCATTAACCAATCTGGCTCGATATGGCATTCTCGAAAATCTTTATATTTTCCAATGAGAAAGTGATCTCGATTTTTCGAAGGTA
>Ga0181593_10001591_pt1 | contig 20657 bp, 24 predicted proteins | sample 071ome_19_FD_133756 | JGI IMG/M metagenome (GOLD analysis project Ga0181593, IMG submission 133756) | Coastal salt marsh microbial communities from the Groves Creek Marsh, Skidaway Island, Georgia - 071413AT metaG (megahit assembly) | ecosystem: Environmental > Aquatic > Marine > Intertidal...
CAATACCGACTCCCATTCGAGTTTTACCAAAATCTACCAACATGTATGTACCTTCATTCATATGTGGAACGGTCGCTCGAACAATAGCTTGTGCTTCAATCTCAAATGAAAGAGGTGTGAGTCCTGCGCCCATACAGGCTTCATAATAACTATTGATAGTAGATTGCGCATACACCGCAACAATTACACGGTATTCCTTCGTAGCATTATCTTTACCTATAATTTCATAGTCAAAATAAGCATCCGCTGGTGAGAGTGGGACGTTTTCTTCTAGTTTAAATTCAAGCAACCCACGGATTTCTTTTTTTGGTGTTGCAATATCAACGGTTGTCTCAAACAAATACGCTCTTTCTTCTGGAAGTGACATGCGAATGTATTGCGCACCTGTTTTTGCTTTCATCTCACTTAAAACAGCAGTGAGCGTCTCGATATCATTCACACTCCCACGCTCAACTACTCCAGATGGAATATCTATATCTCCCCAATACTGAACTCTCAAATCAGCACCTTCCGATGAATGGTGCAATTTTTCAAACTGTATGTATTTAAGTGACGTGTCAGACACATCAACACCCACACATGGGAATGCCATGATTTGTGGTGGCGGAAACATTTTTTGAACACTCGAAAGAACGGACATAATTGTTTCTTTATTATAAAAGGCTTCTGGTGAAGAGTAAACGATAAATCACCACAGTGTATTAAGATACTTGTGTTCCAGGTGGAATATCAGCCCCTGGTTCAAATAAACCAAGTGTCCCTTCGTGCATGGCTGCCAAAATCATTCCTTGACTCTCAAAGCCTCGAATTGTTCGTGGGGCGAGATTTACCACATACGGGAAGCTCTTTCCTACCAAAGATTGTGGGTCTTCAATATACTCCCTTATTCCTGAGAGAATTTGTCGGGGCACCACATTCCCCTCCTCATCTCTGTCACCAGTGTCTACCTGACAACGTAGTAGTTTGTCCGCATCTTCAACCACCTCAACTTCAAGCACTTTTCCGATTCGAATATCAAGTTTTTTAAAATCTTCGTATGTTATTTGTTCCATATTATGAATTTCTTGTTATGTAGCTGTTTAAAATTATAGTAGCTGCGCTTGCGTCAGTCATCTCGTTTCTCCCTTGAAAACGTATTGCCTCTTGCGTTGTGTACTGCTCCGGTTCAAGCTCAACCGGGATTCCTATATTGAGGGTTATGTCTTGAATAAGTTCCTCAACCATTGCATGCACTTTGTTATCACTACCATCTAAATCCTTGGAGTGGCCAATAACGATTTTCACCACCGACTCACCTGATACAATCTCTTTAAGTGCGTTTATGAGGGACGCATCATTTGGTAATACTTTGTGTGGAAATGCCATCATGCCCTTATCGTCAGAGAGCGCGATGCCAACTCGTTTTGTTCCATAATCAATACCCATGAGTTTCATATGTATGAGCATAGCAAACGTTTTGAATTTAGTGAATTTTCTGATAGTATCCTCATACAAAATATCGAAAGATATTTAATGGAGGGTGAGAAATGCTGGGAGCATTTTGCAAGAGGTTCTCGATATTTTGAAGAATGAAAAATATCATAGAACCTGAACAGCTTCTGTAAGAAGGGCTGAATGGAACGACCCAATGAAGTATTTTGATAGGTAGTCAAACAATCTATTGAACACAATCTAATATTATCTTGGAGGGATGGCTGAGTGGATGAAAAGTGAACTGCTTCACTTTTCATCCGTTCCGCGATCGTTAGAACGCGGATGTGCCGATATTCATAAGGCACAAGGTGGGCGAATTCTTCAACCACTTACAACATAGTAAAATATCGTTACGGAGGGATGGCTGAGTGGTTGAAGGCGGCGGTCTTGAAAACCGTTAAGGGTGAAAGCTCTTCGAGGGTTCGAATCCCTCTCCCTCCGCAGTTGCAGACGCGGACACGAAAGTGTCCGCGTCTTTTGCAACCTGCGAGAGAGTGAGGGATTCGAAAGACGAGCGATGTGACAAGCTATTCCTAATGCTTCGAACCAGCGAGTCTGGACAGGTAACTCTTATGAACGTAGTGAATTAGAGTTGGACGCCGAATCCCTCTCCGCCGTTTAGAGCTAGCACGAGACACCTGTCTTGTGCTAGTTTTGCGTTATAATCAAGCCTATGGAATCTGAGAAAAACTTTGCGCCAAAGCCAGAAAAACCACCAGTGTTATTTCATGCTAGTAGAAATCAAGATATTGATGTCTTCGAACCTCGAGCAGAAAAAACTCGTGATGAAAATGAAGGTCCTCAAGTATTTGGAACGCCTAGTAGAGCAATGGCTAGTATATTTTTAGTAGAAAGTGATGATAGTTGGGTAGAGTCTGGTGCTATGGATGGCGTTCCCTATATCGTTATTTCTGACGAAGAAAGATATAAAAATCTGGATACTGGAGGAGTAATCTACTCACTGCCAAACGACACTTTTGAAAATGATCCAGAGAAAGGTTTAAGGGAGCTTGAATGGACTAGTAGCGAGCCTGTGGTACCAAGTGAGAAAGAGTTTGTTTCGTCAGCACTAGAGGATATGGTGGAGCAAGGGGTAAAGGTATTTTTTGTAGATAAGGAAACCTGGGAAGAGATTAAAAACGCTCCAGATGGTGGAGAATCCATGGTAAAAAGTCTTAAACCATATACAGGATAATTTGCGCTCGAGACCTTTCGGATAAAGTTTGTAGACTAAGCTAATCAATCAAGCAAGGCTTAACATCACACGATTCTCACCACAAGAGTATTTCCATTTTTATATTCCTTCCAGTCATTAAAAATTAGGTCAACTCGAGACAGACCGCATTTAAAAAACTACCTCCCGGTAGTTTTTTATTTATGTCTCAACAATCTTCAAAGTTTTTAAAAACTCCTCCAAATTCATCCTCGCCCCTGAGGCTTTCACATGACCACCTCCTCCAAGTGCTGTTGCGAGTTCAAGAGAAGTTGGCGAGCTTTCATCAGTAGAACGAAATCCAATTGTCACCTCATCACCGTTTATGCTGTACATAGCAACAGTCTTACCAAGAGTTTCAGAAAGTTTATTCCCACACATGGAATGGTATGAAGTAATGTTATACGCAGGCACATCCCATTCTCCAATCTTGAGTGTATTTGGGAGTGTTTCAATGTTCTTCTCAATCGCAAGATCGGTGTACTCTGAAATAATACTTCCTTTTTCTTTTAAAGATTCAATATCCTCGTTCTCAATAAAACCAAGCATCTTTTCTGGATCATTGCGGTACATCGAAAGATAATTGTTTACATGTTTGGTATCGTCACCATACTTCCACGTCCAAATATCAGCGTCTTCAACATATTTGATAAGTTCCGGAAGTGATTCTTCAGGGAAAAAATATGACCACGTAAGTGATGCCCCCGATTTTTCATTATCAAAGATAAAGGTGAACTTTTCTTCTTCATGGGCAAGTGCTTCTAGCTTTTCTTTACCCCCAATATGATGATCAATTGTGGTGACCGTTGCTCCTTTTAGAAGACACTCTTCCACTCCAAGACTACAATCCACGGTATACACTTCTGATTCAGAAGTGACACATTCTAAAATTTCTGCAATATCATCTGTTATGTACCCGTGTGGCAACGGAAACACTTTCGCTTCAGGAAATTTCTTTAGTAAAACTGCTGCTGAGGCAGTGCCATCAATGCACTTGTTGTGGTAGATACCAATTATATTTTTCATTGCGGGCACAGTATACCAAAATGACGTTTTTTAAAAGCTTTTTTGCTATACTGAGCTCGCATGCAAAAACTGCTCACTGACCAACAACATGAAACATTCAACAAACTTCTTTGTGATGAAGATGAGTTGAAACGCTACAAAAGGAAGTTTGATGATTATAAACCTTCTCTTCTCCCCCGTATTTTAGGTGGTTTCCTGGTATTCTCTGGAAACATTATGTACGGAAAAAAACCGTCATTGCTTAAATTTAGAGCAATTGAAGTAATTGCACGTGTTCCGTATCATTCTTGGTCGTCAGCTTCATACACACATCTCACACTCTTTTTTACTGATGAAGAACGGGCGGTGAAATATTCTGAAAGTACACGCTTTGCTGATGTTGCCCAAGCAAACGAGACAATGCATGTCGTGGTGATTTCCTGCATGACAGAAAAGGTTCATGGTTTGGGTCATATTCGTTTTACGATGCTTCCTATTTTGTTCTCGTTTTTTTATTTTTGGGCTTCGTATCTTCTCTATCTCCTTAATCCGCGCATGTCATATGAACTCAACTTCCTTTTCGAGTCGCATGCATTTTCACAATACGATGAGTTCATTCAAGTGCATGAAAAGCAGCTGCGAGCGAAATCAATTGAGAGTTGTTTTCTAGACACGTATGGAAGGAAGCATGAAAACCAATATGAATTTTTTAAAGCAGTCCGAAATGATGAGTTGATTCATCGCAATCAATCTCTTGAGCAAATTTCTAAACTCTAGAATCTCCACTTTTTTTATTTTTGACTCACTCGTGCGTGGTACAATATTCTCATGAATCAACAGGTACGCTCAGTGTACTGGGAGGCTCCAGAGCATAACCATATAGAAAAAACAGCTGATTGGTTTTGGATTGTTGGCATTATTGGTGTTGCTGGTGCTGTGGCAAGCATTCTACTTGGTAATGCTTTGTTTGGTATTGTCATACTTTTGGCCTCTGTAACTATGATGGTATATGGAAACCGAGAACCAAGAATAATTGGATTTGAAATTTCTAATCGTGGTGTCAGAGTGGAGAATGACTTGTATCGCTATGATAACCTAGAATCATTTTGTCTCGATGAAGACGCTCCAGGCGGACCACAACTTATTGTGAAGCCTAATAAGCTTTTCTCTCAACTTATCATTGTTCCTGTTCCTGAAGATAAGGTTGAGGAAATTGAAAACATTTTAGAAGTGCGACTTCCAGAAGAGCACCTTGAAGAACCATTCTCACATCAAATAATGGAATATTTCGGGTTTTAATTAAAGAGCACAAATACAAAAGGCCCAGCTGGGCCTTTTGTATTTGTGCTCCCGCCAGGAGTCGAACCTGGAGCGTCGGTACCGCAAACCGATGTTTTATCCATTAAACTACGGGAGCCTTCCATTAGTACCGTGCGATAATAGCATATTTTTATATACTGTGAAATTTCAATTTGTTCCTTTTTTACTACTTATCTAACAAATTAATCATTGCTTTTATTAGACCAGTCACTACCATTACACCAACAGCTGGCAGTAGCAAAAGAAAACCGTACAGGGATACTATTGCTCCAATTCCTACAACAATATCAGCCACTGGTCCACACTCACCTACACCACCTGCGGAAATCGGATCTCCACCACACAACTCAACGAGTATGGTCACAGATAGAAATGCTAATATTGTCACAATAAACCATATCGCTGAAGCGTTGAATAGAAAGTTAACAATTTTCATAGGTTAATTATATAACAAAAACCACCCTGCTATCTCAGAGTGTTTTTTATTATTTAGTAGATACTTTTGCTATTGCTTTAGTGAGTCGTGACTTGGTGCGGTTTGCAGTGTTTTTCTTGATAATGCCTCGCTTTGCTGCTTTATCGATTGCTTTATACGCTGTAGGGAGTTCTTTGTTGGCGGTATCGGTGTCTCCTTTTTGTATTGCGTCACGTACTGTCTTAGTAGTGTCGTGGAGTGCCTTCTTTCTGCGTACGTTGAATACACGCTTTCGTGCGTGACTGCGTACTGCTTTTTTTGCGCCTTTTGTTATTGCCATATGTGCCGCGAGTATACAGTCTTTATATAGTGTGGTCAAGAATCAAAATTATTTGTGTATAAATTATATGCACAACATGTGTAAACGTTGTGCATAATACCTGTGTAAATATTGTTTATATTGTTGATTACAACTGTATAACTTGGTGGATAAATGGGAATATGGCTTAATTCCTAAACATACTTGTTCATCACTCCAATACACGCTAGCATTAGTGTAATGATTGCAAAACTTTCTGGTGAGATTGTAGACGTTCGAGATGGATATATAGTGCTTGATGTAAATGGTGTTGGTTATCTTCTTGCGGTTACTGACTCACTTCTCTATACCGAAGGAACTCCACTTTCTCTCTACACACACCTCGCTGTTCGAGAAACCGCACTCGATTTATATGGATTTAAAACGCAAGATGAATTTACTCTTTTTGAGGAGTTGATAAAACTTCCAAAGATTGGCCCAAAGACTGGATTACAGATTCTCTCTCAAGCTGACGTGAAAACAATTAAAAAAGCAGTTGCAATGGAGGATCCTTCATATCTATCGAAAATATCTGGCATTGGAAAAAAGAGCGCTGAGAAAATTGTGTTGGGTCTTAAGGATGTACTTGATGTCGATGACCTTGAAGACGCTTCACCTGAGAGTGCGTCGAATGACGCAGATGTTATTGAAACCTTAATAACACTTGGGTATAGCCAAAAATATGCTCTTGATGCGGTGCAAAAAATTCCCAAAGATGTTGAAACGACACAAGAGCGCATCAAACATGCACTTAAATATGTTTCTAATTAAAATATTAGAAAACACAATTGTTTAGACTAAATTTCAATTAACCCTTATACTGAAAGGGTTAATTTTAAAGATATGGACACGATTTTATACTATATACGAAAGTTTATTCCGAACGTACTATTCAAAATACTTCAGCCTCCTTACCACTATATATTCGCAGTTCTTGGTGCAATTTGGTATCGATTCCCTTCAAAAGAAATAATTGTTATTGGTGTCACTGGTACTAAAGGAAAATCAACAGTCGTTGAGCTCATTAATGCAATATTTGAAGGAGATGGAAAGCGTACTGCGGTGTGTGGAACTATCCGGTTTAAGATTGGAGAAAAGAGCGAGCGAAACATGTTTAAAATGACCATGCCGGGGAGATTTTTTATGCAAAGGTTTTTGCGAGACGCTGTGAATAGTGGTTGCGATGTAGCCATCATCGAAATGACTTCGCAGGGAGTGCTCCAGTATCGACATAAATTCATTCATCTTGATGCACTCGTTTTCACTAACCTGTCACCTGAGCATATTGAAGCACATGGTTCATACGAAAAATACATTGCAGCAAAACTTGAATTGGCTCGCCAGTTGGAAAAGTCTTCAAAACGTCCGCGATATATAGTAGCGAACAAAGATGACGAACACGGTGAAGATTTCTTGGAAGCAAAAGTGGAAGAGAGGCTTCCATATGGACTCGATACACTTGAACTACACACCTTGAACAAAGACGATATCAGTCTTGTAAAAGATGGAAGCACTATTCGTGTTCCGCTTGTTGGACTCTTCAACGTCTACAATTCACTAGCCGCTATTACGGTCACTGAAGCGTTTGGTGTTCCAATTAAAACAATTAACACAGCGCTCTCTAACCTCTCTCCAATCAAGGGACGTGTTGAACAATTTAAATCACCAAAAGGAGCAGATAGGAAAGTAACTGCAGTTGTTGATTATGCGCACACTCCAGACTCACTTGAGAAGCTTTATAAAGCATTTGGAAAAGAAAGAAAAATTTGTGTGCTTGGAAATACTGGAGGTGGAAGAGACACATGGAAACGGCCAGAGATGGGTCGTATTGCTGGTGAATATTGTGAACGGGTAATTCTCACCAATGAAGACCCGTATGATGAAGACCCTGAAAAAATTCTTCAAGAAATGGCGCGTGGTATCGAAGATGAATCAAAACTCTCAGTTATTATGGATAGGCGAAGGGCTATTCACACTGCACTTGAAGAAGCGCCTGATGGGAGTGTAGTGATTATTTCAGGGAAAGGTACTGACCCATATATCATGGGTCCGAACAATACAAAGATGCCGTGGAGTGATGCAAAGGTGGTGCAACGAGAAATGCAGGCAATATTTAGTGAGCACCATGAGGAGTAAAAGAGCGCGCTTTTCTAATGACGATAGTGAAACAAAATTACCCCTGCACACACCGACACGTTGAGTGATTCTTTTTCGCCAGACATAGGTATTGCTACACACACATCAGACTTGTTGATTATATCTTCATCAACACCGTCAATTTCATTTCCAAATACAAAAGCGATATCTTTGGTAGGTATGTATGTTTTATAATCAACAGACTTTGGCGTTTGCTCAACAGAAACAACCAGAGTCCCCTCATTCTTTAATTCCTCTATCAATCCGTCCACTTCCTCACATACTTCGTATGGAACAGACTTTGTGGCGCCAAGTGAAGTTTTGAGAATCTTTTCATCCTCTCTTCCAAACCTATCAATCGGTGTTGGGGTGTAACCAGTGAGAAAAATTTTTGACACTCCTGCTCCGTCCGCACTACGGAAAACAGACCCCACATTATGGGCGCTCCGTATATTGTGCAAAATGACATAGCGTTTCATCTTGCTTGTGATGCTACACTATTGTTATCGGTAACACAAAATTATGATTAATGTTTTCCCAATTCTCTTTCTCGCACCACTCGCACATACTATCCTTAGAATTATAGTAGGCTTATTGTATTTGGTGCTCGCTTCGAGACATTTTGAACACCGCATCACACTTACGAATAGATTTTCATTCTCTTTTTTTCCTTTTCCTGCATTCACCGTCTTCTTTTTTGCATGCATTGAGTTTGTTATTGGGTGCATGTTTGTAGCTGGATACTACACGCAAATTGCAGCACTTATTTCAGTAATTTTGTGTATAAAAATCATTCTCCTTTATAAAAAGTTTGGTGGGCAGTATATTCCATCTCGAATGTTTTACACACTCCTTTTTGCAGCATCATTTTCACTTCTTATCACCGGTGCAGGTGCTTTTGCATTTGACTTGCCTATTTAGTCCGCCCACCAGGGCTCGATTCATACAGAATCAGTTCAGGTTGTATGATATTTTTGAAAAATATCGACAACCTCTTCGAGCCCTTAAAATACCTTCTCCCAGAAGGTGTTTTCGTGCGTCCAAATTTCCTTCAAAAATTTGTCCGCCCACCAGGGCTCGAACCTGGGACCGTCAGCTTAAAAGGCTGCTGCTCTACCAACTGAGCTATGGGCGGATGTATTTAATTTTCCCACGCGTATCTCAGATTAAGAAGGGTTGAGAGTGCGGGGCACTTTCTACGCGTCACCTCTGAACTATGGGCGGGTATATTACATTAAGTAATGTGCGCAAAATATAACAATATTATAGTTATTTGTCGACACTTATAAATTAAGTATCCATTCCTCAAACATCTCGTCCATATCCCCTTCTCCTTGATGCGCTTTGTGATAAATTTCTACAAGACTTCTCGAAAGTGCATCCACTTCTCCTTCCTTAAACTTCGTAAGTGCTTTTTTTGCTTTACTGTAGACAAAAGGTTTTTGTCCCGCTTCTTCGGGTGAGCTTGTCTTCTCTGCCAAACGAAGAATTTTAATCTGCCAAAACAACACCCCAATAATTTCTTCTCTCGGTACTCCCTCACTTTCCTGTAGTAGAAGCCACAGTCGTTTCTTGTCTTTTGCGAGAAGCGCGTCGGTAAACGCAAAAACATTGTATGGGCTCTTTTCTTCTATTGAAGCGACTTCTATAAACTCACTATACTTCTGATACTTTTTCTTTATGGGGGCTTTGATTGTCCCTTCAATAATTACAAAAATATTTTCTGATTCACTAAGCTCTTTAAGATTTTTTTCTACCTCAGCATAGAATTCATCATCACTTTGGGGTTCATCAATAAGCACAATTTGTGAGCCACCAAAAAGTGAGGAACTTTCTATAGCGTCCACAACCATATTAGGTGTGTATGTGTCTGCATCAATACGAACAACCTCTTCGTTCTGTGTGTTGAGTTCTCCAATCTTTTTGTGTGCAGCTTCTCGTACCAGCACCGCATCTTTTCCAGTAAAAACACAGAGCATATTATAGAGGTTTCATCGTATTCCAATTAGGGCCAGTTTTGGCGTCAACAAGAAGTGGTACACCTTTTGTCTCTTTTGCACTTAACACATTTTCCATAATTTCTATGATGGTTTTAGTGTGCTTCTTTACTTCATCTTTCTTGATTTCAAACACGAGTTCATCGTGCACTTGGAGCATCATGTGCACATTTTTTGTGAGTTTCTTATCATCTAGGTGTTTGTGAATTCGTACCATCGCAATCCGAATAATATCTGCAGATGTGCCTTGTACTGGCGCATTTATAGCCATACGCTCAGCTTGGGCTCGAATAAATGGTGCGCTTGAGGTAATTCCTGGGAAATGTCTTTTTCTCCCGAAATAGGTTTCAGTGTATCCGTGCGAGCGAGCAAATTCTTTTGTTTCTTCGAGGTATTCAGCTAGCCTTGTGAACGTATTGAAGTATGCATTTAAGAATTCTTGCGCCTCAGCACGTGACGTCTCACCTCCTAAGTTCAAACGGAGTGCATTTACCCCCATACCATAGAGAATACCGAAGTTTATTACTTTAGCTCTTCGTCTCATTTCTCTTGTTACCTCATCAGGCCTTACATTAAAAACACGTGACGCAACTCCTGCGTGCACATCTTCACCGCTTTTGAAGATTTCAATCATACTTGTATCACCTGAAAGAAACGCTGCGACGCGTAGCTCCATTTGTGAGTAGTCAATGGCAACCATTTCATAACCTTTGTCTGCAACAAACGCTCCACGTATTTCTCTACCTTCTTCAGTTCTAATAGGAATATTTTGAATATTAGGGTCTTTTGAAGCCATGCGTCCTGTGGTGGTCCCTGCTTGAAGAAATGTTGTATGGATACGACCGTCCTTCCCAACCAACTTCGGAAGAGCGTCGATGTATGTCGATACAAGTTTTTGAATCTCGCGATAACGAAGCACTTCATCAATAATCGGATGCATATCCTTCATCTTCTCGAGCTCAGATTCTTTAGTAGATCGCTGGCCAGTCGCTGTTGTTTTTTGGTTTTTTGGCTTAAGTTCGAGTGTGTCATACAACACTTCACCAAGTTGTTTTGGGGAATTGATATTAAAATCGACACCAGCATGCTTATAAATGCTCTTTTCAAGTTTTGAGATTTCCTTATGAATTTTTGTTGAAAGTGTTTCAAGATGTTTTACATCGACCTTTACACCAACACCCTCCATAGTAGTAAGCACTTCCATAAGCGGGAGCTCTATATCTCTATACACATCCATAAGTCCTTCTTTCTCAAGAGATGAAAGAATATGTCTTTCAATCGCATCAAAATCTTTGAGTTCATGTTGCCTTCCATACTGCTCCAAATCCTCATAACTAGGGTTTGTGGTGTCAGACATGAGAAGCCAAAGACCAATCCCGGCTTTCTTCACGCGAAGTGTATCAATTTCATCATCAACGAGAGATTCTTCAGCAACCTCCACATTGAAAAGTGTTTGCATCCTCCCTGCGAGAGTTCGAAAACCAAGTTCACTAAATAGTTTGAGTACCTTTTCAACATCAAGTGACTCTCTCCATGAATGTTTCGGGAGGGTAAATGTTATTGGCGCATCGGTGCGGATAGTTGCAAGCATTTTTGAAAACTCTGCTTCCTCTTCTCCATTTTTAAGGAGCTCCACCATACGTGGTTTAAGACCAATCTTCTCGAGCGCTTCACCATCTTTTTTGAGCGCTTTGTATATTCCTTCAATTGTTTTAAAGTTGAGAATAAGTTCGGTCGCAGTTTTTTCACCAACACCTTTTATGCCTGGAATGTTATCAGACGGATCACCTCGAAGCCCTTTGAAGTCTGGTACTTGTGTTGGTCCAAACCCAAACCGTTCAAGAACTTTTTTCTCATTGTATAAAATTGTGTCATTAATCCCTTTTTTGAGTGTGTATACAAGCACGCGCTCATCATCAACAAGTTGAAGTGTATCCATATCTCCTGAGGCAATGATGATTTGAAGGTTTTTGTCTTTCTTTGTTTGGTGGGCTATGGTGCCAAGAATATCGTCTGCTTCAAAACCTACGTGTTCATATATAGGAACATCAAATGCCTCGAAAATATCTTTTGAGCGTATGATTTGCTCCACAAGTGAGTCGTCAGTTTTAGAACGACCTGCTTTATATTCTTTATATACCTCATGACGGTATGTTGGTTCAGGAAGGTCATAGCATGCAATGATATGGTCAGGTTTGAGTTCTTCAATAATCTTAAGGAGCATTGCAACCACTCCATAGAGCGCGCCTGTTGGTTCACCTTTAGGTGAAGAGAAGTCTGGGAGCGCATGGTAGGCACGATGGAGAATAGCATGTGCATCGAGGAGCACTACTTTCTTTATGTTTTCTTTTTTGCTCTTTTTAGTAGGCATAGGTTATGTCTCTCGATTCATCTGGGTTTATGGTAAAAGAAATTGAAATTTTATTTTCAGGTAAGAGTTTTTCTACACGCTCTGGCCACTCAATACAGATGATTCTATGAGGGTCGTGAAGAAATTCCTCAAGCCGCAACACTTTCATCTCTTCAATATCTTCAATTCGGTACGCGTCGATATGGGTGAGTATTGGAAAGTTTGTATGTGTTGTTTTGTACGACTTCATGATTGCAAAGGTTGGACTAGTGATTTCTTCTTGTACACCCAATGCTTTCCCCAACTCTTTTACAAACGATGTTTTTCCAACCCCTAAATCACCTGAAAGTGCCATTACAACTGCTTGCTCGCTTATTGAAAGTTTTTCCAGAATCTCTTCTGCCAAACTCGCAAGCTCAGGTATCGAATGAATTGTTTTAGTTCCCTCCACCATTTCATCCATAATACCATTATTAGAAAAACACACCTCTTGCATAAAAATAAAAAAATAGCCGATTGAAAAACAAGGTTTTTCAATCGGCTATCGAGTAGATACCTTCCTTAGAAAGAACTACCACCCATTTCTCCACGATTTCCCAGTCTGTTTGTGTGTCGAACCAAAAACTGGGCGCGAAGAATGTGTCGGTCGAATCGGTGCACCTCGCGTCCGCATACCAGCACCTGCTCGAACTCCAACGGTTACCCGTTGGGTGTTGCGGTTCCGGCAGTAGGCACTGCGATTGTAACGATGGCAATCTTCGTACCGAAGAACACGATTCCCACCGTACGAGCGAACTCGCACATCAGCGCGAGCGCAACCACCAACTTGTATAAAACCCAGTACGACAGCGCCGTGACATTCACGGACACCCGCAGCTTTCCCTCGAGTTGAAGAAAAACGGGTGTCAGCTGATGCTGAAGCGCTACCGAACATAAGTGTTACCGCAACAAAAAGTATTGCGTAGCTTATTGGGCTTATCCTATAACTAGGCATATTGACCTCCTTCGGTCGTCAATGAACTATACTTACATGATACCATCATTTTTAATAAATGTCAATATACCTCTTTTGTAAAAGAAAAAGCCGGTTTATCGCTTTCGCGTAAACCGGCTTAAATGTTACCTTTCTTGGACGCACCCAACGCTCGTATTCGAGCGTTTCCGTCCAGGTTGCTCAATAGCCCTCACATTAGCATGTAGCGCTATTGGATCTGGGCACATCCCATCAATTGCACCGATTCGGTTCTCAACCACTGGTTGAAGAACAGGTGGAATGTTGTACGCCTCGAATGAGTGATAGGTCACACATGAGGCTGTACTGAGTAGTATAGATACAAGTAGAACAAACCTCATATGCACATCTCCTTAATTACGTTGACGGTTTCTTCCAGGAATGCATTCGATACCACGGTATGCACTGATAGTATATCCAGCGTCTGAGCGACCACGTGTACCGGACTCCATAGCATCACCATCTAAGATAAAACCTGGAGGACACTGTCCATCGCCCATCCGCTCTCCTTTTCGAATCATGCGCTCCATAGCACCACTGAAGAGTACATCTTCAACGTATGCACCAGCATCTTCCGGCGCTTCTGGAGGTTCTGGTGTTTTTGTAGAACCACAGGCGGCAACCAGGAGAGAAAGTGACGCGACGAGAAAGATATTTTGAATTTTCATGTTTGCCTCCTTTGGCAAATTTGGGAACAAAAGTGATTTTTTCAAACCACCATATAAGTAATATTATAGCATAATCACATTATTTGTCAATAGTAATATATGGGTGTACATATAGCTTTTCCACCCTATTCCTCGTGCTACTATTAAAGAAATATGCCACAGTTCGATGACACACAAATGAACGCCACCCTTCAAGGTTTGCACGAAAAGGAGGAGGAACGACTCACCGAAACACTTGCTCCTAAGTACGGTCTTCCGTATATAAATCTCCATACTGTTATGGTTGATTCTGAGGTGGTAAAAATGATTCCTGAAGCAGATGCGCGTAAAGCAGAGCTTGTTGCGTTTGCATCTGAAAATGGAGTTATTCGTGTTGCGGTGCGGAACCCAAAAAACCCAGATGTTGAGTTTGTTACTAAACCACTTAACACTGAGGAGCAAAAAGTTGAGTTGTATCTGGCAACACAAAATGGGATAGAAAAGGTTTGGGAATGTTATAAAAAAGCGGCAAAACTACAAGCAACTGAAGGGGGTATGCTTGATATTGATCCAGAACTTATCAAGCAGTTTATCGACCAAGTTGAAACTCATCTTGATGTTGCGACAAAGCTATCAGAAATTTTGCGAGACAAGAGTCCGCGACAAACTAGTCTTCTTATTTCTATTGTTTTTGGTGGCGCGCTCGCCCTTAAGGCGTCTGACATCCATATTGAACCTGAAGCAGAAACAGTGCGTGTGAGGTACCGTATTGATGGTGTGCTTCGAGATATCTCAAATCTCGACAACAACTCCGCCAAACATTTAACTCAGCGAGTGAAGCTTTTGGCGGGCACTAAGCTTAATGTCACCAAAGAAGCGCAAGATGGTCGTTTTACGTTTGATTTGGGTACTCGAGAGGTTGAGGTTAGAACGTCAGTAATTCCAGGGGCGTATGGTGAATCGCTTGTGATGCGACTTCTTGACCCAGACTCTTCAAGTTTTAAGATTGAAAATTTGGGTATGAGTGCTCGTATTCATGAAGTTATTCTTGAAGAGCTTGAACGTCCAAATGGAGCAATTGTGACAACAGGTCCAACTGGTTCTGGTAAGACGACTGCGCTTTATTCTTTCCTGCTTCATATTCACACTCCTGATATTAAAATTATTACCCTTGAAGATCCTATTGAATACAAGCTTCCTGGAGTGGTGCAAACACAAGTAGAAAAAAATTATTCCTTTGCAAGTGGGCTCCGCACCATCTTGAGGCAAGACCCTGATGTTATTCTTGTGGGTGAAATTAGAGACAAAGAGGTTGCTACGACAGCTATGCACGCTGCGCTTACTGGCCACCTTGTCTTCTCTACACTTCATACAAATAGTGCCGCGGGGGCTATTCCACGTCTTGTTGATATGGGAATAGAAGCACAAACTATTGGGAGTGCGTGTAATATTTTCCTTGGACAACGTCTTGTTCGTAAACTTTGTGACTCATGCAAAGTAGAGAGGCAAATAACCACTGAAGAAAAAAAGTTAGTTGAACGAATCCTTGAACAACCTGTTGCAATTGATTCAATATTTGAAAACAAAGGATGTGATGTTTGTGGAGGAAGTGGGTATGTGGGGAGAATTGGTGTTTTTGAAGCTGTTCGTATTGATGAAAAAGTTGAAGAAGCTATTCTTAAGGATACCCGAGAGACTTTTATCAAAGAAGTTGCCAAACATCAAAATATCCCATCTATGCAACAAGATGGTTTGATGAAGGTATTGGCAGGAATCACTTCACTCGATGAGGTTACCAGAGTCCTCGATTTGTACTCCCTCGAATAAAAACAACTCGCGGTGCGAGTTGTTTTTATTCGAGAACGTCTCGAGTATTCGGTCAATATAAACTTTTTATGACCTATGTTATATTCGATTAAATCGTTCTGCAGAAGTTGTTTTTAGACATCGAGTATATAACCCTCTAAGTAATAGCTTCCGTAAGAAAGTGACTCTCCAAAACTGAGAAATACCTCAGTGGTCACACTCAAAGGTGGGTACCAAAATACCCTCGTCTTGAGAACCAAGTATTGCTTAGAGGGTTATCGACTCGATAACCGATTAATTTCTTTAAAAGAAAAAACACTCAAGGTTTCCCTTGGGTGAATGAACGAATTGCTCCTATTCTAGCATACTATACTTTTTTGTCAACCTTTTAGGTTGATTTTTTATAGTTATTTCAACTGTTCTCAAGTGGATTTTTAGGATACAATGGAACTAATTATGGCAGAAAAAGCTGAAAATAAGCCAGATTTTAAAAAAGAAGGCTCTGGGAATTTGGACCAAACACTTCGCCCACACACGTGGGATGAGTATATTGGGCAATCTAAAATCAAAGAAAACTTACGTATTCTCCTTACTGCAGCACGGGAGCGTGGGCATGCAGCAGAGCATATTCTTCTCTATGGACCTCCTGGGCTTGGTAAAACCACACTTGCGCACCTCATCTCTAAAACACTCGGTACTAACATGCGAACCACCTCTGGACCCGCAATTGAGCGTGTAGGAGACCTTGCAGCAATCCTTACTAATCTCTCTCCTGGCGATGTGTTGTTTATTGACGAGATTCATCGTCTTTCAAAATCGATTGAGGAGGTGCTCTACCCTGCTATGGAATCGGGTGTGCTTGATATCATAATTGGAAAAGGTCCATCAGCAAGAACGGTGCAACTTGAGCTTCCTCCATTTACACTTGTTGCAGCGACGACGCGTATTTCACTTCTCTCTTCCCCGCTTCGTTCGAGGTTTTCAGGAGGAACGTTCCGGCTTGAGTTTTATAGCACAGAAGAAATTGCCCAAATCTTAAAACGTTCAGCAGAGATTCTTGAGGTTCCTATGGACGAGGAGTTACTTCTTACTATTGCGTCTCGTTGTCGCGCAACACCTCGGACCGCAAACTACCTTCTCAAACGATGTCGTGATTATGCCCAAATTGAAAATAAAGATATTTCAGAAGAAATTATTGGAAATACGTTTTCACTTCTTGAAATCGACTCATTAGGTCTCACTCGCCCTGACCACATCTTACTTTCAACTCTTATTGATAAGTTTAAAGGTGGTCCAGTGGGTCTTAATACACTCTCAGCTGCTACTGGTGAGGAAGTTTCCACTATTGAAGATGTTATTGAACCATATCTTATTAGACAAGGACTTGTAGAACGCACGCCGCGTGGTAGAGTAGCTACGAGTGAGGCTATTACTCATATGGAAACATGTGGTATCTAACAAAAAATAAGTATGTCAGGACATAATAAATGGTCAAAAATTAAACATAAAAAAGCAGCAACTGATGCACAGAAGAGCAAAATTTTTTCTAAACATGCTGCACTTATTAGTATTGAAGTAAAAAATGCTGGTGGTGATGTAAATGCATCAAATGTACTGGCTGCAGTTGAGCGTGCTAAAAAGGATTCTATGCCGAAAGACAATATTGATCGTGCACTTAAAAAAGGAAGTGGTCAGGACGGCTCAACAATGGAAGAGGTTGTGTTTGAAGGATATGGTCCAGCAGGTGTGGCCTTACTTATCAAGGCGGTCACTGATAATAACAACAGAACTGCTGCAGAAATGAGACACCTTTTTTCAAAAGCTGGGTATGACCTTGGTACACCTGGGTCTGCTGCTTGGGCATTTACAAAAACTGATGATGGGTACGCTCCGACCACACCAATGGAACTTGATGACGTGAATGGTGAGAAACTTGCGGATTTTATTGAAAAACTCGAAGAGCAAGATGATGTGACTGATGTGTTTACCACCGCTGACTCTCCAGAGTAGATTAAACCGCCAATCTGGCGGTTTAATTTTTAAGATATAATCTTTATATGAAAGTTTTAGGAATTGACCCTGGATACGATAGGGTTGGAGTTGCGCTTGTGGAACGGAGTAATAACTCGGAGGAAGTTTTATATTCATGTTGCATTGAAACAAACTCAGATGATGAATTGTTAAAGCGAGTGTTTGAAGTAGGAAGTGCTGTTGAGAAACTTTTAAAGAAATATAGCCCTGATTTAGTTGCTGTTGAAACACTCTTTTTTAATAAAAATGTGAAAACTGCTATAGGGGTGGCGCAAGCGCGTGGTGCAGTGGTTTTTGCAGCTAAACAAAATGGATGTGAGGTGGTTGAATTTGGTCCACAAGAAATAAAGGTGGCAATTACAGGTTATGGTAAAAGTGATAAATTTGCAGTGATAGATATGGTAAAACGTTTGGTTAAAAATGCTCCTAAAGAGGCACTGGACGATGAATATGATGCAATCGCGGTGGGTGTAACAGCTTTGGCACACCACCGCAAAATATAGGAAGAAAACCTATTGCAGAAAGTATTAACTTTTGATACAACATACGAAATAAATTTAAACGTAATCATATATATATGTTCCTAGAAGTTACACATGTCCGAGAAGAAGAGGTGGATGACACAAATCTTGATGATGATTTAATTGATGAATTTGATGAAGTGGATGATGATGACTTAGAAGAGGATGAAGATTCTGATTCTGAGGAAGAAGAGGAAGAGGAAGAGGAAGAGGATGAAAATCTTATTGATGAAGCTTTTGGGATGGATGATGATGTGGAGGATGTTGATTACGACTCTTTTGATGATAAAGATGATATGTAAAGTGAGTAAACAAGCGTAGCAACTATTGTGAACTTTCATAGAAAAATGTAGGGAAGTTTAAGGACAGAGCGAAAAATTTTCCACGTTTTATTGAAAAGTGTTGAGTTATATCGCTAAAGAAAAAAACCGCCTCTATGCGGTTTTTTGTTTATGGCATTAATTTTACAAACCTTCTTTTTCCTATCTTAAGTACAGTTTCTTTGGTTACTGATTTTGGAAATTCTGAAAGTTTCTCTTCAGTCTCCACATTTCGAACACCACCAGCTTCAAGTAACCGTCTTAACTCTGATTTTGAAACAATCACTTCTTTTTCAATAAGTGAATCGATGTAATCTTTTTTAATTTCCATAACCTCTTCTGGCACTTGGTTTCTTTGGAATGTGTCAACAAAATGTCGCTCTCCTTCATTAGCACCTTCTTCACCGTGATACATTTTTGTAAGCTCATATGCGAGGCGCATTTTTACATCACGTGGATTTGTTTTGTTTTTTAAATCCTCTTCCATTGAGTTAATTTCACTTATTGGGACACGTGTGCACATGGTGAAATAGGTGATTATTTCTTCATCTTGCACCGTCATTACTTTCCCATACATATCCTTCGCGTCCATAGAAAGGTGGATGGTGTTCCCCCAACTTGAACTCATTTTTCTTCCATCTGTCCCATTAATAAGTGTGGTCATAAGAATATTTTGTGGCTCTTGGTCAAAGTGAGGTTGGAGTGTGCGGCCCGCAAGGAGATTGAATCGTTGGTCTGTTCCCCCAAGCTCCACATCTGCCTCAACCGCAACGCTGTCGTATCCTTGCATAAGAGGATAAAGAGTCTCTCTAAGAGATACTCGTTTCCCAGCATCAAGCCTTCTTTTAATATTGTCCCGAGCTATAAAATCAGCGACTGAAAAAAGGTCTGCATGTTCCCCAATTTCACGATAGGTTAGTTTTTCTAACCATTCAGAGTTGTACCTGAGTTCAACTTTTTGGATATCTAAAATTTTTCCAGCTTGATTGAAGTAGTTTTGTTTATTTTCTTCCACCTCTTTTTTTGTAAGCATTGGTCGCTCACTTTCTTTATCAGATGTGTCACCAATAATCCCAGTAAAATCACCAACAATAAAAACAATAGTGTGGCCAAGTTCTTGAAAATCTTTTAGTTTCAAGAGTGGGATAGAGCGACCGATGTGTATATTTGGGCTTGTGGGGTCAATACCGAGTTTTATTCGGAGTCGTTTGCCTGAAAGAAGTTTTTCTTTTAAGTCATCGTGGTGAATAACCTCAACCACACCACGTGTGAGTAGCTCATGTATCTTCTCAGTATTTGTATCTACCTTCATAGTACTCCGATAATAGCATATATTAGGGTTTTAAACTCTTGTTTGAAGTGGTATTTAATTGGTTTTGGATTATCTAAAGTGGTGCTAGTATGTCTCTATGAGAAAAAGTCGACGATTTGCCCGTTGGTTAAAAAAACACTTAAAAGAACTGGTTATTGATGTGATAATTGGTGTTGTTGTTATTGGTTTTATTGGTGCTGGTGCGTTATTTATTTGGGTTGCAACCCTTGATGTTCCTGACCTCTCTTCATTTGATGAGCGAAAGGTACAACAATCAACAAAAATTTATGACCGCACAGGTGAGGTTCTGCTCTATGACCTTCACCAAGACATTAGGCGCACTATTGTTCCGTATGAAAATATTTCTCGGCATATAAAAAATGCCACTGTCGCAATTGAGGATGACACTTTTTTTGAACATGGTGGTGTGCGTCCTCTTGCTATCTTAAATGCTGCGTACGATAACTTTATTGGAGGAAACCTTCTTGGTGGTCGTGGCGGATCAACAATCACTCAACAAGTGATTAAAAATTCAGTGCTTGAGCGCGATAAAACAATTGCGCGAAAAATAAAAGAACTTATCTTATCAATACGACTTGAGCAAGTTCTCACAAAAGATGAAATTTTGGGTCATTATTTAAACGAATCTCCTTATGGTGGGACTATTTATGGTGTTGAGGAGGCAAGTCTTTCATTTTTTGGTAAAAATGCATCAGATGTAACTTTGGCTGAGGCTGCGTA
>Ga0181593_10001592_pt1 | contig 20653 bp, 30 predicted proteins | sample 071ome_19_FD_133756 | JGI IMG/M metagenome (GOLD analysis project Ga0181593, IMG submission 133756) | Coastal salt marsh microbial communities from the Groves Creek Marsh, Skidaway Island, Georgia - 071413AT metaG (megahit assembly) | ecosystem: Environmental > Aquatic > Marine > Intertidal...
AAGGGGCGTGAAGTACACACCCCGCACTGCCGCAGAGGTTGTGTTTGACGATGCCGCAGCGTCTGGCGGTGGCAGGGCGGTATTCAATACCAAGGGCACTGAGAACAGGGCCAGAGAGCAGTACCTAAAAACAGTAGGGGGAACGGTCGATCTTCGCGAGATTAGCCTGCTGCCGGAAATAGATGACTTTAGTCGCAATCCGGAAACCACAGTGACTATAGAGCAGGCTGGCGAGGCAATTAGAAAATGGCACCAGACAAAGCATGGCCCACAAAATAGGTTTGTGCCTCCTCCGCAGGACGGCCCGGGATACCTACTGACCAAAGAGCAGTCGGAAAAGATCGCCTCATTTATGAAGCGACTTGACCCTCGGCGAGATGGCGGGACGCCGGTATTCAGCGAGCATCCACTGACCGCGCAGACGAGACTGATTGTCAGTCAGGCAGAGAAGCGCGCGAACGCAGAGCATCTGTACAAGAGCATTGCTGAACACGCCGTCAACATGGAGAGAGGCGCAACAACCGGACGGACGCAGACCATCAAGCAGGCAATGCAGAAAATTGCAGCAGAGACAGGATTGAAGTCTGGCAAGAACGATCAGCTGCTGCCTACCGTCGAGCTAAATATAAAGAACGAAATAGCGAAGGCACTCGGAGTTGCCTACGACACTATCGACTTAGATAAGATGACGGTAAGCGACGATGCTGTTAATCGTCTCCTGCGAATCAATGACTACTATGCCAAGCCCGCAGCACAAGCAGAGATCAGCAAGTTCTTTGATACTATAACTAGCCTATTCAAAGGATTTGTTTTATTTTGGCCGAGTCGCTTCGTACGCGATTTCTATAGTAACGCATACTCACTGTTCCTTGAGACTGGCGATGTGGCTGGCACTGCCGTGGGCATGAAAGCTGCCGCCAACATACTGTCGGGAGAGTTTTACAAGGCAGTGCCGCAGTTGCGGGCCATCCCAGCATATGCACATATCGTTGACGATACTGCTCTGCGGCAGCGGTTCATGGAGGACTTGGCGGCTAGCGGAGTGTTGTCAACCCTAGCATCCTCCGACCTGACAACAGCAACCCGCTCTGGGATTACAAACCAGCTTGTGCCGGGGATGCAGCGGCAGACACTCGGCACAGCACTAAGCGAGCTTGGACAAAATTGGTCTAAGTTCAATCAGTTCGGTAATGCACGGGATATGAAGCCGTTCGGCATCCCGCTCGTAAAAGACGCAATGGAAACAGGGAACCCACTGCTGCGAACTCAGGAGTCGCTATCCAATTTCATCGACAGTCAGGCTAGGCTCGGGGGATACATCACGCTGCTCAAGAATGGGGTGACTAGCGACGAAGCGAGTCGCCGCATCACAGAGAGCCTCGTTGATTACGGTAGTTTGACTACTATGGAGCGCACCTATTTTAGAAACATTTTCCCGTGGTGGGCATACAATTCCAGAATCGGCAAGTATGTAGTAAAGAACCTCATGGAGAACCCGGGCGGCAGATACGCCCAAACGATAAGGGGGATGAATACCATCCAGCGTCCTAACGAGGACGTTTATGTGCCGGAGGCTTTGCGGCAACAATTCGCTATTCGCGCGCCCAGCGGATCAACAGAATACGAGACCTATTACAAGGACATCGACCTCCCCGGCATCGACGTTTTGAGTCTTTTCTCGCCGAAGCCAACATCAATGGGAACACTGTCTGCTACAGCGCAGAACATCGGCCAGCAGCTTAACCCCTTCCTGAAGACCGCAGCCGAGCAGATTTCGGGAACAGACTTCTTCTCGCGCCGCCCACTGAACGAGGCGATCACTCCATTCGACCGGATGATGAAGGGACTGGGTGTCACGAAGCGGGACAACGAGTACGGGCAGCTAGGGAGATTCATCCAGCTCATACCGGGAACCTCGCGACCGATAAATCTGGCGGGCGGTCTGTTAGACGAACGGCTAACATTACCTGACCGTCTGCAAAAGCAGGCAATCAACCAGCTAACCGGGGTCAAGAGACAGGACGTTGATAAGCAGTGGCAGTTGAATGATGCGAGCCGCGCACTGCAAGATCGACTGGAAGGGTGGACTAGGAGCAAGACCATCACGAGCGTTCCAAAGGAACTAATACCGCTCATGCCCGAAGGCTCTCAGGAACTCGCAGAACTGCAACGCATAATTGCATCGCGCTACGCAAAGCAAAGCAGGGAAAAGGCCAAGGAGAAAGAGGCCGAGAAGCGTACGAATCAGTGGCGCAGCGGCACGGCATTTGACAGCGGGGTATCGTTCTGATGAACCCAATGAATGAAGCAGCACGCAGATACGGAGCCCCCGTGCTTCAGGGCCTTACCGAAGAGGCTGGCAAAATAAAGCAGGAATACCTAGCGTCGGGCGGCAATCCAGAGGACGTTATAAGTCCGGAGCGTTACAGGGCCGCCGCAGCTAATCCGATGTCGCTAGCGCAGCGGCCTCCGGAGCAGAGGAAAGACGGCAGCATCGCAGCAGGTTACGTCCCGCCTGACGTTGCGCTCGACATGGGACTTGTAGAGAAGAGGGCCGTGCCAGCCGTTACGCAATCCCTGCTAGACGGAATGCACACAGTCAGCAGCGGGGTGGACAGAGATGGAGTTGGATTTGCCATAGGGCGAATGCCAGACGGACAAGTGGTCAAGAGGAAAGTCCGATGAGAAATGTGATCCAATATGTGCGACGAGACATTCTCCCGCTCCCGCCGAGCAGCAACGATGTTCGGGTGGCCGGTGCGCCTGACACTTACCGCATGACGCAGATCGCCCTTGAGGCAAGCCAGCGCCAGCAGGAGCGAATGCTGGCTCGCCAGACGCGTCAGGCCGGATTGTCTAGTTCGGCGCCCAGAAAAATAAGTACACCGTACCCAAGTGTTCCCAGCTCGCTAACAGTTTTTAATATCCCCGTGAGGTAAGCCCCATGAACCCGCCCAACAACCCAATGATGAACTCAGGCCCAATGCGACCGCAAGCAAAGCCGCAGGGTGTCGGATCGCTAATGAGCCCCGAATTTCAGAACCGAGACCGGAGCGGGTATGAGCCTTTGGTGCAGGCCAGCCCAGCGCAACTAATGACAAAGGAGTTTCAGAACCGAGACCGGAGCGGATACGAGCCTCTGATGTCCGAGAGCAAATCCATTTATCCTTCCTTCAATAGCCAAGCGCAGTCGCGCGACCAGAACAACATTGCGCAGTTGCGGTCTATGTTATTCAACGCGCCCGCGCGCGCGCCCGTTCCGCAACAACCCGGCCCGGCTGGGGGCGAGCAGGCCGCTTCAGCTAACCCAATGGGCGACGAGATAGAGAACTACTTCAGGTCAATGATGGGAGGCCAGCGGTAATGATCGACCATGCCGCGCGCTTTAAGCAGATGATGGAAAGAGCCGCCCCCAACGGCGTGCCTCTTCGTCTGCTTAACGGATTGCTGGAGCCGCCTGTTGTGGAGGGCGCCCAACCACTGCCCAACAAGCCAGCCAACGCACCCGCCCCATTCCGGCGCGAGCCGAGGCAAGTCGCAGAGCCGCCCAAAGCACCAGAGCCAAGGAAAACACGGAGCGTACTAAAGAAGGAGAAGAGGAAATGAGCGAGAAGGGTGGAGATCGCGTTCGCAAAGCAAAGGGCGGGGCATGGACACGGAAAGAGGGCCAGAACCCTAGCGGTGGATTGAACGCCAAAGGCCGTGCATCCTACAATCGCGCCACTGGAGGGAACCTAAAGGCCCCACAGCCCGAGGGCGGCAGCAGGAAGAAGTCGTTCTGCGCACGCATGAAGGGCATGAAGAGCAAATTGACCAGCAAGAAAACTGCTAATGATCCGGACTCCCGAATAAACAAAAGCCTTCGCGCATGGAAATGTTGATGGAGTTTCGTGCCACATACAGGCACGGCCCGCACTGGTTTGTCGATGTCTACAAGGAGCCTGACGCAGAGCGGTACTGGATATTCCGTTCTCGCGACGGACTGCGGGGCGAGCAGGACACGGCAGATGCACTGCACCCTGAACCGTACAGATTTATGCCGACATGGAAAAAGGCAAAGTGGTTTTACGACCACTTCGGCGGCTGATGAAAGAGTTCCCCAAACAACTAATGGAGCAGTTCAAAGCGCCTAACCTTATTAGGCAGCTTCGAGCTTCGCTTCGCATGGCACAGCCGCCTAGCGTGAAGCCCGCCGAATTAGTCCCTAGCCCAGCAGTGCAGCGAGCCACGCCCAAACAGAACAGGTCTGGCTGAACTCGCCTACGGCAGTCATCCGCATGGACAGATTTGGTCAATGCAGATTTAGCCGATAGCAGGAGGCCCTTCCCAGTGCCGACTGAGGGTCTGGTCGATGTAGTGCTTGTAGACCAGCGAGGGACTGCTGTGCTGTAGGTACGCGCTGGCAGACCCGGGCTGTCGATTTTCCAGCATCGTCGCACAGGATCGCCGCAAAAACTTAGAGCTGCCAGTGAACCCGTGCCGATCCAGAAACTTACGCCAAGCCACGAACGCCCGCCGTCTGGTTAGGCGATGCGTGAACAGCGAGCCGTCCGGACTGTGATCGAGAGTTGCGCGTATCAGCTTCTCAGTGCGGGCCGACACTGGTCGCGTCAGCGCTTTGCCAGTCTTCCCGGCAGTTGTCATCACCCAGTTGCCACGAATGTTTTCTGAAGTGAGGGTGTAGATGTCGGTGAACCGCATGGCAGTCTCGTAGCCGATGCCAATCCACAGCGGTAGCCATTCGCTCACCAGCGGATTAGCCAGCCCGCCACAGGCAGAATCGTCTTGATCGGCGCAACGCGAAAGGCGAGTCAACTCCTCAAGCGACCACGCCTTGACCGGAGGAGAAACCGGATTGATTTTCGCTATCCTATCGGGAGGCGTTTTAACCAGACCTTCCTCGTATGCGTACCTCCAAATCGTTAAAAGTTCCCGACGAAAGTTGTGTGCAAAAATTTTTGATTTTGCTGTTGACAACTTTTTCAGCAGTTGGTTTACTCCCGCACGCGTCAGGGAGCCGGAAGAGATTCCGGCATCCCCGGCGACCCGAGCAGCCCTCAAAAGGTTAGACTCGTACCCAGTTGAGCAGTCCCTTTCGGATAGGTACTGAGCAGCAATTTCTTCCAGCTTCATGTCGATAAGCCCCTAGAAACAACTTCAATCGCATGACTAACTCTTGCACCGATTTGCCCAGCGTCAAACCTTTCCCCGACAATCAGCTTCCCAAGCTGGATGTCGAGGGTTCAAGTCCCTTCGCCCGCTCTGAAGGCGGCAGTCCTGTTCTCGGTGTGCTTGAAGAGAGAATCTTCGATGCCATCGTCTGTCATACCCGAGCCGAAATTTATCACGGCTGGCCGGAGGTTAGCTGTAGCCAGCTAAAGAGCCTACGGGATTCCTCAACCTCCTTCTACCATCGCTTTGAGTGCGATCAACCGGAACAATCGTCCACTACAAAGAAGGCGTTTGCGTTCGGGACAGTTCTGCACGACTGGCATGAACTAGGAGCGGACGAGTTCTGGAGAAGGGTGCGGGTTGCGCCCGAGCATCTTTGCACGGCGACTGGCGCGTTCGGCGCAAAGACAAAGGACTGGCTTAGTGACCTTGATCCGGAGGCCATCCCACTAAGCACCGCCGACGAGAAGCAGTTGCGGTATCAGACCGCCGAGATTCTCAAGAACAGAGCGGCAGTCAAGCTACTTGAGAACGCCGTAGACAAGGAGTTCAACGTCCGCTGGCAGTGGGGCCACCACCAGTGTCGGTGCCGAGTGGACGGCGCAACGGCCACCACCTTCTACGACTTAAAGACCACACGCGAGAAAAACATTCTCAAAGATTTTGGTCGGTCGGTGGATATGTACGGCTACCACTTGCAAGCGGCCTACTACGGCCAAGCCGCCAAGGCGATGCAGTGGACAGATGAGCCGATGCAGTTCGTCGTTACCAGCACGGTATATCCCCACCACTGCGAGGTGGTGGTGCTGCCGCCGCATGTCATGGAGGAAGGGCGGCGCGAGTGCCGTCGCCTGTTAAACGAGTTGGAGGGGAGGAGGAGTTTCGGGCAGTGGGTTCCCTCAACCTACGGAACAGTTCACACGCTGCGCTGCCCATCCATAAGGAGAAGGAAATGAGAATCCCAAGCGGGCTGGCGAACGCCAGCATTTCATCTGAGTGTTCAATCGAGCAGGGACAGATTGCTCTTGCGATGTGCAAGGCCCAGTGCAAGTTCACGCCAGTTGTTCGGACGCTCACTGGAATTGACGAATTTGGAAATGAGTACCTCTACGCCGGTCTTGATGCGATGCAAGATGTCTATCGCCTGCCTCTTGCAGAAAACGGTATCTGCGTGGACTGCTCGATAGTTACTCGTGGAGACCGGGAGGCCGTGCAGTACAAGCTGACGCACGCCGAGTCAGGCCAGTGGAAGGCGAGTGTCTGCTTTATCCCACCAGAAGATTGCCACAGCGCAGACAGCAAACTGTCCTTCATGTTTCGCATGAGAAAGCCCTTGATCGGGATGCTCCTCGACTTGTCAAGCCGAGGAGAGATCGAGGAGCAGAAGGTTGTCGAGAGCGACCAAGAGGAGGAGCAGTCGCAGACCTTCACTATCGCCATGCAATCAATCATTGACGCGCCGACAGCCGACAGGCTTTCCGCACTGGGCAATGCCATAAAGGATCGAGTGAAGGACAAGTCTTTGACGAGGGCACAGTCTGCCCAACTCAACAAGATGATCGAAGAAAGAAGACTTCAACTAGAAGAGGTGACAGCATGATGCCAAGCGAAGAACTGTTCGCAGCCAAGGCGAGGCTCGTTCGATCTGCGGAACTGGCCCTAGCAATCTCAGGGCTAGGCGGCGAGGAAAAGCTGGAGTTTGAGCCCCGGGAATACGCCGAGGCAATCGCTTGCCTAGCCTCCATGCCAGATGACCTTAGTGCAGTGCTTGCCGAGCTAGATGTTTTGCGGGGCATGTTCGACGAGTCAGTAAAAAACTTCCTAACAAACGGCATTTCCAAGGAGGGACGCAATGACGCTGGGCAGAAGAAGCCGCGAAAGAAGAAGGACATTCCGACCGCTACCGATCCAGAACAGACTGATGCAAGCGTCGGTGAGGCCGGTGCTGATGTCCGATCTGGTGGCGCAGTGTCAGGAGAACAGCCTGTCAGTGGTGGCGAGTCGGAACAGGATGACAACCCACCAACTAATAGCCGACCTAGAGGACGCCGGGGTTCTGGGAAACGAACACCGAGACCCAAGTCCGGAGGAGATCAGAGAAAGGGCGAGGCAGATTAGGGAGGAAGGTTTTGGTCAGGCCGCGCCTTGGACTGAAGAGCAGTTTCAGGCGCGCTGGATTGGTTTCTCGCGACAAGATGGAGGCGTGTTGTGAGTGAGTTTCTGTTCGATCTAGGGCACGAGAGTTCCCCTAGCGATGACAGGCACGAGGATCGTGATTACCAAGTCGCCGGAACAGAGGCGGTATGGAAGCACCTGTTTGAGTACGAGGAGGAAGCCTGCCAGCTGCTTGCCGCAACAGGATTGGGCAAGACTAACATGGCGGTCTCCTTGATAAAGAGATTCCTAAAAGAGTTCCCCGGAAAAGGGGTCATCTTCTGCACCCCGAGAATCGAACTGGTGCAGCAGACTGCGGAGCGGCTGAAGAAGCTGGGGGTGGGCTGCGAGATCGAGATGGGGCAGGACAGGAGCGACCACGAAGTTACTGTTGCCTGTTACCAAAGCTTGATGAGTCGGCGCAGATATGAGCGATTCCTCAAATCTGTTGGGCTCTTCATTAACGACGAAGTTCACCTCAACTTCACGGGGAAGAGCCGTCACATGGTTGATATGTTTCGGCAGGGTCAGTGCAAGATCGTCGGGATGACGGCCACCCCCAAGAAGGACAGGACTGGCAGCATCGCCCACACCTACGGCAGTCCTGCCTTTGTTATGGACTACTTTCAAGGAGTCGAGCAGGGTTGGCTAGTTCCTGCCAAGTCGTACCTGTGCATAAACGAGCATTTAGACCTTAGTGCATGGCGTGAAAGCTGGGCAGGCAAGGGCGATGACTCAAAGGAGTTTGATTCGGACGGCAGGCCAGTGAGTTGCGCAGCAGTCGCAAAGATGCTGGCGAGGAAAGAGTCTGTTGATGCTGTGTGCGGCATGGTCAAGGAATACTACGACTGCGAGAGCAGCGTCGTGTTCGCCATGTCTATCAGGCAGGCCGAGGAAATAGCCCATACGCTCAACGCCATGCAAATCCCTGCATCGGTTGTTCACTCAAACATGAGCAAGCCAGAGCGGCGAATGCACCTTGACGATTACGAGCAGGGCAGAAGTTCTGTGATAGTAAACGTCGGATGCCTGACGCTGGGATGGGACAGCCCAAGGACATCAAAGCTGTTCATCGCACGGCCTACCAAGTCTTCATGCCTGCTAGTGCAGATGCTAGGTCGCGGCACTAGGATGCTGCCCGGGACGATAAGGGGATGCACCACAGCGGAACAGCGCCGGAAGGCTATCGCGAAAAGCGACAAGCCATTCATGGAGGTGTTCGACATCACTGATGCCACCCGCTCGGTCGATCTGAAAACCTCGATGGACGTTTGCCAGCCAGAGCATGACCCTCGACTGATGCGAAGGGTTCGCGCAAGACTCGTGAGTCAACCGACAGGAAAGGCTATTGAGGTGGACTCCATCGTAGCAGAGGAAGCGTCGATGCTGGCGGAGGAGGACAAGGCGCGCCTTGAGTACGAGTACCAGCAGCGGCAGGGGATCACAGGCAGCGCTGAGTTCTCGGCATACGAGCGGTCGATGCGTGCTGATGCCGAGGGAGGCAGAGGCGAGAGGGTACTAGACCGTTGGTATATGCCCTACGGTAAATATCGCGGGCGGGGGTTCAGCAAGATTCCGGTGGGGGCATTGGAGTGGCACGCCTCTGCTCCCAAGACTCCACCGGACATCAAGCGCAATATAAGAAAATACTTACACGGCAAACGGGGCGATGGTTAGCCATCGTCTTTAGGAGAATGTTATAACAAACGTAATAACGGCAATGGATGACCGGCACTTGGAGGATCACCAGATGGCAGTGTTACGGAGTGGATGCAAATGTCAGCTCGACATACCACCACGAAGGGAAGCTGTTAGTACGGAGTTCTCTGAGATAACAGAAAGGCGGTCATCCATTGCGCCGGATTGGTTCTCGGTTACATGGGATCAGCGGGGTGTAATCGAAAAGTGTCTACTCGCTCTGACGGAGGCCCGGGTAACGCCGGGATGGAGGAGTCCACCAGAGGCACAAGCACCAGCCTAAACCTTGAGGGTGCGGTGGAGCAGGGGCGCTAGCCCTGACAAAGCAGCAAGGGAGTTGACACGCTAGCGCCGTTGTCAACCGCACAATCGACGCCGATTCCGAAAGGATCATGTGATCGCGAGTGCGTAGGGACTAAACCGGATCGCCCGCAGGGAACCGGCTTAGGACTCCTTACGCACTCACTCAGCCTCAAACCGAAGGATCATAGCAAGTGATGCAGTACAAGAAGTTAACGAATGAGCAGAAGCAGATACGAAGCGAGAGGCTAAGGGAGGCAAGGAAGATAGGAAAGTTAATGTCTGACAACCCTCATCTCACAGCACGAGAGGCAAGGGATTTTCTCTCCAGAAAAAATGCCAAACCTTTTGACACGAGTGGAACTGATGAGAACATAGATGGCACGGCATGTTCCTAGTACACAAAGCTTGGAGTTGATAAATGAAAGTTACGAAAAAGTCTGGCTCTTACACCATTGAATGCGAGGGCAAGGACGCGAAAGAATGTTTCGTCAATATGGCTGGCGCACTAGATGTGTTCGGCGAGTCTAACTGTGGCGCATGTGACAGCACTGACCTGAGAGAACAGGTGCGAGAGAACGGAGGCCACACCTTCTATGAGAAAAGGTGCATGGAGTGCGGCGCAACATTAAGCTTCGGACAGAGAAAGAGCGACGGCAGCATGTATCCGAGGCGAAAAGATCGCGATGGCAACTGGATGGAGAACAGGGGCTGGAGCCTCTATAAGCCCCAGTCCCAGCAGTCTCGCGAGGAGGTGGTTCCCTTCTAATGCCGTTCTCTATTTCCCACGCGCTCGCCAGCGACTTGCCGCAGGAGGTGGCACGAACGTGCGCCTTCCTGTGCAAGCCCAACAGCGAGATGCAACAGCTGTTTGAAACCATTGCCGAGGGTCAGCCAGTCACGGAGGACTGCGCTGACGCTCTCGTTGGCTGGGCCCACAAGCCCGGGTTCGACACGCCTTTGATTTTAGGATGGGCCTGCATCTCTAGCTGGCAGGGAAAGCTTGCGATGCAATCCTTTGTCGATGCGGATTACCGCGACTCAAAGATTTGTTCTGCCCTGTGTGCATCACTTCTCTTCGGTTCGCCCACAAACATGGAGGTCGCCGTTTTTTCTGACGAGTGCGCTTCTGTTGCGCGCCGACTGCGACGAAGTTTTTCTCAATGGAGGTGCGTGCAAGATGGCTGGATCAGAGTTGGCTCTTCTGAAGGGGGACATGGCGAGTGATGGACTTAGCAAGGGAGACTACATGCTGTTGCATAGGGAGTGCGCGGTGTGCTGGTGGCCCGACAATCGAAGAGGTCGCCGACTTGAGCTTCATCACATTGTTGGCGGCGCTGGCCGCAAAGACTTGCCGTGCGGTAGCAACTGGATTTGCCTGTGTTCTCGCTGTCACCGAGCGGTGCATGATCGCCTTCCTGAATACGGAGAGCTGCCAAGAGGAGCAATCTTGCAGGCCAAGGAGGACGCAGATGGTTCTGTCAATGTCGAACTCCTCGCGAGCCTCAAGCACAGGGCTGCTCTCCCCTACGATCAATGCGACATACCCGAGAAGTTTCTCGCAGACAGACTGAAGAACGGAGGAGGTCAGGCGTGAGTCGCATCAACAGCAGGACGAAGGGCAAGCAGGGAGAGCTGGAAGCTTGCCACAAGCTGAAGGAACTTTTCGGATTCCGCTGTCGCAGAACCCAGCAGTTTAGCGGCTGGGCGAAGGGTGGAGACTCGCCCGACATAGTGTGCGAGGAAACGCCCGGGCTTTTTCTTGAGGTAAAGCGAGAGGAAAACCTCAGTATCTCCCGTGCTTTACTGACTGCCGTGAAGCAAGCCGGTCGCAAGTGCCCAGTCATATTACACAGACGGAACCGGAGCGCGGTCGGCTGGATGCTGACCATCCGAATGTCTGATCTATCGAGACTAGCACATGCCTACCACATTGCCACAGCCACCAAGACTGAAGAAGATTGTGCGTTTTCTGCGGCGGCACTTCCCGCCGAGGCTGAAGGCCAGAGTGCAAGTAGTCGAGAAACTTGACGGCCTGCACGGGTGCTGCACTTCCAGTGATAGCTCTCACCTTATTCAGCTGGCCTCCGACACAGTGGAGATGATGAACGAAACCTTGATCGAAGAGTGGAGCCACATGCTGCGATACGAGATGAGCGTGCCAATCCACGACGATCACGACTCTATCTTCTGGGCGATACTTGGGACAATCACAATGGCATGGAGGGACAAGCCATATGAGCAACGAAGTCGAACACCCTAAACACTACACATGGATTCCCGGCATCGAGGTCATAGACATACTTGAGCCGCTGTGCGAAAGGAGCGGGTGGAACATTACCAACGCCGTGAAGTATCTGCTACGAGCCGACAACGGCAAGGGCAAGCCGCAGCAGGATATGCGGAAAGCTTTGTGGTACATACAGAGGGAGCTGGAACAACGTGCGAAAAGTACGGGAGAAGATAATCGAGACTCGGCTGGAGGAGCGGTCTCCACCGGAGATAGCCTGTGCTTACAGAGCGCTGTGTTCGGCAATGCTTGTGCGAACGGCGCTTGCTCTGGCAAGCAAGCGCGCTGATAGGGCAGACGCTATTGCCAACCGCCGAGCAGCAAAGGACTGGCTGAACGGCAAGCGAGGGATCGTTAAATTCCTAGACGCCTGCGTAACGCTAGACGTTGACCCAGCGAAAGCAAGACAGGCGATACTCGACTATGCTGCTGAAGCTTCATCCTGCCCCATAAAACGAAGTAGGCACAGGCCGCACAGCCACGTTGTTTTTGGAAGGATGAAGTACGCCAATGATCGAGTTCGGAAGGATCAAGACTCTTCTTGAATGGCTCCCTGTCTTGCAGTTCGTGCAGGATATTGTCAGCGCAGCGCCCGGACAGGCAAGAGCAGGCAAGATTGCGGTACTTGCAGAGTACCTAGCTTCGCGCACCACCAACAAGGTGGATGACCGAATCACTGATTTAGTCAGACAGATTCTGCTGACACAGCCCGGGGGTGAACTCGTAGATTACCTGAGTGACCTAGTGAATAAGGTATCCGAGGAGCAGGAATGAACCTATCCATCACCGACATGCTTGTGATTGCTGGAGTTGCCACTGCCGTTGCATTCCCGAAGATAAAGTCAGTGCTGCTTGCGGTCGCAGGCAAGATCAATCAAAGGAAATTAGCAAGCGGGCCAACGGTTGCAGGCTGGAGGCAGGACTGGACGGCAAGCCTCATTACCCTCAAGTCAGAAATCGAAGACGGGGTAGGTGAAGTACCCAACGAAGAAGAGGCGTGCAGGCTCTGCTCTGCCCTCATCTGGGAGCTGATCGGGGGCACCGAAGAATGAGATACGTTATCGCAGCGGGCGTTCTGATAGCGTATTTCGTAGCACTGAGGGGAGTCGAACTCCGTCTTCCAATATCGCCCAACGTAGTTCCCGCTATCGCCCCGGTCTCCGAGATAGCAGATGTGGCAAAGACCATGCGCAGCTCTGACAGGGAGGCGATGGCGAAGGCGTACGGTGTGTTCGCTCGCTCTGTTATGAACGACCCGCAGGAGGACTCGGTGTTCGTTTCTATGGGCGATGTGCGTCGAGCCAATCGTGCAATACTGCTGTGGATTTGGAGGGGTTACTTAGAGCGCAAGCCCGGGGAAGTCCCGGGTCTAGGTGCAGCATTGGAGGGGTCTTTCGCAAGGCTAATTGGCACAGATGACGAGCCTTTGAATCCCTCCCGTCGAGCAGAGGTTGCCAAGTCTCTGCAAGATATTGCTGACTCCTTCTAGGCATGACCGAAGACATCGTAGAACAGTATGAGTCGGGCCAATTAAAAGGCTACGAGCCAGACGCCGCAGTTGACTGGGCGTTTGAGATGGGGCTTCGCCAGACCCCGGGCCAGTATCACAGCGCAGCGGATGCTGTCTCCGACTTCAGCCTAGAAGATGTGGGGAGGAACAAGGTCAGCCTCCCCTATCTTGCCGCCCTAGATATTTACCCCGGGTGCCTTCCCGGCGGCAGGCAGATGCGAGGATCGTGCGTGGCGTGGAGTACCCGCAACGCAGCGATGGTTAGTTTCTGCGCTTACTTGAAGTACACGCCAAACCCCGAGAGATACACTGCGCCCTCGATTAGTCCAGAGGGAATAGCTCACGGCGCATTCTCAACCGCACCTATCTATTGGTTCAGGCGGCATGGCAGAGATGGGTGGCAGTGCAGTGCGGCAGCACAGGTTGTCAGCAAGGAGGCGGGCCTGCTGCCAAACCAGAACTATCCAGAGATAGGCGTAGACCTAACGACCTACAGTCCGCAGATCGAGGGCAAGTGGGGTGCATCGCTGCCGCCTCCCGATGTGAGGGATGCAGTTGACAACAACCTCGTTAGCAGCACGACCGTGGTCAAGAGTTGGGACGAGGCCCGATCTCTTATTGCGTCAGGCTATGCGATAAGCACATGCGGGATGGAGGCGTGGGAGAAGACGAGGGACGATAACGGCTACTCCTCTCGGTCTCGTGGGAGTTGGGCGCACGCGATGGCGGGGATAGCTGTCGATGACCGGGACGAGATGAAGGAGAAGTATGGCTGCAAGGATGGTGGGCTGATCCTAATACAGAATAGCTGGGGGGCTTGGAATCGAGGAGGCACACAGGTCAAGGGAACTGAACAGCACATACCACCGGGATCGTTCTGGGCTAGATGGGATGACATGAAGAACAGGTACATGGTTGCGCTCGGCCCAGCGAAGGGCTGGCCCTGCATGGCGCTGCCTGACTGGGGTACGAAAGGAATCGTGTGATGAGACAACTTCTTCTTCCCTTGTGTGTAGCCGCAATATCTGTGACATCTAACATCCAGTCTGTGGGGTTAGTCGAGATTGCTACCAGAGCGGCCATCGCAACAACCGACAGGCCCGCCCCAACTCCAGCTGTTGTTCCGGATGACGGGCCAACACCTGAACCATTCCGGATGGAGTCGGTTCTTGAGACCACTGCCCCACAAACAGGATGCACACTCGCCAATCCATCCCAACAGAAATGCACAGGCCCACAATGCCAGCTACAACAACAGCCCATACCCGCACGGCGACAGCCCACACACACCAAGACAACTCCCCGTCGCCTCTGGATTCGTCGCCGATAGCCGGAACCCTTGTTCGATTAGCCGAGAGATTCGGTGTTCCGGTGGTGATTCTGCTGCTGGTTCTATGGTGGGCGAGGAACGACGTAGTGCAGCCCCTGCTGGACGCGCACTTTGGATTCATCGACAAGATCGTAGAGGGGCAGCAGAGGCATACTACCGAGATAAGGGAAGTCACAGACCGGCTCGACAGGCTCATTGAACTAGGAGAGCGGGCGCCGTGATAGCAAAGAGAAGGCGGTTGACCAAGAGGCAGCAGAGAGTAGCAGTCGATGCACTGCAATACGTCAAGCCGAGCATAGCCACGTTCGTCAAGAGAAACCCAGACTTGAGGGCAAGCATCCTGCGGGTTGACATGGAGAGCGTGGCTAATCATGCAGTCTGCATGGCAGCGTTCACATACGATAGCAGCAAGAGCAGGCCCACCACATACTTTGGTTCAGCAATAAGGCACGCCCTATATAGAGAGGTACTGAGCCAGCAAAAGCTGGACGGCAGATATATCACGACCGACAGGATCGTAGACCCAGTGCCTAATAGGAGCAGGACTAGACTGGAGATGAGAGCATTGCGTGCATTGCGATTGCTCTCTATCTACGACCGCTCTCTTCTGGAGGACAGGCTAATAGAGCAAGTCACGCTTGAGCAACTGGGAGAAGAGCAGGCTATAGACCCTCGCACTGTATCGAAGAGGGTTAGAGATGCTATCGAAAAGCTTAGAAATATAGAGACCGATCTGCCCTAGACTAGAGCAGCATCTGCAAGCGTTCGCTCATCTAGGTTGCCTGCCTTGAGAGCCTTGAAGAACTCTTGGTAAGAGGCATAGTTCACTGGGAAATTGTGGTCGTATGCAAGAACCGCCCACTTGCAGTAGTTAGGGTGAGACCAAGTACGCTTGCTGCTTACGCCCAGAGACTTCAGTATCTTGCGAGTCGAGTAATAAAGTCTCTCATAAGATGCGCCGTCTTGGTGTAGATGGTACATTCTCGCGCATATATCCTGCTCGTCAGCATCAACACGATACTGCCATCGGTCGCCTGCCTTTATCTTTCTGTACCCCATTGCAGTACCCTTAGAATAGGGCAGGCAGCGAGACTTCTGATGCTCTATGAAAGACACTGCACGCTCAGATGCCATGCCTCTTTCCATCTGCCCGAACAGGAGCATGACAGTCTGCATTGACTCGCCCATAAGCGTGCTTGTATCAAGCCGCTCCTTCTCGGAGTGAAACAGAACACCCCTCTTCATCAGCTGCTCAAGATGGTGCAGTCCATCCAGAACCCGCCGAAAGCAACGGTCATACTTGGCAGTAACTATGTGGTCTCCCTTGGCAGCGGAGAGGAATATCTTCCTCCCTTCTTCCCTCTCGCTCCAAGGTTTCTTAGCCGAGACTGCATCATCGTAAAAGAAACCGCCCCACTCTATGCCATGAGGCTTGAGCCAATGCTTCCAATATGAGTAGCACCTATCTCGCTGCTGCTCCTTGGTCATGTCCTGCTTGACAGTGCTGTGTCTCCCATATGAATAGCAGTATGGCATCAGTCTCTCCTAGTTAAGAACAGTTTGCAGTAAACAATTACGCTTGCAATTAGCACCGCGATGTCGCTAGTACGCATAGGTGTTTACCTCCTTGTAGCAAGGCACGATCTTCGCCCATGCTGGAGGGGCCATCCATCCACCGCTCCTTGGTTCAGCGACTGCTGCAATAACAAGCTTGGCACGAGTCTTTCTGAGGGGCCATCTAGTCTCGCAGTCTGTCACCACTACGATGCAGTCGGTCTGCTCTTTGTCAGCCATCTCGATAGCAGAAGTCATATCAGTGCCGCCCCCTCCCTGCCAGCTAAACTGGGAGATGTGAGACATTCTCTGCTTGTCTTGCACCGCTGCATCAAAGCAAACAACCTTGGGACGGTGGACTCTCTGCAATCCCTGAGCGATAACAGTAAGAGCCTTAGACTCTAGCCCGCTCATGCTGCCGCTAGTGTCGATAATGATGGTGCAGTCAGGGGCATACCGAATGATACCTCGCTTGCGAGGAGCATCGTAACGCTGCCGCCGATGCCGCCTCGTCATTGTCTCGTAGTCTGTACCGATAGGAGACGCAACACTGGCAGAGACAATCTGCTTCAAGACTTGGAAAGGATCGGGCTGCTTGTGAAGCTTAGTCTTGAGAGCCTGCCGCAACTCTCCCGGTGTAGACCCGGGACTCTGATCCTCCTGCCTTTGCATCGCATCCTCGACGCTGCGAAGTGAACTCTCTAACTGGGCGCTCTCCGCAACAGTTGTCTGATTCTGCGGCTTCTCCCATTCACGATGATCGCCGTCAGAGTTGCTGCCAGACTGCTCTGGATCAAGAGGTTTAGGCTCTCCCTCTCCATCGCCACCCCCTCCTCGCTTGCCGTCCTCCTCTGGCATATAGTCTATCAGAAGCTGGGCGTACTGCTCATAGGCCATCCCTCTTCTCAGTCCCGGGATGCTGAGAAAAGGAATCTTTGTCCCGGGAACACAGCCCTCGATCTTTACGCAGTCATCTGGCTCAAGATCACCGCAGTCTCTGCTCAATAGCTGCTGTATGCAGAGGTCGGCAGCTACGTTACACAGGAACTGTTGATGCGGAGTCGCATCATCTCCCATGAAATTCTTGAATCTCTTGGGGTGGTCAAGGACAATGTGCAGAACCTCGTGCAACAATATGTAGCAACAGTCCTGCCTAGACAGTGACGCAGCAAAGTCAGGGTTGATATACAGTCGAGCATACTTGTCGACTGCCATAGTAGGAACCTTGGTTGTCTCTGTCATCCGCATGATACAGAAAACGTGGCAGAGATAGGGCATCAGTCTGCGGGCCTCTATCTTTCCTTGAGTCACGATACGCTGGACATCACTCAGAATAAACTCGCTCATCGCAGTCAACCTTTCGTAATAGAAGAAGAAAGAAAGTGTTACAAATCCCCTGCCGCTAAGTCTTTGCGGCAGAGGATTCGTAACCACCGATAGAATCACGCAAGCTCCATCATCACTTGGCCGTATCGGGCCTTGAGATTCTTGGGTGGATTCCAAGACTTGTATGTGCTGCTGAGTTCGCCAAGCACAGGCATGACTGCATCAAGCAGTCCGTTCTCTGACATATCAAGCAGGACAGTCACTGCCTTGTCGAGCCTGTCCTTACCATGACAGCCTTCTGGCCGCAGCGCATCGAGTATGGCAGAGGGCAGGTAGATAAGACTATCCACCCTGTCATCTGTGTAGGAGACAGATGCCTTGCCGTCGATAACGTCATCAGCATCATACAAGTCCATCGCAGCGATGAACTTGACAATCTGGGCGCCAACATTCTTGCCCACCGTTCCAACGCAAAGCTGCTCGATTACCTCACCCTCTGCCTTCACCTTGTCTGCCCCTGCAAGACAGTGGGCCAGCTTGAAGAGCATACGAGGCGAGCAGAAAGCCTTCTCATCCTCGGGCAGAGTGTGCGTCACCACTGCATTGCGGTTACGCTTGGCAAAGTTACCCAATGCACCAGTCCACTTAGGCAAGTAAGAGGAGTAGTCGCCGACGATTGGGAAGTCTGTCGGAGTAGGAAACACGCCGCCATTCTTCATGCCGTCGATCCACTGATTGAGAGGGAACTTCCAATCGTGGTGATACAGACGATTCTGCATTGACCCAGCAAGAGGGGCAGAATTGGGAGCCATCTCCGGTGGATTAGCAGCACACAGGATGATTGTGCTTGGGTGAAACACAATGTCTCCCACCCTCCGCTCATTGGTGATGCTTAGTAGAGGGGGCATCATGGTAGGCCCAGCAGTATTAATCTCGTCGATATGCAGACACTGCTTGGGCTTCTCGAATACCTTAATCCAATCCATCGGGTAGACTTCCGAGACCTTCCGCACTCGGTCAATGTCTGTGCATCCACCAATATCTTCTGGCAGATGGATGGAAGGAATGAACAGGTGATAGGTGTAACCAATCGCCTTGCAGAATGCTTCAAACAAAGCATTCTTAGCCACTCCAGTAGTTGCCCATGCAATCGGAGTCATCTGGCACTGGGCAGCAATGTAGAAAGCAGCATTCTCACAGTAAGACTTGCACTCTTTAGTCATCATCATCTCCTTTACTAAAAGAAAAGAGACCAGCGGACTGCTGGCCTCGGTCGGAACAAAACACCACCACCGCAGGTCGCGGTGAAGATTACGCTTCTGCAAATTCTCTCATCGCTTCATCGGCTAAAGCACACTTGGCAGACTCAAGTGCCTCATCTAATTCCTTAACAAGTGGGCCGAGCAGTCCTCGATAATGCTCCAGTACCTTGGAACACTGAGTCCACTCCTCCATCCGAGAGTTGCGCCCATTGCTACGAGACTTGATGCCAGCATCCTTGCGATTCTTGCACCCTTCAATCAGTCCACCCAATACATCTTTGAGATGGTGACTGACATGACTGACAGTGGACTCCACTAAATCAGAGTTCGCCGTGTCATCAACCGAGAAGGCACCACCAGTCATCTCCACGCCATGAGGCTGAAGCTCTTGGGCAATAGCCAAGTAGTCAGCCAGATGTTTCTTGGGGATAGTCCAGACGATGCCGCCTTTCCTACGCATGAGACCGGCATTCTCCTTGAGCATTGCCCCGATAGCCTGCGTTAGATCAGTGGCCGTCACAGTAGCGAGATGAGCCTTCCACTTTTCTGTCGCCCTATCACCAGCCGCCTTGGCATCACTGGATATTTGGGGGCACAGGTTAGGATCGCATTCCCTCACCTCAATCCAGCGATTGCCAGTTGAGTCCTCATATACGCCGATACTAAACAAGAAAGGCAGATCATTTTTCTTCTGCCCCTTCTTGTATCGTCGCACTTCATAGCCGTAGCAGTCGCCGTTATTCACAGCAAGCGGGAAGTATTTCACAAGCCTGCCGCCCGCCTTGATAGAGTATCGCTCTACCAAATCCTGTGCAGCTGCGTAGCAAGCAGCCTGTATGTCAGGCTTCGGAACATGCCTGCCATACCCAAGCTTGTCGAATACATCTTGGCACTCCTGCCGTGGTACTTGGTGAGACTCCCACCAAACAATAGCAAGGTCTTGGTCTACTCGCGCAATCATTACTCACCACCCTTTCTGGCATCATAGAAAGCAAGAACCTGAGAGGGCTCGACAAGTCCCTCATCAAACGCATCGTCAATCACAGAAGAGATTGCTTCGTAAATGCTCTGCTGTGTCATCTTGTCAACCCGCCCTGCCTTGTTATCAACAAGACCGTCAGTGAGATGCTTGAACCTGTGTTCAAGAATGACCTCAGACATAAGGCGCTTGTATCGGCTAACGAGAGCCCGGCGAGACTGGGCGAGAACAAATCGGCCATTCCACATGGCAGTATACCCTTCGCCCTCGACATACCTGCACCCAGTCATTGACCGGATATACTTTACCTTGGCGCAATGGCGATACTGCAAATGCTTCTGTTCCTGTGCGGCACAGAACATATAATTGTCTGGCAATGCACGGTGCGACTCAGGCTGCAATGCCCAGTGCGTCAACCAATTAGACTGCATCTTCACCGCAATATACACATCGTCCCCAAGCCCATGACCCCAAGCACTGAACTTCATCTTTAGGGCAGTCTGGCAATCTTTGGTATTAACGAGCCCGCAGTCGGCGTAATTCTTTCGGCAGGCAAACACAGGATAGAAGCTAACACGACTGTTGGATGGCGATATATTCCGTGCCGCTTTTTTCATCTTGGTCTGACGAGTCATGTGCTGCCACTGCACAAGAGTGCAATGCCCGTCCATCACAGACTGATATTCATCAGCTGCCCATTGTTCTTCAACTGTGGGCAAAGGGTCGGCCCGATCAGTAGAGCAGCGGTTGAATAGCGACCGCAACAGATTCGTCATCCGATTATAAAACATTGGGGCGCCGTGTTCCCTAACGAGAAGATGGTGCCAAGCGTACGACTCGTGCCCGTGTTCCGTCAGTATCCTCCACACCTCTCGCGTAAGCTGGCTGCGATAGTTTTGCCAGTCACGCGCACTGGCAAAGTCATGCCTACCCATATGCTTGATCTCTACAACAGGTGAAGTTGTGTCCGTCATCGTAACCCTCGCTTTCAAAGTAAAAGAAAGGGGGCCGAGGCGAAGTGCCTCGACCCCCACGAAAAACCACCACCGCAGGTCGCCGCCTATATAGGCAGCTAACT
>Ga0181593_10001594_pt1 | contig 20635 bp, 22 predicted proteins | sample 071ome_19_FD_133756 | JGI IMG/M metagenome (GOLD analysis project Ga0181593, IMG submission 133756) | Coastal salt marsh microbial communities from the Groves Creek Marsh, Skidaway Island, Georgia - 071413AT metaG (megahit assembly) | ecosystem: Environmental > Aquatic > Marine > Intertidal...
CAGCTGGAGCGCCTCCTACCGGAGGGGCTTCTTGTTGATGCCGCCTGGCTGGAAAAGCAAGGCTACTCTCGCGCCTTGCGACACCAGTATGTGTCAGCCGGGTGGCTGGAACAGCCAGTTCGAGGTGTCTATCACCGACAGCGTTCGATCAGCAGCTGGGAGCAAATCGTTATCTCCCTTCAGGCGCTACTGCGCTATCCGGTTTCGGTAGGGGGGCGGTCAGCGCTGAAGCTGCAAGGTTACGTCCATTACCTGCCCGCATCTCCAGACATTCGGACAATACACCTGTACACCGAAAAAAAATTGCCCGGCTGGCTGTCAAAGCTTCCCGGTAACGCCCATTTCATCTCTCACAACCGCTCACGCTTCCTGTCACCCATTCACCAGGACGTGGATGCATTGACCTTAGATAACGCCGGGAGCGGCACCGATCTTACCTCCCTACCAGGGGAGCTATTGATCATGCCCTGGGGGCAGTGGAAATGGCCCCTGGTGATATCGTCCCCGGAACGGGCAATCCTCGAACTCATGGACGAGCTGCCACAGAATGAATCCTTTCATCAGGTCGATATGATCATGGAAGGATTGGTCAACCTCCGTCCACGCCGCTTGCAGGGTCTGCTGGAAGATGCCCGGAGCGTCAAAGTAAAGCGCCTGTTCTTTTTCTTTGCCGACCGACATCAACATAAATGGCTCAGTCATCTGAATCGGGAAAAGGTAAGCCTGGGCTCCGGAAAGCGCGTGGTGTTCAAGGGCGGAAAACTGGACCCCAAATACCACATCACCGTCCCGGAGGAACTCAATGCCCTTCACTGATATGTACCGTAAGCAGGTGGAGCTACTCGTGGAGACCCTGCCACAGGTCGCGGAGGAAGATTGCTTTGCACTAAAGGGCGGTACGGCGATCAATCTGTTCGTGCGCGACATGCCCCGGCTGTCTGTCGACATTGATCTCACCTACCTGCCCATCGCAGATCGAGAACATTCTCTGCAGGAGATTGAAGCGGCGCTCAAACGGATCGAAGACCGAATCAGAAAATTACAGCCCCGGTACACAATTACGGAGTCAACCTGGGTAAGGCGCGCCTGTAGGATAGCAAACTCAGACAAGGGCAGACCAAGTCAGCTTTTTTCGGGTTGGATGTGTCGCTTTTCAGCAAAAAGAAAAAAAGGACAAGCTTTTCACGACTTGCCCTTTTTCATCGACTTGAACGGTTTTAGACCGCGACGATATTCTCCGCTTGTGGCCCCTTCTGGCCTTGCGTAACTGTAAACTCTACCGACTGACCCTCGGCCAGCGTCTTAAAGCCTGAACCGGCTATTGCGCTGAAATGGGCAAAAACGTCAGGACCAGATGGTTGTTCGATAAAACCGAAACCTTTAGATTCGTTGAACCACTTTACGGTTCCGGTAACTGTGTTAGACATAATAATATCCTAAATTTAAATTATATAAGTGCCTTCAAGAGGCTTGAATCGCTGGAAGGTAAGCTTGAATTTAAAAAACTTCAGGACGAAGTATTATGAATAAAACAACGAAACGCAGAATGTAAATAGCAGTCTTTCTTTCTAGCTGGCGCCCACCTTATATTGATCCGCGTTGAATGTCCAGCAATAGTTTGCTCTCTGCGACATATAGCAGCTTACAGTATCCTTCAAAGAATTTTGGATCTCTGGCCAGCAGAAAATTTAGTACAACTATTCCACAGCAATGTAAGCACTTGGCGAAGGCACTGGTGATATAGTGCAGCGGCAGTTGTCGCCCCGTGTTAATACGCTACATTAACTCGATCCCTCCATCCGTCATTCACACGTTGGAAATTCATGAAGAATGTATCTACAAAACACTACAAAACCGCCCGCTGCATCCTATATGCAGAAGACAAGTTTCTCCTCGCAATTCACCATCATGCAAAAGCAAAGTCCAAAGGCAAATGGGGACTGCCGGGTGGCCATACTGAATCTGGAGAGCATCTTGAAGATACGGTAAGGCGCGAGCTTACAGAGGAGTTGAAAATTCATGTCGGCGATCTTCACAAAATAGGTGACTACCCGCACAACGACCGCTGGCATCGAATTTACGGTGCGGAGTACCACGGGCAGATACAGTCATTTGATCGGAAGGAACTTCAGGCGATCGCGTGGTATTCGTTAGATCAGGTATTCGGTCTGCAAGAATCCCGTCAGTTACATGCTGGCTGGGAATATGCGGCCATGTGCAAATTTGAGAAGCTATTGAATCCTGTTGAATTAACCTGAACCAACCGCCGACCAGCCGGATTACCAATATCGTGGCACGCCTGGCAGCGTTGCATCGGTGGAATACAGCCAAACCTATTAAACGCCATAGCAATCGCGCCGAGACATTTGTGCATATTTCGGTTGGAAAACACTGTACTCTGTCCTATCAAACACAGATTGAGTCTACGAGGCTTGGTATGGCCAGAACCAACTATTCGTTTGAAAAGCGCCAGCGAGAGCTTGCCAAGAAAAAGAAAAAGGAAGAAAAGCGACAGCAGAAGTCTGCTGCGCGTCGCAGCAAAATAGACAATGCCACGCCATCGCTCGCCGTCGATGACCCTACTGTTGAATGATTGAGCCGCGTCGATTTTGGCTTATTCAAGCTGTAAAGCACTGGATGACATCAGGAATCCAGTGACAGAGCTTCCCGTCCATTGAACGCGCCAACAGTCCAGCGTGGAAACTATCTGCGAAAGTTACCGCTTTTGTGTGCGTTTTCCTGTAGGCTGTTAGGATAGCGAGTCGCTGGCCAATCCTCTCACTCGGTTTTTCGCAATCCGTCAGCCATTGATCGCAGTTCAGGCCCCAGGCTCGTCAGAGTTTATTGACGGATAAAGATACTGCACCTCGCCGCTGAAGAGCGGCATCCTTTCTTCACCATGCTCGATTGTCGGGCAGGGAGAGTACAACATGTTTACTGTCCAGAGATCGCTCTCGACGTCGATCCGCAATGCGTTACGTGTGTTTTTACTTCTGCTCTACTCTGGCGCGGTACTTTCACAGGACACAGCGGTCGTGGTGCCCAACCACGCTACACCCAAAAACTATGGTAAAGGATGGGAGTGCAACCAGGGTTTTCGCGACGCTGGCGACGGCTGTGATCCTGTTGTAGTACCAGAAAATGCGTATCCAACCAACGCCAGGTATGGCACCGGCTGGAAGTGCGAAAGAGGATTTTTGGAAACCAAGGGGGAATGCGTTGCCATCCAGGTGCCCACTCATGGGTACCTGTCGGAAGGATCCCTCAAGCCGGGCTGGAAATGTGAGCGAGGATACAAGGCGACCGCCGATACCTGTGCTGCTATCAAAGTGCCAGAATTTGGTTACTTGACCGATGACACCTACGGACCTGGCTGGAAATGCGATCGGGGCTATCGACCAGACAACGAACAATGTATCGCCATTGAAGTGCCCGAGCATGGCTATCTTGCTGACAATACATCTTATGGCGTTGGCTGGAAATGCGACCGCGGCTACAAAGCCGATAAAGGAGCCTGTCGCTCTGTAAAGGTTCCGCCTAATGCCTACCTCAATGATTCGGGGGATGGCTGGCAATGTGCGCAAAACTACACACGAAATCGCGATACCTGCAAATTGCGACAGGAAGTGAACCGATAAAGCAGCAAGAAGTATATTTTCACAAACTACAGGAATACCCACATGATCCAGGATAAGCAAGCTACTGAAGAAGATCTGAAATTGATTTCGCAATTTGGAATCACCCACGAGAGGAAATCCGTGTACTTCTACCAGGGGCACAAATACGACAAATTAGACGATGCCATAAGGTACGCCAGACACAGCCTGGCCCATACAAAAAGCTCGGCATCCACTTCCACTGAGTAAGCCAATAGATGATTGCCAGGCGGGGGCAGAAGTGGAGGATATGACCAGCGGTGAAGTCTGGCTTCACGCATGCTGCACATTATATTTCGAGGTGAGCGTGGCCACGCCTATGGTTTTCATGCTGCGACCGCGCAGTAGTCCAAGCCAGTGGGTAGCGGCAGAGGAGTATGACCTTTCGCCTTCTCTCCCAGTAGCAGGGTTCACTGACGGGTTCGGGAATCTCTGCCAGCGTGTGGTGGCGCCTGTCGGAGATTTTCAAGTTCACACTGAGGTAACGGTCAGGATTACGGGTGAGCCGATCGCCTCATCCACTGCCGGTTTTGTGGATGTGTCAAAGCTGCCTCACGACACACTCGGCTTCTTGCTACCCAGCCGTTATTGTGAGTCTGACCGTTTTGGCGAAATGGCCACGGAGATCGTAGCAGGGCACCCACCCGGCTATGCACAGGTTGTCGCCATAACTGACTGGATACGCAGCTCAATCTGCAACACGCCACTCAGCAGTACCTACCCGGTGTCTGCTGTCGAGGTAAACCAAAGAGGCGAGGGAGTTTGCCGCGATCTGGCACATATTGGAATCGCTCTTTGTCGCGCTATATGTATACCCGCCCGAATGGTGGTGGGCTATCTTCTCGGCCTTAAGCCTATGGACACGCATGCCTGGTTCGAGGCCTTCATTGGGGAAAGTTGGCACACCTTTGATCCAACACAGCCAGGTACTGGCGGGATACGAATCGCGATCGCCAGAGGACGAGATGCCGCGGATGTGGCTCTATATAACCAGTATGGGCCTTTGCTTTTGCCAAATGAAATGTCGGTAACCGTCAGTCAGCTCGAAAGGCCAGAATCCGGGTGAGATCATTCGCCCTGACCCCAGACTGCTCACTTCTGACAAAACCTGATCACGTGTTGAACGCTAATCAAAACCCAAAATTCTGGTGGGAGAGCGAGCGGCGTTGCTGGGTCCTTGACGACGACGGTGTCGCTTCGCTGAGGCCGGATAACGCTTAGCTCGTCTATCTGGTTGCGTGACGAGCACACCGTAATTGCCGCAAGATCCGGCCTTTTTCGAACACTTAACGCGACTCCTTCGCTCACACCAGGAGATTTCATGCCTGAAAAAGGACAAACTCTGGTAATCCAGGGGATCCCGATCTCGCCGGGCCTCGCCGAGGGACATATCCATGTGCACCACAACCTACTGGGGCCAATAGATGGACCCGACGACATTACTCATAACGACAGCGAAGAGGAATTGTCGCGTCTTGATGCTGCAACAGCGAGTATCTCGGGTGATCTCGCCGTGTTGGCCATGCGGGTTGAAAAAGAAATTGATTCAAGGCTCGCTGAGGTATTTGGAGCGCACCAACTCATACTACATGATGACTTACTGAGAGGGGAGTTAAGAAGAGAAATCATTGAGAATATGGCCAGTGCGAGCAGCGCTGTAAAAATAGTGTTTCTTCGCTGGGAAAAGCGCTTCCTGTTGATGGAGTCGCAGATAGCCAGGGACAAAGGCGAAGACATTCGGGATATCTCGATCCGCCTGCGCAATGCCCTTGCCGGGATCACGGTTCATCCGTTGGACGAAATCCCTCACGGCTGTGTACTTGTGATCTCGCGTTTACTGCCTTCGGACACCGTCTTTCTCGCTGATCGATCTATCTCCGCAGTTCTTCTGGAATACGGAAGTATCGGCTCTCATGCGGCGCTATTTACGCGCGAAATGGGCCTCCCCTGCATCTCGCAACTCCCCAATCTGCTGACCACAGTGCCCGACGGCGAGTTGGCTCTGGTGGATGCAGACACGGGAATCGTCACGATTCGCCCCCAGGAGAAACAGGAAGTCAGCTTTCGGAGAAAGGTAAAATCCAAAAAGCATGCCCATCAATTGTCGCGAGAGCGTGCTCAGAGCCCAGCTGTTACAAAAGATGATGTCACGATCACCGTACTCGCCAATGTGGGATGCAGTGACGATACAGAGAAGGCCATGTTAAACGGCGCTGAGGGCGTCGGTTTATACCGAGTGGAGCTTGCCTACCTTGGACGAGCAGTACCGCCCGACACCGATGAACTCCTCAATGAAATGCAACAGACCCTGGAGGCGGCGAAAGGACACACCGTCTGTGTTCGCCTTCTGGATATCGGTGCCGACAAGCCCCTGCCCTTCATGAAATTTCTGGCGGAAACAAATCCCTCTCTGGGGCGCCGAGGGATACGCTTGCTTCGCGAGTATCCCGAGCTTCTAAAGGTGCAGTTGCGGGCCGTGCTTGAGCTTGGCCGAGAGTTCGACGTTCGAGTTCTGGTACCCATGGTGACGCTGCCGGAAGACATCGCGGTGGTAAAAGAATGCCTCACACACCTGGGTTTGGAGCTGCAGATATCTTCACTCCCAAGGCTGGGAGCCATGATAGAAACGCCAGCGGCGGCGCTTTCAGCGCGAGAGATAGCCAAGCACGTAGATTTCCTGAGTTTCGGCACAAACGACCTCACACAATATGCGTTTGCAGCAGACCGGGATAATGCAGCGGTGGAGCGATACTTCAACGATGCAGCGGATGTCATATTCAGACTGTTGCGAATAGCACATGATGACGCGCCAGAGGTACCCCTATCCGTGTGCGGTGAGCTTGCGGGGCGACCAGACCACGTTTCCAGGCTCTTGCAGTGCGGGATAAGAACGCTCAGCGTCGCTCCGCCATTGGTTCCGATAATCAAGGAAGCCGTCCGTAATTCCTCATGTACGGCACCTCCGATACGGAAACGGTGACCAAGAAGCGCCAACAAGCTAAGTTCACTCTAAGTGAAGTACCGCCCTGTCGGAATCGGAAAACAGGATAAAATATGCAGCGCTACAAAATTCTACATCGCACTTGCTACAATTTTTCAGCCGCAGTGCGGCTCGATTCTCACACCTTGCTCATACGCCCAAGAGAGGGACATGAGCTGCGCATAGAATCCTCAATCCTTGAAATCACGCCCCCTGCAACCCTGCGTTGGCACCGTGACGTGGAAGACAATTCTGTTGCGATTGCGACCTTCGATTCGTCCGCCAGCCAGCTCCTGATTGAGAGTGAGGTGATTATTCAGCAATATAACCGCGCGCCTCTCGATTTTCTGGTGGCTGATTACGCAATGGACTACCCCTTTTCCTATACACCCGAAGACAGGGTTGTGCTCGCGCCCTACATGGATGTGGCGATGCGTAAGTCGGGAGACACGCTGGATCAATGGCTTGCGAATATGTGGCGGCTGGACGAGAAGGTGCAGACATACGCCTTGTTACAGCGCATGAGCGCCCAAATCCGCAATGGGCTGTCGTATAGACGCCGTGAGGAGCCCGGAGTGCAAACTGCAGCTGAAACCCTGTCTTTCGGTACTGGTTCCTGCCGTGACTTCGCCAATCTATTCGTAGAAGCAGCTCGGCGCCTGGGGCTCGCGGCGCGTTTTGTCAGCGGTTACCATCACGCGCCCCCGTCAGCGGTCGATTTCGGTGCGACCCATGCCTGGGCCGAAGTATACCTGCCGGGCGCCGGCTGGAAGGGATTCGATCCAACCCTCGATGAAGTCGCCGGAACAAACCATATTGCTGTGGCAGTGGCGAAGTTGCCTGAATCCGTTCCTCCGATAGCGGGTTCGTTCTTCGGGGCTGCCACCGCGAGCCTTGATGTTGGTGTGTGGGTTACCGAGCTGTCGTAAGCTGCGCTAACTAGTGTTTATCAAGAGACAGGGGTTAAGTCGTCGGTATCTTTCAGCAGGCGCCGCGCTCAAACGTCATGATTCGACCTTTGTAGCTCTGACCCATCAGCATCTGAACAGGCAGGTATTCGGTTTGAGCGGAAAAACCACGTGAAACCATTAATCGATTGAATCGCTTTGCCTCTCGCCTACCCGGATCGCAAAGTATGATCTTCGCATCAGATGTTGCGTGGCAGTCAATAAACACCGAAAGCAAAGCTGGTTGATCACGCTCGTAGAGTAGATCGCTGCCAATAATCAAGTTGAACTTACCGAGCTGAGTAATTGGCGCACACCAATCCCCATGCGCAAACTTGACTACTGGCAACTCATTGAGCGCCACGTTTTGAGACATGAACGTTTCTGCAAGTGGATGGTGGTCACTTGCAGTAATGTCCCCGCCCCGTCTTGATGCCACCAGGCTTGCGATGCCCAGACCACATCCTAATTCAAGAATCCTGAGTCCTTGCAATGGAAGCGTGCTGATAAGTTGTGCGAGCACAATGCCGCAAGGCCAGACCACACCAAAATGCGACCAGTTAGCCGATGATATTCCCCGATTGCCTACGATATCCCGGTCATCTGAAAACTGTTGGCGATCTTTTAATGAGCGGATTTTGAAATCGTGCCCACCGATCGAAATTTCTTCGATCTTGATATCGTAGCTGTTCATCAATTTGCTCGCTTTCGTATTGCATGAGATGGCGTGAAAAATGAGCAAATCGAGATGCAACCAAAGCGGCCAACGGCCTGATGGACATCAGGTTAAAATCAAGAAAATGAGCACTTCACAGGTGTTGTTCACCCTACGCTGAAATACGACCTATGTATACAAGACGAACATGGGATTCCCAAGTATCGAAAATCTCGCGGTAAAGAAATAGCCGTCTACGACCTCCCAAAGGGCATGGGGTTGCTGCAGACAGTGAGAGGCGAGCCGAGTTGGAGTGGCTGGCTATGGGTGTCTGAGGAAACCGTCTCGCAGATGTTGACACTGCTTACAGGGAGGTCTCCACTCTACCTGGCGATCCACGAACGAAAAGTGGATAGAACCCGTTGGATCAACGGGTTGTGTTTACAAACAACCGACCCGGCCGAGGAATAGCTCAGCCCGATAATTCAGTGGCAACGCTCTCCCTTCGCATACTGGCACTCGGATGCGAGGTAAATATCTTCCCGACGGATATGGATTGACAGTACCTCGGGAGCGACGCGATTTATCCCTGCTGTTCGACCAGCCAGAAATACCCTGGCTATTCCCAGGCTGTCTGCCGCGATATAGGCATTGTTGGCGGGTCTTCTGGGCGGCCTGAAGTATTCCTTTTCAATGGCGACCGCCAAGGCACTTTCCACGGTTTGGTTCTGGCCGTCTTCCTCAAATCATGAATAGACCAGTGTTGCATCTCGTAGTCTTTGTGGCGGCGCAGCCACTGCATGATGTTATACGGTAGCGCCAATGGCGCGCTCTGTCCCATCGGATCACTTGTACCGCTGTTGGTAAACATATACGGGCTGTCACCACTGAGCGCCATCACCTCTTCGATGAAAGGCTTCACCTCATCGATAATCGGCCGCAACAATGGCTTGCCGGACGTTTTGCCGAGCTTGTGGTTTTCAGGCGGAATGGTCCAGACCATGGACTCGAAATCAAAGTGATCTTTTTCGCTCAGGCGCAGCTCGCCATTGCGGCAACCATAGAAGAGACATAGCTTTACATAGAGCTTGTTCTTGGCTGACATGCGGGATTCATCTATAGCCAACCAAACCAGCTGGATCTCTTCGTCTGACAAGGAGCGGCTGCCCGCCACCTTCTTGATCTGCAAGTCTTCCTTGGCGTTAATCTCTGCCAGCACATTAACCGGCACGAGCTTGCGCTTCACCGCCCACTTGAGGAGCTGCTTGGTATTGGTGAGCAACCTGTCGGCAATACCTGGGCGCTTCTCTGCCTGCGCCTCTAACAGATCTAGCCATTGGTGCAGCGTAATCTTTTCAGCAGGGAGTTTTCCCAGATCTGGCAGAACATACAGTTCGAAGCTGCGCTTGATCTCATGATGCCCCTTCTTGTTCTTCTTGCAGTAGCTTTCATACCACTGCTCGAAAAGGGATTGAAGAGAGGCCGCATCCATGATGGCTTGCTTCTCAAGCCTTCTGACAATCTTCGGATCGTGACCGCGCTCCAGCTCCTTTTTGAGGCGCTAGTTTTCATCCCGCGCACCCTTCAGCGACATGAGCGGATAGGAGCCAAGATCGAGGCGCTGAAGCTTTTTGTCGTAGCGATAGCGCATCTGGAAAATGATTTTGCCTTTGGGCGTGACGCGCACGCTCAAGCCATCACGATCACCCTTCTCTTCGCGTTCCGCTCGCTCTTTCCTGTGGTTTGCTTTAAGCCAGCTATCTGAAAGCGCCATGGCTCGTGCCCTCAAAACACCCGTGTGTACATATTTTCTGAAGAGCCTGAAAAACGCTTTTTATGTACACAGATGTGTACACATTTATGACGGCTCAGCTTGTCTCTGGATGTCTTTCATTGTCGCTCACGAATACAGATAACGCAATGTAATCAGTGGTTTTAGAGGGTTTTTGACTTGGGTCGTCTTGGGCTGACTCAGACACAATTATAGGGGTGTGAGATGATCGCTAGAACGCGCCTGCGTTCAATTTCGTCGTTGAGTTCCTGCTGATGCATTACAGATGAAAATCCGTCCCGGTAAAAGGGGCGCAAGTATAGCAAGTGGGAGTTTGGCGGCAAACAGGCCGCAGATAAGTCAAAGTTCGAGTAGATACCATTGCCCTCGCGGTGCGCAAATCCCTGTAATGGCATCATCCCGCCCAGTATAATTTCCGAAAGTTGGATTATCGGAGAATAGGGCCATGGATTTTCAATTATCCCCAGAGCAGCAGCTATTGCAGGAAACTGCCAGGAAGTTTGCCCGCTCGGAACTGACAGAGCTGGCCAGACGGATAGAGGAGCAGGACGAGCCCCCGGGCATCGAACTCCGCAAGCGCTTCGCTGAAATGGGATTCCTGGGTGCCAACCTGCCGGAAGAATTCGGTGGGGCCGGGATGTCGCACTTGGATGCGGTAATAGTACTGGAGGAAATTGCCAAGGTATCTATCGCAGTGGCTTTCCCAATTTTCGAGAGCTGTTTTGGCCCCAGCCTGGCTATTGCCCATTTCGGCAGTGCTGAACTCAAACATCGTATGCTCCCGAGGGTCTGCAGCGGCGAAATCGTTATTGCGGTCTCCATGTCCGAGCCCAATGCAGGGTCAGCACTGACGGACCTGACTACCCGGGGTGTCTTACAGGGCAACCAGATCATCCTTAACGGCCAAAAACGCTGGTGCTCCGGTGCCGGGCACTCTGAAGCTTACGTCGTCTATTGTCGCCTGTCTGATGCGCCAGGCGCGCAGGGAATAGGAGCGGTTTTGGTGGAAAAAGGTGTGCCAGGATTCAGTTTTGGCAAACGGGATCACCACATGGGGTTCAGAGGCGTTTGCAGCGCCGACATGTATTTCGACCAGGTGGCTGTACCGGAGAGCAATATAATCGTTCCGGCCGGTGGGTTTGGCAAACTGATGGAAGCATTCGATCTGGAGCGCTGCGGAAATACCACTATGTCGCTCGCAGTAGCGCAGTCTGCCTTTGATATCGCCCTCAACTACGTGCAGGAGCGCCAGCAGTTCGGTAAACCGGTGGTCGATTTCCAGGCGGTGCAACTTCAACTGGCAGAAATGAAGATGCGTCTCGACGCCTCTCGCCTGCTGCTCTACCGGGCTGTCGCAAATGCGCAACAGGGACTTCCTTCAATAAACGACAGCTCCATTGCCAAATGTTTCGCCAATGAAACCGCCCGGGAAGTCACCGGAAAGGCTATGCAATTGATGGGTGGTTACGGTTATTCCAAAGAATTCCCCATGGAACAGAAACTGCGCGATGGTTGGGGCTGGGGCATCGCCGGCGGCACGATAGACATTCAGAAAATAAATATTGCAGCATCACTGGTTGGGAGACGATTCAATCAGCGCGGCTAGACCTGCCCGCGGTCAGAGCAATGGGTAACTGCCGACGAACAACCGTTACCAGTAACATCGACCAATCCGGCTAGTCGCCGAAATCGTCCCACATGAATACTGGAAGTTAGGTCTTTTAGCTAATAACAATTGGAAGGCAATTTCATTAACTGCCTGTTAAAACTACAGAAATAGAGTCGGAATTGCGCTGCGACTTTTTTCCACAGAATCTGTGGATAACTCGGTGAATAAAATAATCGATTCATGGTGAAAGCATGAAAATCTGGCATTTCACGTTAGATTGTTCATTAATTGATCAATTTTATAATTGTATATATTTCAATACTTTATGAGTTTTTGACGGTTCGACTTAAAAAAAAAACCTATAAATACCGGGGTTTTATGACACCCCCGCAATTTTTGTGCATAAATTCTCGGGTTGAACGGACAACGCGAATTTCAGACTACTATTTGTTGTTGTTTTTAATAGACTTTTTCGCTTTCCATTTACCGCTCGTTCAGCTTACTTTTTGCTCTGCTGGTGAGCAGCAGCGACGGCATGCGTCCGGGACGCCAAATCAGGCAAGGACCAGGTCGTAAAGAGTCGGCACCAGAATAAAACTGCAAACCATTGCCAGAAGTATATCTTGATCTATGACGTAGGCAGCCATTATGGTTCCAGATAGATTGATGGCCAGCACGCCGACAAGGACACAAAGAACCAACAGCTTTTTCTTGCCCAGCAAAAGCACTGAGAACAGTAAGCCGAGGCTCACGATATAGACATAGTTATCCCCCAGGCCAACTCGCGCCAGCATTTCAGTCGCCAGGCTAAAGCCTATCAGTGAAAACAAGATTAGAACCACGACGGCTCTCTGGATAGATTTTTTTTCGCTTTGCAAGTTATTTCTCCTCACAGCGACGCAGATGTCAATTAAGCGTTATGCTCAATCAATCATTCAGCAGGGTCAAGCAAGTAAGGTAGATTGCGCAGGTCTTTTGCTGAATCTTGGGATTCTGTTCACAGTTTAAAGGCAAGCACAACCCGCACGGCGAGCTAAACTGCACACAACTGCTATTCCGCGACCACCCGCAGAAGTTGCTGATAATCGGAAAGTCCCGCAAGTATTTTTTCAATTCCATCCTGTTTCATGGTGCGCATGCCGTCGAGCTTGGCCTGCTTCCTTAATTCGGCAAGGCTTGCTTTCTGATAGATCAGTGCTTGCAACTCATTGGTGCCTACCAGTAATTCATGAATAGCGATTCGGCCACGGTACCCGGTATCACCGCACTCCTTGCACCCTGTTGGCCGATAAAGCGTCAACCGCTCTGCATCAATACCAAGCCGCACAAAGTCTTCATCACCGTATACCGAGGCCAGATGCTCCAATTCTAATTGCTCGGGCTGGTAGCCTTCTTTGCAACTAGGGCATAGAGTTCGCATCAGTCGCTGTGCCAATACTCCTAGCAATGCATCCGAAAAATTGACCGGGTCCATGCCAAGGTCCAGCAGCCGGGTTATTGTTTCCGGGGCCGAGTTGGTGTGCAAAGTAGAAAACACCAGGTGCCCGGTGAGAGAGGCCTCTACACCTATGTTTGCAGTTTCCTCATCCCGCATCTCTCCTATTAGAATGACATCGGGGTCAGCGCGCAGAAACGCGCGCATGGCGGTGGCAAAGGTAAAATTGATCTTCGGTAACATCTGCACCTGCTGCAGCCCGGGTTGGGTGATCTCCACCGGATCTTCGGCAGTCCAGATCTTGCGATCCGGCGTATTGATGTGGCCAAGAATGGCATGCAGTGTCGTCGTCTTTCCGGAACCGGTGGGTCCCACCACCAGGAAAAGGCCGTGGGGGTGACTCGATAGGTCGACGATTTTGTCGTAGTTTTCCTTGGAAAGATTAAGATTATTGAGTGGCAATGCGGAGCCCGCAGACAACAGTCTCAGAACGGCACTTTCCCCATGAACGGTAGGCAAGGTAGCCACCCGTAATTCCAGTTTCTTGTTCCGTACCTTGAGTTTGCATTTTCCATCCTGTGGCAAACGCCTTTCAGCAATATCCAGCCGCGCGATGACCTTGATTCGCGAGATCAGCGCTGCTGTATGTTCTCGCGGGACTCGCAGTAACTCCCGACAGCTGCCGTCTACACGAACACGAACGACACCAGCTGCGCTATCCTTGCCGGGCTCAACGTGGATATCCGAGGCTCCCAGTCGGGCTGCCTCGGTGATGATCTTGTTAACCATTTGGATGACTGCAGAGGTGGCTGCCAGCGCTTCATCATTGTCATCGTCCTCCTCCTCCAGATCGATCCCGACCTGTTCATCCAGAGCAGAGAAAACTTCATCAAAGCTGGTGTCACCTTCCTGATCCATCGACCCGTTGTTAAGGTATTGCTGGATATGTTCCGGAAGACCGACTCGGAACACAAAGTTACGCGCATCTACGACGCCCTGAATTTCCATAATGCGCCGATAATCGCTCGGGTCATCGATCAGAATGATGGCTTCCTGTTTATCTCCAGCGACCGGCAACCAGAGATTGCTCCGCAGATAGCTCATGCTTATGTTCTGCAGCAAATCCATGGGCAGCTCAATATCAGGGTCATATCCCATGTAAGGAACCCGATAGTAGCACTCCAGAGATTTGCCTATGATGGCAGGATCTATCTTGTAGTCTTCCATCAGGATACGCGTGGCAGATCCTCCATAAGCGGAAGTTTTTTTCAGCACCGCGTCCAGATCAGGCGCCGTAATCTCACCCTTCTGAACTAGATAGTCAAACGGCCCCTGAGTAGCCTGCAGGGCCGAGCGAAATCGCTTGCCCAGCAGCTGAGCAACCATCACAGCGTGCTTCAGCTCCGCGCGGGTAAATTCCGGATCACCTTCGAACCTGACCAATTGTAGAACCCCGAGCAGTACGTCGTCTGTTATCGGGACGACAATCTGGGATTTGACGTTCCAGCCTCTTTCCAGACTGAAGCTGCTATTGAACTGGAGTCGAGGATGAATTTGGGCCAATTCGTCAGTATTATTGACATCCTTAATCAACAGCGGCCGCCCGCTGGATGCGACGTAACCGGCGAGGGCGCTCGGGCTAATGGGGACGCGAATTTCTTCGTCTTGACCTTCAGGGTCACCGGCTTTGATTATCGTCGACAGTTCACTGCTATGGGTAACACACTGATAGATGGTCAGAAGCTTGATATCGAGCAGTGCAATCAGTTCCTGCTCTGTTTCGCGCATGGCCACATGCAGCTTCTTGGTATATTTGAAGCGCTGGCTTATTTTCGCCAGGTCATTAATAAAAGCCTTTTCCGACTCATCACTAGCATGGGTCTGAGAAGATGCATCAACTTCTGCTGCGGTTGATCCTGCCATTAACTTACTCGCTGTCTAGCCGATAGCTGGGGGTAGGTATCCTACCCACTCTGGGTTTTCATTCTACTACAATTCAGACTTTATTCCGATTGCCTTATTATCTGAAAAACTGAATGGTCTTACCAACTTGCACTTCAAATTGCCAGTAAAATCCAGCAAATTCAACGCCTATGTCGCCGTTTTGGGAATTGGGTCTCTTTTCAATCCCCTGCTTGATGCCCAGGCCTCGGAATCTGATGGATTTGCCAATCAATGGATTGCCGAACAGATATTCGCCAATGAGTGCAACAGTCGAGCGGATTGTCTAACCAGCTGGAACCCGGGGGAAGAGTTTCCTTCTCTTGGACTCGGTCATTTTATCTGGTATCAGAAAGACCAGCAGGAAATTTACCAGGAGACTTTTCCGGGACTACTGGACTATTACCAGGAGCAGGGCATCCGTATTCCCGACTGGATAAGACAGCTACCGGCGCAGGATTCACCCTGGGCAGATCGGGATCAGTTTTATGCCGAATTCGATGGGGAACAGCTAACCCGACTGAGGGAGTTTCTGCAGCAAACTCTGACAGTGCAAGCCAACTTCATAATCCAGCGGCAGGAACAGTCGCTGGATAAAATTCTTGATTACGCCCCGCCTGAGCAGCGCAAGGATCTTGCTCTCCTTTACCGGGAAGTTGCCAACAGCGAACCTCCGCTGGGCCGCTATGCGCTGATCGACTATGTGAACTTCAAAGGCGAAGGAATCGCTGCCAGCGAAAGGTACCAGGGGCAGGGATGGGGACTGCTGCAGGTTTTGCAGACAATGCTCAAAGCACCGGAAGACCAACCCGTGATGGTAAGATACAGTGATGCGGCCGCCGAGATCCTGCGCCTCAGGGTGAGTAATTCACCGTCGGAACGCAATGAACAGCGCTGGCTGGATGGATGGCTCAACCGAGTGCGGACGTATCGGCCAAGCGCCCCGGAATCGCCGCTTCCCTGATCTGCGATCAGACAGTCATGCACATTGCAACAGGAAGCGGGAGAAGCTTGCCGAAAGCGGGGGCAGGTATTACCCTTGCGAGCTCCACAATGTGCCATTGGATCAGAACTCAGTGAGCTACGAACGAGCCAATATCGAGTCAATGACAGGATACGTGCCAGGCGAGCAACCAGGCACCGCCGATGTCATCAAGCTCAACACCAATGAAAATCCTTACCCTGCCAGTCCCCTGGTGGCCTCGGCGTTAGCAGCTATAAAGGTGGATGATCTCCGCCGCTATCCGTCTCCCACCGCGCAGTCTTTCCGGGAAGCAGCCGCCCAATTTCACGGACTGCAGAGCGATAACATTCTGCCCACTAACGGTGGCGACGAGCTCTTGCGTCTGGCAATAACCACTTTCGCCGGACCGGGCGAGGTGGTCGCTATCGCCGAGCCCAGTTACTCGCTCTACCCGGTGCTGGCTGAAATACAGGATTGCCGGTTATTACGGGTTCCCCTGCTCGAAAACTGGCAATTGCCGTCAGATTTTGCCGCCACGCTAAACGATGCAGAGGCACGTCTGGCCCTGCTTGTTAATCCCCACGCACCCACCGGCTTGTTGCTACCAGCAACGCGCCTGCGGGAAATTGCCACTGCTTTTCGCGGCGTGCTTGTTGTGGATGAGGCATATGTGGACTTCGTCGACCCGGAGCAGCAGTATGATCTCACTGCGGCCGTAAAAGACCATGACAACGTGTTAATTTTGCGGACCCTAAGCAAAGGATACTCACTGGCGGGACTGAGATTTGGTTACGGCATTGGCGCTGCCAAATTGCTGGCGCCGATGATGTTCAAAACCCGGGACAGTTACAATACAGATCACGTTTCCCAACAACTGGCCGTCGCCGCCATTCAGTCGATCGATTACGCCCGAGACACCTGGCAAAAGGTGAGGACCGAGAGAAGCGGGCTCATCCAGCAGCTTCAGCAGCTCGGTTTACCATGCCTGCCAAGCCAGACAAACTTTATTTTGGCCCAGTGTTCAAACCCAGATAGTGCCCAGAGAATCTACCAGGGGCTAAAAAAATCTGGCATTCTGGTACGCTACTTCGATCAGGACCGGCTGCGAGACAGATTGCGAATCACCGTAGGCACTCCGGAACAGAACCAGCGACTACTGCAAAACCTGTCTGGCATTCTCCGTTAACCGCAACAGCAGCCCCCTCAATGGACGCCGATGCCATGGTGGAGCAAAAGGATTCAACATCGAAAATAAAGCAGTATGGCATCAGCCAGGTGCACTATTGTCCTGACTGCAAAAAACCGCTGCGACGCAAAGACGGAAAGATGGGCCCTTTCTGGAGCTGTACCGGATTCCCGGTCTGTCGCACTACCTTCAACGACCGGGCCGGAAAGCCCTCCAGGGAACCGGACGAACATTATTGCTGCCCGGTTTGCACGCGGCGCATGGTGTGTGTTCAAAAAAGCGACGACAACGTGTTCTGGGTTTGCACCGGATCAAGCAGGGGTTGTAAAGTCAGGCTGAACGATCAGCAAGGGCGGCCTGGGAGCGCACATCGCTGTGGAAACTGCGGCCATATGCTGATTATGAGGGAAGGTAAACACGGCGTATTCTGGGGCTGCAGCAGTTTCCCGCAATGCACCCAGACCTATCGCGATCGCAATGGAATTCCGGATATCAGCAAACCTTGATTTTTTCGTTTCTCAAGATTCGTAAGAAAACCAGCGCTGCGATCGCCGGGCTTCTCATTGGCGGCGCCTGCCTTTGGGGTATTGCCCTGTGGCAGGATATCAGCCCACGCCAGCTGTTTTCGATTTTTCTTGGCAGCTTCGCATTCATCCTGGCCATCATGGTTCTTGCACTGGGGTTCATCGTACTGGCAAAACTGCTTGGGAGATTGACCAATTCGGCAAAGAAAGAAGGATAAGGCTACGGAGCTGATATAAAAATTGGCTTTTACCAGGGATATCGAATCCAGACTCACAGGGGCAGCGTTCGGGACATAATCAGTGCGTCCTCGCGCCCTTTGTCAGAAGGGTAATAATCCTTCCGTTCACCGATGGGCAGAAAACCCATTGCCTGGTAGAGCTGCTTTGCCGGTTCGTTAGACATGCGGACCTCCAGATAACAGACTTCAGCCTCGCCCCGAAATGCCCGGTTAAGAAGAAATTCCAACAAGCGACGACCGTGTCCCGCGCGCTGGAAGTCCGGGTGTACGCACAGGGTGAGCAGATGACTTTCCCCGATAGCCACTGACATAACCCCATGCCCTATCAATCTGTCATTATTCGCCAATACCCAGCATTGATAGCCGGCTCGCAGACAGTCGATAAACACTCGCTTGGTCCAGGGGTGATTGTCGGCGGCCAGAATTTCATTTTGAACCACCAGATCGAGATCGCTGGCACGCATACGGCGCACCGTAAATTCAGTGTGTAAATTTGTCGCTGTTAACACTGTCTTCTTCCTAACACCCGATTGCTTGAGCACCGCATCAATTCAGCAATGCGGGTATTACGCGAATCGAATCCCAGACGGATCGCTTTAAGCTCGGAACCCGCAGTATTGCATCGAGACTGTGCGTGTGGATCAGGCGCTCGCTGCTCTCAGTCAGCAAGTCACCTACTCCACTTTTATCGAACAGTTCCTCACACTGATTACCGAAAACAAGAATGACCTTATAGGAGTCTGAACCCAGCCTCTTTCTCATGAAGCCTGAAAGCGCCTGAAACGCTTCCGAAGCGCGCCGACTCGAGGCGTCGTCGTCCGCGCCTAGCGGCCAGTTGAAGCGGACAGAATTGGGCGATTCGCCAAACTCCTGCCCCAAAGCACGCAGGATTGCTGTCAGTAATTTGTTTAAGTCTTGTTCGTTGCTGCTGGAGCGGAGGAATGGCACTTCATTAATTATGGCAAGCTTTTCTGAGATTCTGTAGAACTGCACGCTGAATCGTAACTCGGTATCCTTATCGACATCGTCATTAAGTTCGACTTCCTGGTTCTGGGCAATTGCTTCCTGAGGTTTCTGCGAAGTTCCTATCGTTTCCTGCTCCTTAGCCTCCGGTGCAATTGCCAGAAGCTCAATCGACCCGTCTTGGAGCTCCGAAATAGTGGCTTTCGGTTCGGACAGAACCGGCGCCTCTTGATCCGACATCGGGAGAGAGTCCTCCGGCGTACCCACTGTCGCGTGCGGGGATTCCCTTAAAACGTAACAATCTATCCCCATTGCGCTCAAGTACGCGAGGCGGCGAGCTTCATTCATAATCAGGAAAACTTACGAATTGTTGGACATTGCAAGCGTTCGACTATACGCCTTTCACTCATGCGCAACAACAAGGCAATGCAACCCTGCAAAGTTGTGATTCTTCGGCAATCGTGATTGAATCGCGCTTCGAAAAAAAAGGGCAATTTGATGAAAGCAATTGTTTGTAACTCCTACGGTCCACCGGAAAACCTAGCATTGGAAGAGCTAGACGATCCGATTGCCGGTGCCAACCAGGCGGTGGTAGATGTCCACGCAGCTTCATTGAATTTTCCTGACACGCTGCAGATTCAGGGCAAGTATCAGTTCCAGCCGCCAATGCCGTTCACGCCTGGCTCCGAAGTCGGTGGAATTATTCGGTCGACCGGTCCCGGACTGGAGGGCTTCAGACCGGGAGATCGGGTCATGGCAACGCCTTCCATTGGAGGAATGGCCGAGCAGGTGGTGGTCGATTCGTTGGGGCTGCGCAAGATTCCCGACAATATGGATTTCAAGACCGCTGCCAGCTTCGCTATGGTCTACACCACCTCGTACCACGCACTGAAACAAAGAGCAAATCTCCAGCCCGGCCAGACCCTGCTGGTTCTGGGCGCCAGCGGCGGGGTGGGCTTGACAGCCGTTGAACTGGGCAAACTCATGGGAGCGACGGTAATTGCCGCCGCCAGTTCTGATGAAAAACTGGCGTTCGTAAAACAATTTAATCCCGATCACTTCATCAACTATGGCGATGGCGAGTTAAAGGAAAAGGTAAAATCGGTTACCGATGGTCGTGGTGCTGACGTGATTTACGACCCCGTGGGCGGCGATCTCTTTGACCAATGCACCCGCTGTATCAATTGGAATGGACGATTACTTGTTGTGGGCTTCACCAGTGGCAGAATTCCGGAATACAAGGCCAATCTGGCATTGCTGAAAGGCGCTTCAATGGTTGGCGTCTTCCTGGGTCGCTTTCGCAAGGAAGAGCCTGAGGCTTATGAGCAGAATTTTCAGGAACTGTTGACAATGTACGCTGAGGGAAATCTCCGGCCCGTGGTCACTCAATCGTTTTCAATGGAGGATTTTGCAGCAGCCTTCAATGTGTTCGCGCAACGTCGGGTCATGGGTAAAGTTGTGCTGGAAATCAGACAGACTAGCTAAACGCCAGGGGAACCGCAGTATGCTGAGTCGCGAGGAAATTATTAAAGACCTGGAAGAGCTGCGGGAGATTGTTATTCGCCATAAAGAGCCCGGTCAGCCTCTGGCGACTCACAGAGAATTGATAGATGGCATCGAACACGATGTCTTCACCAACATTCCCCAGACACTGCCGGAAATATACCGACTCAGCTTAGAAATCCAGGACCAGGATTTCATGGTCTACATGGATGAGCGCTATTCATTTGGTGAAACACACCGC
>Ga0181593_10001597_pt1 | contig 20610 bp, 21 predicted proteins | sample 071ome_19_FD_133756 | JGI IMG/M metagenome (GOLD analysis project Ga0181593, IMG submission 133756) | Coastal salt marsh microbial communities from the Groves Creek Marsh, Skidaway Island, Georgia - 071413AT metaG (megahit assembly) | ecosystem: Environmental > Aquatic > Marine > Intertidal...
CAAGGGTGCTGCTTTTGAACGTGTCAGAACTAGAGCCCTCAGCAGCCCCAGAGCCCTCAGCAGCCCCAGAGCCCTCAGCAGCCCTAGAGCCCTCAGCAGCCCTAGAGCCACTTGATTTCGCTTTTACGGCACTCTGACTCTGTTTTGTGGCATTCTTTCTATTCTTCATAAATTCACTCTCAAGATGCCCAGCTCTCATACGTTGTAGTGGGTCTGTGTGGTAGCCTGTTGGAACCCCAAATAACTATACTATTGGTATATCGAAAATAACTAGAAGCGCAAGGGGTTTTCATAAATAATTTCACCAAAGACTATTGGTTAGCCGCAGGGAGGACTTGTACAGCTCTACTCTAAACCTTTCCCGAGAGACGTCCGATAGTTGCAACAGTGTGTTCCCTAACGATTTTTAGACATCCTGAGTTTCTATGCGAAAGCAGATACGGCTATTAATAGTTGATGATAGTCCTGGGTATTCAGAGCTATTGAAGGATTCCTCTGATATTTGGAATGAGTATTACGAGGTTCTTGTCACTCATGTGGCGACAGCAAGTGAAGCCGTTCATCAGATTGCGGCAGGCGGGGCACACGTTGTCATGGTAGATGCACATCTTTCTTGCATCAATACTCTAGAGTTCGTGAAGGAGGTTTCTTGCAGCAGTTTACCTATCGTCGTGATGAGTGAGGGGTGTTCTACAGAGTTAGAGGTGACTGTGCGTGAATGGGGAGCCGCAGATTACATCGCAAAAACGGCTGATCCAGACGAGGTAGAAAATACATTGATGAGGTTAGCCGAGCTATCGACTGATACATTACATGTACATTAATTGTGTCGGTTAATCCTTATGCTCTTTTCCAAGCTCGATGCTACGCTGCATTGCTCGTCTGAGACATTCTTGGATAGTAGCTTGTGCAGTGTCTCTTTTCAGTATCTCTACTCCAGCAGCCGTCGTCCCTTGGGGTGATGTCACCTGTGCTTCAAGCTCAGGAAGCGAGATTTCTGCATTTTCATAGAGAAGAGCTGAGCCTTTTAATGTTTCATGAATCAGCTCTTTGCCTTGAGCAGCCGTAAATCCAAGAGCGCATATTTCTTGGAATGCGCCTTCGAGAAGGTGAAACAAAAATCCTGGTCCAGAGCCAGAGATGGCAGTTGCAGCATCAACAAGTCTTTCTTCAGACGCTACAATTATTCTCCCACCGAGACCAAGCAGCCAGCGAGCCTCTTGTACGCTTTTAGATGGCGTCTCACCCGTGAAGAAGATGGTCGTTATTCCACCACCATACTGGACTGCAAGATTCGGCATGGCTCTAATAATTGCTAATCTCGGCGCATGAAGGAGTTGATCAATCCGAGCACAGGCAACACCTGCCATTAATGATATGACCGTACTCTCTTTATCAGTTATGGGGGAAAGAGTAGGCAGAACTTCTGCAGCAAGCTGCGGCTTGACAGCGATGACAACTATATCAGACTTGTTACTGACGTTGTGTGTGACAAAGTCTTCGACAGAAGAGTAGCTGGCTATCGTACTTTCTGGATCGGTAGCAGCAGCGGCTAGTGTGTCTTTTAGGGAGGAGATACATTGATCTCCAACATCTGGAACCGCTCTAAACATTGGGTCGATCAGATTCAGCTCAATAGGGATATCTCGAGTCGAGGAAGAAAAGAGAGAAGCAGCGAGCGCTTTCCCCATATTCCCTGCTCCAACAATTGTAATGCTTTTTTTATCGGTGGTATCAGCCATGATGTGCGCAGTATTGCAAAGAAGAGAGGAGAGAATCAATCATAACTGGCGTAGCCTGCTCTCACCGCCGCCTTATAGAGTTTTCTCTAATCGACTGGCAGGAGTATCCAGAGATGAGGTCTTCCACAGTTGCAATGTACTGAGCGAGAAAGCAGGCTTAAACCGCTCCATGAGAGGAAAAGCGTGAGCCGATTGACGTTCCATGTTGGTAGTCGACGACTCATCGCTTGTCCAGTCAAGGCTTGAATGCGCCGTATCGGACTCGGGATCGGATGAAAGACGGATTCAACCATTCGACTCCGCTCATACTCCGCATCTCCTAACTGATCAGCTTTCACGAGGGCCGTCTGTAGTGCAGTGTCCTGCTTCTCACTCTCTGCGCTTTTGTCGTCTACAAAATATACTCCAGCTCGGCTCAGGCTCGGTAAGAGAAGGAGTCCCACGAAACTCCAGAGAGTAAACCACAGGCTCATAGTGGCAACGCCTGAGACCGTGAGCAGTGAGCTTTCATGGGGAACAAGGCTGATTGCTATACCCCCTATCATCCAGAGCATACTTGCCATAATTCCTTTGATGCGAGCCCCCGAGAGAATCGCAATTCTCCTTCGAGCAATCATGACACTGAGCTCTTGCTCGCTCAGGGTCGCAATCCATCGCTCTGGAATAACAATTTTCTCATTCCCCGGTAATCCGATAATCCCACCAGTAAATGATTCTCCCGGGTCGCTTATGAATTCAACGGGAACAAAGTCATGTCGAGATTGTGCGGACCCTCTTTTCTGACAGGGAGTGAAAAGCGAAAAGAGTGCTCCCTGAAGAGCGAGCTGTAAGAATCCGAAGACAGGAAAGAGTACGAAAGCTCCTAAAGGACCAACAGCTCTCGCAGTTACGATAATGGAAGTGCCGAACAATGCGTAGAGCAGGACATGGAAGAGGCTTGCTCTTCCGAGTCTTTTGAGAAATTGAATCAAATCGGATGGTACTCTGCGATAAGCGAGAGGAAGAAGATAGCCACCAGCAAATTCGAAGGGAAAGAGGAAGAAGCTTACAACGCCGAAAAAGAGAAAAAGTTCAACGAACACCCTCTCTACGGAGGCACCTACGCCTGAAAGCGTCATGAATGGAAGTCCAGTGATGAGCGCGAGGCAGCTAGCCACTACCATCCACCCGACGCAGGTAATACCAATAAGGAGACGGGCTCGAGCGTAGGTTAACCCTTCGGTCTCAGTGGACGTGTGATTGGCGGATATGAGGTTGGGGGTACCGGCATGGTTCGTGTCGTGTGCAACTGCGGTTTTCATGGTTTTCGCCTCCTTTCGATTTCCATGCTGACAGCTTGATAGTCGCGAGAGACCTCCGATACTTTCAGAGAAGATCCGAAAGAGGGGTAACGTGTTGAAATAGGGTATTATATAGTGCCTTAGGTCGCTTCATCGTAAGGATATGCCATTGTTTTCAACTAACGAGGGTTGTCTTGGATGAATCGAACCCTGTGATAAATAGAACCCTGCGATGAATAGAAAACGAGTCTTCTGTCAACGTTCTTGGCAAGTGATCATCTTGCTCCTCTTTGGATCGCTGTTTTTCTTTCCCTGCCTCGGAGGTGCACAAGAGAGAGCCTTTCATCAGATTACGGTCACGGATATCGATGGCAATCTGGTTCCCCTCAGTAATTACCAAGGTCATGTGGCACTGGTAGTGAATACGGCTTCTCGATGTGGTTATACTTCGCAACTTGCGGGACTCCAAAGGATCTATGAAAAGTATTCACCGACTGGATTTGTTGTTCTTGGTTTTCCAAGTAATGATTTCGGAGAGCAGGAGCCTGGGACAAATGAGGAGATAAAGGCATTCTGCAGCGGGAGCTACCAGGTCACCTTTCCTCTGTTCGCAAAGTCTGTCGTAAGGGGGAGTGAGAAGAGCGAGCTTTACACCTTTCTTACCCACTCTACGAATCCGATTCGAGAGGTTGGATGGAACTTCGAGAAGTTTCTTGTCTCAGGTGAGGGTATCGTTTTGGCTCGTTTCCCATCTCGAGCAGAGCCTGAATCAAGGACCATCATTGAGAGTATCGAAGCGGCTTTGAAGTCTTCAGGATGATTCTCTTCTAATGTTGTTCTGATCAAGTTGTCTTGCATCCTCGTAGCCTGTAGTCATTTGCTCATCTCACTGAGCAAATGACCTGAATCAGATAGCACAAAGCGCTCTTACCTCTCCTCATCTACGTAGGAGATCAGGGCTGTTACGGGTTAAGAATACGGTGAACAAGGTCAGGGCGCTTCAGTTCGATACGGAGTATGCGTGATGGGCTGGGGACGCAAAGCACGTGTCGTATTTCAGGCAATAAAATGAAAGAAGGGGGGGTCGCCTGTTAAGTATCTATTTTGCTTAAAGATTCGAATTTTCAATTTTCTCTAAAACTAGGCCGAACTCATTTAGTTCAATTTTAAGAGATGATATCGTGCCGTACCCTCGAGAGGAGTTAACTGATAAGAATGAAGAATATGCCGAGTTATAATAGAGAACCATCGACCGAAATGGATTTCTCACAGGTCAAGCTACCAAAACGTCCATCCTCTCCTTCCTCAGAAACGTCAGATTGCCGCGAGACATTCTACCGAGAGCAGGTGCTCCCTTTTGCCGAAAAGCAGGCAGACCAGTTTTGTAGAAACATTTCTCTTAACCCATCTGAATGGGATGATATGGTGCAGGACTTTCGAGTAAAGGCATATGAACTTCTTGATAGGAACTTTGATTCAGACCAAGGGAGTTGGAAGGGATACCTTGGCAAGTCTCTGAAATTCAGAGTTATTGATACGCTCAGGGCAGAGAGAGGGAGGGCGGTTTATAAAAATTATCAGAAACTAGAGGAAGCCCAAGATGAACACTTGAAAGACTCAGGGAGGCATCTACCGCTGCATGACGACCGTATTATTGAGAAAAGCCAACTCGAACCGAAAAAAGCGCAGGACGCAATTCAGAAATGGAGGGTTGTGCGACCTTCTTCTCTCTCAGGCGAAACTGAGGGCATTGCTTATGAGGAAAGTATAGAAGTCCAGGAGGAGCTTGATAGCTTTCAGTTTATGATTCGAGACCTTCCCCACCGGCACCAAGTTGTCTTGGAGCATCGCTTTGTAGGGGATGAGACTTTCAAAACGATTGGTGAATCTTTAGGGGTTACTGAAACTCGTGCGTGTCAGATATGTAAAGAAGGTCTCCAGCGATTAAGAAAGCGGTTGTCGAAGTAGGGCATCCATGACTTCTGCCACAAAGAGTTCTCTCCTCGTCTCTTCCTTGCTCGCCGCCTAGAGCTTTCCTATTGCGTTTAACTCTATTTCAAGCTCTTTGCGAGACAGTTGCTCGATGGGGAGTTCAAGAAAAAGCGTAATTCGTCTTTCAAGAGAATGAAAAACATCATCGAATACTGACTGAACCTCTTCCTCTGTTCCTTGCGCGAGTGCTGGGTCTGAAACACCCCAGTGAGCTTTCATTTGTGAGCCGAGGAAAACTGGGCAGGGTGTTGAGGCCGCGTTGTCACAGACGGTAATAACAAGCTCGATGGGAATTTCTTGAAAGTCATCCCAAGACTGGCTCTTGTAATGTGATGCAGCTATGCCGTTCTTTTCCAGGGTTTTTATAGCAACTGGATGAACAGCCCCCGTCGGTTGGCTGCCCGCACTGTATACTGAGAATCGACTTCCTGCGAGATGATGAAAAATAGCCTCAGCCATGATGCTTCGGCACGAATTTCCAGTGCAGAGGATTAGAATGTTTTTCATGAATCCGCTTATTTTTTTGTGCTATCACATCCACCAGAGGCGCCAATCGACATGAGAGATGGGGAACAGCAGGAGTTTTCTTCGTTCGAGGCATCAGCTGATAGTGAGTTCCGCGAAAAAATCTGAGCATCTTCCATCGTGTGATAGGCCTCCCACGGAATTCCATCAGGATCTTTGACCCATGATTTATCCGAATTCGCATAGCAGCATGTCGTTTCTCCCTCATCGAATAGCGAGAGGTCTGCACTTTTCATCTGTTTTCTCAGAGTCTCTAGCTCGTCCAAGGAGTCAACTTGAAGTCCAAGATGATCGAGACCAGATCTTTCTCCTCTCGTTGAAATTGCGAGGTTCATTCTCGGATCCTCAATCATCCATTTTGCGTAGTCGGGCTTTTGTTTTGTGGGACCTATCCCGAGCATCGCTGTATAGAAGCGAATCGAAGCCTCTAAGTTCTCTACCGTGATATGAAGATGTAACCGTTTCATTGTGAGCCCCTCTCAAAATTAGAGAATTCATTTACGAGATTCTCAGTGAGTTGAATTGGCAGTAAGAGCATGGATGAGATGCTCTCTTAATTACTCGCCTCTTCCCCGCTCCTCATTTTCAACCTCTGCAACCTGCTCGTCGGAGAGCTGTAGAAAGGCCAGCATTTGGCGAATGAGCATCTCGTAGTCTTCTTTCTTCCCCATGTTCAGGCGGTATTCATTAATGACCTTAATTTGCATGTCCTTTTCCCACATATCCCAGGCCTGTTGAGAGATACATTGGAAAATCCGCTCACCAGTTTCTCCAGCGAAGGGCGCTTTTGAGAGCCCAGGAAGCTCTGCTCCGAGCTTTTTACACATGACCAATCGTTGTTCTGACATATTTTTCCTTTTTTTCACGAATTTTCACGAATTTTCACGAGTGAATGAAATAAAATATTCATCATAACCACATGAAAACACTAGAAGAATTAATTTTTTCTGCACTCTCTCTCAATAGTTACATATTTGGGGCGGAATTTATACAAAACCGTGACAAGCCCTCCTTTTACCTCTGCCAGACTGCTCAACATCAAGGTTTTCCCGAAGTGGAGGTATTTCTTCGGGTCTTTTAAGGAGGATGGGAATGGAACAGGCGAGTAACTTTACACAAGCAGAGAGAAAGAGTGATTTAGACCTCGTGCGTGCATGTCAAGCTGGGTGTCAGGAAGCATTTCTTGAGCTGGTTGAGCGTTATACAGAGAAAGTCCAGCGTCTTGCCATGAGAATAACAAGAAGTGAGCAAGATGCTGAGGATGTTGTCCAAGAAGTTTTCATTACATTATATACGAAAATTAAGTCATTCCAGGGAAAGTCGGCATTCTCAAGCTGGTTATTCCGAGTCACCTCCAATGCTGCTTTCATGAAGCTTCGAAGTCGTCGTAAGCACGCTGCATCATCATACGAAGAGATGGTAGAGGTAGGAGCTCCTATCAATAATGTAAGAGAGCGGAGTGATGCTTCCGATGTGGATTATCTTTCTGTACGACATGAATTACGGAGTTTTATTAATCAAGCAATAGAAGGGCTCCCGTCCGAGTACCGGTACATTTTTGTTCTGCGTGATGTTGATGGCTTGTCGAATCAGGAAGTTGGGGAAGTTCTCGGTATAACAGTGCCGGCGGTTAAATCTCGTCTTCATAGAGCAAGGTTAATGCTTCGGAAGAAGTTAAGCCGTTATTATCAGGAGTACTCAACGAGTGAGCTTCTTGCGGCTCCTCTCGCTCGAAATGGTTGGGAGAGTGAAGAACGACAAGCAGCTTAGTGTTATCTTTGCACATTGGTTCATCTAACAGGCGGAAGCCCCTGTTTGAGGCGATTGAGGAAGGATGTTCATAACGAGCAGCCTGTGCTCGGAAAAACAGGAGAGAGTTCCGCAGAAACCGCCCGTTACGGCACTCGCTCTAGAGAACTGAGAAGAAAGAGGTTCGAAGAAAAGGATACAATAATAACTATATAACCTATTGATAATAATGAATAAACCATTTTACCCTTAAGGCGTACAGCCCCTTCGTCGATATCTCCTATAAGTTCGGGAGTATCGAAGAGCACTCCTGGTTATGTGAACACGGAGTAATTTAGACGGGGTTTCATGTACGGAAAAAATGCCCACAATCAATACCAAGCGGTCCAAGTAACCATGACTGACAGGGGACGACTCCTGTTGATGATGTACGAAGGGGCCTTGAAATTCCTCCGTCAAGCGAAAGCTGGTTTGGAAGAGCAGGATATCGCAAAATTTTGCAGGTTCCTGAGTAAGTCGCAGGCGATCATTGCAGAGTTGATGAATACGCTTGATTTCGATAAGGGTGGGAAGATCGCTAAAGACCTCGATCGTCTTTATGATTTCATGTTGTTCTACCTCACAGAAGCGAATCTCCACCGAGATCCAGAGCGAATTGGGAAGGTAATCGGATTACTTGAAACGGTCTACAAGGCCTACAAAGAGATAGTGGAAGAGGAGAAAGCACAAAAATCCGCTTCAGAGTCTACTACTGAATCTCGAGACAAAGAGGAAGGGAAGGAAACTCCTCGTCGAGTACAGATCAGTCTCTAGTACGCCCAGCAACCATCAGTCGCCCTCCCAAGAGTATTTGCCGATTGAGGCGCTCATACTTCAGTCGGTTTGCCAGAGTGATAACTGGCATAGTGTGATTACTGGCACTGCTAAAAACCTCCCCAGAGCTCCCCTCCTTTCGCCATCAATTTTGCGGGCACAATTTCTTCTTTCAACATGAGCTTCCTAAGGGTCTGCATATTGTCGGTGTAGTGAAATCCGTACTGCTGCGGTGCTTTGCCTCGTCGATTTCTGAGAAGCGGGAAGAGTGAGCGTGTAACCCCATCTTTTGTTTAACTAAGTTAAAACAAGCTCTGGCGGAATTTGTCATTTTCCTGCTAGCCTGTCCAAGACAGTGTTTGGTGCTCCAACTTGGTCAGTGCAGGAGCTGATGTGGCACCCTTCGGTAGAATAGGAAGAGGCGGAACAGGAGAGAGTCAGGGTATGGCAAGGGATGAAGCGGCAACGTGTTCAGCGATGTCTGTAAGCAAGACTTCTTTGGATGATGCTTCTTTGGAGGACGGCACGGCAGAGGGCCGCAGCAATACAGGTATGAGCAACGATCAGGATCGCATCAGTCAGGACTTGGCTCGCGTGCCGTTAGGGTGGACCTCTCGAGACTGGCTCAGTTACTGGACGAGAGATGACGCAGAGCATGAGAAGTCCCACCACCTTCACTTTTGGGCTCCTGTAGAGCCGCTTGATAACTCAACCCTCATAGTCTCACCGCTCAAACGGAGTGAGGGAATTACTGGTCTTCTGCGATTTTACAACTCGAATGGAACTTTGGTGAGCGAGAGCTCTATTGCCGCTCGACATGGTCAATTAGCGCAGCTCCCCTTGTCGGCATTTCTCGACGGTTGCGAGACCGATCAGGGTTTTCGTCATTCTCATTTAGAGCTCATTACGTCTTGTGAGTGCCAGGGAGAGATTCAATTCTCATCGCGTTTGAGGTCCTCTTTTCTCACCGCTGCTCACCGGCTATCCGAGCGTGAGTCTAGGGCTGTTCCGTTAACTCTGTCGACAAATTCTCGTCATGTGGTGGCACTGATCAATCCGCACGATGTGCAGTGTGTGGTGAAGTGTCGACTTTTCGTCGGCACACGGAGTCCTGAAGAAGTCTGTCTATTGCCTCCCCATGGAACGGTGCTGATCTCGCCAGAGGTTCTTTATGCGTCAGTGATTAACGACCTGAATAAGAAAAAGAATACAGAGCGATCAGTGGGTGGACAAGGAGCACAAAAGCGAAGTGGGTCCCGTGATGCCTCCAAGCGTGCGCCGCACGGGAGACATTTTTCTGGTCCCATGCAAGGGAGTAATGATGCCCTTCAGGCGTATTTAAAGCTGACTACACGCTCTGGAAAGTCTTTGGGGTATCAAATTCTTGAAGAGCGCAGTTTTGGGCAAGATGGGCGAACGTATGGAGTGTTAAGCTGATGAGTGTGTGGAGTTGGACCGGATTCGTTCCATGTGGTGGTAGTGCAGCTGCATCTGTGGGAAGGAGCACTCCAGATGTGTTACTTCATTTCTTCCCATTAGCAGAGGGTGTTACGGCCCCGCATCCCGTAGAGGCCGTTGTTGATCTCTTTGCTGCGGGGCGATTATTAGGACGACGGTCTTTTGATGGTCTGAGGCTCAATCAACCAGACGGAGTTGATCTTGCTGATGTATTCCCCGAACTCTTCCGTTCTTTAAGAGAGACCGCCTCGCGGTCTATCTCTAAGGGTGCTATCACGAAAGACCCTAGAGCTCGGGAGTTACGTGAAACTCAAAATGAGAATGTGCAACGACAGCAGGGGGCGAGCCCTCAGTGGAATTTAAGTCATCTCACTGCGGTGCTGAATAAAAATTCAGAAGATGGTGAACATTCGGCTCATGAAAATGAGAGAAAAGAGATGCTTCCCAGCGGAGATTTTGGAATTTCAATTCAGCTTGGTGCAAGTCAACCTCGGGTCGATCTCTCTCGTTCTCGGATAGTCATTGAGATACGCTATCCCTCTCATACGCTTCGGTATCACGCTGTTCAAGCGGGACAAGAGCTTGGATTGAAAAGCAAAGATGTTCTTCTTTCCGATGAAATTTCTATTTTTGCGCAAGATGGCTTTGAGACTCGAGTGGTCGAAATCAATGCGGACCCAGTTGATGAGGCAGTTCGACAAACATCAGCGCAGGGCGAAGAGGGTGAGGCTCAGAGTGCGGAGGAATTTGCACAGAGCTCTGCCGGATACAGTCTGGCTTCGTATGAAGTCTCCAGAGGGCACCTTCCAAATTCAGGAGGACGCGTCTCTCGCTTCGGCTTCGAGTCAGCGGGTAGGCTTCCAAGGGCAGCCCCTTTTGAGAGTGATTCAGGTTTTGAGGCTGGAGATGGAATATCTCGTTTCTTAGTTCGTTATGAGTCGGCCTCGTCTCTGCCAATTTCTGTGAGGTGTTTATGAAGATTACGATCTTTTCCCCGCACGGGGAGCTTTCCCCAGCGTATGCTACTACCTACATGATGGTGCACTATCTCCACTCGCTCTGTATGGATGTCACTCAGCTGCAATGTAATGGTGCTTTTTCGGTCTGTGATAGAGATGTGGAAGCGGATGGCGGAAGGACGATTGAGCATTGTCTGCGGTGCAGCGCCGAACAGCGAAGCTTTACCGATTTTAGTGGAGCACGGGTGCGGAAAGTCACCGATTTTCTGGCCGTTGATGACCTTCAGCAGAGCCGTCAGTGGGTTCTTCAGCGAAGTGCGGAGGAGCTCTGGAAGGGCGAATGGTTTTCGATTCCAATCGTCGAGCTCATCGAAGCAAGCTTTCAGAATGTCTCTGGCGATTCGCGTCCTCGCTTTGAAAGTCAAAGGCACGCTGCCCTCATTAGGCGATTGGCCCTGGCTGCAATCCGCATGACAGTTGCTGGAGGGAAGTATCTGAATCAGCAGCGCCCCGACTGGCTCTGGGTCTCATCAGGGGAAGACATGCTCACGAAAGCACTTCTTTCTTCAGCGCGGGTGCAAACATCCGCAAAAACAGGAATGCAAATTGTTCGGTTTCAGTCTGTTCTTGAGGGCCAGATGGTTCTTGCTCATCGTGATGGGGACCATCAGCCATATCGAGTTCAGAATATTGTTGATTCACTTATTGATGTTCGCTCTGATATTGAGACTTGGCCCAAAGAAGTGTTACATGAATTCGATGATTTCTTCGGATATCTTGGGATCTCATGCTCTCAGCTGAGTCTTCCAGTAGCTCGCTAGTAACGGTAATATCAGATTTGTAATCATACTGACGCTATGAAATTTTCTTCAAAGCACGAAAATATTCCTGAAGATGAATGGGTATGGGGACGAGAGACCCTTGTGTGGGGGTATGAAGCAGACCATGCGTATACGCTGAAGATATTAGCTCCCAAGGTCGGTCGAGAAGGCTGCCTCAGCCTTCAGTACCACCATCAAAAGAGCGAGACGTGGTTCGTCCTTTCAGGCCAGATTTGGGCTCTGATGATTCAATCCGGTCAAATTATTACTCGAGTTATGAGCAAGGGCGATTTTCAGAATCTACCGACTGGGACGGTGCACCGCATGATGGCGATTACGGAAGATGCCAAGGTGTTGGAGAGCTCTACTCCTGATAGGCATGCAGCAGATAAGTCAGTTCCAAAAGATGTTGTGCGATTGCACTGTGTTCACGGCCGTGATTGTGAGGAGTATGAGGCTCCCGAGGGGAGACTTCTTGTCGAAAAAGCAATTCTCGTTACCGAGGAGGCAATCAGGCAAGTAGAGCTTGGGCACATTCCCATTGAAGATGGATTAGATCTCTTGGAGGGTGGGAGCAAGATAAATTTTTAATCTTTCCTTCGCCTTAAAATATGACCTTCCAAGGATTGTGCTGTCGTTAACAGGGAATCTTAGACTGTGACTCTTATCGCTGTGACTCTTATCGCAGTGACTCTTATCGCGGTGACTCTTATCGCGGGTACATGCCCAGCTAGTCGGAGTGCAGATAGAGCGAGCTTGTGTATGAACCATTAGACTGGCAGGTGGCTTCCCGACTTTGAGTTCACTACTATGTTTCTGGGATAAAAAGCACTACGTTTTTGTCATCTGGCAAAGTCGGGTATCGACTAAGGTTTAATGGCTTACATGTTCTTGTTTTGAACATATCTGCTGTCATTCGTGAGATGATTCGGTGTGGTTTTGCGCCTCGCTGAGGAATGGCAATCTGATAAAGAATTCCTGGATTGTTTGACCAGATGCACTGAATATTTGGGTCAGCCTTCTCGTGAGGCTTGTCAGCGACCCGTAAAAACGAGAATCCGTTATTCCTAGAACCGAACGAGCGTAAGGCGGCTGGAGAGAATGTCCCACTTCGAGAGCTGGTAAGAGGCGTAAGGGTATGCTGCACTTCTAGCGTGATTTCAGCATGTCCCGTTGATGTTGGCCCCACTGCTCCATCACTCGCAAGTGCTGCTGTGGGAGTGCCCGCGGTCAAAGCAAGAAAGACGCAGAGAGTAAGCAAACGCTTGCTGGTGGTTGATTGGCTTTGATGGGTGGTTCGGGGATAATGGGGTCGTCCTGACATACGATATGGCTCCTTGCGTCAGCTACTCCGAGCAGCAGCTATTCATTATTCGTTCTCGCTATAGTCTTCCCCCTTCTAGAATCCCCTCGACTTTGTAGCGAATATGTTCTCTCCCCCTTGTTCGGAGGAGATATTTTGGATGACACCACTCCTTGAGAGGGTTCTTTCCCCCTCACACTATAGGGTTTATGCCTCAAATCGCCAGAGGCTTTCTTGAGGGTGAAAAGAGAGGATCTGAACAGATGATTCTGCAATATTTTGGGGAAGATATCGGGTTTCGGGCAGTCGATACAGCATGTTAGACTTCCTGCATGGTGCGAGCTTGTCAAAAATCGGTCTGGCTTTTCTTCCCGCTGCTGCTGGGTTTTCCATTCCTTGCATTTGGCGATGTTATGATCACCCTCTCTTCTGATATTTCTCTTGGAACGTGGTCTGGGACAGGGGGAGTCAGCGGGACGTCGTCTGTCTGTGTTTATCGAAGTGATAGCTCTAGTTATTCAATCACGCTAACAAGTTCCTCGGGGGATTTTGAACTGCAAAAGGTTGGTGACACCATTCCGTATACTCCTTCTTTCAGTGATTCAGGCGTATCGGGAACGTATGTCACCCTTTCTTACGGCACCGCGCAAGACTTTAGTGGTGCAAACACTTCAAGCAGTTCGTGTTCGGGAACTTTTAATGCTGGATTTCGGATAGAGATATCAGAGGCAAATCTATCAGCAGCTACGCCAGGCTCATATTCTGCAACTCTGACTCTTATGTTGACACCAGGATAGGTATAGATTTGGAGGAATTGATGGGAGAGTTCGAGCATGGAGGTTCGGTGAAAACAAACAAGAATATCCTTGGTGGAGGATTGCTATTGAAGTTTGGATTATTTCTCATCCTCAGTACAACGATATTTTCTTTCTCGGTTGCCACACCCTTGCATGCTCAAGTCACGGTCAATAACGTGATAGTTACTTTTCTTCCAACAAAGCGACCGATACAAAATGTTCTTGTCGGAAACTCCTCTGAAAATCCCGCCTATGTTCTTGCGCACGTAGAAGTAATCTTAAATCCAGGAGAGCAGGGGGATAAGGTTGAGCCTTCTAAGGATATACTGGTGTCCCCGAAGACATTCTCAATCGAGCCCTATGGAGAGAGGGCTGTTCGTATGCTGTTAAGAAAGGTGCCGACTGAAAAAGAAAAAGTTTATCGCGTTCTCTTTACGCCGCAAGACAGGGGATTCGGGCAAGAAGTGAAGGAAACGGTCAGTGGGCGAACAGCAAGCATCCGTGTTCTTACCGGTATGGGGGTGCTTGTATTTGTGCAACCCAAGAATCCACTGGGGCATTTAAAGTGGAAGCGGACAAAAAACAAGATTACTTTTACAAACGTCGGGAATGTTCATGTCGAACTTGGGGAAGGGAAAATGTGCGTCAATGAAGACTGTAAAGAGGCGCCGCGTAAGAGAGTTTATGCGGGACAGACCTATGAAATTCCTGTCAAGGCAGATCGGAAGATTGAATACTTAATGAGAACGGGATCTTTAGCGGGATTTGAGGCGGTAGAATTACCAGCGTTAGAGGGAGAGAGCATTGATGGAGAATTTATTCCGGGTAAGCGAGTTGCAGACTAGCTGTCTTCAAACAGCTGTCTTCAAACAGCTGTCTTCAAACATGGGTAGTTAAGTTATGATTCAAAAACGAAAACAAGGAAGCTGTTTTTTGTTTGTGTTTAGCATGTTCCTCGCAGTTGCAGCAGGTGCTCAAGATGACGTACGCACGGATAGTGAGGTCATAGAGGTAACACATGATCGTATTCATGTTCAAATCGTTGAAAGAGGTGTGGGGGAGTCTTGCCGCATGGAGGTACAACATCCGGCTTCCCTAAGTACACGTTCCTTTCGACTGGCAAATCATGAGCGACTGGTGGTTGACTTGAAGGGAGTGGTATTGCCTCGAGGACGAGTAGTGAGGGTTAAGGATTCCTCCTGTGTATCAGCAGTCCGTTTTGGTATCCAGCCGAAGGCCTCCCGAATCGTATTCGATTTATTCGACACCATTCCGAAGAAGTATGCGCTAACACCCCGGGATAAGAGCTTCTCACTTGTCATTGGAGGCGATTCAGAGAGTGCTCCTCTTGATGAGGTTAGCGATCGGGGTTCAGCGGTGAAGGATGCGAAAGAGATTCCTGCTCCTCAGTCAACTGATGAGGTGGTGTCTCAAGTCGCTACTTTGGAGACTGAGAAAGCTCAATCCGTCGTTGCGACGGATGAGAAGATGAATCGAATGGAAACCACAACTGTGATAGACAGTGAACTTCCAATTCCGAGGGTAGCTGAGCTCACTGATGAAATGGATGAGCATCTCACCGGTGTTGAAGCCCCATTTGCTCTCGATACCCCGGTGATCGAGTTTTCGCGAGGGGATAGGAGGGTAGCAAACGTTACTATTTCGAACACCAGTCAAGTTCCACTGACGTTCTCTACGGGTAGTTTTAGGATTCGAGATCCAGGACTTTCAAGTGAGGAGCGAGTTGCTGATAGTAAGATGCTGGTTTCACCGAAGATGTTTTCATTGGAGCCTGGGACGCGTAGGCAGGTTCGAGTTGTTCTCACAGGACCTCCCTCCGCAGCAGAGGATGTGTTTCATGTTGTGGTAACAGCCTTGGAGGGGTTTGAGAATATCAAGGTAGCTTTAGATCGGGAGGAGTGGGCAGAAGGTGCCATTCAAGGGAGAGCAACCGTTTTAGTTCTCGCTAGTCGTACGGATACGCTGCCAGAGATGACAGTACGCAATGATGACTCGGGCGCTGTTATCGGAAATAGTGGCAAGAAAAGTTTTCTCCTCGATGGTATTTCTATCTGCCCATTGGATGGTAAATGTACCACCATTGCCAGTCAGAGATTGTTTCCACGGATGGAGGTGCAATTTGATGTGCCAGAAAAGGGATATCTTCAGTTCTTGAAAGTTGCTGGAACGAATGTTCAGCCACATCGTATTGAGGTTCCCCTCGAGAATATTGAGGGTAAGGAGTAGCGCCGGCGATGTATTCCCTCACACTACATCCACAGTACTTAGGGTTGTTCAGGAAGAAACTTCCTCTGAAATGGATTGCATTGAGTCTAATGCTATTCATTTTCTCTGTGGCCTCGGTGCGGGGGCTTATTGCGCAGGAGAAACCATCCTTAAATGAACTTCAGGAAGTAACTGATGAGAAACCTGAGGCTGAGCAAGACGATATGCTCTTTGATGATCGAGAAGAAGAGGGTGTCGAGCGTACCTTATTTGACTTATATGCATCAGACTCATTTACCGGAGGCATCCTCGCTAATTACACCGATGCTTGGTGTGAAGTTGATGATCCAATAGGAGCGCTTGAACAACTTCCAAATATTCGTACTCAGCGGCTTGAGGATGCAAGAAGCCTTCTTCTTGGGCGGATAGAAAAAGAGCGGTCTATAGAGGGTATTGGAAGAGTTCTCTGTGATATCTATACGTTCCGTCTTGTTATTGAACTCGAGCCGCAGTTTTTTACTGCTGAAACAATGGGTTTACCAGGGTATCTTCCTTCTCCTGAAGGTGGTTTTTCTTTTCAGCAAAATCTCGGTGTTGCAGCAACTCGTGAGGTGAGTGGTACTACTCAATCTGCGTTTACTCACCGTTCTGTTATTGGCAAGGGGCGATATTTTGGACGCTTCACCGGTGCAACTCGGCAAGATGGAAGTTATGAGTTGCTTGAGGCATCAAGTTACGGCTATATCGGAGATTTCGAATTCGGAGCAGGCTTTATAGAGACAACGGGGCAGACGTTTACCAATAGCTTACAGTTTTTAGGTCTGCGCGCTAAAACGTCCGATAAAGTTTTGTTGGATCCCCAGGATGGACGAGGGAGTGTTTTGCAAATCTTTGTCCCATCTCGTGCCCGAGTTGAATTCTATCGAGCTGGTCGTCTGTTGACGGTGCAGCTGCTTGATTTTGGATTACAAGAGATAGACACCAGTCGCTTCCCACAAGGAAGTTATGATGTTGATGTGGTAATTACCGAAACAAATGGTGATGTTACGACAGATAGGAAATTTTTCACGAAGTCAGGTTATTTAACGATTCGTGGACGTCCTTCGTATGACTTTCAAGTAGGGGTTACACGAGAGGAGTTTTCACTGGAACAAACGCCTGTTGCTTATGGTGGGGTACAGTGGAGAGCGAGTGATTACTTTGATCTTGGCGGTTCAATTTATGGAACAGATCGATTAGCTGTTGCTCAAGCTCAGATGAACGGAATTTACCGTGATACCTTTTTCCAGGGGAGTTCCTCGCTCTCTACCCGGGGAGATGCTGGTATTAATGGAAATATCTCCTATACCTTCTTAAATGCAATGACTCTCAGCGTAAGTGGAGCAAAGACCATCAAGATTTCTAACAAGTCTCGACTAGCGAATCCTTCTCCGGCCCCGTTGCCAGAAGAAGAAGAAGAAGAAGAAACACCGAACTTCATTGCAGATAGACAGCGTTTGCGAGAACTCTTGTTTCAGGATCGCTCCTTTTATAGTGTCCGCCTTCGGAAGGGAATTGGGGCGCTAAGCTTTAATTACCAAATGCAGGGGGAGCGAGTTGGAAATGGCTTGCTGAGGCGCTCGCGTGGTCCGGCTGTTGGATGGCAGGTTTATGAGGATGGAAAAAACTTCGTTCGCCTCAATGCGCAAGTGTTTGAAACGGAAAGAGGCGGTGCGAGAAGTGGGACTCTGAGTTATAGACGCCGATTCACGCCAGAATGGAGCTTCAATTCTCAAGTCGGTTATTATGATCGAGAGGAGCAGGAGGAAGTCGTCGGGTTGTTGACATTAAACTATGTACAACAAAAGCGAGCCATGTATGACTCAAGGCTATCTCTTAGCTCTGAAGCGCGTAAGCGGAATGGGAATCTCGGTGAAGACGGAAATGGAATGGTATATTCCCATCAGCTGACAGCCGATTACGGTGGAGATTACTTGTACGGACGAGGATTTATCCGAAATCAGCAGGGTGGAAGTGCAGGGAGTAGCTCTTTCGGTATTAATGCCGAAACTGCTGTTATTGTTGGTAATGGTGGGACAGCGGCACTCTCCTATCCAATGGCTCAAGAGGCGGTGTTCATTGCTAATTTAAAGGGGAACATTCCAGGAAGGAAATTTGAGCTTCTTTTGAATAATCAGAGGTATGATACGATTACGAGTGGTAAGCGCTCGGCAATTAGTGTACCACCCTTTCAAATTTATAAAGTTTCAATCAGACCAACAAATCCAAATGAATTGATCGATTATGATACCACTTCCTATAGGCTTACCTTTTATCCGGGTAATGTCATCGAGAAAACCTGGGAAATGGTGAAGATAACGATTATACTCGGGCGGCTCGTTGATGAGGATGGGAACCCTATTGCGCTTCAGAGGCTAAAAGGGACTCGTGAATATGTTGCTACTGATTCTGAGGGGTACTTTCAGGCTGAGCTGGCTGGTGATGAAGAATTGAGTGTAGAAGTCAATGGAAAAACCTGCATACCTGAGATTCCCTCATATCAAGAAGAAGACTTCTTTACTGACCTCGGAGATGTCATTTGTAAGTAGTATTTTCTAGTCATCTTTATCACTCTGAAAAAATGGAGAAACTTCGTAGTTATGACTAGTAATTTCAGAAATATTCTCTCTACGGAGAAGCACTCGCGTTCTTCGCAGGTTTACCTAAAAAACGTGCTTTTCATTGTGGTGGCTACTCGATAAGCATAGTTAAATCATTACCTTATGTCGCCTCAAGCACCTCTCGAGGTTGGTTCGCTACCATTCGTAAAGAGTTCATTCAGCTGCTCCGATCCCTTACCTTGAAGGTTGGGGTATAGACCTTCATGAGGAAGCGAAGGGACGTTTCCTCATTAACAAACTGGCTAGGAGCCCTTAGAGAATGGAAGCTGTACGGAAAATAACTTTAGTACTAGGAATGGTACTTTTCATGAATGGAACGGCGCTTGCCGCAACCAACCCTTCAACTGCGACTGAATCTTCATCGACAGGAACTTCAGACCTCAGTGTTGGTATTCCCGTCTTGTATCGCATATCAGCGATTAATGATTTAACACATGCTAATTACGTAGACAATACAAGCTCACCCGCATTATCAATGAACGATGATGTCTGTGTGTATACGAACCACGCAACGAGTGCAAACTACAACATTCAGTTGGCAGGAAGTTCGACGGCTACAACTACTGCCGTAAACACTGGTGATAACTCGTCAGGAAATATTTTTGCAATTTCCAACAGTTCAAACGACCAGCACATTCCTTATAAAGTCTATTGGAACGATGCTACTGGAACTACAGGACGTACTCAAGTAGGAACAGAGGGGGGATCACAGGCATCTACCGGCTCCAACCAAACATCAGCTTCTCGAGATTGGCAGTGTAGTACTGAAAGTGGTACGAACGCTAACTTCTCAGTAGATTTTGACCGCGAAGATATACTCGATGTACTGGCAGGAACGTATACAGGAACTCTAACCATCACCCTGTTACCTGGAACTTGATTGGTAGTGTAGTACCGGAAACGGTCCTAAGGGGACAGGTACGAGTACGAGGAAATTAACAACACCGCCAGTCATATTACCCAAAGCTCTCTTGAGTTGCGTGTCTGAAAAGATACTGACTCAAGGGAGCTTTTTCCATTTCACCTGTTTCGAGCAAGAGGATAGCACTTTTGATCTGGAGAGAGATTCTGTGTCCGTTACTTAGAGCTTGCAACTATCACAACAAAAGCCAAGTGTAAGCCACGTTTTCGTTTTGGCTTAGTTCGGTTTACTCCTTTCACTCCCAATGTCTTCCTCGCTCCTTTGGGAGGAAGACAAAATCTTCAAGAATGTTTAGTGATTACATAATTTTAGCAGGATAACCTGCTAAAATTATGACTTTTCCTCGTGTGAGCGCATCTAAATCTCTATGGAGAGGGACTATTTCCACCAGATCAAACCGCGACGAAGAACGGTGCGTTTAGTGCTGCTAGCTATGCTGTGGGGTATGGCGGCTGTTTATGCCCTTTTTCATCCAATCTGGCTCTATTCCCTTTCAAATCCTTCCGGCCCTGGAACTTCATCCTCTTCTGCGTCGTTAGATGTTGATATCACTATTCCAGTCTTATTTCGAATCAGTGATATCAGCGATCTGAACTTCGGTAATTTTACTCAAACTGGAGCATCGAAGATTACTCTGGATGATGATGTATGTGTTTATACGAATGATTCCAGTGGTGAATATCGGATTACGGCGTCTGGTAATGGAACAGCTTCAGCATTCACTCTTTCGAAGTCTGGGGATGATTCTGCTCTTCTCTCTTACGTTGTGAAATGGAATGCTCAGTCAGGAACGAGTGGCAACTTTGATCTCACTGCAGGGGTTACGTATCCAAGTAACCTGAGTGGTGCTAATACGAGTTCTTCATCCTGCCTTACCGGACTTTCATCAACGGGGAATTTTCAGGTATCAATCTCTGTTGATGATATTCTTGGTAGTAACTCAGGAACGTACACTGGAACTCTGACGATAAACATCTCAGCTGCTGTCTAGAAGTAGCATCCGAGCAATTATTGCGATTATAGGGAGGGCTCTTTATCTATCTCCGTTAGAGCACTTCAATCTCCATCTTCCCTGACCATTCAGTATGGGGTGTAAGCGATACAACTGATGCAGCAATCGCTGGTTCAAGACAGACAAACGTGCGATAGTCGACGGCCTCCATGTCTTCTTTCTCCAAGCAATAATTGGGTTCGGGACTCCAGAGTACAACCTCTGGAAAGTTCTTCTTTGATATTTTTAATGAAATATTTTCTAAAGTGTCTCTTATGTGAAAGGTGTGTGGAGCCCCCAAGTATACTCTATTCATTGGTTCCCCAAGCCGCAAGATCGCCTCATGCTCTGACTTGATAGTGAAGTTATGAA
>Ga0181593_10001602_pt1 | contig 20589 bp, 21 predicted proteins | sample 071ome_19_FD_133756 | JGI IMG/M metagenome (GOLD analysis project Ga0181593, IMG submission 133756) | Coastal salt marsh microbial communities from the Groves Creek Marsh, Skidaway Island, Georgia - 071413AT metaG (megahit assembly) | ecosystem: Environmental > Aquatic > Marine > Intertidal...
ACCAGGGAAACAGATTTAATCGCATTTTCCGACATGAGCGGAGGGAGAAAATATACCGATGAGGCTTCGGTGCCATGGTCGGTATTGCTGCCGGCATTTATTACTTCTGAGCTTAAAACAGCATTTCAGATTGGCTTTTTAATTTATTTGCCGTTTTTAGTTATAGATATGATCATTGCGTCTATCTTGATGTCGTTGGGTATGATGATGCTCAGTCCGATGCTGATCTCACTCCCATTCAAGTTACTTTTATTTGTATTAGTTGATGGATGGACGATGACCGTAGGCTCAATAATACAAAGTTATGGATAATCATGCTATTAGAATTCGATAGTAATATTGCTCAGTTGAAAGACGCCTTTTGGACAATTGTTTTGATCGCTGGCCCAGTTTTATTAGCTGCACTGGCTATCGGTTTGTTCATTGGCATCTTGCAGGCGGCCACCTCAATCAATGAAATGACTCTGAGCTTTGTGCCTAAAATACTTCTGGTTCTGATATTCTTAGCTATTTTTTCTAGTTATATGATGACAGGGCTTACCGAATATTTCATTGCAATATTTAAAGATATTGCAAACATAAGGTAGATCCCCTGGATATTCCCTTAAATATATCCTCGGCGGTTTTACCCGACGCGTTTGAATGGTTTTTGACTCTCTTAGTGGCGTCTCTCAGGGTCGGGGCTTTTTTCATATCGGCGCCCTTGTACGGTTCAATGTCAATCCCAAATCAGGTCAAGCTGGTTTCTATTGTGGGGGTAGCTTTGTTTTTCATGCCCGCGATAGACATTCAAATCCTTAAAGGGTTTGATGAGAGCAAATTCATCTTATTTGTTCTCAGCGAAATACTCATTGGATTAGCACTCGGCTTGTTTTTGACGGTGATCTTTGCTGCAGCGGCCCTTGCGGCGGAAGTGATAGCGGCCACAAGTGGTTTGGGGTTTGCCGCCCAAATAGATCCCAATACTACGGCACAATCCCCCGTTTTGAGCCAATTTTTTAGTCTTTTTCTAATTACTATTTTTTTAACTTTGAACGGTCACGTGGCAGTGATTTCTGTCTTGCAAAGCACTTATGAGTACGTGCCAATTGGGCGTGCCGACAGTCCTTCAGAAACAGCACAATTTGTGATTGGCGCAGGCCAGGACATGTATGCTTGGGCGCTAAAAATAGCCTTACCTTTTGTGTTTACGATTTTTTTAATCAACTTAACCATCGGGATAGTGACTCGGTCAGCTCCACAACTGAATCTTTTTTCTTTTGGATTTCCAATTACTCTAATTTCAATATTTATGATCCTCTATTTGATGGCGGATACCCTAGGGTGGTCTTTTAGAGACTTGATTTTTGAGTCCCTAAACAAACTTACAGCTCCTTTTGAGAACGAGGAATAAATGGCTGAAAATTCTGATGGTCAAGATAAGATTTTTGATGCAACTCCAAAGAGAATTGAAGATGCAAAGAAAGAGGGCCAAGTCCTGACCTCTAAAGAGGTGTTCGTTCTTTCGTCTATGGTTTCTATGATCTTTATGGGCCTGTTTATTTATATCAATAGTGACCAGGTTATACTTAAATTTGCCGATTATTTTTCTTGGAGTGATAAAATAGAAAATGTTGTTTTGATCGGCTACTTGAGAGATTTTGAATTTGTGTCTTTTCTCTTGGTGCTTTCAGTAATCGTAGCGCTTCCATTTGTGATTACGTTATTTACACAGCTCGTGATTTTCAGAGAAATTAATTTTGCTTCGAAAGCCCTTCATTTTAAGGCCAACAGGATAAGTTTGATACAAGGCTTTAAAAGAATGTTTGGTATCAAGGCTCTGGTGGAGTTGGGCAAAGCCTTGGCGAAAGTTCTTTTTCTTTTGGCGGTCTCGGCAATAATTATTTATCTATCCTTGGATAATATTAAAGTAACTCCATTTATGTCATTGGTAGATTCTATCAAATCAAGCTCTTTATTAGTCCTCAAATTAGTCGGATTTTTGTCAATAATCCTCGCCTTCATCGCAATCATTGACTTTATTTGGCAACGTCATCAGTGGCTAGAGCAGCTAAAAATGACTTCTCAGGAGGTGCGCGATGAACTTAAGCAGACAGAAGGCTCACCGGAAGTAAGGTCCCGAATTCGCTCGATGCAGCGCTCAATTGCCGAGAGCGGCAGAGAGGCTCGCGCTGCGATTAAAGATGTTCCAGACGCGCGTGTGATCATAAGAAACCCTACCCATTTTGCCGTCGCTCTCAAATATGATGAGACAACGCCAACCCCGATCATAATTGCCATGGGGAGAGGTTACCTTGCCCAGAATATAGTGGATATTGGAGAAAAGGAGGGTATTCAGGTAGTTGAACACGCGTTCCTAGCTCGCGCACTTTTCTTTTCAGGAAAAATTGGCAAGGAAATTGCAAATGAATTGTATGTGGCGATTGCAGCAGTTTTGGCCTTTGTGTATCGCCTTGAACGACAAGAAGAGGTGCCATTTCCAGATTTGGAAATTCCGCCCGAAATGATTTTCGATGAAACAGGAAAAAATATATAGATAAATTTTTTATGAAACACAGAAAGCAAAGTTTAGGGGAGTTAATCAGTTCGGTATGTTTTGCCGGTGTAGCGGTGGTCTGGTTTCTCTACGGGATGGAATACTTAAGGAATGATTCAGTGAGTAAGGCAATTTTACTTTTTTTCTGTTCCGGCTTTTGTTTTCTGGCGAGTTTTCGTTTCAGAATAGCAGTGATTTTTGGAAGACTCTTCAACGATGGAAGCAAAGATTGATACTCCGAAGAAAAACATTTGTTACGATTGTCGATACCTCAAATTATCACATGAGGCGAAATGGCCGTGGATTTGTGATAAATTTGGTTTTAAGGGACCGTTAATGCCCTCCCTCATCGTAAAAAGAGAATCCAATGAGGATTGCCGTTTTTTCAAACCTAAGAATTAAAATCTATATGATATTTTAATAGGATTAAGAGTTGAGGCTAAACAGATGAATTCAAAGGTGCCAAATAAACAGGATCAGTTGGCTGATAGTATAAAGTTGAGCCTTGACGCTGCTGAAGCTGCCATGGATATCACGACTGAGTTTTCGGAAGCACAGGAGAAATTTAGGAACGCTGCGGAAAAGACGGAGAAAATTTATCGCCTCAGTTTTTATGGGCTGATAGCTTCCGTTAGCATTTCCTTAGTCGCAATGTTAATCGTTGCTGGCTTGTTCTGGCGTACCACTGCTGATTTAAATGTAGTCACACAGAGCAATCTTAAATTACTCAAAGTCTTTACTGAAAAGGTTACTGAGTTCCAAAAGGCGAGCCAGTTTGAAAAACTGACATCTCAAACCAATGGGATCAAGGATACCGTAGGAAGTATCACCGAGACCATGTCAACGATGACAGCTACTATGGAACAATCGTTATCAGATGTTGCTAGTTTAAACACTGAGTTGAAGGGGCTGAAAGAATTGTTGAGTGATACTCAAGAGTCTTTAAAGACGGCTAATGGCAGAATGACAGAGATGACACTCGCCAAAATAGCGGAATTGGAGACCTCACTAGGTGCTTTGTCAGAAAGTAATGAGACTACGCTTAAATCGACCTCAGAAATTACCGAAAAGGTAAATAAAAGAGTGGATCAGATTTCAAAAAAATTGCGGGCGTTTAACTCGGAATTCAGGAGAGAAATGGCGTCAATTAAAAAGCTGCAAAAAACAAAGATTGATGACGCCGCAAATCAAATCAAATTTTCTCGATAGATAATTTGGAATAGGCTAACTAAGACCCAATGGTTGACGAGGTGGGATTAGACCGGGAAGAAGTCGGAGAGGGTTCTCCGTCAGTATCGGACGAGATCCAGTTTTTTAAAATAACCACCCTGAGTGGTACAGGATCCGCATACCTAAATGGTTTAAAACGCGGTGATGTTATAGTAGCGATTGATGGCCGTATCAATAGGCATAGCTTGAGCGATTTGCTGACCGGTATACGTGTACGCAAAGAGCAGGAAACTCTTTTAACCTATATCCGAAATGGCGTTCTTTTTTCGGTATTTGTGACTGGATATCTCGGGATAGATGCAGAAATAGCAACACCCGACGCAATAGCCGAATGCAGAGAAATCATTGACCGCGAGGGACTTATTGGGAAAAGCGGATGTCGACCATACTCCGTTTACATTAATCGCAATAACAAATGCGAAATAAGGGACAATACACCATCAATCCTCGCATTAGTTTTTCCACCTCTATGGATGCTGAGTCAGCGTTACATGGAAGGCGCCATTGGTTGCATAATGGTGTATGTCGTTTGTGCAATCATTAACTTATGGCTTTTTGTATTGGTATATTGTGCTTTTTCGTATTCTGTTTGGAGAGAGCAAAAGAAGTTTATTGATATGTTTCTCTTGCGTATGGGGTACAGACCTTATATGCGGCTTGCGGGGTATTCAGAGGAGTTCCTGCAGTTAACCCTGCTGAAAGATAGGATTGAACTAGATTTCATGTATCCAAGCCCTGAGGCAAAAGATTTCAAAGAAAAAAATATGCCTAAAAACCCAGAGAACCGTGACTATTTGTTATAATTGGTCCACATGTCCATAAGCGATGTGATATAGTCCCCTTGCCTTTTTAGACTGGATATTGCGCTTTCCATCTTACCAAATTCTAGGTTATATCGGTCTGTAAGGGCCTGCTTTTTGTCGTTTATATCTTGGGCTCTTGTTTCTAAGTCTGTTAAGTTTTCCTCGTAGGTTGTGGTGTGTTTGGCAATACTGCCACTTGGGCCTATCAGGCTTTGAATATAGTCTTTGAATTTGGGAACGAAACCAACTCCAATATTAAAGGTGCCCGCGCTAGTAGAGCCAAGAATATCCTGAGATAAAGTAAAGGTTAAACCCGAAAATTCATCGGCAGTACTTCGCAGGATTATATTTCCGTCTGCGTTAGGTGTTGTGGTAAATGTTTCTTTATTCAAGGTTATTGAATATTCATTATTACCATTTGAGGCTATTTTGTAGTCGTAGCTACCGGCGGATGGAACCGTTTGGCCGCTGGATTTTATTCCTAGCCCTGGTACATCTGCATTTAGTCCAATCCCAAATATTATTTCACGATAATTATTCTTGATGGTTGGATTTGCTAATGAACGATCAAAAATTGACTCGTCAAAGGAAAGCGAACCATCTAATTCCGTTCTTATTCCAAGTTGAGACAGATAAATATTATCGCCAAATCCTTCGATTGGCGTTGTCGTAATTTTTTCTAATTCACGAGAAATCTGGGCGGCACGCACATCGCCTGCGAGTGGGCCACTTGGTTCCCCATTAAACCCGCGTTTCGTGAGCTCTCGCATAGAAGTTTTTAACGAGTTTAATTCTTGGACAAGGTTTTTAATACTCGCTTTAACGGAGTCTTTGTCATTGGTTAAGCTTAAGTTCGCGACATCACCTGTTGCCATTGGAGCAAGGAGAGTAATTTCCGCGCCGGCTATGGTCGTGTCTAATATGTTGCTATTATTTTGGACAGTAACACCATCAATATCGATTCTTGCATTTTGTCCTAGTTGTGTGAGCTTTGAGAGATCAGCACTATTCTCTCCAGTAATATCAAACTCTATGCTCGCCAGCGCTGAGTTTGGGTCCGCTACATTTTTCGTTATTCGGAAGCCCGCATCTTGCCCAGTGTCTGATCTAATAATGAGAGAATAGCTTGTTCCGTTAGAGACTAAATTAGCCTGGAGCCCTTCTATTTTGTTCAGAGATTGGATTAGATCATTCAGGCTATTGTTTCCGTCAGCAATAGTAACCCTCTCCGTTTTGCCGTTGGAAGCGAATGTTTTTGAACTTTCTTCGCTCCAGGTCCCGAACGAAATATCAATTGTGCCAGTTCCGACGCTTGAAGCCGCTGTAATTCCCTCGGCAAAATCAATGTGGATGATTTGGCTTTTCGCTAACTGGTTTACATGAATATCAAATTGTGCTTCCTCAATCAGATTTTCGTCAGAGATTTCTACCTGAAAATTACCTGGTCTCGTGTTAGAAAAAGATACCTGGGTTATCGTTTGATATCCATCGAGCTTGCCGCTCAGTGATGAGAGACCTGAACTGAGTTTGCCGAGTTCCGATATTTTTGTCTCTATTGCCGCCTTATCCTTAGCGACATTTGATTGTTCTAACTCGGTCTCGGCCGTTACTAAATTTGTGACTAAAGACGCTATGTCTATGCCGGAGCCACTGGTCTTATTGATTGTTGATAGAATATCGGTGCCGGTCATTTTTCTAAGTTCCTGAAACGTCTACGGATGGTTCTCCGGCTTGTTTAGTTTACTAGTTGGCAGGGCGCAGTAATTTGGAGCTGCTTTCGTCAATCTCTCTGGCCGTTTTGACGAATTTGGTCACCATTTCCACTCTCCTTTGATTATCCATCGTATATACAAGTTCATGTACAGAGGAGACATTCGACCCTTCTAAAAAGGCTTGACCAACTTTGGCTCCCTGATCTGGGTCAGGAAGCTTAGAACCAGGAACCGGCTCAATGGCTCCGGTAAGACTTTTTTGCAGCGGAACTTTTGGATCCTTAATCGTTCCAATTGCAGCAATTCTATTGCGTGCTCCGTTGAATTCTCCCGGATACTGAACGAATATTTCTCCTAATTCGCTAATCACTATTTCTGTAAAAGCGGGCAGAATTATAGGCTTGAGATTATTATCCAGAACTTTGTTGCCGGCTCCGTCGACTAAATATGACTGACCTTGTCCTAGGTTTTTTGATAACGACAGCTGCAGGTCGCCCCTGCGACTAAGATATTTATTATTTTTGTTATCAGCGATATAGAAATAACCTTCGCCCATGATCGCGACATCTAAAGGTCGCTCAGTATGCTTGTTAGAGCCGGGGGTGGCATCGAATTGGTTATTAGCCACACCCCTTTGATACGCTCTTGTAGTTAGGGCTTCTTCGGCCTCTAAATATGTAGATCCTCGATACGATCTCAAATCAGTTTTGTAGCCCGGGACACTTATGTTTGCTAAATTTTGCGCATGAGATCGCATATCAACTTGAAGTGACTGCATTGCGTTTAGGGCAACGAAGATTGCTTTATCCATGCTTCAATCCTATCCCAGGTTATGCGGTCTCAGGTCGAGTATTATGATCTGATGTTAATAATCGTTTGAGTAAGTTGCGTTGAGGTCTCGATCGCTTTTGAGGAGGCCTGGAAGTTCCGTTGAGCAGTGATGAGATTCACGAGCTCCTCGGTGATATCAACGTTTGACCGTTCGAGAGAACCAGATTGGATACTTCCGAACCCGTCAGCGCCAGCTTCCCCAAAGGTCGGTGAACCTGATGTTGCCGTTTCAACAAAGGTCGCATTACCAATCTGTTTCAAACCGTTTTGGTTGTTAAAGTTACCAAGAACAATTTTGCCGAGTGGTTTGTTCTCACCGTTTGTGTAGTTGGCTCGGAGTAGACCCGTTGCATCAATGTCCAATCCATCCAATCGGCCGGATGTAAAACCATTCTGAACGAGGTTGTTGACCGCAAATGGTTGTGCAAGCTGAGTAGAGGCACTGTAATCGACATCTAGAGAAATTGAGAAGCCGGCAGCTTGCTGCTCGTAATGAACAGTGTTCAATGGGCTTACCAATGAACCTGTTTTATCAAAAGTCAGCTCTCCCTCATCCAAATAGAGCGGATAGTAGTCGGTAACCAAGTTTTCTGGAGGAGATTCAACAACCTCGCCCGCAGCGTTGACGTACAGAGGAACACCTGCAGCTGTGGTAGCCTGAACCAGGTTAGTAATTTCGGGAACCGTTCCAACGCCCAAAGGTACATCATCGAGGCCAAGACGAGCGGAGCCCTTAATCTTGATCGTAGAGTCTGTTCCAGTTGTCGCGGTTTCGAAAACAAAATTGTTGCTTGCGGACTGGTATTTTACAGACACGCCGCCGACAACCTCACCCGAGGTGCTATCCACAATTTGATTTATCCGTCTTTCTAATTCCGATGCCAGCGTGGTGCCAACATAGTTTCCTGATGGAACCTCGATAATACCCGAGATACCATTCACCGAGACGTTAAAGACATTGGCGCCTCCTGTCGCAGAAAGGTTGAACACCTGACTGAGTGACTCGGTCGCAGGAGCTCCAACCGCGCGGGCAGGTTGCGAAGCGAGGCCTCGTCCGGACACAAATTGGACATCAGCATTACTGGCACCGACGCCCATAAGTGCGTTATTGCCGCTGCCTAGATACCGAGTGGCGGTATCAAAATCAGAGTCGGCAACAGTGCCTGTTGCACTATCTATTGCAACGCGACCGACTTGGATGTTTGAAGCAGACTGTGCACTATCGACGCCGAGTGCGCCATCCGAGTCAATTGCCTCTCCGGTTGTACCGCTTGAAAACGTAAAGGTTTGCGTATCAGAGTTATAGGCTACGTGTACCCCGTAACGTTTAGCGTTAACCTGCAAATCACCGCCATCGGCCACGAAAGAGTTTCCATTTATGACGGCCGTACTGCTGATTGCCACCTGTCTAGCCGCAGCACTATCCTGAATGCCAAGGTTGTTCGTCGCGGTTGCATCGCTTGCACCATAAATTTTAAAGGCACGGAACGCCGCTTGAGAGCCGGGACCAATTGCGTTGTGGTTAATGCCAAATTCAAGACGCTGATTAACCGCATCGTAGGATACCTTGATCGCTGGGTCTTTCTCGTCCACCCAGTCGGTGGTCGTTGTCCCCCCCGTGAAAGCGTCAATTAATGTTGTTGCTCCAGAGATGTTGGTGTTAACGAAGTTTGAAAATACGTCTGTGCTGGACCCATCCCCGATATCGTCATGATTGTAGCTGTGAAGCGACTCCGATGTTTCCCTGAGAACAATTCTCTTACTGTTGTAGCTGTTTGTCGCGCCTTGTGGCTTTAAATGTTCACCCTCGAAGAAAGCCTCTACTTTATCCGACTCCTTACTTAACACGTAAACATTATTGGCGGTGTATGTGACCGTTGTAGCATCTACCGGAGAGGGTAACTCGAAAGATATTGTATTATTTGCGGCGTTACCATTCGCATCCGTTGTTGTAACCTTAAGTATACTTACTTCCATGCCGTTCAAATGGGCAAAGTCGCCCGTGAACGCACCCCCTAGCCGGATTTTACTGCCGGCAGTGTAGGATTGGTTATTCTCGTCAAAATCAATGGTCATGATATTAGACGTGCTATCGTAGGTAATTTTGCTGGCGGCAAGGGTCTCCCGTTGCTCGTAGACATTTAATGTTGGGAGGAAGTCCTTATAGGAATGACTTAAAAACATATTCGTCGCGGTATTGGCACCGTTGGCTCGCGAGGTATGTGTAAAAGAGACTATTTCAGTGTTCTCGAATACCTGGGATAATTCTGTTGTCCTCAATCGGGCGAACTTCTCAACACCGCCGCCAAATTTATTTCCGTCGCGCACATATTGATTTAGGGCGTCATTAATTGCGACCTGCGCGTGGGCAAGGAGATCCTCTCGTTTGAAGTCAGGTGAGGCACCGGTTAATTTTATGTCATCAATGATATCAGAGACATAGGTGCTATCGAGCAGATTGACCTCAACCTTATTTGTTAAAGCGACAAGATCGCCATCTGTATTAAGTTCAAAGAAATCGAGCGTCAGCGTGTCGTCCACGTTCGACTGAATTTGGATCTTTTTATCATCCCCATAAGCGTCATTGATTGCGCGTTCTACTTCGGCAGCAAGTTGAGCCGCGTTGTAGAAGCCTGCTTGGAGGTCAATGCTGACAGGCACGTCACCGTCATCGACATTTACGAGGAGGAAGTCTTTGCCCCAGAAAATTGAGCTTTGTGTTCCACCGTCACCTTCTGCTGTGGCTTTAAAACGCATGGGATCATTGGTTATTTCGATGAGTTTGTTGCCTTCCTCGCCAAAATCAAAGCCGGTGGTGCCACCCGTAAGCCTTGCGGGCTGGGACGGAACAGTCTCATTTAGGTCATCAAGTCGGTAAAGCGGAGAGCCTTTGCCTTCAATAAAGTAGTTGTCATCTGGAATGTCCGAAATGATCGTCTCACGGCCAAACCTGTCGATGAACAGCTTACGGCCCGTGTCATCAACAGCGGGGACAAGATCAGGTTCAACCGTTACGCCGTCGATGACGAGTCGCGTGTCGTATTTATTTGTCGGATCTGCTGCGTCTGCCGCTTTTGTCTTGATAAAGTACACGGTTGCAATGGTTGGGTTACCCAAATCGTCGAAGATTGTTAGCGATGTTGAATTTGTAAAGCTATCCGGGTCATTCGGATTAAACTGGTATCCGTCGGCAAACTTTGGATTATCGGCAACAACAGGAGAACCAGCGTCCAAGTTCACCGCAAGATCGATGTTACTGGTAGCTTTTGGTTCACCAGATGTGACCGGAAGCTGCAAAGGGACCGCGTCAGATATGGCCTTAGATGTCACAGAACCGTCATCGTTAACAGGATAAGTAAGCAAGAACTGTCCAGTGGAGTCGACCACGTTTCTATTGTTATCCACATTAAATGATCCGTTCCGGGTATAGACAACCTGGCTCGATGTGAGAGAGGGCTTTAGGGCAAAGAAACCTTGACCCGAGATCGCGAGATCGAGAGCGTTAAGTGATGCGGCGATGTTACCCTGTGTAAACTGCTGCTTAACACCTTTAAGGATTGAGCCAGAACCGATCGATGAAGAGGAGTTCTGTAATGGCGAGGTGGCGAATATATCGCCAAATTCCGCGCGGCTTCTTTTAAAGCCGGTGGTTCCGACGTTCGCGATATTGTTAGACGTGGCAGCAATGTCTGCCTGTGAACCATTAAGACCAGTAAGAGCGGTATAAAACGACATCGTATAATCCTGTTTTTAGCTTATTGATTAGTTGGTAAAAAATTACATTCTAAAGCGGAGAATATTTTCCGAGTTGACTGTCCCGTTGTTCTCCACATTCAGCATGAGTTGGTCATCTTTAATTTCTGTGCCCAAAACGCGTGCAAAGACTGATGGCTGAATATTTTCAGGACCACTGCCAAAATTAACCATCGCAGAGATCAAAATTGCTTTTTCGCCTGATCTGTAGCCATCGGGGAGGTCCGTCCAAGAAAATCCGACCAAGCCCGAGGGTTGGGCGCCTAGGTCTATCTTATGCAGGAGTTCGCCCGTTTTCGCATCAGATAGGTTGATGAGCGTATTTACCGATGTCTTTGGAAGATCTAGGACACCGTGGAGTTCCCCATTGCGATCTGCGGTGCCAACGTTACCAGGTGCCAAGACAGAGTGACCCAGAATATCTGTTGCCATCGCTATGCGCATTTTTTCGAATTGGCCACTCATTTTATCAAGAGAGTCACTCATTTTGTTGATGCCGGTGACACTTGAGAATTGGGCCATTTGAGCAATAAAATCACCATTTTCCATAGGTGAGAAAGGATCTTGATTTTGTATTTGAGAGGTCATCAAACGAAGGAAATCCTCTTGGCCTAGTGTTTGAGACGTCGCTCGGGTTTTTTCTGATACCGTTTGAATGCCCAGCTTCTGAAATAGGGCTGCTTGGGCTTGTTGAGAATTAGAAATTTCACTCATTTTAATGTCCTAAAAAAATAAATTTTTTGTTTATTACTTGCCAATATCAATGGTTCTAACCATGAGTGTCCTCATGGTTGAGATAACTTCTAAATTATTTTGATAAGCCCGACTTGCATCGAGCATTTCTATGAGTTCCTCTTCTTGGTTTACTGGAGACTCGTATACAAAACCGTCTTTATCAGCAGCCGGATTTGCAGGTTCGTAAATTTTTGTGGGAGCCCGATTTAGCGCTACGATCTTTGAAACATCGACCGTTGCTAGACCGTCCTCGCCTTGTTTATCGCTCATAACGGCTTCAAAGACAGGCTTGAGTGGGCGGTAAGCCTTAGCGGGATCCCCCACTTTCGTGTGCGCATTCGCGATATTACTTGCGATAGTATTTAGTCTTACCTGCTGTGCGGAGAGACTTCGCGCGGTAATATCAAAAATATTTTTTATTTGATCTATCATGCTTACTCCCCTTTAATCGCTGTCATAAGACCGTTGATCTTTTTGTTGAGAAGAGAGAGTGAAATCTGATACCGGGTTACATTTTCAGAAAACTGCATTTGTTCCACGGACATCTCTACCGTGTTGCCGTCTTCTGATGCCTGGACAGGCTGCCTGTAGCCGACTTCGTGCTGATTGTCTTCTAAATCAAAATGTTTGCTATGCGTTTTAAGAACTGGTTTATCTACTTCCATGGCTCTTTGAACGGCGTCTTCAAAGCTGATATCGCGGGCCTTGAACTGCGGAGTAGATACGTTTGCAATGTTACCCGCAATTAATTGTGACCGCTGTTCCCGAATGGATAGCGTATCTGAGTATAATTGGAGCGCGTTCTTGAAAACTTGCATATCTACTTCAGTTCTCTTGTTTATTCTGCTCAATACTTTGCAATCTGCGTGCCAAAAAAATTAAAAAAGGTTCCAATATGTCAGCTACAAAAAATTTTTCATCGAAGGGTGTAAATGAGACCGCAGAAAAGATTTTTGCGTCCCTGAAGGATAAAAGCCTAGAAGAGGCCTACCAGCAGCTCGTTATCTATTTTGCGGAGGCTCGAACCAAAGTCATCAAGCAGGCGGTTTTGAAGGTAAGATTGAAGGTTCTATTAGCTCGGATCACAGCTTTGAAAAATGGTGTTTTTGACCAAAAAGATATGCCTATAGAAGAACTTGTCGCCGATCCAAATCAGGAAAGCGCCGTCCAGGCAGCACGTGTTACAGAGCAAGAATCCGCCGATAAACAGAATGAGGCGCAAGAGCCCAGTCCGATCGAGGATCCAGAAGGTTCCCTGGTTACGGTGTCTATTTCCCAGGATGTTGAAGTGTTAGGAACAACTTTTTCTGCAGGGACCATCGTAGGGGTGCCTGCTCAACAATTAGCTGAGCTCATAGAGACTGGAAAGGCAGAAATTGTCGCGGATCAGGACAAGTCCGATAATTTGCAAAAGATTGCCCCTGGTGAGGAGGAAGAAGGTAATAGTGATGAACTTGGTGCAAAAAGTTCAATCGCGTCGAATATTAAGGAAGGAACATAACTTATTTTAGCCTTTAGTTAATAATAAGTTGATAGAGACCCGACGGGGAGAAGACCCAGATGAAAAAAGCCGTTGAGATTTTGGTAAACCAAATCATTATTTTTTCATTAATTGGATCGATTGTTGGAATTTGCTCCCATTATTTCACAGAGATAGCTATTTTTTCGGCCGAATTCGTTCGGGATTCTGTGGATTACCAGTCTATAGGTTTTGTGGGCTGGAATGCGGCAATTAAAATTGCCGCCGCCCTTTTTATCGCAGCGCTTGTCATAAGTCTTTTAATTCGTTTTAGCAAAATTGATCGGTTCCACGGCCCTGCTGATGTAATTTTGGCGAGCATTGATGACAAAAGCCCGATCAAGATTAAAGAGGGGATAATCTCGGGTCTCGTATCCTCCACTTCGCTTTGTGCGGGCGCTCCGGTCGGGCAATATGGTCCCCTGGTCCATATTTCTGCCACTCTTGCGTCTTTTCTGCGCCGTCTTGAAAACATTGGCAGCATTAATTATCGGCTTCTTATGGGTTCTTCCGTATCTGCTGCCATTGCATCCGCATTTGGCGCGCCTATTGGTGGAATTATTTTTTCTCAGGAGGTAATTCTTCGGAATTTTTCGCTAAAATATTTTGCACCAATCGCGATTAGTTCCGCTTCGTCTTTTATTACGACTAATTATCTTTTTGGGAACGAGAACCTGATCAATATCGAAAAAACCTTCAATATTAATCCTATTTATATGATGATAGTCGTGATAGTCGGCCTGCTTGGCGGTGTAGCTGCCTATTATTATTCAAAGTCTTTAATGACTCTTAATAGAGCCGCGACGGGTTCTGGTATACCGCTGCAATGGCGGCCCTTTTTGGGAATTCTTCCAATCATTCTGATTGGAATTTTTATTCCGCAGGTTTTAGGTTTGGGTGTGGAGACCATCTCTAATGTTCTTAACAACCGCTTAGACGTATGGATTTTGCTGGCGGTTTTGGTTGCAAAGTTTGTTCTCACGCCAATATCAATATCATTTGGTCTTTTTGGAGGGGTGTTCTCTCCAGCTCTTTTCATCGGGCTTGCTCTTGGCGCTTTGGTTGGCACTGTAGTCTCCAATATATTTTCTCTCGGCAATGATCTTGTGCCTCTTTTTGCTATATGCGGCCTCGGGGCAGTGATTGCACCGACAATCGGTGGACCAATTGCAACAGTTATATTGATCTTAGAAATGTCTCAAAATTTTCATGCATCCACAGTCGCAATGCTCTGTGTGGTTGTATCAATGATTACATTTAGGCTCTTATCCAACTCCTCCTTTTTTGAGATGCAACTTCTTGCGAGGGGATTTGATCTGTCGGTAGGGATGAAAAACTTTCAGTTAAGCTTGGTCAATGTCGGTGAGATCCCTAGATCGCAATGTTGCTCAATTCTGGAAGATACCCCTGAGAATGTCATGATTTCTAAAATGCAGGGTGCGGGTGTAACAGAGGGTTATGTTCTCGATAGCGAGGGTAAACTTGTAAGGAAAGTGAATCTCGTGAACCTGCTTCAATCATCGGATGATCCAGAAAATGATGAATTGGTATTTTTTGAAGATCAAAACCTATTGGAGGCGGTGGAGCTCGCGAGCGACTTTGTCGGTGAGAGTATTCCTATTGTAAAACGGAATGGTAAGTTTGTTGGTGCGTTGACAGAAGGCGATCTGTTTCAGGCTGTGCAATCCCGTACTGCATCTGAGTAATAAAGTTATATAAGTAAGATTTTTCCGTGAGTGACGTCGAAAAAAGTTTAAGAAAATATGTGATAGGCGAGTCGGAAGGCGCACGAAATCTCCGGGTTCAAATTTTGCGCGTGGCGAATTCAGATGTACCTGTTCTCATCGGAGGACCAACCGGGGCTGGCAAAGAGTTTGCCGCGAGAGGTATACACTCACTCTCTGCCCGAGCAGGGCAATCTGTTGCTATTAATTGCGGAGCAATACCCGAAAATCTCGTCGAGGCTGAGCTCTTTGGATATGAGAGAGGCGCTTTCTCGGGTGCTGAAAGAAGGCATATTGGCCACATAGAAAGAGCTAATGGTGGCACTTTGTTTCTTGATGAAATAGGCGATCTTCCCCTAGCTGTACAGGTAAAGCTTCTAAGAGTGCTGGAAACGCAATGCTTTTTTCGCGTAGGTGGAAAGGAAGAAATCAATGTTGATTTGAGGCTGGTTGCTGCCAGCCATAAGGACCTGGATCAAGCTGTAGGGGATGGCAGGTTCAGGGAAGATCTTCTCTATAGAATAAACACTATCTTGATTGATGTACCGCCTCTTTGCGAACGGGGTGGAGATGTCAAAGAATATTTCTCTTTATTTATTGAAAACTATAGAGAACGAAGTGGAAGATTGATCGATATTGAGTTCGAAGAAGACTTTTGGGATGGATTAGAAAAATATAATTGGCCTGGAAATATCAGAGAACTTAAAAATATCGCGGAAAGGGCAATGGTCTTTTTTGAAGGGCAGACGGTCTCAAAACAAGATCTCTTTTCCACCCTTATTTCTGGAAACAACCTAGGTTTATTGGAAGACGGCAAGGTCTCTGGGGAGATCGAGCGGGGCCTTGGTTTCGAAGATCTTCTTGACTTTGAAGAATTCGGGGCAGAGGAACCAGGAGCTAATCTGGGCACTGATCAGGTGGGTTTATTTGTAGAACAGTTGTTTGAAAATACTTCAAAAAATGAGGTTTTTGATTTTGATACAATTATGGGCGATATCGAAACGGCGACGTTGGACTATGCCCTGGGGCTTGCAAATGGGAATGTTTCAAAGGCGGCTAAGATTCTTAACCTCCGGAGAACCACATTGGCGTCGAAGTTAGCAAAGAGAAAAAAATGAAAACATGTTGGATTTGTTTTTATTCCAGAATTTTCCTGCTGATCGTTCTCTTGTTGGCAATTATCGTTATCCTGAACGAAGATCTCTTGAGGTTCTTTGATGGTTTGGAACCCCTTGGAATTTCAATATGTTTTATCTCTGTACTTGCTCTAACTGCTATATCTAAAAAGTTCTTGGAATATTTTTTTCAAAGAAAAAAAAATTGAATATCCCTGACCACAGAGAATATGCATAATGGAACTTGTGTTTTAATACTGGAGGTCAAAGTTGCAAATTCAGGTTCATTGGATTGTTGATGGCCGCATCAATGTTGATGCCGAAAGCCTTGAGGCTGCTGAAGAAAAAATGGAGACAGCTTTGAGACAGGCTATTATGAATATCCCCAATTTCGTCGAAGATTTTGGTGCTATCTCTATTCAGGGTAAGGCATATTTTAATAAAGACGACGAAACTTCCCAATAAAATTACCAGAGTAATATCTGCCAATGAGTATTTTGAACGAGGCTAAATTTGTGGTCTTTGATCCAAAAAAAAATAGTGATGTCATCAAGCGGAAGCGTAAAACTATTTGTGATGGTATTACCGATCAAATCGCATTAGCAAAAAATCCTTCTTATCGTCCCACGAGCTTCAAGTGGACCACTGGGATTGACGGGGAAGTCAAGAAAACCAGGGTTTATAAGAATTTAAAGCCTTGGTGGTACGAAAGCGAAAACAAATCGCTTATCTTTTCCATAAAATATAGGGGTAAGCCCCTGAAGTTAGTGGATGAATTTAACGGAATTGAAGTTGCCGACACCGATGAGCTTGTTAAAACGCTGGAAAGTCTCAGGGGCGAATTTGAAAGCGGGGATTTGGACCATTTATTCGGTCCACCCGTAAAGTAAGGGATTACATTTTGAAACTGTGATGCCGGCAGATTACAGTTTCGATTTTATTTTTCATTGTAAATGAAACGCGTTTCTCAGGGAAATTGATAGTGGCAGAAATTGGGCCGCCGCGCCCAAGAATCCGATCTCTAGTTTGTTCTGTGATTGTGAGACTTTGATTGAAACCGGGTGCCCCGAGTTTAATTTCAGAACCCACTTTTCGTTTTTTAAAAACCAGATCGATGGGTCCAAACATTTTCGTTTGGCATTCCATTTTTTCTTGTTTGAACCTAGCAAAGTCGTCGCAACTCCATAAAAAAGTTGTTGAGACCAAAACTATTGCCAGTTTTTTTATCAATTTACGCTCCAGAGAGTTTCGCTCTTATTTTTTATAATCAATTTCTATTTCGATCCGCCTATTTTTTTCTCGGCCCGCTGCGGTATTATTGTCTGCCACGGGGCTATTCTCACCCTGGCTTACTATTTTGATCCGATCCCCGCCTATTATGCCAGCAGTTTGAACAGATCGAGCGACACTGGATGCGCGCGCTGCTGCCAGCTCCCAGTTGTCTGAGTACTTGAAGTTGGCTATCGGAACGTTGTCAGTATGTCCTGTTATGGTAAGGCTACTGTTTTGATCTATGGCGTCTTTGCTGAGTTTGGCAATTAAGTCCCGTGCGTCAGGAGTAAGTTCGGCACTCCCAGATTGGAACGCTCCTCCGGCGCCCAGTGTGACAAAGACTTTGCCATCTCTTTTTTCGACTTCTACCGACCCATTACCAATACTTTCCGATAAGGCGACTTTTAATTTATCTGCGGCTTCTTTTGCTTTTTTATCAGCTGCTTGGTTGGTGCCGGTGTCGAGATCGTTATTTTCGCTGCCTTGCTTACCACCTTTTTGGTCCTCAATTTTTGATACAGCAGAAATTAATTTGGCGACGTTTGAACTTACCCCAGCAAAGAGGATCTCATCAGCCTTTTGATCGGTGGCAATTTCAGCAATTTGGATCGCATTGGCTATCCGTTTCAACTTGTCGACCATTTCCTCAGGAGAGCTCTCTGACGCTTTCATATCAACTGCGACTTGGCCGTTGACCATCTTAACTTCGATATTTGCCTCGCCAGCAATCTCGGATAGCGCTTGTGCTAATTTTTCATTCGCTGATTGTTGGGGGCCGGTCCCATCCTTATCCGCACCGCCTTTGCCCTCACGATTTTGGTCGCCATCCTGAAGTCTATCGGAGCCCTCGCTATTTTTTTGATCAGTCGGTACCTTTATCTCTTTCTTGGTTTGATCTTGCGTATCATTCGTCATCTCCTTGGTCACGGATTGGTTCGGAGAGGGTGAAAAGTTCAAGCTTAATATTGTTGTCCCCTTTGGTTGTTCGACAACCGGTATAATTCTCTGAACGCCGAATGAGTCTCTCATCGAACCACTGATTTGTTTAAATTTCGGAACATTCATTTCAGCAAAAGAGAGGATCAAGACAAAGAATGCCATGAGCAAAGTGGCCATATCTGCGAAAGTAGCCATCCAAGCAGGGGCTCCCGGAGGTGGGCACTTTGGGCAATCTTCCCGCTCTTCTGCTTCAGCCTCAGGTGCTTGATCTTTTTTCCCAGCCATAATTCAGCGCCGTATCGTTATCCAGCCATCTGAGCTTGTAATTTTGGCGGCAAGTTGCTGACAAGGGCGTCTTGAATATTCCGGGGTGACTCCCCTCGTGCAATGCTTTTAAGCCCCTCAATCACCATTTCGCGGTAAGAAACCTCATCGGCTGTGTACCCCTCCAATTTTGTGACGATGGGCGCGAAGACGACGTTGGCAAAGAATGCTCCATACAATGTTGTTAGAAGTGCAACGGCCATTGCAGGCCCAATTGCTTTCGGGTCAGACATGTTACCCAACATCAAAACCAGACCGATCAGGGTTCCAATCATTCCCATGGCTGGAGCGATATCCACCCAGGCTTTAATACAATTTTGATTGGTCTCATGACGAAACTGCATCGCCTTTAATTCTTTCTTCATCTGGTCAATCAGTTTTGTTTCGTCAGCGCCATCAACTAGAAGTTGTAATCCCTTCTCAAAGAATTTATCGGGACATTCTTGTCCATCTAGAGCCATCATTCCGTCCTTGCGCGCGATGCCCGCCAATTCAACCATTCTCTCGATCATTTCTGGTTTCTTTTTAACAGGGGGAAGAAACGCTTTAGACATGGCCCCGAAAGACCCTAAAAAAACGGGTAGGGGAGCGGTGTACATCACCGCAAAGAAAGTTCCACCTCCCACAATAAGAAGAGAAGGGGTGTCAATAAAGGGGCCAAGTCCGCCTCCTGTAATCATAGCGCCGGCTATCATCCCAACCGCGCCTATAAATCCAATTAACGATGCTAGATCCATATCAATCCTCTAAGCGTCCACCTGTGGAAACCTTTTACCAAACTCAATCTGCAATTTTTATGCCACTATTTTGGCAACAAAATTGCAGTGAACCACTGAAGCCATAAATAGTGCTTCCTTAATGATTTTTGAAGCTTATTATTTATTCTCATGCGAGGCTAATTCTAACTGTTTAAGGTGCTAATGATGCGCGTAGGTCTAATAATAGCTCTTTGCTTGTTTATATTAACCTCTGAGGCTTCCGCGGAGTCGCCACAAATCATTCTTAAGGACGGCAAGTATGCGTATGACGTTGAACAGAACCTCTATTGGCGCCGGTGTAGCTTCGGGCAGGCTTGGTCCGATCAAACCTGTGTTGGGGAAATAAAAAAACTGACTCTTGAAAAAGCCGAGTTAGTCGCACTCAAACTCTCAAAGGTAGATAATAAAAAATGGCGACTTCCTACAAGAGATGAATTAGCAGGGTTGATTAAAAGTAAGGTGGGTTATCCTCAAATTGATGGAGATATCTTTCCTAATACATATCCGGGGCCTTATTGGACCTCCAATAAAAATTATTTTGACCCAAAACGCAGTTGGACTGTGAACTTTTTCTCTGGAACTTTTTTTTCCCGCTTTCTTAATAGTCAGGAACAGGCAGTTCGTTTTGTAATGGAAAAAAATTAGCCGTTCTTTTTTTTGCCTCTGACGCAGCTTAATGAAAATTCTTGCTTTTGTTGATTTGACTGTTTTTTGACAGAGTTGGGCGTGATTATCGTATATCCTGGGCCCGAGCGGGGCTTCTGACTAATCATGGCCTGGTTGCGCCGAGTTTCAACAAAGTTTGCGGAGAAATCGGCCTTTGCCTGTTGGCAGGTGATCATATCCTCCATTGGGATGCACATCATACCTGACACAGATGAGGCCACTATTAAATAGGCAGCGACGAGGTTGGAGCACATTTTTACTCTCCTTTTAATAAATATTTCTTCGAGAAGATATTCAGACGCTAACACCCAACTTTAAATCCTTAAACTAAATAAATTTTGAGTTTGGTCGTTACCTGTCACGATTTCCCAGTGTTTCGGGAAATGGTGAAAGGAGTAAAGGGTCAAGGTTGGCCTGATTAATGACATAAACCAAAAATTTATTTTTTAAGGAGTTTTCGTTATGGCTTTAGTAGTTGCAACCAATACGGCGGCGTTGATGTCTTCAGCATCAGCCAGTGCCGTAAACAAGGCGATGGAAACCTCGATTGAGCGTCTATCGAGCGGTCTTCGCATTAATACAGCTTCAGATGATGCCGCCGGTATGGCGATTTCCTCACGTCTGACCTCTGAGATCAAAGGGATTAATCAAGCAATCCGGAACGCCGCAGAT
>Ga0181593_10001606_pt1 | contig 20563 bp, 14 predicted proteins | sample 071ome_19_FD_133756 | JGI IMG/M metagenome (GOLD analysis project Ga0181593, IMG submission 133756) | Coastal salt marsh microbial communities from the Groves Creek Marsh, Skidaway Island, Georgia - 071413AT metaG (megahit assembly) | ecosystem: Environmental > Aquatic > Marine > Intertidal...
GCCAGTTCCGGTTGCTCCCTGAATCAAGACCGTGGCATCGGTCGGCGCGATCCGCTTGAGCCTCTCGATTACCGCGAGCATCTGCGGGCTTGAGCCGACCACTCCCTCGAAACCAAACCGTTCATCGAGTCTGCGGTTGAGTTCGAGATTCTGGAGCCGCAGCCGAATGCCAACCGAAGCCTTTTCTACCGCAGCCCGCAAGTGGCCTAGATCGAGTGGCTTCTGGAGGTAGGTGAAAGCGCCCTGCTGCATCGCCTCGACGGCTGAGGGAACGGTGCCATGCCCCGTGACGACGATTACCTCTGTTTCGGCAGCTGCTTCCTTGGCCAGCTTGAGGATCTCCAGGCCACCGATGTCGTTCATCATCAAATCGGTTACCACGACATCAAAACTGCCAGCCGCGAGTCGCTCTGCCCCCTCATTGCCGCCGCCGGCAACCACGACGTCGTAGCCGAGCCGTTCCAGGCCCTCACCCATCGTTCGGGCATGCACGATGTCATTATCGACGACCAGCACGTGGATGGCCCGGGGCATTCCATCGTGCGGCGTGTCGGCAGATGTCTCAGCTGTCGCAGTACGGGGCATGGCGAGAGAAGGGGGGGGTAAGGGAAACAAAACCTATACCAGTTCACTTACAAACTGACTGGTGGCTCGGTGGGCAGCCGAGGAGGCGCCGGCAACCAGATGGCCACCTTTGTCCCCCGGCCCGGCGCGCTTTCAATATCAATAGTTCCACCATGAGCCTCAACAATTTTGCGGGCGGTCGGCAGGCCAAGCCCCGAGCCACCTTGTTTGGTTGAATAAAACGCCTCGAAGACTCGGGCCAGCGTCTCCCGACTCATGCCCGGCCCGGTGTCAATCAACTCAATCGTGACGCCAAGACCAGCAGACCTTGTCCGCACCATCAACTGGCCGCCAGTGTCCATCGCCTGGGTGGCGTTGATCAACAAGTTCAACAACGCCGAGCGAAACGTCTCTCGATCAATCCGCACGGCCGGCAGTTCTGGATCAAGAAACCGGACCAGCTCAACACCTGCCTCATCAGCCCGGGGCTGAAAGAAATCGAGAAGCTGATCAATTTCGACATTCAGATTCCCCGGCTCCGGCGCGATCCCTTCCTGCCGGGAGAAATCAAGGAAGTCATCGAGCAGCTTCTGCAGTCGATCGCACTCGTGCCGGACAAGATCAATCTTGGCCCGGGCTCGGCGGGTCGACTGATTTCCTGCCCCCTCGGCCGCAATCCCATCGACGTCTTCAGCGAGCAACTCCATATTAAGACGGATGCTCGACAGGGGGTTGCGAATCTCGTGCGCAAGCTCGCTCACGAGTTTGATCAACTCGGCGTAGGTATCGCCATCAGTTTGCTGATCAGCAAGCAGAGCAGGGTGGGCCATATTCACGTCTTAGGATTGGCCGCCGGGACGGCAGCGGCCTGGCTGCTTATCCATCCATCAATCATTCTTGCCGAAATGGCTGCCGTTACGAACACCTGCTACCGGGCTGCGAAAGGCCGCAGCCCGGCAACAGGAAGTCGCTTCTTACTCGGCGGCTGGTTCCGGCTCTGGAGCAGCCTCGTCCATGGCAGCCTTCCGGCTGAGTTTCACCCGGTCCTGCTCGTCAACTGCAATGACCTTGACCCGCATCATGTCGCCAACGCGGCAGACATCGCCAACATTTCCGACATATTCGGCGGAAAGTTCGCTGATGTGGCAGAGGCCGTCCTTGCCTGGCACGAGCTCAACAAAGGCACCAAAGTCCTTAACGCTGGTGACGCGGCCTTCGTAGATCCGGCCGACCTGAATCGAGGCAGTCAAAGCCTCAACCTTGGCAAGGGCTGCGGTCGCTCCTTCAGCATCGTGGCTCGCCACGGTCACCGTGCCATCGTCATCAACCTCGATGCTGGCACCGGTCGTTTCCTGGATCGAACGGATCGTCTTGCCACCAGGACCGATCAGCAGGCCGATCTTTTCCGGATTGATATGAGTCCGGATCAATCGCGGCGCCCAGGCTGACGGCTCTTCGCGTGGCCGCCGAATGGCTGACAGCATTGACCGCAGAATTTCGAGGCGGGCTTCACGAGACTGAGCCAGAGTCGCCTTGATGATCGCAGGCGAAATGCCGTTGATCTTCAGGTCGAGTTGAATCCCGGTAATACCGTTTTGGGAACCGGCGATCTTGAAGTCCATGTCGCCGAAGTGATCCTCATCACCGATGATGTCGGTGAGCAGAGTCCACTTCTCCTCTGACTCCTTCACCAGGCCGACCGAGATGCCCGCCACTGGATTGGTGATTGGCACGCCGGCGGCCATCAGCCCGAGGGTGGCCCCGCAGACAGACGCCATCGAACTTGAACCGTTCGACTCGGTGATGTCGGAAATCACACGAATCGTGTAGGGAAAGTCATCCGGATCGGGAAGCACTGGCTTGACGCTGCGTTCTGCCAAAGCTCCATGACCGATTTCTCGACGGCCCGGGCCGCGAATTGGTCGCACTTCACCAACTGAGTAGGAAGGGAAGTAGTAGTCGAGCATGAACTTCTTCGAGTACTCCTCAAAAAGCCCATCAACTCGCTGCTCATCCTTCCCGGTTCCCAGGGTGACGGTGATCAGCGCCTGGGTTTCCCCACGCTGAAACATCGCTGAGCCGTGAACCCGGGGCAGCAGGTCGACCTCACACTCAATTGGCCGCAAGGTCTTGCTGTCACGCCCATCAGGTCGCGTCCCGGCTAAGATCAGCTCACGAATGGCCTGCTCTTCCAGAGCATGCCAGACATGCGAGAAATCGCCGTCGCTGACAACCTCGGCACCGGCAGCCGGTTCGGCCGGGCAGACTTCCGCCTTGGCTCGTTCCTTCACCGCCTTCACCGCCTCGCCACGCTCTTGCTTGCCACGAATCGACGCGGCCTGCTTGAGGTCAGCAAAGTAGGCAGCGGTCAGCCGCTGCCGCAGCGGGCCGTAATCGGGCAGGTCATATTCCTTCTTTGGCTTGCCAGCCTTGGCAACCAGCTCATTCTGCAGATCGCAGATGATGCCGATAATCCGATGGGCCTCCTCAAGCGCTTCGAGCATTCGCTCTTCAGGCATCTCCCGGGCGAAGCCCTCGATCATGAGGATGGCGTCTTTGCTGCCCGACACGACGAGGTCGAGGTCACTCTCTTCGAGCTGATCCTGCGTCGGAAACGGCACGAACTCACCATCAACCTGAGCCAGCCGAACACTCCCCAGTGGTCCCTGGAAGGGCAGTGGAGAAATCGAAAGGGCTGCCGATGCACCGACCATCGCCAAGATATCAGCGTCGTTCTGGCGATCGCTGGAGAGCGTCTGCGCCTGCACCTGGACTTCGTCGTAGAAGCCTTCAGGGAAGAGCGGACGGATCGGCCGGTCAATCAGCCGGCTGGTCAGCGTCTCCTTCATGGTGGGACGGCCTTCTCGCTTGAGGAAGCCTCCGGGGAACTTGCCGGCTGCAGCCGTCCGCTCACGGTAGTCACACGTGAGTGGGAAAAAGTCGATGCCCGGCCGCGGTGCGCCAGTCGCTGCGGCGACCAAAACGGTGGTCTCGCCGTAGGCCACCAGCACGGCGCCGGCTGCCTGTTTGGCCAACTGGCCGGTTTCAATGCTCAGGGTTTCCTGGCCAATCTTCGTTTCAACACGATGCTTCACTGTCTTCTTTTCCTTCCTTCTTCCTTCAGTAATGATGCGGAGACACACGTCCCGCCCGGCAACCAACAGGTCGCCTCGACATGACCGTCAGCAATGAGTCGGCATGTCATCTGTTCACACACAAATTCGTACCTTCGTATCTTCCGCGACGAGATTGCCTGTTGGCAACGTCAACCTGCGGAACCTACCAGCCGAACAACGGCAAGGCAGGCGACAGAAAGGCACCTTTCGGCTCACATCGGCAGGGCAGAACAACCCTGAGCCGTCCGCTCAGAAATCGGCCTCTGCCTCGCAGGCGGCCGGAGCGACGAAACCACACCAACGGCATTCAGAATGATCGGCCGGAAGCCCGGCAGAGCATCACTTTCGAATGCCGAGACTGTGAATGATGTCGAGGTAACGCTGCGGTGCAACCCGCTTGAGATAATCAAGCAGCCGTCGCCGGCGACTTACCATCAGCAGGAGCCCACGTCGGCTCGCAAAGTCTTTCGAATGCTTCTTGAAGTGTTCGGTCAGGTGGGTGATTCGACCCGTAAGCAGAGCAATCTGCACTTCGGCCGAACCAGTATCCGTCTGTCCTCGACGGTGGGCACCGATCAACTCTTGTTTGCGTTCCTTAGTCAGCGACATCAGTGCGTTCGCCCTCTGTGGGCGACCAATGGGTCATTTTTGTCTGTCAATGTAAGGTGCAGAGTCTATCGGCACCGGACCGATGATGCAACAGCCCCCAGCGAAGGGGCCGAGGCAGACTCACGAAGACCGGTCAACTCTGCGTTCGCACCGGTCCCAAAGGCCTCCTGGCGGCCTGCTCAGCGGCCCCGGCCGACGCCCCGTGGGGTATGGACGACATTCCAGGCCAGACCGAGTCGTTCCATGGCCAGAATGACCCAGTAGGTCATGTCGATCTCCCACCACTTATGGCCATGCCGGGCCATCCGCTGAAACGCATGGTGGTTGTTGTGCCAGCCCTCACCAAAGGCGAGCAGGCCAACCCACCAAAGATTCCGCGAATCGTCGGTCGTCTCGTAATTGCGATAGCCCCAGATGTGTGTTGCTGAGTTCACGAGCCAGGTGACATGAAAAACAATCACCATCCGCACGGCCAGCCCCCACAACAGCCATGAAATCCCGACATCGCGGCCATAGGCCGCCCAACCGGCTGCCAGCAGGCCACCCCCGACGAGAAAGTGCCAAAGGAGAAATGTGTGATGAAAGAACATCACTCCCTTGTCTCGCGACATATCGGGTGCCCACCGTTTCACATGGGCGGCGACTTCCTCAGCTGAGTGTTTTGGGAACAGCCAGAGCATGTGGCTCCAGAGACCACCATCGCGGGGGCTGTGCGGGTCGCCTTCCTGATCGCTAAAGGCATGATGCTTTCGATGGTTCGCCACCCAGACGGCCGCTGAGCCTTCACCAGAAATGCCACCGACAAAGGCGAAGAACCAACGCACGGGCGTTGAGGTGACAAAACTGCCGTGGGTCAACAGGCGGTGATAGCCGAGCGTGACCCCCAGGCAGCCGGTGACCCAGTACAGTGCCAGGCAGATTGCCAGGCCCGACCAGGTGAAATACTGCGGACTAACCAGCGCCACAGCTGCCGCGATGTGAATTCCACCGATCCAGATCAAGGTTGGCCAATCGAGGCCGAGCTTGGCAACCGCCCCAGCCCCGTCAACACGCGGTTCGACCGCCGTAACAGCGGCTCCTTCTTGGGGCAGGCCCGCGTCATCAAGTTCAACGACAGACGAGCGGCCGAATTGGCAAGCCTCGTCAGCGAGATCGATTGCCTGGTCTGCCCGATCAGCCTCGGGCGCGAGGGTCTGAGGTGTCATAAATAAGTCCTTCAACCGTTTCTGAATGGTGGCGTCTGATGCTGTTTCAGCCAGACAACATTTCGTCCAGGCTTTGCTTCCGGGCAGACATTCTGCCCGAAAGTATTTCTTTAGTAGTTTCGCCAAAACAGCCGCGTAGGCCATCCTAACCGGTCGAGAACGGGTTTCTGAAATGTCAAAACTGCGTCAAGAGCGCAGGCCTCGTACGGTTCCGATGGTTTTTTATCGGTTTTTCACCCGTTTTACGTCTGGTTGCCCGGCGACTGCGAAAGCCCCTTCAGCGACTGGTACGAGGCAGGGGCAGCACGGAAAGCAGCCAGGCCGTCGTTGGCGTGCCCGGCACGGCTGGCGGCGCCGTCCCTGACAGAAGCCAGGCCAGCCGGTCAAGTGATGCCTCACCAACCGGCTCCTTCACCAGTGGCAATCCCTGCGACTCAACCAGGCAACCTGCCTGCTGAGGCAACGCCCGCAATCGCACGCCTGAGGCATCAATCGTCACCCGGCAGCCAAGTCGTTCAAAGTCCCGAAACCCGCCATTGAGTGGATCCCGGAAAGCCGTCGCCGGCCGACAGCCCATGATGCTCACCAGGCCCTCAAGCCAGGCCTGATCAACCCCGCCTCGAGGTGCCGTGCAGACGCAGTCAACGGCCGACAATCTGCTGCCAGCCCAAACGAGTTCCTCCACCGAGATGCTGGCAAGGCCTTCCAGGGAATTCGGCAGACTGGCTGTCATCTGGGCAAGGTCAACCTGCGTGATCGTTCCGGCTGCTTCCCCTGACCAGTGACCACCCGCCAAGGCGGCCTGCAACCGGCCCTCAATCAAAGCTTGCTGCCCCAGTTTCCATTGTCCCAAGAACAACTCACCGCAGGCTGCAGCCACAATCGCTGCGGGCATGGCCTGCGAAAGACTGGCCTCGACCTCAAGTCGCTCGGCGGTGGGCACACTGCCGGGAGCCTCCGCCTGTGTCCGCACGATTCGCAACTCGTCAGCAGGCATCCCTACCGAAAAGATTCGCACGGCCCGGCCCGTTCCGGCAGCAACGCACTCAACCCGCAACGGCCGATTGAGGCCCGCTGCCGATTCGGCCTGCCCCCACGACAACTGGCCAATATCGAGCACGCAGTTCCGGTCAAACCCAGCTGGCTCATTCAGCCAGCGACGAATCACGGCGACAACGAGTGGAACCGTTTCCGGCGTGCAGGTCAGGGTTTCAAGACGGAGCCTGATTTCATCGGGAGTCGTCTCTACTTCAACTGCTGGCAGATTCGTTCCACCAATCTGAACACCGCTGAGACGGAAACATCCAGGCTGCGGATGGGTGAGTCGTTCGATGGTGACGGTCGTTCCCAGCAGCTTAGCCGCAGCATTCGCCACCGCCGCGCGATGGGCTGCAGACGACCTCTGCACCGCCCAGGTCACCAGCCCCACAGCAGGAAAGAGGCACAGCAGCACGAAGGCTGTCCGCACCCGCCAGAGCCTTGCAACCGACTGTTCGACGAACATCCCTGTTCACCTTTCACTGCCGAAACCCAACCACGCTGCAGCTAATTCACCGGCTGGCAGCCAGTTCACCATAGAGCCGCCACCGCGCCTGCATCTCTTCGATGCTGTCTCCACCAAACTTGTCGACCAGGGCCGCCGCCACGGTAAAGGCAACGACACTCTCGATAATCACACTGCAAGCACTGACGGCACAAACATCACTCCGCTCGTAGGCGGCTGCCTCCGGCTGCTTCGTTGTGAGGTTGACCGAGTCGAGTGGCTTCCGCAGGGTGCTGATCGGCTTCATGGCTGCGCGAACGACGAGAGGCTGGCCATTTGTCATGCCGGCCTCCAGCCCACCCGCGTTGTTTGTCGGTCGGACAAACCCAAGGTTCGGTCCAGACCGCTGGGCCTCGACATAGTGGATTGGATCATGAACCTCTGAGCCCCGCCGGCGTGCCGTTTCAAAACCCATCCCAATTTCGACACCCTTGATTGCCTGCACAGCCATAACCGCCTGGGCAAGCTGGCCATCAAGTTTCCGGTCCCATTGGGCGTGTGTTCCGAGGCCAATCGGTAACCCCTCAACCCGAACCTCAACCACACCACCAAGGGTATCGCCTTCTTTCCCAACCCGATCAATCAGGTCGGTCACCTCGTGATCACGCTCAGGGTGAAGGGAGTAGATCTGACTGCTATCGCGGAGTTTGCGAAGGTCAGGCAGCGTGCCTCCCCTATCACCCAGCACGACACCACCGAGTTCGGTCACCCAGCCGCCCACCTCGATCCCAAACACAGCAAGCAATTGTCGAGCCAGGCCACCGACAGCCACACGCGCCGCTGTCTCTCGAGCACTGGCCCGCTCAAGGACTGCCCGCACGCCCCCAAGATGCTTGACTGCACCCGGTAGATCAGCATGCCCGGGCCGAGGCCGCTCGACATCCTCGAGTTTCTCGAGTTTGGCATCGCGGTTGATGACCTGCAGGGTCAGCGGACTGCCAAGCGTTGCCCCCCGCCAAAGACCGGAGAGAAAACTGACCGTGTCGGTCTCAATCCGCTGTCGCCCACCCCGACCATACCCACCCTGCCGCCGCCTGAGTTCGGCGTCAATCACGTCGGTATCAACGGTCAGGCCAGCAGGAAACCCATCCACCAATGCCGTCAGAGCAGGCCCATGAGATTCACCAGCAGTCCAGTAACGCAACATCAGCAGGCCATTCCATCAGGGGGTGTAACAGAGCAGGGGGTCAGCCTGACAGGACAGACCCCAACCGGGAACACCCTGAGTTTAGTCGGCAAAACGGTCTCGCCCTAGACCGACTCGCAGACACCGGCAGGTAGGCCACCGGTCAGCCGACGGCAGACCTCGAGATACTTTGAGCGTGTTCCGCTGACAATTTCGGGAGGCAGGGCAGGGGGGGGGCTTGCCCGATCCCAGGCGCAAGAAGCCAAGTAATCTCGGACAAACTGCTTGTCGAACGAGTCGGGGACTTGTCCCTTGCCGACCGCTTCGGCGGGCCAGAAGCGGGAACTGTCAGGAGTCAGTACCTCGTCAACCAGCAGCAGTTCTCCCGCCGCATCATGGCCCCATTCGAATTTTGTGTCAGCCAGCACAATGCCCCGCTCGGCCGCAACTGCTGCGGCAGCTGTATAGACCGCCAGGCTGCGGTCCCGCAGCACCGTTGCCTGCGTTTCCCCCAAGGCGGCCACCATGGTCTCGAAGGGCACGTTTTCATCGTGCCCTTCAGTGGCCTTCGTGGCCGGCGTAAAAATTGGCTCTGGCAGGCGATCCCCTGGGGCAAGACCGGCCGGCAGTGGCACGCCACAAACCGTTCCAGATACCTGGTACTCAGCCAGCCCCGAACCGGCCAGATAGCCACGCACCACACATTCAAACGGCACTACCGTGGCAGCGGTAACCAGCATGGAGCGGCCACGCAGAGGCTCTTGATCAATTTCGGGCGGTAGCCCCATCGCTGACACGTCTGTTGTCAACAGGTGATGGGGCACCGGCTTCGGTAGCTCGGCCAGCCAGTTAAACCAAAAAGCCGAGACTGTCGTGAGCACCTTGCCCTTGTCAGGGATCGGTGTGGGCAAAACCCAGTCGAAGGCACTGATGCGATCGGTGCTGATAATCAGCAGGCGGGGGCCGGCAGGTGTGTCGAGACGATAGCAGTCTCGTACCTTGCCGCGTAATGGTGGGCCCAGCGGAAGGTTGGTCTCTTGCAACGGCTCTGAAGCTGTAGATGTCATGTCCGTTTTGTACGCCACCGGGCCAATGGCTCCAAGCCGCCCCTCGAAAAGACAGGTGTCCCGGTACTGCCTCAGCAGAAATCCCTGGACATGCAGGGGAGGCCCGCCAAGTCAGGTGGTCTCCGACTCGATTCCTGCCAACCGGCCAATCGTGTAGCCAGCAGATGCACAACAGCCCCACGGCGTTGCACCCGGCCCTCCACGACTATCACTGTGGCCCGTCTGTCCTGCGGACCACAGCGTTCCCAGACGACTGGCCGCACCACCACATTGACCCCTCCGCTTTCATCTTCAATCGACAAAAAAAGCGTGCCACTGGCAGTTGCCGGTCGCTGCCGCGACAAGACAAGCCCGGCCACCTTCACCCGTCTTCCCTCCGGAAGTGCGGTGGCAACGGCGGCCGTTACCGCTCCTTGCTCAGCCAATCGGCTCCGTACGAACTCCAAGGGGTGAGCCGTGAGCGATAGCCCACCGGTTTGGTAGTCATCGAGTACTTCTTCCAGCGGCGTCGCCAGCGGCAGCTCTTCATCTCTGGCTTCATCTCTGGCTTGATGGGTTCGCTCTTGTGGCTGGCTCTTCTCAATCTGCTCAAACAGCGGCATGCTGCCCGGTGCTGGCAACTGCCGCAATGACTCCCAGACCGCCTGCCGCCGATTGCTCGCCAAGGCCTTGCATGCTCCTGCTCGAGCAAGGTGAGACACCTCGTCACGGGCCAGCCGGCACCGCCTGACAAGATCGGCCATGCTGGCATAGGGGCCCGCCTGTCGCACCTCTACAATCCGCCGGCCGACCGCTTCCCCCAAGCCATGCACCTGCTCAAGCCCCAGTCGTACCGCCGGTGCGGCTCCCTCATCAGCAGTTTGAGTCCTCTCCAGCGAGGCATGCCAACCGCTCCGCTGCACACAGGCCGGCAGGATTGCCACCCCATGCTCGCGGGCATCTCGCACCAGTTGTGCTGGGGCATAAAAACCCATTGGCTGACTTCCCAAGAGAGACGCCGTAAAAGCAGCCGGATGATGCCGTTTCAGCCACGCCGAGACATACACCAGCAGGGCGAAGCTGGCTGCATGCGACTCGGGAAAACCATATTCGCCAAAGCCCTTGAGCTGGCGAAAGACCTGCTCGGCAAAGGTTGCCGACAACCCTCGAGCCAGCATCCCGTCAATCAGTCGGCGATGGAATGCATCGATCACCCCGGGCCGCCGCCAAGCCCCCATCGCCCGCCGCAGCTGGTCGGCCTCTCCCGGCGTAAAGCCGGCCGCCACCACAGCCAGCCGCATCGCCTGCTCTTGAAAGAGGGGGACGCCTAACGTTTTCTCCAATACCTCACGAATCGCTTGGTTGGGGTAGTGCACCGGTTCATCCCCTTCACGACGGCGGAGATAGGGATGGACCATGTCACCCTGGATCGGCCCGGGCCGCACAATCGCCACCTCAATGACCAGATCGTAGAAGCACGCTGGCTTCAGACGTGGCAACATGCTTCGCTGGGCCCGGCTTTCAATTTGAAACACCCCAACGGTGTCGGCCTGCGAGATCATCTCGTAAACAGCGGAATCTTCTGCTGGCACAGTAGCCAGAGTCAGCCTTGGCCCACCCGCCTGCTCCACTAAGGCAAACGCACGGCGGATCGCCGAGAGCATGCCAAGCGCCAGGCAGTCAACTTTGAGAATGCCGAGTTCATCGAGGTCGTTTTTGTCCCACTGAATGACTGTCCGACCATCCATGCTGGCAGGCTGAATCGGCACCAGTTCGCAGAGATCACCACGGGTCATCACCATGCCACCAACATGCTGTCCCAGATGCCGAGGAAAGCCGACCAGCTGCCCCACCAGCGTCACCAGCCGACTGCCAGCCTCACTTTCAGGATCAAGGCCTGCCTCTGCCAGCCGAACAGGCAGCTGCTCCAGCCCATCCCCAGCATCAAGCACCCGGGCCAGTCGGTCGACCCGGTCGAGTGAAACACCAAGCACCTTGGCCAAATCTCGAACCGCCGACCGCAGTCGATAACAAATCACCTCGGCGGTCATTGCTGCCCGCATGCGGCCATAGGTGGCATAGAGATACTGCAACACCTCCTCGCGTCGCTGATGCTCAAAATCAACGTCGATGTCAGGAGCCTCTTGCCGTTCACGGCTGACAAATCGTTCAAAGAGAACACTCATCCGAGCCGGGTCGACCGAGGTGATACCGAGGCAATAACAGATGGCTGAGTTGGCGGCCGACCCTCGCCCCTGGCAGAGAATGCCCCGACGGCGGGCAAACCGCACCATGTCAAAAACGGTCAGGAAATAGGCCTCGTAGCCGAGTTCAGCCACCAATCCCAGTTCATGCTCAAGCAGATCACTCACCTTGGCAGGCACCCCACCGGGATACCGCTGCCGGGCTCCCTTCCAGCTCAGGTCACGCAGGTAGGCTGCCGGGGTTGTCCCTGCCGGCACAATCGCGTCTGGATATTCATATTGAAGTTCATCGAGCGAGAACTGGCAGCGGTCGGCTATCTCAAGCGTGCGGGCCACTGCCCCAGGAAGGGCTGCAAACTTTTCCGTGAGGCAGCTCACTTCGTGCAGGTGTCGTTCGCCATTACTGAGCAGCCGATCACGAATGGCTTCAATCGTGTCACCGCATCGGACGGCAGCCAACGCATCGTGCAGCGGCTGCCGGCTCCGCTCGTGATAGCGAACGTCACCTGCGGCAACCAGCGGCAGGCCGGTCTGCCGGCCTAGTTGGGCATAGAAGGCCAGCCGTTCCTGGTCATCTCCTTCCCGAGCCACTTCGGCCAGTCCAACCAGCTGACCCCCCAGCCGATCTCGCCAGTTTTCGATCGCCTCGACAGCTCGGTCTTCCCGGTCGAGCAACCAGGCCAACGGCAGCCCCGCCAGCAGCCCCTCAGAATGGTCCGCCAGTTCATCTGCTGTCAGCCGACAGCGGCCAGCACGATCATCCGGCTGGAGTGCAGCACCACCACTGCGGTGCCACGCCGGCGGCGGCAGGTCCTGCTTCATGAGGCCAGCTGTCAACAGCCGGCAGAGATTCGCATACCCGATCTGGTTAGTGACCCAGAGAACCAGTGGCGCCGCATCATCTGGCTCGACTACCGCGCCGACAATGAGTTTGATGCCAGCATCTTTGGCAGCCGCATGTGCCCGAACAATGCCTGACAGGCTGGCCCGATCGGTGATGGCCACCGCTGCATAGCCAAGCAGAGCGGCCTGGGCGACCAGTTCTTCTGGATGAGACGCTCCTTGCAGGAATGAAAAATTGCTTGTGCAGTGAAGCTCGGCATAGCCATCACGCAACGGGGTTCTGATACCCATCGTCTTTGCTTCCCTTCATTCTGCTACCGGCTACTCTCCGGAACGTCACCCGAAGGTGCCATGCAAAAACCAGCTCTGCCGACGCAGCCCACGAAACAACCAAAACCGCCCGCCGGTGTCGGTTTCGACGATGTAATAGTCCCGTCGCAGCGTCGGCCCACGCCACCAGGCCGTCTCGATCCGCTCGGGGCCACGAATGCGATCGACCCAGTGCTCCTGCCCCCGCCAGCGAAACCGCACCGGCGGCCCCTCGGGCGCAATCGCCAAGACCTCCAGCGGCTGCGGACGAGGAAACAGACAGGTCGGCCGACTGCCACCAACGCCACCCCACCGTCCCTGCCCACCGTAACCCTGTCTGCCGATTGCCAAGCCAGCAGACCGTACCCTCGGCTGACGCAGTCCCACCGCTCCGGCGATTGGCACCGCCGCCCAGGCGGACTCAGGCTGGGCATCGGCCAGAGGCCGTGGCTCAACCACCGCGCCGCGGCCCAGGCGACAGGCCAGGCGATCAAGCAAGCCGCTTACCTTCTCTGTGCTGGCGGCGGGCTGCTCGTCCGCAAAAAGAAGCTGCTGTCGGCAGGTGAGCATGGCCACAGCTACGACCTCAACCGTCACCGCCAAGATCTCTCGAGGCAGCCGTGTTCGACTGAGCCGCAAGAGCAGGAGATCGACTAGGTGCTTCACCTCTGCTGCCGGCCGAAAGAGACCGACATCAATCACGGTCGGCCTGTGGCATTCACCAGCAACCCTCATCTGCAGGCTGCTGACGCCCCAGCCGGCAGGGGTCAATGGCCGCAGGCAGCCAGCCACCAGATCCGTGAGGAGATGCCCAAAATCTGCCTCGGAAAACTCACCACTAAAGACAGGTGTTTCAAAGGCGTGACTGGCTCGAGGCAGCTCTTCGCCTGACGGTGACACCAGCGGCTCAGCCGTCTCGCCGAGCAGACGGGCCAGCTGCAACGTGACCACAGGCTCAAATCGCTGCTGCAGGCTGGCCCGAGAGATCCGCAAGAGCCGCCCGATCGACTTGACCCCCACGTCAGCCAATGCCTGACAGGTGCCTGCGGGCAGCCGTAAGGCCGATAAAGGCAGGCTGGCAAGCCACTGCCGCTGACCGCCCGGTGGCACCACCACCCAGCGTTGCCGGCGATGCAGCCAATGGCCGTGTGACTCTTCGGTGGTGGCTTGCCCAGAAGCCGTCTGGCTGACGGCGGCTTGCCCAAAAGCCGTCTGGCTGACGGCGGCTTGCCCAGAAGCCGTCTGGGATACGGCGGCTTGCCCGGAAGCCGGCCGGGCAGCCCGCACCTGCTCTGAATGCCGAGCCGCTGCCCAAGACGCCACCGGTGTATCGGCAATGGCAACCCGGGCATGGAAGCCACGGGCCGCCAGCGTCCAGACAGCAGTGCGAGCAAGAGATGTCTCGCCTCCAAAAAAGTCTGCCGTGCCGGAAACGTCAACCTGCAGGCTGTCACTGCCACCAGCTTCTGCCTCTGGCCCAAGTGCCACCAACGGCGAAAATCGCCGGCACCAACGCGCGACCGTCTCAAGTGACTGGTGATCACCAACTCGATCTTCATTGGCAACATGAGCCAGCCGGCAGGCACGTGGCCCACAGGCTGCTGCCAACACAGCCATCGCCTCAGCCAAGGACAAGCCCGACCGAATATCGGGCCGCTTGAGGGCTGCTGCCTGAGGAGGTGCCGCCCAGGCCCATGACGTCACCGTCATCAATCCACGGCGATTCTGCCTGCAGATAAAGACTGGCAGTGGCCGCAACTCTGGCTGTTCTTGCAAGAGTCGCTGCACCGGCCAGCGTGGTAGCCAGATGGTCATGATGCGCGACATGTCGCCCTCCGCCATCTGGCCTGCCCTGCTGCCACGCTTTCGGTTCGTCGCTGCCGGCCACTGGCCAGATCGAGCACACACTCGACTGCTGGCTCAGCCACAGTAGCAGCGGCATCCCAACGACCACCAACCAAGATGAGCCGGCAGGCTCGTTCATCACTCCAACTTGCCAACGGTCTTGCAGAGACACTGGAATCAGCAGCAGACGACAGCCTGCGGGAAGGGCAGACCTGAATTCTTGCCTCGGCCCAGGTTGGCTCATGGCGTGCCGCAGCAGGCCGCACAAACAGGCCCACCACCCCACTCGATCGCGCAGCCAACTGCCACCGCCGCAACACCGTGCTGGAGACCCGCCCCGGCCAGCCAATCACCGCTGCCACACCCGAACACCGCAGCGATTGGTCAATCGCCCAGATCTCATCTGCCTCATTGCTCGGCCTGATGACATACAGCCGCTGAGCACCCTCGTGATGCTGGTGCCGGTACTGGCGATAACGCCGTTCCTCTGAAACCTCTCGTGCAGGTTCAGTGCGGGTTGGTCCAGCGTGCGTTGAATTGGTGCGTGCTGACTTGGTGCGTGTTGGCTTGGTGCGTGTTGGCTCCTGGCCAACTGGCTGTGCTGAATCCAGCCAGGGCAGGATTGCTGGTGGATAAAACCTGCCCTCCCGGTCAATCACCATAAGCGAACGGCCTGTTGGCAATCCGACAGCAGCCTGAAGCCGAACGCCAACTGCCAACGCGTATGAGGTTGCTCCAGCTGCCGTGGCCACCCCATCGGTGGCTTCCGGCTCGAGCCACTCAAGCAGGCTTCCCAGCCGCAGACCGCCATGTGGCAAAAGACGATCAAGGGCTGGCAGCCCACTGCTCACAATTGGCTGCGACATGCCAGCGGCGGGGCTTCCTGCCCCCGAACGACAGAGCCGCTGAAGGGCTTCGAACTGAGCCGAAGATGAAACAGAGGAGCGGGCACGTGGCATGGTGACTGTCATGGCGGAAGAAGCGACAACCCCTGCGTGCAAAGGGAAACCGGCACAAAACAAATAGATGTATATCTGTACAGTACTCATCGGCTGCCTGTTCGTCAAGTCGTCAGAAGACGAACCACGGGGCCGTATAATCGCTCCTGCCAGCCGTCGCCTGGCCACTCTGCTCGAGCCCCGCAGAAAGACCTGCCCCATGAGCCAGCCGTTCCCGAACACTGCCCCCTCCCGCTTCACCCTGACTGCTGGCAGCCTGCTGATCTGCCTCAGCAGCGGGCTGACCGCCTCGGCCAATGACTTCGCTGCCTTTCAGCAGGATGAGTCGCCCGCTGTCGCCAAGGCCCTCGCGACCACACCAAAACACTACCGGCAGATTGAACCCTCGCTCTACCACCTCGCTCAGCAGTATGAAGCCAGCCTCGCCAGCCTATCGGCCGAGGACCGGCATGAACGCCTTGTGAGCCTTGCCCAGTTCATTGACCGAAAGCGGTCTGCCGTTGCCGCTGAGCAGGTAATCGGCCCGGGCCGATCGCTCATTGGCCTGCTTGACCCCGATCACGGCCTCGACCCCAAAGAAATCACAGCATTGGCCACTGCGTACACATGCGGTGCCACAATCTTCAAGAAAACCGACTCCTCTCAGTCACTGCAAGATGTTGGCAACGCCTTCTTATCAGCCGTGGGCACCGCCGCGCAGCCAGGGGCAACTCCGACGACTGTGATTGTGCTCGGCCACGGTCTGCCCACCGAAATCCAGAGTTATCACATTCCTGTCGATCGCCTTGCCGAGACGCTCGTCACCGCGGCCGCGTCCGCCACTGCTGCCCCGACCAGCATCGATCTAAGCCACCTCACCCTTATCTGTGACGACTGCTACAGCGCTGACTTCATGATCAACCTCGGCGATGGCATCACCAAACGCTGCCGTGAGCGGTCACTCACACTGACCTGCCTCCCCACACTGATTGCCGGCACCAATCGTGACTGCGTCGGCCATGCCGACGTAGGCAGAAAATTTGTGCCCCACTTCTGGAAGGATGTGATTGAGCTTTTCTATATCCGCAAGCCTCACCCAGAGGCCATCACGCTTGGCGACTTTCTTGAGAAGGTCGACAACATGATGTACGGCTATGGCCGCCGCCCAATTGTTGAAGGCGGTCACGTGGTTGGCTATCAACTGCTCGATCCAACCATGGTGCAAGACCCGGTCATTTTCGTGCCGCTCACCGAGGCCGAACGCGCCGAACTGGCAAAACTGCTCGGCCTCAAGGACGCCGCCTCTTGCGATCTGTTCCTCGATATTGGCTAGACCGGTGAAAGCCAACCGGTCACCACTTGAGCCCGGCCATCACCAACTCGCCGGCTTGAGGCCTGCCCTCGCCTAAGCCTGCCCTCACTCAAGCCTTGTACTGTGGCCTGTTGAGGTCAGGCTTCACGCCCTCTGGTGTGGCATCACTGGCGATATCAAACCACTCATCCTGGAAGGTGATCCGCGACTGGGTTTCCGGATTTTTCAATGCCTCATTGCTCACCAAGGCAATAACCGCATCGGCAATGGCCACCTCGGGCTTACAGCGGGGCTGATTGGCTGGATCGGGATTTCGAATGCACCAGGCCCAGTGCTCCATCTCTTCGGTGTAGCCGCGGGAAGGGGGCGGCTTGTCGCCAGGCGTCGCCGAAACGGCAGCCACTGGCCCACCACCACTCTCGGTCGTGTCAAGCACCGGCGCGCCACTTTTCGACTTGGCCACGGTTACGCGGGTATCGCGTGACGACCCCTTGTAAAGCATCACATTCTGTTCCTGCTCGAGGATCAGCGTGCCCTCTGTTCCCATGACCACCTCGCCGTAGCCACCAAACCCATTGCCGTTGATGGATGAGTAGGTGACGACAATCTTTTTGTTGGGATCTTCGTCATACCCAGGGGCGGGGTACTCATACATGCAGTAGACGTGATCATCCACCTCGCGGTCAGCAGGGAAGATGCTGCGGTTCCCAACCGCTGTCACCGTCAAAGGCTTGACCTTCTTTCCCTTGCCGTGCATCGCTGAGATAAAAATGCCAGCCGCATCAAGCTGATGGCTTCCCAACTCGGCCATCAGACCACCGCCGGTACGGTTCCACAGCCGCCAGCGGATCAACTCTTCCAGTGGTGAACGCGGCATTCCGTCGGGCAGCAGTTTTTCGGTGTAGCCATACGCTGCCGCATCGACACTGCTGTCAGCCAACTGGGCCTCCAGCTGCGCAACCCGCTTCGCCCAGAGTTCGACCTCGGCCGGCTTCGACGACTCGAGCTTTCGCCGCCAACTGGCCAGCTTGCTCAGCAGCGACTCATCACCAGGCAGCGGTGGCTTCCAGCTATCTTTCCCTGGCAGATTTCCCCGATGCCACTGGGCCCGGATTGAATGAAGGTCTCCAATCAGGCGGGCATCACCAATGGTATGCACCGCATTGTCGTAGAGCACGCTGTAGTGCCGCTGATGGCCGGTCGCCAGAAGCTTGCCTGTCTCACGGGCAGTCCGGCCCATTTCCTTGCATTCATGAATTGAGTGGCCCATCAACTTTTCAGTCAGCACATGCTTGCCGGCTCGCATTGCCTTGATGGCAGCCTCTGCGTGCAGGTGCAGGGGCAAGGCGATCACGACCGCCTCAATGTCATCATTCGCCAGCAGCTCTTCATAGGCACCGTAAACCTTCACCTGCTTACGGGCTTCGTCTTCCGTCTTCCAGCCATACTTGGCCATCAGCCCAGGACGCACCCGCTGGGCGGTGGGGCTGGAGATATCACCGTGAAAGGCGCGAAAGACGTTGTATGGGCGGATGTCGGCAATTGCGACAACCTTGAGGTAGTCCGGATTGTGCGCCCCAAGCAGCACGCTGCCTTCGTCTCCGGTGCCAATAAAACCGACTCGAAGCGGATCGCCAACACTGGCACCGTATCCAAAGTAGATCGAGCCCAGTCCCGCCCCGGTGGCGAGGCCGGCCGCCACGGTGCCAGAGAGGAAATCACGGCGGGTAATATTCACCGCATCATTGAAGTTTTCCTGACCAATGGTTTTCTGTTCGGGCGTGAGGTTCATTGCGGAAAAGTCTCCAAAAAGGGTCTCGTCTTTGTGTGTTTGTTTTTCACGTTGCAGATTGCAGCAGATCGGCCCGGCACTATGCGCCTCTTCGGCAACAGCTGCGTAGCGGGCAGTACTTGCTCAGTAGCGGTGCCAGAAAATAGTCGAGCCCAGACCAGCCACCGACAGGAACTGAGGCCACAACAAGAAGCCCGGCAATCTCAACCCACTGGTCATAGGTGGCCTGGGCCGCCGGCAACCAGAACGGCTGTGAAGCCGCGACTGACAGCAGGAAGAAGACGCCGCCCATGGCGTGAAACTTGGTTAGGAAACCAAGAATCAAGGCACCGCCAATGGTGACCAAGGCCCAACTCACAAAACGGTCTGCCTTCCAGAGCCGGGTTGGTTCAACAGCCGCCGTTGCCAGTTGCCGCTGCTCAAGGGTTAACGGCTCGTTCCAACTCGCAACCAGTTCTTCGCCAACTGCATCAGCCTCTGCCATCCAGCCTGCTGCCAGGCTGCCAAGCTCCCGACGTTTCTCCGCAATGCGCTCTTGCATGTACGGGAGGTCGACTGCCATCGCCGAAGTTTCCATCTCATGAAGCCGTCCGGCCTGACGTCGGTAATCGACGAGATCTTCAGCCGCCTCGTCGAGCATCGTGGCTAACTTTTTGTCTGCAGCGGCAACGGCTGCAGACATATCGCCGGGGTCATCGGCCCCAGGTGTCCAGCCCGACGCCCGCAGAATTTTCTCTCGCCTCTGGCCCAACTGCTCCCAGCCAGACACAACGGAAGCCCGCCAGGCGGCAGCAGCCGTGGCAACTGCGGTGGGGTCTGCGTCATGACTCGCCCCAAGCGTTTCCCGCCAGTCACCCGTCTCCGGCAAGTCAGCCTTCAGCAGCGGCGCAAGGGGGCCAATTGCCGCCTTGCGAAATCCGGCACTCGACCAAGAGGGGTCGCGGAGGTGGCTTGAGCCCTCCAGGAAAAAGTGGAGGCCAATCACTATTCTCAAAAAACCCAACGCGAGCGTCGCGATGAATGCGGTCCGTGAACAACTCATCCAGTCATGCCTTCAATTCTTTGCTCATGGCAACTCCTGCCACGTCTGCCCGCGTGTAACCTCTCGCGGCGGCTGGAACTGCACCTGTCTGGCCTTACGCTATCGAGCGTTACGCCTTACGTCTCACAGGCCATCATTGACCGCTCAACAACATCTTTATGGTATTTTTCTGCCAGAATTCTCCGCGAGCGTCCAGTGGCTCATCTGCCACTGACAAAAACGCCCCTGACAGAATGTCGTCAGTTTGGTTCTGCTTAGTGTCGATTTTTCTGGTTGTCCTGAGAGAATTCGCGGGGCACGGCTCGTTTCCCGACCTCATCCCGACGTTTCCTGATTGAATTCATTCGTTCTTAAAAGGATATTCCAGCGTGCGTATCGTTCTCTGCTACCCGGTTGAGGCTCGTCATCGTGAGCAAATTGAGGCGGCCTGCCCTGGGGCCACCGTCGTTGACGCCGGCCAGGAACACATTGCCGAGGAACTTCCGACGGCAGATATTTTCTGTGGTCACGCCAAAGTACCGGTGCCCTGGAAAGAGACGATTGCCGCCGGACGGCTCCGCTGGATTCAGTCTTCGGCCGCTGGCCTTGATCACTGCCTGGTGCCACCAGTGATCGCTTCCGACGTACTGGTATCAAGTGCCTCCGGCGTGTTGGCTGACCAGGTCGCCGAGCAGGCACTGGCACTGGCTACCGGCTGCACCCGTCGGATTCCCCTCTTTCTTGCCCAGCAGCGCCGCCGGGAATTCATTCGGCAGCCCACCCGTGATCTGACCGGCTCGACCGTGCTGATTGTCGGTTTTGGCGGCAACGGCCAACGGCTGGCGGAAGTGCTCAAGCCATTCAAAACCCGTCTGCTGGCAACTGACTATTTCCCCAACCGGGACGCCTCTGGCCTCGATGATCTCGGCGGCCCTGCCGACCTCAACCGGTTGCTTCCAGAAGCCGACATCATTTTCCTGACTGCACCGCTGACTGATCTGACCCGGGGCATGATCGACGCAGCAGCGATCGCCCGGATGAAACAGGGCTGCATCCTTATTAATGTGGCCCGGGGTGGCCTTGTGTGCGA